>Ga0307418_1000080_pt1 | contig 26628 bp, 17 predicted proteins | sample SalMarWE160220MG_2_FD_202160 | JGI IMG/M metagenome (GOLD analysis project Ga0307418, IMG submission 202160) | Salt marsh sediment microbial communities from the Plum Island Ecosystem LTER, Massachusetts, United States - WE1602-20 | ecosystem: Environmental > Aquatic > Marine > Intertidal zone >...
ACCTGCACCCTATAAGACCCTCTCAGCCCGATAATCCCCCCCGTCCCCTAAAAGGGACAGCTCAGGCGCTCTGCGAAATCTTCTCCCTGAGGTGGTATCGACCCCGCGCGAGCTGCTTCTCGACGGCCCCCACGGACACCCCGAGCCGGTCCGCCACCTCCTGGTGGCTGAGGCCTTCGACCCAGGTCAGCGCGCACATCAGGCTACAGCGTGGCGGCAGATCACCGAGCAAGTGACGTACCTGTGCCTGCCGCTCGGCGCGAAGCACGGCGCTGTCGGGGGGGGGGGCTGCGCGACAGCCACTCGACAGGGACGCCCCTCCGAGCCAGGAGGGCCCGCCGCCGGCGTGAGCGGTACAACATCTTCAAGCCCTCACGTCGTCCAGCTTCATGGAAGAACCGCGCCGCGTCATGCACGTCCCGCCAGCCACCGCCCCTCCAGAGCTTCATGAACACCCGCTGCGCCGCGTCCTCCCCCGCCTGTCTCGAGGCGAGCACATCATCTGCCGCATCGCGCACGACACCCCACCACACGCGGTACAACGACGTGAAGCGCCGCAGGTCATCCGCCGGGATTGGGTCGGGGCGTGGTGATGGGCCGGATTGAGAGGCCGGGTGAGGACGGTTGTCGCGGAGCATATGACATCCTGCCAGCCGCAGGGCAGGCCACCGAATTCGGTGGGCCGCTGGCAGTCCCGAACAAGGCATGGGGACCCTTCAATTGTGATGCCTGGCACGAGAACGAGTCAAGCGTCGGTATGGCCGGCCGCACGGGAGCCAGCCGGTCGGGAGCCGCGGACTTCATCTCGAGTTCAATGCAGGTCGGCGGTCTCCCGCTCCCGGAACCCGAAAGCGCCGTACCCTACCACGCGGCCCCGGGGGCCGTGCCTGCCGGACGCGGTGTCGCCGGAGCTGCGCAGGTCCACGCAACGTGCCTCGAGGCCGCGCCGGCGCGCCGCCACCATGAGCCCCCGGAGGGCCACCGCGCCGCAGGCCCGGTGCGGCGCCACCGCGTCGATGTCCAACGACTCGACGGCTGCCGCGGTGTCGGCGTCGACCCGGCGCGCTTCGTCGTAGGGCAGGTAGTGGCTCAGGTCCGAGCTCACCACCACGAGCGTGTCCGCGGTCCAGACCAGGTCGAGGACGTCCGCCACCTCCTCGGGACGCGCGTCCCCGGTGACGAGGGGAAGGATGGGTAACGCGCCCAGCGCGACGCGCAGGAAGGGGATCTGGACCTCAAGGCTGTGCTCGTCCCCGTGGGGGCGGGCCCAACGGCGCACGGCCGGGTGGGCCGAGAGCTCCCGGGCGCCACCCGCGTCGACGGCGTGCTCGCCCAGAGGAGTGGAGAACGCCTCGCATTCGGGGAGCGCGAGGCCCCGGAACGGGACGTAGTGGCTCGGGCCGAGAAGCACGACCCGGCGAAAAGTGGCCGCCGTCCCTCGAACGAGGGCGTACGCGCTCCCGGCGACGGGCCCGGAGTACACGTAGCCCGCGTGGGGGGCGACCAGGGCGACGGGAGCGAAGTCGGGCACGGGCGGTGCGGCTTCCAGGAAGTCCCGCACCGTGGATTCCAGCTCTGGTCGACCTGCCGGGTAGAACCGCCCGGCCACCGCGGGCGGGCGTACCGAGCTCCGCGTGCTCACGCGTGTGGTACCCGCGGGATCGCCGGGCGCTCCGTTCCGGCGGGTGGCCCGCTTCCCGGAAATGGATCCACCCCCGGCACGGCGGGGCTCGCCATCGAGGCGATCGGGCCGTTGCGAAAATCCTACGACCGTCGTTGGTTGTAGAAGCGGCACCCTGCGACCCTCCACCCCTCACCCGCCGTGTCATCGAGGAAGCTGCAACTCGAGAAGGGCCAGAAGGCGTTCGAGCGCAGGTCGTGGAGGACCGCGCACGACGCCTTGAGGGCGGCGCACGAGATCGAGCCCCTCGAACCGCCGGACCTCTGGCGGCTGGCCGAGGCATCGTACCTGATCGGGGATGAAGACGGCTTCGTCCGGGTGCTCAGGGAGGGCCACGAGGCGTGCCTCGCGCGGAACGAGACCCTGGCGGCTTCCCGCTACGCGTTCCGGCTGGGCCTCCACCTCGCCACCCGGGAGGAGATGGCTCACGCCACCGGATGGTTCGGGCGTGCCGCTCGCCTCCTGGAGGGGGAGGATCGCGACTGCGTCGAGCGCGGTTATCTCCTGATTCCGGAGACGCACCAGCTGCTCGCGACCGGCGACTACGAGAGCTGTGCGAGAGTCGCCTCCGAGGCCGCCGCCGTGGCCCAGCGCTTCGGCGACGGCGACCTGCTCGCCCTGGCCCTCCACGTCAAGGGTCGGGCCCTCATACGCCAGGGCAAGGTGATGGACGGCCTGGCGCTCCTCGACGAGGCGATGGTGGGAGTGGCCACCAGTGAGCTGTCGCCGCAGGTCACGGGTCTGGTCTACTGCAGCGTGATCAGTGCCTACCGCGAGGTCTACGCGCTGGAGCGCGTACGCGAGTGGACGGAGGTGCTCACAAAGTGGTGTGAGCGCCAACCGGACATGGTGTCCTATTCCGGGGAGTGCCGTGTCTACCGCTCGGAGATGCTCGAGCTGCGTGGGGCGTGGCGGGACGCGATGGACGAGGCGTGTCGTGCAGAGGAGTGCTTCGCCCGCGGGTCTCGGCCGAACGCCGTCGGGCTGGCGCTGTACCGGCAGGCGGAGGTACATCGTTTGCGGGGTGAGCTGGCGGAAGCGGAGGACGCGTACCGGGCCGCCAGCCGCTCGGGGCATGAGCCGCAGCCGGGGCTCTCGCTGCTCCGGCTGGCCCAGGGCTCGGCCGCGGCCGCCGCCGCGGCCATCCGGCGGGCGCTGGCGGAGACCGGGGCCCAGGTGCGACGGGTGCGGCTGCTCCCGGCTCACATCGAGATCATGCTGGCGGTGGGCGACCTGGACGAGGCGCGTCGCGGGTGTGCGGAGCTGGAGGAGATCGCCACCGGGTTCGCGACAGAGGTGCTGGAGACCACCGTCGCGCACGCACGTGGCGCCGTCGAGCTGGGTGCGGGAAACCCCACCGCAGCGGTCGCTCCGCTCCGGCGCGCCTGCCGGGGTTGGCAGGCCCTGGACGTCCCTCACGAGGCCGCCCGCGCGCGGGTGCTGCTCGGGACGGCGTGCCGGGACCTCGGGGACGAGGACGGCGCCGCTCTGGAGTTCGAGGTGGCCCGCGCCGAGCTCGAGCGTCTGGGGGCCGGCGTCGACATGAAACGCGTGGACGCGCTCCTGCGCCAGAGCCCGGGCCCCTCCGCGCAGAAGGCTCGCGGAGCGAGACGGGGGACCTCGGCCCGGGTGCCCGGCCTGACCCCGCGGGAGCGCGAGGTTCTCGCGCTCCTGGCTACGGGGCGCACCAATCGCTCCATCGCCGAAAGGCTGTTCATCAGCGAGAAGACGGTGGCGCGACACGTGGCCAACATCTTCCGGAAGCTGGGCGTCTCGTCCCGCGCCGCGGCCACCGCGTATGCGTACGAGCACGATCTGCTGCGGCGGCCTACATAGAATCACCCACCCGGCGCGCCGCTGAAAGTTGGTCCGTTTGCCCGACGCGGCGGCCTCCGTCGAGGGACTACGATACCACGTGAGAATGGATCGGACCCCAGGCGGGAGGAACGACGATGGTGGACGCCCATGCCGAATGCCATGAAACCCTCATCGTCGGCGCCGGTCAGGCCGGCCTCTCGGTGGGCTACCACCTCGCCCGGCTCGGGCGACCGTTCCTCATCCTGGACGCCGGAAACCGGATTGGCGACGCATGGCGCGAACGTTGGGATTCCCTGCGCCTGTTCACGCCCGCACGCTACGACGGGCTGGACGGCATGCCGTATCCCGCGCCCCCGCACTACTTCCCCACCAAGGACGAGATGGGGGACTACCTCGAGGCCTACGCCGCCCACTTCCAGCTGCCGGTGCGCACCGACACGCGTGTGGACGGGTTGACCCGTAGCGGCACACGGTTCGTCGTCACGGCGGGCAGGCGTCGCTTCGAAGCCGAGAACGTGGTGGTGGCGATGTCGGACTACCAGAAGCCGAAGGTCCCACCGTTCGCCCGGGAGCTCGACTCGCGGATCGTGCAGCTCCACTCGAAGGCGTACCGAAACCTCGCACAGCTACGGGCCGGGCCGGTTCTGCTGGTGGGGGCCGGAAACTCCGCGGCCGAGCTCGCCAAGGAGCTGGCACCACGTCACAGGGTATGGATGTCCGGCCGCGACACGGGCCACATTCCCTTTCGCATCGAGGGCCTCGCCGCACGGCTCGTCATGGTACGGATGGTGGTTCGCGTCCTCTTCCATCACCTCCTCACCGTACGTACACCCCTGGGGCGCAGGGTCCGCCGGAAGATCCTCCACAAAGGCGGCCCGCTCATCCGGGTCAAGCCGAAGGACCTCGCCCGGGCCGGAGTGGAGCGTGTGCCCAGGACCGCGGGCGTGGAGAATGGCCTCCCCCTGCTGGAGGACGGGCGTACGCTCGATGTGGCGAACGTGATCTGGTGCACCGGCTTCCACCCCGGATTCGACTGGATCGACCTGCCGATCCAGGGCCCGCTCGAGCCCCGTCACCGCAGCGGGATCGTGGCCGACGAGCCGGGCCTCTACTTCGTGGGTCTGTTCTTCCTCCATTCGTTGTCGTCGGCGATGATCCACGGGGTCGGGAGGGACGCCCGGCGCGTGGCGGAAGCCGTCACCGCGAGGATGAAGACCGGCCGGCCGGCTTCCTCAGCCGACCGGCCGGCATCACCGACGGTGCTGCGGGTCGCCTCGTAGGGCTACATCCCTCCGCCCTTCATCGCGTCCCACTTCTGCATGACCTCCTGGTACTGCGCCTGAGCCTCGCGGCACGTTTGCACGTCGCGGTCCGTGGGCGCCACGTCCGCCGCCTGCATGGACATGGCGGCGCTCATCATGGTCGAGCTCACGCTCTCCAGGGTGGGCGGCCCGGACGGCCCACGGCCGAAGAAGAACCCTCCGAAGCCGCGGCCGCCCCGGGCCCGCGGGGCGGGTGCCAGCGCCTCGATCTCCTTGATGCGCGCCGCGTCCTTCGTGGGATCCAGCTTCGCCACCATCGTCCGGGCCTCCTCGTAGGCCTGGTGGGCGGCGATGGCGCCGTGGTACATCTCCCGGGTCAGGGAGGCGAGCTGCTCCAGCTGCGCGGGGTCGGTCTTCACCCGCGGATCGAGGCGCAGGGTGAGGGGCTGCGTGTACTGCCTGCCGGCTACGGTCAGGCGCACGGTGTAGTGCCCGGGAGGCGCCCAGGGTGCGTTCACCGACGGGTACGTGTGGTGCGGCACCCCGTTCCTGCCGCTGGCCGCCCGGGGCTCCGGCCCGATGGGGTCGAAGTGGAGGTCCCACGCGAAGCGGTGCATCCCCTTCTCCGTGGAGAGCGCCATCTGGGGCTCCGGCCAGTAGAGCGGCACGTTGCAATCGGGGGCGTTGGGGTTCTGCTGGCAGATCTTGTCGTACTCGGCAGGGTGCAGCGCCGGGTCGGGCTGGATCACCGGATCGTCGCTCGAGTACGAGCGCACCACCTTGCCGTCGGAGTCCAGGATGTCCATGGCCACGGGCCCGGAGACGTTCTGCGCGAGGTAGTAGTCGATGATGCCGCCCGCCGGCGGATTCTCACCGGCGGGAAGCTCCGGAGGCCACTCCGTCGGGTCGTTCATGGCGAAGCGCACGCGCACGGCGGTCTCGGGCTTGAACAGATAGGCGGGGTCGGCCGCCTGGGCCTCGGTGACCTGACGCAGCGGCGTCACGTCGTCGAGGATCCAGAATCCGCGCCCGTGCGTGCCCGCCACCAGGTCGGAGCACAGGCAGCTGGCGTCGTCCTTCACCTGGATGTCCCGCACCGACACCGCGGGCATGTTCAGCTTGAGCGAGTGCCAGTGGTCACCGTCGTCGAAGGAGACCCAAACCTGCGTCTCCGTGGCGGCATAGAGGAGTCCGGGCTTCCTGGGGTCCTCACGGATGGAGTTGGCCACCGCTCCGGGCGTGAGCCCGTTGTCGATCTCCGTCCACGTCTTGCCACCGTCGTGGGTGCGCCAGAAGTGCGGGTCCATGTCGTCGATGCGCATCGTGTTCGCAGCGGCGTACGCGGTGTTCCGGTCGAAGTGGCCGGCCTCGATGTTGTAGATGCGCGTCCACGCCTTGATCTGCGGCGGCGTCACGTTGCTCCAGTGGGCGCCGCCGTCCATGGTCACCTGGATGTTGCCGTCGTCGGTGCCGGCCCAGATCACGCCCACGTCCAGAGGTGACGCCGACAGCGCCGTGATGGCGCCCTGGGGGCTCACCGTCACCTCGCTCGCGTACTTCCCCGCCGTGGCGGGAACCTGCCAGGTCTGACGCGCCAGGTCGGGGCTGATGCGCGTCCAGCTCTGACCGTGGTCGGTAGTCTTCCACACCACGTTCGACGTGTAGAAGAGCACGTCCGGATCCACCGGCGACCACTGGATGGGCATGGTGCGGACGTCCCGGTTGTAGGGCCCGTTCCGGGGTCCCATGTCGGGTCCCACCCTCGTGGTCTGGCCGGTCCTGCGGTTGTAGAGGGTGACGTCCGTGCGCGAGCTGCCGTACACCATGTCGGGGTCACGGGGATCCGGAGCGGCGATGCCGTACTCCTGGATGTTCACCGGATGCCAGTCGTGGAAGGTGATCTCGCCGTCGTTGGAGCGGCTCAGCACGCACGCCGACCCGGAGTCCTGCTGGCCGCCGCACACCCGGTACGGGAAGGCGTCGTCGGTGGTGACGTGGTACATGGCCGCCGTGGGCTGGGTGTACCAATTGCTCCACGATTCGCCGTGGTTGGCGGAGATCACCGCGCCCTGGTCGGACACGGTGAAGACGATGTTCGGGTTGTTCGGGTTGATCCAGATCTTCTGGTAGTCGTCTCCGCCGTACGCGCCCCGCACGGCCGACCAGTGGACGCCGCCGTCCTCGCTGCGCCACATGACCACCGAGGCGCTGTAGACCTCGTTCGGGTTCTTGGGATTCACGGCCAGGGTGGGCAGGTCGCCGCCACCGATGCGGCGCAGGGGACGCCCGTCCACGTGGGCCGTGGGCTCGGCCATCAGGCCCTCGGGCACGTCCACGGCCTTCCAGTGCGCGCCGGCGTCGGTGGACTTGAAGAGGCCCACGATGCCGGTGGTGGTCGGTCCACGGCCGCCCCTTCCGCCGGAGGCCTGCGGCATGCCGGCGACGAAGGCGTAGATCACCTTCGGGTCGCTGGGGGCGATGGCCAGGTTGGCCTCGATGACGGGGGGAAGTCCCTCGTCGATGGGCTTCCACGTGGAGCCGCCGTCGGTGGACTTGTACACACCGGCGGTACCGCCGAACTCGCCGCTCTCCCGGAAGGACTGCTGCTGCTGCCAGAGGGCGGCATAGACGACGTTCGGGTTCGACGGGTCGATGAGGACCGCGTTGCCGCTGGTGTACTCGTCGCGGTAGAGGACCTTGGTGAAGGTCTTGCCGCCGTCGGTGGAGCGGAAGATCCCGCGCTCGGCGTTGGGGCCGTAGGGGTGGCCCAGGGCGGCGACGAAGAGGCGGTCCGGGTTCTTGGGATCCACGGCCACGTCGGCGATCATCTGCGTCTCGCGCAGACCCAGGTGGGTCCACGTCTTTCCGGCGTCCGTGGACTTGTACATGCCGTCCCCGGTGGCCAGGTCCGGCCGAATGATGCCGGCGCCGCTCCCCACGTAGATGATGTCCGGGTTCGACGGGGCCACCGCGATGGCGCCGATGGAGCCGGTGGGCTCGGAATCGAAGATCGGCTGCCAGGTGGAGCCGTAGTCGGTGGTACGCCACACGCCGCCGTTGTCGTAGCCGGCGTAGAAGACGTTGGGCTGGCTCGGCACGCCGGACAGCGCCCGGGTGCGCCCGGCGCGGGTCGGTCCGATCTCGCGCCAGTGCATGTCCGAGTAGAGGTCCGTGGACTGCGCGGAGGCGAACGAAGCCGCGGCCGCGAAGAGAGCCAGAACGAGTGTGATGCGAATCGAGGTTGTGCGCACGGGAGACCGCCTCCTGAAGCGTCCGGTCGTCAGGCCGGGAAGGTCCTGTTGGTTCGGCAGAGGCAGTTTGGGGGGAGAGGGGCGGGAGGGCCAGGGGCGGCTCAGCCCAGCAGGGTCGCTTGCCGTCTCAGGGCCTGGTCCACGGCCTCGCGGATGACGTCCCAGTCGGCCAGGCCGTACCAGAACACCGTCCAGGCGCCTTCCTTCCGGGCACCGTCGGCGTTGGCGAAGTAGAACTCGTTGACGCCGTTGCCACGGCGCGACCTCCAGTAGAGCGCCGGATTCTCGGCGCGCATGACGTCCCAGATGGCCCGACCGAGCCCCTCGCCCTGGGCCTCGTCCGCCACGGCGAACTTGTCCATGTAGGTGAGGTCGCCGGTGCGCAGCAGCACGATGGCGGCCCGGTAGTCCTCGCTGACGTAGATCCGCGACGGTCGGGTCGTCTCGAAGTAGTCGGCCGCCAGGCGCCGGCCGAAGCTCGACTCGATGACGCTCCGCAGGCGCTCGCAGTCGACGTGGGCCCACGAGTCGAAGGCGTCGATGGCCTCACCGCGACGGACCAGCGTGCCCGATCCCCGATGGGTGAAGAGCTCCTGGGCCATCTCCTCCGGGGTGGTGATGGAGAGCGAGCTGGAGGGCGGCAGCTCCATGAGCAGGTCGTGGATCTGCTCGAGCTTCAGGCGCATCCCCGAGTGGAGCCAGGGTTGGCGCATGAGCTCCTCGTATTGGGTGCGCAGGCTGATGGACTCGATGAGCCTGCCTTCTTCGTCGAGTATGCCCCTGGTGCCGGTGAGGAAGATGATCTTGTACGGCTCCATCCGCTTGACCAGCTCGTTGGCGGACCAGTCGGCGTTGACGTTCAGGATCTGTCCGCCCGCCGTCTCCCCCAGCGACGCGATGACCGGAATGGAGTCGGCCCCTATGGCCGCCTCGATGCCGGAGACGTGCACGCACACGACCCTGCCCACGAGCCCATACTTCTCGGCGTCCAGGACGTCGGACTCGAAGACGCCGGAGTGGATGGACGTCGCCCGCACGCCCGCCGCCTGGAGCGCCTCCACCAGGCGGAAGTTCTCCCGCTGGGAGACCCGCCGCACCACCGCGAGCCCCTCGGGGGAGGTGTAGCGGAGCCCGTCCACGATCTTCTTCTCGAGGCCCGCGGCGGCCATCTCGGCGTCGAGCTGCGGCCCCGCACCGTGGATCACCACGGGGGTGAGACCCACCTGTTGGAGGAACGCCAGGGAGGAGACCAGCTCGTCCATCCGGTCCCGGAGGATGGCGCCCCCGACCTTCACCACCGCGAAGCGGTCGGCGTCGAGCTGGGAGAAGCGCTTGAGGTACAGCTGGATCTCCCGGGTGCTGGCCATGCCGGACAGCAGGCGGAGGATGGTGGGACGCACGTTCGTCATCGCGTCGGGGGGAGGGAGGGGCAGGCTGAAACCTGAAAATATACGGGCGTCAGGACGGCGCGTCCGGTGGGGCCAGGTTCATCTTCTCCAGCAGCGCGATGAACCTGGGGTGCGAGCGCAGGTCCGCGAACAGGAACGATCCTGCGATGCCGTACACGGCGCCCTCGCGCTTCTCGAAGGCGCGCTCCAGCAGGTCCATCGCGTGATCGTGCTCGCCCAGGCCCGTGTAGACGTACGCCAGATGATAAGGAGACACGTACTCGTCGCGTGCGCGAGCCTCGAGGCGTCCCAGGATCTCGCGGGCCTTCTCCACCTCGCCCAGCATGGCGAGCGCCTGACCCAGCTGCGCCTGCCAGAGGGTGCTCCGGGGCGAGAGCGCGACGGCGCGCTCGAGCTCCGCCAAGCCCTGCTCGGCCATCCCCATCTTCAGGTACGCCCACCCCAGGCCCGCGTGCGAACGATCGTAGAGGTCGTCGAACTCGATGGCGTGCCTCGCCGCCGCCGCCGCCTCGTCGTAGCGGCCGGCACGGAGGAGCGCCGTGGCGAGATCCGAGCGGTGCGCGAGGGGGTCCAGCTGCTGGGCACGGCGCGTCATCGTGATGGCCTCGTCGTGGCGCCCCACCGAATTGCACAAGCGCCCGTAGAGGTCGTACGTGTCGGCGTCGTTGGGGCCCAGCTCGAGGGCGCGCTTGAACTCCTCCTCGGCGCCGGCCCAGTCGAAGTCCAGCGTGGTCTTGAGGTACCCGGCCGCGGTGTGGGCCTGCCCCAGGCCGGGGTCGAGCTCCAGGGCGCGTGCGGTGGCTTCCTTGGCTCGAGCGTACGCAACCTGCGGCGGTGTCACCCCCCCTTCGGCAAGCTCGATATAGGCGAGGGCAATGCCGGCGTGGGGCAGGGCATAGCGCGGGTCCCGCTCAGCGGCGCGCTCGAAGTACTCGATGCCCCTGAGCGTCCACTCCGTGGTGTACCGTACGGTACAGCTCCGCCCCTGGAGATACAGTTGATAGGCCCCGAGATCTGCGGTGGGCTCCTTCTCGATGCGCGTCCGCTCGTCGGGGGAGAGCTCGGCCTTCAGCGCGGCCGCGATGTGCAGCGCCACGTCGGTCTGGATCGCGAAGATGTCGGTGAGCTGTCGGTCGTAGGTCTCGGCCCAGAGATGCCGGTCGGACTCGGCGTCGATGAGCTGCGCCACGATGCGCACGCGATCACCCGCGCGGCGCACGCTCCCCTCCAGGAGTGTCGCGACGTCCAGCTGCGAGGCTATCTCCCTCAGGCCCAGCTCGCGCTTCTTGAAGGGCATCACCGACGTGCGCGAGATCACCTTCAGGGTGCGGACCTTCGACAGATGGGCGATGACGTCTTCCGTGACGCCGTCCGCGAAGTACTCGTTGTCCGGATCGCCGCTGAGGTTCAGGAAGGGCAGCACACCCACCGACCGTTGCCGTGGCGAGCCGTCGTCGGACCCGCTCAGCGCCTCGGAGAAGTCCCTGGCGGACGCGAACCGGTCTGCCGGGAGCCTCGCCAGGGCTTTCATGATCGCCCGGTCGACGTCCGGAGGGACCGCCGCCCGGAGGCGTCGCACGGAAGGTGCGGGGTCCACCAGACGCTTCGCGATGGCCGCCATGGCCGAGCGCCCGCTGAAGGGTGGCTCTCCGGCGAGCATCTCGTAGAGGATGCAGCCCAGGCCGTAGATGTCGGTCCGTGCATCCAGGGGCCCCTCGTGCATGGCCTGCTCCGGGCTCATGTACTGGGGCGTTCCCACCACGATGCCCGACTGGGTCAGCCTCTCGCTCGCCGCGCTGCTCAACGCCATGGCGATCCCGAAGTCCGCGATCATCGCCTCGCCCTCGTGGAGGAGCACGTTGGCCGGCTTGACGTCACGATGGATCAGCCCCTGGGCATGGGCGTGATCGAGGGCCGACGCCACCTGCCTGGCGATGGTCAGAGCCTCCTCGACGGGGAGCTGGCTCTCGCGTTCGAGCCTCTCGCGCAGCGACTCGCCCCGGATGTAGGGCATGACGTAGAACAGCACGCCGTCGGCGACCCCGGAGTCGTAGAGAGCGACGATGTGAGGGTGATTCAGCCGGGCGGCGATCTCGATCTCGCGGAGGAAGCGATCGGGACCCAGGGCCGAGGCCAGCTCGGGGCGGAACACCTTCAGGGCGACCTTGCGGTGATGCTTCCGATCCTCGGCGAGATAGACGGTCGCCATCCCGCCCGCGCCCAGCGCCCGCTCGACGGCGTAGCGATCGGCGAGTGATGACGTGCGAAGGCGGTCGATCTCTTCCATGGGGCTCCTCACCCGACCATGACCCGCGGTGGTCGTCCGAATCTACGGGCGTCCGCGGCGAGCCGGGAAGGTTGGCGGAAGGCACCCGTGCCGGCGCGTCGCGCGGCTCCACCTGCTGCGTTGCCGCGGGGATCGCCGGAGGCGGGGGTGCGGCGATGCCCGCGAAGCAGCGCGCACGGTCTTCTTTATCTTAGCCTCCGGCATGATGTCGCGGTGGCGCGCATGGATGTACCTGCAGTACCGTGCGCTGACGGTCGGGCCTCGGGGTCAGCCCGAGGTGCCGTCGCAGGAGGCCTCCGCGTGGCGGAGGCGGACCCCGCAAACCCCACAATGCGTCTCCGGTCGCCCGGGCCTGGGCGTTCCGGCAGTGCCGGCGTCCTCCGGTCGCTCCCGACATTGCCGGCCTCGCCGGTCCACGATCCGGGGCGGAGGATCCGATGATGCGCTCGTTCCGCCGCGTGCCGGCTGCTTCCCTCGTCGTCCTCGCCGTCGTCGCTGCCGTCGCGGCCCTCGGTCGCCCCGAGTCGGGCGCCGCCCAGCGGCCGTCCCGAGCCCGGCCGGCCGTCACCGCCCTCACCCACGCCACCCTCTTCGACGGCACGGGTGCGGCGCCCCAGCCCGGCCGCACGATCCTCATCCAGGGGAAGCAGATCCAGGCGGTGAACGCCGACGGCGCCCGGCCACTTCCCGAGGGCGCCACGGTGGAGGACCTGAGGGGGAAGTGGGTGATCCCCGGGATCATCGACGCCCACGTGCACCTCACCGGCGGACCGGCGCCCGCAGACCGCTACATCGCGCTCCTCCGCTGGGCGGTGGAGCACGGGGTCGTGGCGGTGCGGGACATGGCCGGCGACGACCGCGTGCTGGCGTACTTCGCGCGCGAGGCCATGCTCGACGAGATCGCCTCGCCGGACATCCGCTACGCGGCGTTCATGGCGGGCCCGACGTTCTTCGCCGAGGACCCTCGCGTGCCCGGCGCGTCGGAGGGCGTCCTGCTGGGCTCGGCTCCGTGGATGCGCGCCGTGGACGGCGCAACGGACATCCGCACGGTGGTGGCGGAAGCCAAGGGTACCGGAGCCGCGGCGCTCAAGCTGTACGCGAACATGCCGGCCAGCATCGTGTCCGCGCTCACGGCCGAGGCTCACCGGCAGGGCATGATGGCGTGGGCCCACGCCACGGTCTTCCCTGCCAAGCCCAGCGACGTCGTGGCGGCCGGCGTGGACGTGCTCTCCCACGCGCCCTACCTGGTGTGGGAGGCGGCGCCCAGGGTGCCGCAGGACTACACCGTGCGGGCCATGGGCGACTTCCAGCACATCCGCCCGGACGACCCGAGGATCCTCGCGGTTCTGGACTCCATGAAGGCGCGCGGCGAGATCCTCGACGCCACGCTCCACGTCTTCGAAGAGGAGGCCGCGCGCACGCCGGACCGCGTCGGCAAGGGGATCGTCGCGTGGGAGGGGGCCGTGACCCGCATCGCCCATGAGCGGGGCGTCCTGGTGGACGCTGGCACCGACGGCATGGGCTCGCCCGAGGACACCGTTCCCAACATCTACCGCGAGATGGCCTCGCTTGTGCACGACGCCGGCTTCACGCCCCTGGAGGCCATCGGCGCCGCCACGCGGGTGGCCGCCATGGCCCTCGGGATGTCGGCCACCCACGGCACGGTGTCGCCCGGCAAGATGGCGGACATGGTGGTGCTCTCCGCGGATCCCGCGGAGGACATCGAGAACACGCGGGACATCGTGGAGGTGTGGAAGCACGGGAAGAAGTACGCAACGGAGGGAGAGTAGGGAGCGGCTGCGCCCTGCGGCTCAGCCGACGGCGGGCACTCCCGACGGGCGCGACGGACCGTCCGGCCGCGGGCCTTCCGGCGTTGCCGCCCCGTCGGGGGCCTCCCGCTCCCCTCAGTTCTTCGTCACGCTCAGCCCCGTGACCGTCCCCTCGGTGTTGTGGGCGAAGCGGATCCCGTACACGCCGTCGGTGGACTTGAGCTTGCCCGCCGTCACCAGATCGGACTTGGCGTAGGTCCCTACGACGGTGCCGTTGATGGAGCACGACACCTGGTCGCCCTTCACCGACATGGCGATCTCCTGGGTCACGGGCTTGCCGGGGGCGGCGGCCCTGTGCACGGCGGCGTTACGCTCCCCCATCCGCCCGTTCATCTGGAAGGGCTGCGGGCCCATACCCCGCACGATGAACGTGCCGTTGCCGTATGCGGCGCAGTACAGGTAGGTCTCGTCGGCGCTGCCCATGTCGTTGCCGGCGATGACGATGCCGTAGGGGTGCGGGTGGTCGTTCAGGTTCATGTACTTGGGCTCGGTGAAGGTGGCCTTCACCGTGTAGTCCCCGCTGGCCTTGTTGGCGGGGTTCCAGTAGGTGATGGCGGGCCCGGTGGTGACGTGCAGCGCGGCGCCCTCCTTCGAGAGCTTGGCCTGGTCCACCTTCATGCCACGGCGCGCCTCCGAGGCGTCCACGGTGCCCATCCAGCCGGGTACCGTGATGCCTCCGCCCGCTACGGTGCGCGCGGTCTCCTGGGCGTGGAGGGGCCCGGCTCCTGCGGCGATTGCGAGGACGGCGGCTGCGAATACGTGCGTGCGGTGGGGGAGCATGGGAGGGTCTCCTGTCAGGGTCGGGAAGGTCGCCTGGATCTCACTATTACGCGGCAGAGTCGAAAAGTTGCCAGGTGTAGTAGAGGCCCGCCGACCTTCGGTCCGCGGCTCCACGGGACAGCGGCCGGGTACCCGCGCCCGAAGGGCGTGGGTGGCGGGCTCGCTCGGAGCGACGCGCCGTCATGCGCGTCGGTCCTCCGGATCATCGCGAGGGGCGCAAGTCGAATCCTCGCTCGCCCCGCCCCCCGCCGCCGGGCGGCGGTCGTGCGAATCAGTCCGCGGCGACCTCCCGGGCCGCGCTTCGTGAGCCCACCGCGGGCCCTGCGTCCTTGACGACCTTCCCTCCCTTGACGACCAGCCGGATCGCCTCGGGTGTCAGGGCGTGGATGTTCGCCAGCGGGTCCACGGAGGACACGACGACGTCGGCGAGCTTCCCCGCCTCCAGCGTCCCCACCCGGTCCTGCCAGCCCATGCATTCCGCGGCGGTCCGCGTCGTGGCGACGAGGGCCTCCATGGGGGTCATGCCCGCGTGGTCGCACATGAGGCCGAGCTCCCGGAGGTTGGTCCCGTGGGGCATGACGCCGGCGTCGGTCCCCATGGCGATCTTCACGCCGGCTTCATGGGCCCGGCGGATGCTCGCCCGATGCGCCTCCAGGACCTCCTTCGACTTCCGCAGGGCCCACGGCGACATGGTGCCGCTGGCCTCGGCCTGCTCGATGACGGCCTGGGGGGCCAGCAGCGTCGGCACCAGGAATGCGCCCCGCTCCAGGAAGAGCTCGATAGCCTCGTCGTCCAGCCAGATCCCGTGCTCGATGGAGTGGATGCCGGCGCGGAGGGCGTTCTTGACGCCCTCGGCCCCCTGGGCATGGGCCATGACCTTGATGCCACGGCGGTACGCGCCCTCCTGCACCATCACCTCGAGCTCCTGGGGCGTGAACTGCGTGAAGTCGGGGTGGTCGGTGGGGCTCATGACACCGCCGGTGGAGCACACCTTGATGACCTCCGCGCCGGCGCGGAGCACCTCGCGCACCTTCTTCCGGACGGCGTCGACACCGTCGCAGATGCCGTCCGGCAGCCCGGGGTGCGCTTGCATGAGCCCGAGCTGCACCCCCGACGGAAGCCAGAAGTCCAGGTGACCCCCGGTGATGGAGAGTGCCGTGATGCTGATCTGCATGCGCGGCCCCTCCACCAGCCCCTGCTCCACCGAGCGCTTCAGGCCGAGGTCGGCGCCGCCGGCGTCGCGGACGGTGGTGATGCCGGCGTCCAACGTGCGCCGCATGCGCCCGATGGCCTTGTAGAAGTTCATGGAGAAAGGTGTCGCCAGCAGCGTCATCAGCGCGTCGAACTCGAGCATCAAGTGCACGTGAGCATCGATGAGGCCCGGCAGGATCGTCCCTCCTCCGGCGTCGATCTCCGTGATGTCTCCCGCGGGGCGGGGCAGGGAGGCCAGAGGGCCGACGGCCTCGATGCGATCGTCGTCGAGGAGGACGGCGCCGTCGACGACCGGGGCTGCGCCGGTGCCGTCGATGAGGGTGGCGTTGCGGATGAGGGTGCGGGACATGGAGGGCCTCGAGGCAGGGCCGGCTCGCTGCCGTCGAGATGCGGCGGTGGCTCCGGCGGGGGACAGGTCGCAATAGTGGGCTCGGCTCCGGACCGGGCGCAACCCGGCCCGTCCGGCCTGGCACGCAGGAGTGCGCGGACGAGGGTTACCCCCGGTAGCCCCTCCGCCCCGAGGTTGTACCTTGGGTCTTCGCGATGCGTGGAGGATCGCCCGTCCCTGGAACAGGGGAGGGCGATGACGAGGTGCTCTCCCGGAGGAGACGATGCACTGCAAACGACGGTCCGGTGGTCCCCTGCTCCTGTCGGTGTTCGTGGCCCCCCTGGTTCTCGTGACCACGAGCGCCTCCGCGGGGTCCGTCGGCCGCATCCCCTCCGGGCAGGGGATCTCCACCGGCCCCGACACGCCGGGCCAGACCACGGTCGCCCTCCTGCGCCGGAAGGTGAAGTACGTATTCGTGCTGTATCAGGAGAACCGCAGCTTCGATTCGTACTTCGGGACGTATCCGGGGGCGGACGGGCTCTACGGCGACCAGAACGGTCCGTATGCCGATCCCACGAAGCTGCCCGGATTCGTGCAGCCCCTGATCACGACGACGGGAGCGAGGAGCGCCATCAGTCCGTTCCTCATCGGCCCCGACTACTACGCCGCCGACACCGACGACATCAACCACGCCCATCCCGTCATCGTGAAGAAGATGAACCTCACGGGGGGCACGCCGCGGATGGACCGCTTCGCGCTCACCGAGGAGCAGATCCACTCACCGGGAGGGGTCCTTCCGGCGAAGGGGCAGCCTGTGACGCTGGCGGCCGTGCAGTTCGGCGAGCTGGCGATGGCCTACGAGGACTGCGCCACCGTCCCGCTGCTCTGGCGGTGGGCGGCCAACTTCACCCTGGCCGACCACATCTTCCAGGACATGACCGGCCCCTCCACGCCCGGGAACCTCTCCATCATCGGCGCTCAGAGCGGGGTCACGCAGTGGATCGAGCACCCCGACCAGGCCTTCGTCGGCCAGGGCCTGTCGGGCTCGGGGGTGCCCATGCTCGACGACGCGGATCCCTTCTGGGGCTCCGGCTCCGATCCCAATCCACCCGCCAAGCGGCTCCCCTACAACCCCTACGACATAGGCTACACGCGCACCGGCGCATCGCAGACCGTACCCTCCGTGTCGAGCCCGATTCAGATCAACCTGACCTACGCCACGCTGCCCCTCACCCTCCAGGGCCGCAGCATCGGGTCCGTGGTGGAGAACGACCGGTATCGCGAGAGCGATCTCGCCGACATCGAGGACGACGTCGCCTACCTCACCCATCAGGGCGGCAAGACGCTGGACTGGGGGTGGTACCAGGAAGGCTTCGGGTCCCCCCACGACGACTCGCAGGGCCCGGCGGTGCAGGGCACCCACGCGGGCTACATCACGCACCACAACGGTCCGCAATACTTCGGCTACATCGCCAACAACGACACCTTGGCGGCGCACCTGCACGGCCTCCGCGACTTCTACGGCGCCTTGCAGGCAGGTGGCCTCCCCTCGAGCGGCGGGGTCTTCTACGTGAAGGGTGGGTACGAGAACGAGCTCGGGCTCAGGCCGGCGGATCCCGACTCGGCCGTCCAGCGGAACTTCGTGGGCGACGACGACCATCCCCAGTACTCCGACGCGCAGATCTCCGAGGCGCTCCTCGCCGCCGAGATCAACGCCATCGCACGGTCGAAGTACTGGGCGCAGAGCGTGATCATCGTCACCTGGGACGACTCGGAAGGCGACTACGATCACGTCCGACCGCCGGTGCAGTCCTTCGGTCCCGACCACCTGGTGATGACCGACGGGCCCAGGGTGCCGCTGCTTGTGATCTCCCCGTACGCGAAGACCGGCTACGTGGATCACGAGGTGGGGAGCCAGTCGTCGGTGGTGAAGTTCGTGGACACGCTCTTCGGGTTGACCCCCCTGGCGCGGCTGCCCGACGAGCTCGCCGCCCGCAAGAAGGGCGAGGAACGCTACGGCATGACCGACCTGGGGCCGTCGGACGCGCTCACCCCGGACGTGGGCGACCTTCTCGGCGCCTTCGACGTCGACCGGCTCACGGGCCGCACCGCGCCGGTGGCCGCCTCCGAGGCGATGGTGCCGGCGACGGTGCTCGCGCCGCAAACCCAGATGACCCTGGGCTGCGCGTACGCGGGCGTGACTCCGGTGAAGCCGCCTCCGGGGCTGGGCGGGGTGCCCGCCGACTTCAATCCGCGACCCATCACGAATCCGGGCCCGTACGTGAACCCGAGCAAGGCGGGGTCCTCCGGCCACCGACGGCGAAGGTAGGGCCACAGCCCGGGCCGGGAGGCCGCCGAAGCTCCTGTCACGGTGGCCTCCCGGCGCGGGCGCTGTAGCTTCCGGTGATGGACGCCGCCTGCGGCGCGGGACCTCCATGAGGCCCTTCTCCGCCGCGCTTCACAGAACGACCCCTCCCGGGGAGCGCATCCCAAGGAGCCGAGCCATGCTGGGACACGAGCTGCTCTTCACGTCGATGCTTCTCACGGCCTGCGCGGCGTCGACCAGGGACGTCCAGGCGATGCCGCATTCGGACGTGATCCACACGTCCGTCGGGGACCTGACCATCACCTTCTTCGGCCACGCGAGCCTCATGTTCCAGATCGGGGGCAAGGTGATCGACGTGGATCCCGTGAGCCGCTATGCGGACTACTCGAAGGAGCCCAAGGCGGACCTGATTCTCATCACCCACGAGCACAGCGACCACCTCGATCCCAAGGCGATCGCGGAGATCACGAAGCCCGACACCAGGGTCGTGGCGAGCCGCTCGTGCGCCGGCAGGATCTCCGGCGCCGAGATCATGCAGAACGGGGACGTGGGGGAGGAGCTCGGCTACCGCGTCGAGGCCGTCCCCGCCTACAACATCGTGCACATGAGGGCACCGGGTCAGCCGTATCATGCCAAGGGGGACGGCAACGGCTACGTCATCACGTTCGGCGATACCCGCGTCTACATTGCGGGGGATACGGAGAACACGCCGGAGATGAAGGCGCTGAAGAACATCGACATCGCGTTCCTCCCCATGAACCTGCCATACACGATGACGCCGGCGATGGTGGCCGACGCCGCCGAGGCGTTCCGGCCGCACATCCTCTACCCGTATCACTACGGGGACACGGACCCCCAGCAGCTGGTGAAGCTGCTGGCCAAGGACAAGGACATCGAGGTGCGGATCAGGGACCTGCGTTAGCAGGGTACTCCCCCTTTTCAGCACCCTGCCAGGCCCCTTCAGCCGGCCCGCTCTTCCTCGCGATCCGTCGCCAGCGCGGGTGCGGGCGTCAACGACGAGATCCCGGCGTAGAGCTCGTCGGTCATGTCCACGTCCACCGACGCCAGGGACGGCTCGAGCTGCTCGAGGCTGCGGGCGCCGATGATGGGCGCGGTCACCGCCGGGTGCTTCGCCACCCAGGCGACGGCCAGGGAGACGGGATGGTATCCGTGCGTCTCCGCGATTCCGACGAGGTCCTGCGCCACCTCGAAGTCGGACGGCTGCGCGTACCGCTTCTGGTACATCTGGCTGACGTTGAGGCGGCCCTCGACGTCGGGGCTCTTGCGCTTGCCGTACTTGCCGGTGAGGAGGCCGCCGGCCAGAGGGCTGTAGCTGATCACCCCGAGTCCTTCCGCCCGGGCCATGGGTAGGATCTCCACCTCGGCCTGGCGCTTGAGCAGGTTGTACATCGGCTGCACGCAACGGAACGCCGCCAGCCCCTCGCGGGCGGAGATCCCCAGCGCCCTCTCGATCTGCCACGCCGCGAAGTTGCTCACGGCGGGATACCGGATCTTCCCCTGGGTGACGAGGTCGTCGAGGGCGCGGAGCGCATCCTCGATGGGCGTGTCCTCGTCGAAATGGTGCAGGAAGTAGAGGTCCAGCCAGTCCGTGCCCAGGCGCTTCAGGCTCCCCTCTACGTGGTGCATGATGGCGGCGCGGGAGTACCCCCGGGCCAGCGGGCCCTCGCCCTTCTTGAAGTAGACCTTCGAGGTGAGAACGACCTGGTCGCGCTCTCCGGCGACGAGCCTCCCGAGGATCTCCTCCGAGATACCGCCCACGTAGACGTTCGCGCAGTCGAAGAAGTCGATGCCGGCTTCGCGGCACCGCCGATAGACGGCTCCGCTCGTCGCCTCGTCCGACTCCTTGCCGAACGTCATCGTGCCGAGGCAGAGCTCCGAGACCTTGAGGCCCGTGTCGCCGAGAGGGACCTGTCGCATGGGTACGTCCTTCGAAAGGGCAGAGATGATGGCCGTGTCCCTCCCCGCCGTCGCGAAGCCACGGGCTTCCACGAGACGGGCGGGTCGCGGTGGAACGATGGCCCATCGGGGCGGAGGACGCCACGCCCTGGCGGGTTGCGCAGGGAGGCGACGACGCGGAAGGTTGGTCGGCTCCACGGTCCCGGGCTTGCTTGCCGCCCTCACGGAGAGCGTCGGTGGGGTCGGCGACGCGTGGAGTGCCCAGACCCATCCCGTGAAGGCGACGCGAAGGAGGAGATCATGATGGGGTCTCGCTGCCGCCTGGCCCTGTTCGGCTCGTTCATGTGCGCTCTCCTGTCCTCCTGCTCCACCGGCGGCTCCACGCCCGCGTGGTGCCGGAGCGACGACGCCGGTGCACGCGTCGTCGTCCTGCCGAAGAAGGATGCCGCTCCGCTCGGGCTCCGTGAGCTGTGGAGCGTGGGCGGAGCCGAGGGTCCCCACGTCTTCGGCCTGCCCATCGGCCCGGTCGTGAGCACGGGTGGGCGCGTGGCGGTCCCGGACCTCCAGGCGCACACGGTGATCGTCCTCGACGTCGACGGCACGTGGGTGGGGCCGGTGGTGCGGCAGGGGCAGGGTCCGGGGGAGGTGGAGTGGCCGGCAGCCGCCCAATGGGCGGACGACGACCATCTGCTGATCTTCGATTTGGCCCGGGGGAGCGTTCTGCGGACGAGGGTCGGAGGCGGTGAAGCGCCCTCCCGGTGGACGGTGGCGCCCAAGGTCGTCGCGGCGGTGAGCGCGGCGGGGCAGCTTCCCGGCGTCCATCTGGCCGGGAATGGCGATCTGATCCTGGAGCTTCTCGGCACACCTGTGGCGGGCGATCCCACGCACAGCCGTGCCGCGGTCGTCCGGCTCTCTCCCGACGGCGGCGTGGACACGTTGCAGGATCAGGTCACGCACGTGGTGGGTGACGGACCCTATACGCACCTCGTCGTGCCCGGGAGCCCCCGTCCCGTCGTGGCTGCCGCCACAACGGGCAGCATCGCGCTGGCCGGAAGTGTCCCCCAGGACCGCATCGCCGTCCTGAGCCGCTCCGGCGGCGACTCCGTGCTGCTGTGCCGGCCGGTACCCGGCCTTCCCTACACGGGCCGGGAGCGAGGCGAGGGGTTCAGCGGCAGGAGAGAGCAGATCCTGGGCCGGACCCTGGCGCGGCTCACGCTTCCCGCCGAGCCGGCGGCAGTGGGCGGTATCTTCTTCGGTGCAGGGGGGCGGCTGTGGGTCGGGCGCGCCCGGCCCGACCCCGGGACCATGCGTGCGGAGGGCGGCGCCTGGGACATCATCGCCGCTGACGGGACGCTGGTCGGCACGGTGGACGCCCCTGCCCGCGTGGTGCTGTTCGGAGAGGGTGGTGGACACGTCTACGGTCTGGCCCGTGGAGAGCACGACGAGATGAGCGTGGTGGCGTATGCGCTGACGGATGTCGACGCCTCGGCGACATCCCCACCTCCGGGCGGCGGGGGGTGAAGTCGCTCTCGAGGGGCGCGCAGCCGCCGGGAACGATCCGCTCGTGGCGGTAGCGCCCGGGGACACGCCATTCCGTGACTTCTCGATGACCGATTTGTTACCTAACTTGGCCTCGCCCGGAGCTGGTCGGGTCCTCTCTCCCGACGAGGTCCGGTGCGTACGTCGACGCGTGAGTGGAGCTTCCTGATGCGCACGATCTTCGAGTTGTTCGGCAAATCGCCCTTCGAGCCTCTGGCCAAGCACGGCCAGATGGTGGACGACGTGATCCAGGAGGTCACGCCGCTCATTGAGTCCTTCCTGGCCCAGGACTGGTCGGAGGCGAAGGAGATCGCCGACCGGATCTCGCGCATGGAGCATCGCGCCGACCAGCTCAAGGCCGAGATCCGCGACCACCTGCCTCGCTCGCTCTTCCTTCCGGTGGACCGCGGCGATCTGCTCAGGCTCCTCAAGGCCCAGGACGCCATGGCCGACGCCGTCGAGGACCTGGCTGTGCTTGTCACCATGCGGAAGACCCCGGTGCCGGACACGTTGAAGCCACACGTGCAAGCGCTGATGGACCAGGTCCTCCAGGCGGCGAAGACCTGGTTCACCATCTCCATGCTCCTCCCGCAGCTCCAGGAGGCCGCCTTCACCGGCCCGGAAGTGAAGAAGGTCCTGGACTTCATCGACACCCTCGACGAGCAGGAGTGGCGCTCGGACCAGCTGGGCACGCAGCTCGGGCGCGAGAGCGTCCTTCTCGAAGACGAGCTGGGAGCGATCTCCCTTCAGTTCATCATGCGCATCGGCCAGAAGCTCAGCGACGTTCCCAACCACGCCGAGACCGCCGGCGACATGGTTCGCCTCATGCTCGCCAAAGGCTGACGCCACTCAGGCCTCCCCCCACGTCCGCGCAGAGCCCGGAAAGCCCAATGGAGCACCTGATCCTCATCACCGCGATGCTGGCGGCCCTCTACATGGCATGGAACATCGGCGCGAACGATGTCGCCAACGCCATGGGCACCTCGGTGGGGTCGGGGGCGGTGACGCTCCGTCAGGCTGTTCTCATAGCGGCGGTCTTCGAGTTCTCGGGGGCGGTCATCTTCGGATCCCACGTGACCGATACCGTGCGCAAGGGGATGCTCGATCCGATGGCGTTCTCCACCGCCGGCCCCTTCGGGGTGCAGGGGCCCGTGCTCCTGGCGCTGGGGATGACCGCCGCGCTCCTGGCCGCGGCCATATGGCTGCAGCTCTCCACCAAGCTGGGTCTGCCGGTGTCCACGACCCACTCCATCGTCGGGGCGGTCATCGGGTTCGGCATCCTGGCGGTGGGCATACACGGCATCCGTTGGGGACAGATCACCGAGATCGTCGCCAGCTGGTTCGTGTCTCCTCTCATGGGGGGAGCCCTGGCTTTCGCGATCTTCCTCGGAATCAGGACGTTCATTCTGCGCAACCCCGATCCCGTCGCGGCTACGGTACGCGTAGCGCCGTACCTGGTCATGGCAGTGTGCACGATTCTGGCGCTCACGTTTACGCAGAAGGTGCTCCACAACCTGATGCACAATCCCCACCCGACATTCGTGGGACTCGCCGCGTTGGCCATCGGCGGAACCGCCGGATTGGTGGCGCGGGGAGTGATCAAGGTCCCGGAGGCGACCATCGGTGCCGATCCGTACCCGTACGTGGAGAAGGTTTTCGGGGGGCTGCAGGTGCTCACCGCCGCGTTCGTCGCGTTCGCGCACGGCGCCAACGACGTCGCCAACGCGGTGGGGCCGCTGGCCGCGGTGGTGGGCATCGCCAAGACGGCGTATACCAACGTGCCCAACGGCGTCCCGCTGGCCCGCTGGATCCTGGCAGTGGGCGGCATCGGCATCGTCGTCGGCCTGGCCATGTGGGGCTACAAGGTCATCGCCACCGTAGGCCGGCACATCACCGAGATCACACCGAGCCGCGGATTCTCTGCCGAGTTCGCCACGGCGTGCACGGTGCTGCTGGCCAGCCGCCTGGGCCTCCCGGTCTCCACCACCCACATCCTGGTGGGGGCGGTGGTGGGGGTGGGCATCGCCCACGGCCTGGGCGCGCTGAACCTCAGGACCGTGGCTCGCATCGCGGGCTCGTGGATCGCCACGCTCCCGGCGGCGGCCGTCATCAGCGCGCTCCTCTACCTCGGTCTGAAGGCGATCTTCATCTGAGGACCAGGGGGCCCTGGACGAGCCCTCGACACTCTCGGGTTACCCTCCGCCCCCGAGCTCCTTCCGCACCGCCGGCGCCACCTCCGTTCCCAGGAGCTCGATGGCCCTCATCACCTTGTCGTGAGGCATGGGACCCACGGTGAGCTGGATGAGAAAGCGATCGTGGTGGAAGAGGGAGTGCTGGTAGAGGATCTTCTCGACGATCTGCTCGGGGCTCCCGAGGAAGAGCGCGCCGTGTAGCGCAGCTTCCGCGTCGAATTGTCGCCGTGTGGTGGGCGGCCAGCCGCGCTCACGGCCGATGCGGGACATGGTCTCCGCGAAGGGCGGAAACGCGATGTCCGCCGCCGCCTTCGCGTCGTCGGCGATGAAGCCGTGGGAGTTGATCCCCAGGCGGACGCTGCCGGGATCGTGTCCCGCCCTCGCGGCGGCCTCCCGGTACAGCTCGACCATGGGAACGAAGCGTGCCGGCGCCCCGCCGATGATCGCCAGCGCCATGGGAAGCCCCAGCGTGGCGGCGCGCACCACCGAATTGGGTGTGCCCCCCACGGCGATCCAGACCGGGAGCGGCTCCTGCACCGGACGGGGCAGGACCAGGCGTCCGTCGATGGCGGCCCGGTGGCGACTTCCGGGCCACGTCACCACCTCGTTCTCGCGGATGTTCAGCAGGAGCTCGAGCTTCTCGGCGAAGAGCTCGTCGTAGTCCGCCAGGTCCTGTCCGAAGAGGGGGAACGACTCGCTGAAGGATCCCCGTCCCGCCATGATCTCCGCGCGGCCCTCGGAGATCTGATCGAGGACGGCGAAGTCCTGGAACACGCGCACCGGGTCGTCGGAGCTGAGCACGGTGACCGCGCTGCTCAGGCGGATGCGCTTCGTACGCGTGGCCGCGGCGGCCAGCACCACGGCCGGGGCGGACACCGCGTAGTCCGGCCGGTGGTGCTCCCCCACACCGAAGACGTCGAGACCCACCTGGTCCGCGAGCTCGATCTCCTCGAGCAGGTCCCTGATGCGCCGCCCCGCGTGGATCTGACGGCCTGTGGCCGGATCGAGCTCCGCCTCGGCGAAGCTGTACATGCCGATCTCCAAGGGCACTCCAGGGCACGGGACGCGCAGCTCGCGCACGACGTACTGGACTTCGGGCGGAAGGTTCCCGGAGGTAGGGACACCTCGGTGCATGGGGCCGCCCCCGGCGCGGTGCGGCATCCGGGCGGATCGGGGCCCTCGACCTCTCCGAACCAGTGGCGCGGCGGGCGAGGCCGAGCGTCGCCTCCGCCTCCGGGTTATCATGCAGCCGATGACCACCCGCCCGATCCCGTTCCTGCTCGTGCTTGCGGCGATGTCGGCCTGTGCCCGCTCACCCGGGACCCAGCGGCTCGCCCCGGGCCTCCATGCCGCAGACTCGCTGGTGGCCGCGTGGGTGGAAGCCGGACGCGTGCCCGGCGCCGTCCTCCTCGTCTCGGAGAACGGCCGCACGGTTCTGGACAAGGCGTACGGGTGGGCGCAGCTCTACGACTATGGGCGAGGCCAGTACGGGGACTGGCCCGGTGGGCCGGGAAGTGCCGGCATACCGGCCGTCGGCGGCGTCGGGCCGCGCGCAGAGGCCGGGCGCGACAGCGCGCCCCCGCCGGACACCGCGACGCATCCGGGCATCCGCCGCCTCGCCCACCCGGTCCCCATGACGACGGCGACGGTCTTCGACATGGCGTCGGTGACCAAGGTCATGGCCACCACCTTCGCCGTGATGATGCTCGTGGACGAGGGCAAGCTCGACCTGGATGCCCCGCTCTACACGTACCTGCCGGACTTCCGCGGAAGGGAGAAGGACGCCATCACGCTCCGGCTGCTTCTCACGCACCGCGCCGGGCTGTACCAATGGCAGCCGATCTTCTATCACGCCGCGAACGAGCGGGAAGCCTACGCGTACATCCGCGATCTGCCCCTGGAGTGGAAGCCGGGAGCGGGGCGCCACTACTCGGATCTCGGCTTCATGCTCCTGGGCCTGGTGGTGGAGCGGGAGAGCGGCCGGCCCCTGGACGCCCTCGTGAGGGACCGGCTGTACCGACCCCTGGGCCTGGCGCACACGGGATTCCGGAGGGTGGAGGGCGGTGGCGCGGGGAATGGGGCCGGAGAGCCCACGGGAACGCCGGCGGCCGAGGCGGGCCCGTCGTCACCCGCCGCCGGCACCTTCGCCGCCACTTCCCACGGCAACCCCTATGAGTTCCGCATGGTGCACGACACCACGTTCGGGTACCGGTACTCCGGCGACCCGAACGCCTGGAGCGGGTGGCGTCGACATACCCTGGTGGGCGAGGTGAACGACGGCAACGCGTTCCATGCCTTCCGCGGTGTGGCCGGCCACGCGGGGCTCTTCTCCACCGCCGGGGATCTGAACGTCCTCCTTCAGGTCCTTCTGGACAGGGGCGAGTACGGCGGCCACCGATACGTGAGCGCCCAGGTGGTGGACACGTTCATGACGCCCACGGGCGACGGGCAGGCCCTGGGATGGCAGGTGCCCACGTACGCGCCGGCGGGGAGCTTCGACCACACGGGGTTCACGGGCACGTACGTGCTCGGCGTGCCCGTGCGGGGCCTCGCCGTGGTTCTGCTCACCAACCGCCAGAATGTCGGGGTGGACGCTCGGACCCTCTATCCGGATGTCGGCCCGCTCCGGCGGAGCGTGGCCGAGGCGCTCCTCACGCCGCCACCTTCGTCGTCACGGTGAAGGCCGGCGCCACCTCCATGTGCTTCTTCACCGCGCACTGATCGGCGGCCCGGATGAGGGCGTCATGGTACTTCTGGGGGAAGTCCGGAGGCACCACGATGTCCAGTTCGATGCGCT
>Ga0307418_1000081_pt1 | contig 26615 bp, 17 predicted proteins | sample SalMarWE160220MG_2_FD_202160 | JGI IMG/M metagenome (GOLD analysis project Ga0307418, IMG submission 202160) | Salt marsh sediment microbial communities from the Plum Island Ecosystem LTER, Massachusetts, United States - WE1602-20 | ecosystem: Environmental > Aquatic > Marine > Intertidal zone >...
CCCGGACCGCATACGCGGATCTCCCAATCGGGGCGCCCGGATGGAGCTGCGGTGGCCTGCGGCCATCCTCGCTCGTCTCGCGGGCTGCCCTGCTGCTCTCCGAATGCTCTCCAGGCCGCTCGGCTCGAACCTCCGGTTCTCATCCGAGCGCATCGCACCCGGACCGCATACGCGGATCTCCCAATCGGGGCGCCCGGATGGAGCTGCGGTGGCCTGCGGCCATCCTCGCTCGTCTCGCGGGCTGCCCTGCTGCTCTCCGAATGCTCTCCAGGCCGCTCGGCTCGAACCTCCGGTTCTCATCCGAGCGCATCGCACCCGGACCGCATACGCGGATCTCCAATCGGGGCGCCCGGATTCGAACCGGGGACCTCTGCGTCCCGAACGCAGCGCTCTACCGGACTGAGCCACGCCCCGCACCTACGCTGTAGCCGGCACCGGGGCCGGCGATGTGCTTCGCAGTCCCCGTGGGTTCGAACCCCGGAAACCGACTGCAACCTTCAAAACGGACGGGGTGGGATGGACCTCGCTTCGCTCGGTCGTCTCGCGTAACGCTCGTCCTTGGTGCGCTTCGCGCCCACCCACTTCTGTCGCTCGGCTCAAACCCACTCTGGGTCCTGCTTCGCAGTCCCCGTGGGTTCGAATCGATGACCTCTCTGCTTTCAAAACGGACGGGGTGGGATTCGAACCCACGCGGGCTTTCACCCACACGATTTCCAATCGTGCGCCTTAAGCCACTCGGCCACCCGTCCAGAGACGTTACGCCGTGGCCGGCACCACGCCGTTTCAGCTGAAACGCTGCAACGAAGGGAGTGGGATGGCGCGAACTCCGTTCGCTGCCTCGCCGGCCACCCGTTCGGGCGCACCGCGCATCAACCCTCCCGACCGCTCAGCCGAACCCACTGTACGATCTCCTTCGGAGCTCGTGTGTGTTCGAATCCCAGAAACACGCTGCTCTTCGTCTTACGGAGGGAGTGGGATTCGAACCCACGCGGGTCTTACGACCCAACGCCTTAGCAGGGCGCCGCCTTAAGCCACTCGGCCATCCCTCCAAAGCGGATGCACCGACCGCGAGATCGGCGCATCCGAGTTGCCCCGCCAGGGCTCGAACCTGGACTCTTCTGATCCAGAGTCAGACGTGTTGCCAATTACACCACGGGGCAATGGAGCCACCTGTCGGAATCGAACCGACGACCCCGTCATTACGAGTGACGTGCTCTACCAGCTGAGCTAAGGTGGCTGGGTCTTGTCCAAGTGGAGCCGAGGGGAGTCGAACCCCTGACCTCTAGAGTGCGATTCTAGCGCTCTCCCAACTGAGCTACGGCCCCGTCTATTCCATGATAACCCCATGGGCGCGAGAGGACTCGAACCTCTGACCTCTACGATGTCAACGTAGCGCTCTAACCACCTGAGCTACGCGCCCGCGTCCTGCTCGCCGAACCCGCGGATCCGGCCGATGCGCCCGGGAGGACTTGAACCCCCAACCTCTTGATCCGTAGTCAAGCGCTCTATCCAATTGAGCTACGGGCGCGTGCGCCACCTGGCCGGCCGCCAGGAAGTGCCCACGACAGGACTCGAACCTGTACGCCGTTTCCGGCACTGGTCCCTCAAACCAGCCTGTCTACCAATTCCAGCACGTGGGCGACCCAACAGAGAAGATGTCGGCCGGGCTCCGGCATCGGGCGGGCAGGCCCGACGGGAACCGGGTGCTGTAGTGCTCGAGGAGGGACTCGAACCCTCACGGGGTTGCCCCCACAGGATCCTGAATCCTGCGCGTCTGCCAATTCCGCCACCCGAGCCAGCTACCCTTCCAGGCCCGTAGGCCCGACCGACAGTGGAGCCGAGGGGAATCGAACCCCTGACCTCTTGAATGCCATTCAAGCGCTCTCCCAACTGAGCTACGGCCCCTCACACCCCGGTTCCGCCGCATGCGGCGGAACGAACCTGCACCTGTCAATCATCTTGCGACAACCGCCCAGCGGGGCTGACGAGACTCGAACTCGCGACCTCCGGTGTGACAGACCGGCACTCTAACCAACTGAGCTACAGCCCCTCATCCACTGAACAACCCATCGCACCGCTCCATGCCCCGACGGGGAATCGAACCCCGGCCGCCACCTTGAAAGAGTGGTGTCCTAGCCGCTAGACGATCGGGGCTTTTCGGCTCCCCACAGGCCCGGAGGGACTTGAACCCCCAACCCCCGGTTTTGGAGACCGGTGCTCTACCAGTTGAGCTACGGACCTCTAATCAGCAACCCCCGCGGCGCGGAGGGCCATGGCCAGGGGCAGAATCGAACTGCCGACACCATGATTTTCAGTCATGTGCTCTACCAACTGAGCTACCTGGCCGGACAAAAAAACCGCCCGGGCCTTTCGGGGCGCGGACGGGAAACCAGCCTGGAGAAGCCTGGTGCTAGAGGCTCTCCGCTCCCGCCCGCATCCGCGGGCTCCACGTATCCGCGACGGTCCAGAACAGCAGTCGCGACGCGTCCACAGCTGCCAGGGCAACCCCGGCTCGCCTGCACGACCGACTCGGCGCGATCATCTGTCCTCCCGACTACCTCTACGTGGGAAACGCCGCCAATGTGGCGGCGCTTCAAGGCAAGTAGCGGGGGCGGGATTCGAACCCGCGACCTTCGGGTTATGAGCCCGACGAGCTACCAGACTGCTCCACCCCGCAGTAGGCCTCAAGTATACCCCGCCCGCGAGAGAAGTGTCAACCCGGCGCGGGCCCCGAAAACGTCATGTGATTCCGGGCAGAAACATCCATTTAATGGGCTTCGGACCTCCCGCCCGGATAGACCCGCGCCGGCACCCCAGGAAGAGGGAGGCCGGCGCGGGCGTGAGGCTGGAACCGCAGGCGGAGAACGCCGAGCGGACCCTTTCTACCTTCTCTTTCCGGTCTCCACGAAGCTGACGCACTGGCCCTGGTTCCTGAACCCGAATTGCGCCCAGCCGCCGTTCTTGCACTCCTCGGGAGTGGTGGGGCCGCCATTCGGTGTGTGACTCGTCACGACGGGAGCGGAAGTGATGGTCAGGTTGTCGATATAGGTGTTCCCCTGGCCGGCTGCGATGCCCAACCGCTGGAAGTTGCCCGTCACGGTCAGCGTGACCCACGCACTCTTCGTGGAGCTGGACGTCGAGGTCACGAGATTCCCGGAACCGTCGTACGCGTTCAGAGTGACATCCGAGTTCGGATCGACGTCGTAGATGTCCACACTGGCGGACACGGCCGGCTGCGTGAGGTCCATCACGACCTCGAGCAACCCCATCGTCGTCGGATTCGAGGGAATGAGCGCCACCGTGCCGTTGGGGCTCGGGCACGCGCCGTAATACGGCGTGCTCTCGAAGCTCAGTCCCTCGTACGGGCTTGGAAGGGTGTCACCGAACTGACAGTGCGGGGAGAGCTCGTCGAACGTGTGCGTCACGGTGAGAGTGTCCAACGGATCCACGACGAGGTTCGACTCCCTGACCGGATCGACCGCATTCGGGAGGGCCTGGTTGGGAGCCGTCACCTGTGAGTTGCTGCAAGCGCTCACGGCGGCCACGAGCATGAGACCGACCAAGCGCGAAGCGCCCGTCGGGAAGTCCGTATGACGTCGCGACATCGAACCGCCTCCGTCGAAGGTCTGACAGGGACTGGGAGCGGTAGCCCAAAAGGACTCGACACGCCCCACATGTAGATGCAGATCTGTCTCCCCCAGGCGGGAGCGGTGATTCGACGTCGCAACTACCGCGCCGTAGCGGGCGGGGCCAAGTGGCTGCGGGCGTGTCAGAGTGACTCGGCACCCAGCAGGCGACCCTCCCGCATGGGTAACTGCATGGGGGACCGACACCTACGTGAACGAAGACCGCACGACGCCGAGCCTGGTGGCACTACAAGCCCCCGGTATCCAGCGGGACTTTAGTGCCGGCTGCCGGCAAGAAGTATCGAGCTGCGCCGGCCAGACGGGGCGACCTTACGTCGGAAGCACTGGTAGCAAAGAAGGTATGCCCCCGTCGTGAACGGCGACCGGCACATCTCCTTGAAACCTCCGGAGACGGCCGCCGGAACCTTGAGCAGGCTCGAAGGCGGCGGTTATGTTCTCCGCCCTGTCGCCGCCGAAGGCGGCCTTGGGCCGGGATCGGAGGCACCTGCCTCTCGACCCGCGCCCCAAAGCAGGTAAGTTTGATGACCACGGGACGTGGCGCAGTCCGGTAGCGCACCTGAATGGGGTTCAGGGGGTCGCGGGTTCGAATCCCGCCGTCCCGATCAACGGTCTCACGGCTTCGGTCGTGGGGCCGTTCTGCTCTTCCGTTGATCGGGCGGCGGGATTCGCGGACTCGCCGAAGGCGAGGACGCGGGACGCGGCGTCAGCCGCGGACCGGAACCCCTGGGTTCGAGCCGAGCGGCCCGAGTTGGTCTCGAAGACCCACCTGCCCTTCCGCGAGACGAGCGAGGATGGCCGAAGGCCACCGCAGCTCCATCCGGCCCGATGGACGATGACCACCAGGGGCCCCTGGCAGGGTGCTGAAGAAGGGGAGCACCCTGCTAACCTGCCACCCCTCCGCCATCCACCACCAACGCGGTACCGGTCACGAAGGAAGAATCGTCGGAAGCCAGGAAGAGAACCGCCCGGGCGATCTCGTCCGGCGTGCCGACACGGCCAAGGGGACGATCGGCGGCGGCGGCGTGGTAGTCCTCCCAGGAAATGCCTCGCTTCTCGGCTTCGTCCGGAAGCATGGGCGTCTCCACGTCACCGGGACAGACGCAGTTGACCCGAATCCCGTGGGGGCCGTGATCGATGGCCATGGCCTTGGCCATGACGATGAGACCACCCTTGGCCGCACAGTAGGCGGCTGCCTTGTTCCCACCCAGGACCCCCCACCCCGAGCTGTTGTGGATGATGGATCCACTCCCCCGCTCGATCATCGAGGGGAGGGCGTACTTGGACATGAGGAAGGCGCCCTTGAGGTTGGAGTCGATGGTCTCGTCCCACTCCTCCTCGGTGCATTCCGGCACGGACTTCGGATGGATGACGCCGGCGTTGTTGAAGAGCACGTCGATTCGGCCGAAACGCTCCAGGGTGGCCTCCACGGCGCGTCGGCAGTCCTCGGCCAGGCGGACATCGGCCTGGAGGAAGAGAGCCCTACCCCCCGACTCGGTGATGATCCGGACCACCTCCTCCCCCCGTTCCCGGCTACGCCCCGTGATGGCGACGGCCGCACCTTCCTCGGCCAGGAGGACCGCCGTGGCCCTACCGATGCCGGACGTCCCACCGGTGATCAGAGCAACTCGTCCTTCCAGCTTCATGGGGATGCTCCTCTCTGGATGGTATCGCATGTTCCCGAGCGGACGATCCTCACTGGACACTCCCCAGCGCCACCCTGATGGCCTCTCCGTTCACGCCGCTGGATTCCTCCGAAGCCAGGAAGGCGATGACTTCGGCCACCTCGTCCGGGGTCACCACACGGCCCGCCGGGTACAGCGCGTCTCTTTCCGCCCACACACGGTCCGTCGTGACGCCGCGATCCCGGGCCTCGGCTTCGGCCGAAAGATCGGCCATGGGCGTCCGTACCCAACCAGGCAGCACAGCGTTGGACGTCACCCCGTACGCTCCGGCATCCTGGGCCACGGATCGCATCAGACCCAGCAGCCCGGCCTTGGAGCTGTTGTATGCGCTCCCCGCGTGCTCCGCTACCTCTGCGGAGGTGGAGCTGGTGTAGACCAGGCGGCCGTACTCTCGGTCGACCATGCCCTTCAGAACCGCCCGGGACAGGAAGAAGGGCCCGTCCAGGTTGATGCGCATGGACTCGGCCCAGGCCTCCGGGTCCTGCTCCCAGAGCACCCGCTCGTGGGCCGAGCCGATCCCATGGTTGCACACGAGGATCTCGATGGGCCCCAGCCGCTCCTCCGTCTCCCGCACGGCCCGGGCGCACCCCTCGGCCGTGCCCAGGTCTGCCGCCACGTACTCCAGCCCCAGCGTTCGGAGCTGGTCCTCGCTCCGGGCCACCGCCATCACCCGAGCACCTCTGGACTCCAGGAGCTTCGCCGCCGCCCGGCCGATCCCACGTCCGGCTCCTGTGACCAGCGTCACCCGCCCTTCGACTCCCGGCATGCCTGGACTCCTGTCACGATTCGGACGGAAGAGAGGGGCCGGACGACCCACGGGTGCCGTCCCCGGGGCCGACGAACCTCCTGCGAAACGTTCCATCCTCGCCGCCCCGGTCCGGAGATACGATCATGACCCGGAAACGCTCCGCCAGCCCCTCGATGATGTCTCTCGCGTGGCCCCTGGCCGATGCGCCCGGCTCGACCTCCCAGGCCGTGTAGACGTCGCCGAATGCGGTTCCCGGCTGGTAGTCGAAGATCACTCCGCAGGCGTCCGGGCGGAGGTCGCTGTCGACGGTCCCGTCCACCTCGAGCACGCCTCGCAGCCACTGGCATGCGAAGTTCCTGCACGACGCCGGGCGGCGGGCGTAGATCCCACAGCCCGATGAGTGAAGGTGCTTGCAGGCTTGCCAGGCATCCTTCTCCAACTCGTGAACGGCCATGGCCCGGCAGCAGGCGGAGCACGAACCGCACACGCGGGACGGACGCTTCACGACGGCCACTCCTCCGGCGGGGACGGGAGGAGGGCGGGTATCCGCAGGGAGCCAGGGAGACGCATTCGGTCCTCAATCCACTCTCAGGCTCCTCCTCACCTCCGCCAATCCGCCCCCGTCCATCACCCGCGTGTAGCCCGCCTGCCTCAGAGCTTGTGCCGCGACCGCGGATCGTGATCCGGTGGCGCAGTACACGAGAATTCCCGCATCGCGCGCGATGCCGCGGCTCTCCAGTGCCGCGCCGTTGATCTTCGGCAGGGGGATGCATATCGCGCCGGGCATGCGACCGAAGAAGAACTCCAGGCGTGAACGCACGTCGATCAGTACGGTGACCTTCTTGTTGCGGAACTTCATCGGGTTCCCGGACTCGTTGTGGACGGCTCCGTCGGCTGTGGAAGAGGTCGAAGTGTATCCAGGCGGCCGTTGGTGGCCAATCCCTTCGCCTCCGCCTCCGAAAGGGCGCCATCCGACGTGGAACGTTCAGGCGGTCTCGAGCACCTCGAACCGCTCGGCGACGGTCGCGAACAGCTCCTCGTCCTCGTCGGGTGCGGCGGAGCCGCAGCCTCGAGCCCGACCCGGGCGGCCTCTGCCAGCTCGGTGGCGGACTTTCCCTGCCCGAACGACGATCGGAATACGATGAGGATTCGCCGCCGGTCCGAGCGGTCCCCGAGCCTCGCGGTCCCCCACGGGCTGCTCTTCAGGTCCGGCGCCCGCTCGTCCCAGCTCGGGGACGTGCACGGCTCAATCCCCGCGCAGGGTCTCGGCGGGGTCCAGGGAGCACGCCCGCCGGGCCGGCTTGAGCATCGCCGCCACCGCCACGCCGACCAGAGCACCGGCAATCCCCAGGAAGACCAGCGGGTCGAGGGGCGCGATCCCGTAGAGCTGCCCCCGCACGAGCTGCGCGGCCACCCCCGCGGCGACGAGTCCAGCAGCGACGCCGATGCCCACGGTGAGGAGGCCCTGGCGGAGCACGAGCGAGCGGATCTCCCCGCGGCTCGCCCCCAACGCGACCCGGACGCCGAACTCGTGGGATCGCTGGCTCACCCCGTAAGCTGCGGCCCCGTACACGCCCACGGCGGCGAGAAGGAGCGCGAGCGAGCCGAGCGCCGCATACAGGAGCGCGGCCACGCGAGCCGGGCGCAGGCGCTCCTCGAGCACGTCGTGCAGCGAGGTCACCGATACCAGGACGTTCGAATCGAGCTGGCGGGCCGCGGCGAGCACTTCCGGCGTCGCGTCCGCGTGAGCGGCGGCGCGGACCACGAGCGTTCCCGCGAAGGCTCGCGGTGGGATCGCCGACCAGAAGAACGCCCAGCCTTCACGTTGCCAGCCGCCGTGGAACGCATCCCGGGCGATTCCCACCACGCGTCGGGGCTCGCCGTTCGGCGCCGCGAAGACCTGGCCCAGGGCTTCCTGATTCGGCCAGTACCGGTGGGCCATCGTCTCACCGATGACCGCCGGCTGGGGCTCGCCCGAGGCGGGACGGGTCGCGGGCAGCCCCGCGCCGCGCAGGATGGGGATCCCCATCGTCGCGAAGTACCCGGGTGAGACGTAGACGAAGAACACCTGTCCTTCCTTGAAGTCGGGAGCCGCCGCGTTGGGATCACGCACGAAGACCGCTGCGGACTGGCCGTCGAGGGGAAGCGCGGAGGTCAGAGCCGCGCCCTGGACTCCGGGCAACGCGGCCACGCGTGTCTTCCACGTGTCCAGGAATGCGGCGGCCTGCTCGGCGGAGTAGCCCTCGTCGCCGAGGTCGGGCCGGAAGCCATAGATGTGGTCGATCCGGAAGCCGAGATCCGCGCGCTGCTCGAGGACGAAGCTCCGCGCGAAGAGCCCGGCCAGCACCAGCAGGAGGAGGGAGCCCGCGAGCTGGGCCGCCACTACGGTCTTGCGCAGCCGGTAGGTGCGTGGGCCGGGGCCGCCGCCCGGCGTATCGCTTCGCAGGGCCGAGGCCAGATCGATGCGCGATGTCTCCAGGGAGGGCATGAGCCCGAACAGGAGGGCGGCGATGAAGGACACCCCCAGGGCGTAGCCCACGATCCGGAGATCCGGCGCCGTGTCGACGGGGAGCCCGCCGGGCACGAGGATGCGGGCGAACACCCCGGGCAGCCAGATGGAGAGGGCGAGCCCCATCCCCCCACCCACGAAGGCCAGGAGCAGGCTCTCGACCAGGAGCTGGCCGACCACCTGGTGGCGGGCCGCGCCCAGGGCGCGCCGGATGCGCACGGCCCGCTGCCGCGCTGGCATCCGTGCCAGCATCAGGCTCGCCACGTTCAGGCACGCGATCAGGAGGATCAGGCCCGCGAGAGAGAAGGCACCGATGCGAGACGAGCGCACCTGGGCCGCCAGGATGGGTCCGCCGGCGAGGGTCGCATGATCGACCAGGACCGTCGTTCGCCGGCCCGGATAGGAGGTGTCCCTGGAGCGGCCGATCCCGGTCAGCTCGGTTGCGGTCCCCTCCGGCGTGGCGCCCGGCCGGAGCCGCCCGACCAGGGCCAGCCAGCTCAGGTCCGGGTTCCGCAGCCGGTCGGGGGCCAGGGCCGGCTCCATGGTCACCGGAACCCAGAGGTCCGGCTCCTCCAAGCCGGTACCGGTGAAGTCGCGACCGGCCACACCCACGACGGTGAACCGCGTCCGGTCCAGGCGGATCGTCCGGCCGACGATGCCGCCGTCGCCGCCGAAGCGCGACTGCCAGAGGCCATAGCCCAGCACGACCACAGGCACCTGGCCGGCGGCGCCGCAATCGCCCGGCTCCAGACCGCGACCCAGCAGCACCGGCGCCCGCAGGACCTGGAAGTAGCTGCACGTCACCACGAAGGCCGACACCCGGAGGGCGGGCTCGCCGGCCATGGTGGCATCCACGGAGGCGAAGCCCGCCAGACCCGAGAGCGAGCGCGCACGGTCCCGGTACGCGAGGTACTCGGGGTACGAGACCATGTCCGACGTTCCGTTCACATACCTCGATCCATCCCCCACCTTCATGCTCGCACTGCCGAAGTGGCCCAGCGGCATGCCCGTGAAGGTCTGGTGGATGGTCACCAGCCGGTCGGCGTCCGGCAGGGGAAGCCCGCGCATCGTGAGCGAATAGAGAAAGCTGAACAGCGCGCAGTTCAGGCCGATCCCCAGCACGAGCGTGAGGATCGCCACCACGGTGAAGCCCGGCTCACGGCGCAGCGTCCGGAGCGCGAGGCCGGCGTCCCGCGCGAGTTCGGCGATGAGCCGTCCGACCCCACCGACCCAGCTCCGCCGCGTCCAGGCGTCGGGCGGGAAGGCCCGGGAGACATCGCCGAAGCGGGCGCGCGCCTCCGCCCTCGCCTCCGAGCGCGTCATACCCTCCACCACCAGCGCGTCCGCCTCGTGCTCGAGGTGCGAGCGCACCTCCTCCTCGATGTCCACCCGGGAGCGACGATGCCGGCCCATGCGCCTCAGCCTCCGGCGGGATCGACGCCCAGCACCCGGGACACCGCGTCCGTGACCCGCTGCCATCGGCCGGTCTCCGCCTCGAGCTGCCGTCGACCCTTGACCGTCAGGGCGTAGAACCGCGCGCGCCGGTTGTTCGCGGAGATGCCCCACTCCGCCGCGACCCAACCGCGCCGCTCCAGCCTCTGGAGCGCCGGGTAGAGCGAGCCGTGCTCCACCAGGAGCACGCCCTCCGAGCTCTCCTGAATGGCTCGTGCGATACCCTGCCCGTGCTCCCTGCCGAGCTCGAGCGTACGCAGGATCAGGAGGTCGAGGGTGCCCTGCGGAAGGGCCTCGCGGTCATCTTGGGTAGACATTCTACCCGAGAATACAGGGGGCCCCGCATCCGGTCAAGACATGGTGATGCTTCCTGTATTTCCGCGCCATCGCCATCGGTCGGCGGCGCTCAGGGCGTTCATCGACTTCGTTCGGAAGGAAGTCCGGGGGTGGGACCGGCCCGGGAATGAGGAGGAGTCGGAACATCGGACACCCACCACTGGCTAGCGCCCTTCGCCGAGCTCCCGGTCGAGAAGCCCGAGCAGGTCTGCCACCGGGACCTTCGCGTTCTGCAGGATCTCGATGCGGTTCGCCATCGCGATGTCGTGCAGCTGAAAGGCCGCGATGATCTGCGGGTACCTGCGGACCTGAGCGAGGCTGAACGAGCGCAGGAGCTGGGCGGGCGGCAGACCCGGTGCACGTCGCCTCAGGGCGTCGGTACCGGCGGTCGCGAGGAGCTCCTCACGCGCGTGCTCGAACTCACGACCGTTGTTCCACGCCGCGGTCTCTGCCTGGCCCAGCGAGCTCCGGATCTGGTCCACCTCGTCCACGTACCGCACGAGGGCAGATCGCAGGGTGCCCGATCCGACGTTGTTGATGTCTCCCGTGGAGAGGAGAGCGTCGACCGTGCCGGTGCGGAACCAGACGTCGTCGATCCCGAAGTGCGGGTTCACCGACTCCGGAAGCTCGGCCCAACTGCGGCCCGACAGGAGCGTCTCGACCATGAGCTGCGAGTCCGCGCCGCTGCGCTGGTCCTGGGCGATGGACTTGTCGATGAGGCTGTCGGTAGCCCGCAGGTCGACCTGCAGCGTCTCCAGGTAACCGTGGATCCGGGCGCGGTCCTGCCGATTCTGCCACCAGGCGTTCGCGGCCAGCGCCAGGATCACGCCCACGATGATCGTCGCGAGGCTGGCGACGGCCCGGGCGACTCCGGATCTCTTCGTAGGTGCCACGGTCATCTCTTCTCTCCCGTGTGTGCGCCCGGGCGCCCGGCAGTGACGTCAGGGGAAACAGGGCGTCTAAAGGCCCTCATGGGTTAGACGCACCGTAGGATGGTGGCCGGGAGAGAGCAAGAAGAATGCGCGGGCTCGGACCCGCGGAAGGTGTCCGGGGGCACAGGCGTCTTCGCAGCCGTCGACATCCGATTCGGAAGATCGGAGCCGCATCGCCGGCCACTCCTTTCATGCGAGTGCAACCAACAGCACGACGGTGGGGGCCAGGGGCACTGCGTGACCGCTGGTCGGCCTGATCGGCAACGGGTATACTGCGGGAGCGGCACCGCTTCCGGAGGCACCCCCTGAGATCGATCCAGACGCCTGCGCCCGCCCCGTGGGACCGCTACAACGCGGCTCCCGCGACCATGGCCGACTCGCGCTGAGGGGGGGCCAGGTGGATCTGCACACCGTTGCCGCCATCGTCCGCGGCATCACCGGGCTCCTGGTATGGGGCGCTGCGAACCTCGTGTACTTCGGCAAGAAGCGCACGGGCGGCAGGGGCCTGGCGCGCTTCGTCTCGTTCTGGATGGGCCTGCCCCTCACGTTCGTCACCTTCTTGCTGGTTCCCGAGGGAGAGGAGGCCCGCATCCGCCCTCCTCCGGACGACGAGGAGGCGCTGCTCCGCGAAGCGCGCCGTTACCGGGCGCTCCGCGACGGGTCCGACGAGAAGCCCTGACGTGATGGGCGACCGTCCGTGAGCCCCCTCCCCCCTGGCCAACTCCTCCACGGGGGGGGCGACCGCCGCTACGTCTCCATCCCCAGCCCCTCGTGCATGAACACGAAGCTCAGCGCGAGGGTCAACACCTGGTCCATGACCGTCTTGTATCCCGCGTCCGTGTCCGGCGCGTTCGTACCGTCGAGCGCGGCGATCACCTTCTGTTGATCCAGGAAGGGCACGGCCGTCGCGGCCGAGCTGCGCAGCGTGTCCTGCATCAGCGCGTGAAGCGGCTGGTCGGGGTTGAGCGTCGCCGGCGGGCTGAGGAAGGGATGCTTCTGCCGCTCGTACACCGTCTTCGTGATCACGTCCTTCACCGATTCGCGGAGGATGTACTTCTCCGTCATCCCCCGAATCTTGAGTGACACGGGCACGTTGTGCAGATACTCGGCCACGTGATGGTCCATGAACGGCACTCGCCCTTCGATGGAATGCCCCATCTCCATGCGATCCCCGAGGTTCGACAGGATGTAGTGCGGCAGGATGGTCTTCGCCCACAGGTAGAGCGCTTGGTGCACCGCATTGCGTCCCTTGAGGCGTCGCTCGACATCGAGCGACGAGAGCAGCGTGCCGATCACGTCCGACCCACGATTCGGTTCCAGGAAGTCGTCACGCATCAGGCTGCGGGTCCGGCTCGCGGTTCCCGCCATGGCTTCCAGCCATGACGGAACGCTGCCGAGCAGCGTGGTGCAAAGAGCACCGGTGTCGGCGTCACCCTCCGGCAGCAGCAGTCCCCGGGACACCTGGTTGCTCTCCACGAGCTGCTGCAGCAGCCGCTCGGTCTCCGCCGGATCCTGCCCCACCGTGTGGTGCAGGAGCATGTCCCGTCGGAAGTGGGGGTAGCCGGCCAGGATCTCGTCCGACCCCTCGCCGGTGATCACCACCTTGTACCCGCTCTCGCGCACCGCGCGGCTCAGCATGAACTTCGCCACCGTGTGACCGTTGATGAACGGGATCTCCGACTGAACCACGGCGGCACGGAAGTTGGCGGCGAGGTCGGCCTGCGTCATCGGAATCGGCTGATACTCGGCGCCCACGTGTCGTGCCATCTCTTCGGCGATCACGCTCTCGTCATACTGCTGGTGGTCGAAGGTGAGCGTGTAGGCGCGTACGGCACCGTCGTGGTGCAGTGCGGCGAGGCCCAGCACCGTGCACGAGTCGATGCCGCCGCTCAGGTAGCAGCCCACCGGCACGTCGGCGCGCAGCCGCGTCTTCACCGCATCCTCGAGCACCGCCCGGAACCCCTCGATGTACTCGGCATCGCTCCTGGGAGCCGGCGCCTCGTCGTCGCGCGGATAGTCGACGTCCCAGTACTGGTGGATCCGGCGCGATTCGCGCGTCGCGCGGAGGTAGTGCCCCGGCGGCACCGCGTACACGCCCGCGAACAGGGTCCGCTCCCCGGGCAGGACGAACCCGCCCGCATACACCGCCTCCGTGCTCCAGCGCGCGGGCACCCCCATGGCGAACAGCGCCTTCGCCTCCGAGGCCAGATAGAGCGCGCCGCTGTGCTCAGCGTAGAAGAGCGGCTTCACGCCGAACCGGTCGCGGCCGGCGATGAGGCGCTGGTTTCGCTCGTCCCAGATGACGAACGCGTACTCGCCGCGCAGGTGATGCAGGCACTCGGGACCGTAGTCCTCGTACAGGTGCAGCGCGATCTCGCTGTCGGACTTCGTGCGGAACCGATGCCCACGCGCCTCGAGGCGTGATCGCGTGCGCTCGAAGTCGTAGAACTCCCCGTTCACCACGATGTGAATCGTCCCGTCCTCATTCGAGATCGGCTGATCGCCCGTGACGAGGTCGATGATGGACAAGCGCGTATGGCCGAGCGCGGCCCGTGCGTCCGCCGACATCCAGAACGCATGCCCGTCGGGGCCGCGGTGGTGGAGCGAGGCGATGCCGGCCTTCATGGTGGCGGGGTCGATGGGCGACCGGCGAGAGAGGACTGCGGTCACTCCGCACATGGTGTTCTCGGGCAGGGGTGGGAGGGCGAGAACCCTGGATGCTCGGAGGCCCATCAATATGAGACTGCCGTGCAGCGGGCAAGGGCGCCGACGGGGCGCACTCCCCAGGTGGTTCGTCACAGCCGGAGCACCGAGGGCCCGCCGACATCGCTGTCGACGGACCCTCTCGTACCGCTCCGGGACCACCGCTGTACCGGTGGCCTCCGGTAGGCTACTTCCTCATCGGTGCCCGCCGCTCCCGGAACCGACGCCCATACCGGGTTCGCTGAACCCGTCGTACTGCTCCACGTGCAGCACCTGATGCTGCGTGGTGCCATCGATGGAGAGCGTCACCAGGTAGTCCCCGGGGCCGACGGAGCGGTTCCCGCGGCCACCGCCGAAGAACCCACCGCGCCGCCGGAGCCCCAGCAACTCGAACATCTGCCGGAAGCCACCGGGGAAGGCAGCGGCAATGTCGGGAGCTCCGCCACCGCGGCCACCACTGGCCCCCGGCATCGGCCCCTCGGCCGGACGCTCGACGAATCCGCCGGGACCGCCGCGACCGCCACGGCCCCTACCGCGCCCACCCCGACCGAACAGCGCGGACATGTCGCCGGTCTTGGCTACTCGGCGCAGCTCCGAGACCACCTTGGGATCCATGCCCGACGCGGCCAGCGAGTCGATGACGTGCGCGGTCCTCTGCGCCTGCCGGATGCTGTCCCGCACCTCCGAAGGTGAGGGGGCAGGCGCCGGCGGCCTCACCTGCGACTGGTAGTTCCAGGTCACGGTGTGGATGCCGGCCGAGCCCGGTCCGCGCAGGGTGGCGAGCGTGTCGCCGTCAGCGCCGGTGACCGCCAGGCTCACTCCCCCTCGCACGGCGCTCGCCAGCCTGTAGCTGATCTGGGCGCCGTACTCGGGGCTCGGGGCCTCGTACACCTTCTGCCCCTGCCCGTTGGCCGACGCGCCGACGGCGGGACCCTGACCGTATTGGTACGCCGTCGCCGGCTTGAACAGGTGCGCGCTGGCGGCGAGCGTCTTGCTGTTGAGCTGCTCGAGCGGCGCCACGTCCGCGATCCAGATGCCACGGCCGAACGTCGCCGCGATGAGGTCGTGGTCGCGGGGCTGGATCTTGAGATCGTAGACCGGCACGGTGGGCATCCCCGACATGAACCGCGACCAGTGCGCGCCGTCGTCGATGGAGACGTACGCCGCCCGCGACGTGCCGACGAAGAGCAGGTCCTTGTTGTACGGATCCTCGCGGATCACGTGCACGTAGTCGGAGCCACCGGTGGGCAGATCGTTCGCAATCGACTGAAAGGTCTTCCCACCGTCGGTCGTCTTGAAGACGTAGGGGGTGAAGTCGTTGTTCCGGTGGTTGTCGAACGCCACGTAGAACGTGTTGGCGTCGAAATGCGACGGCTCGATGCGGCTCACGTACGTGCCCGCGGGAACGCCGGGGAATCGGCCGTTGAGCTTTTCCCACGTGGCGCCGTCGTTGTGCGTCATCCACACGTTGCCGTCATCGGTGCCGGCGTAGAGCCACCCCGGATGCAGGAACGACTCGGCGAGCGACACGATGGTGCAGTAGTTCTCCGCGCCCGTGGCGTCGTTCGTGATGCCCCCGGTGGTCACGAGGCTCACATGGATCTTCGCCGTGTCGTCCGTTGTGAGGTCCGGTGAGATCGGATAGAGATCGTCGCCGCGGTTCACCGACTTGAGCACACGGTTGCCCGCCGCGTAGAACACGTTCGGGTCGAAGGGGGAGACCAGGAACGGGGTCTCCCAGTTGTAGCGCATGTCGAGGGCGATGGAGTCCTTCTTCTGCGCCTCGCGCAGCCGCGCGATCTCACGCTTCTGCTCTCTCGTCTCGGCCTTGGTCGTGTCGGGCCACACGGCATAGATGGAGTCCTCGTATGCCCGATGGGACTGCTGCCAGCTCGGCTTCTGCAGGCGATCGTTGGCGCCGGTCTTCAGATTCCGGCGAACGATGCCCCCCTCCTGAGACTCACCCCAGACGATGTTGGGGTCGTTGGGGTCCTGCGCGGTGTAGAACCCGTCGCCGCCCGAGATCGTGAACCAGTAGGCGTTGGTCACCGGGCCCTGTTTGCGCGCGCTCGGCCCGCACCAGCCACCGTTGTCCTGAGCGCCGGCACATACGTTGAACGGCACCGCATAGTCGTAGCTCACATCGTAGAACTGCGCGATGGGCAGGGTGTTCAGGTAGTCGAAGTTGCCGCCCTGGTCCCAGGTCTGGGCCACGCCGCCGTCGTTGCCGATGAGCCAATGCTGGCCGTTGTTGGGATCGATCCAGATGGCGTGGTCGTCCACGTGCACGTTGCCGGTGGCCGTGCGTGCGGTCTTGCCGCCGTCGTCGGAGAACAGAAACGGCGTGGACGAGAAGTAGACACGGTTCGGGTTCTGGGGATCGACGGCCACGCGCGAGTAATAGAAGGGACGCGTATCCTGGTCGTTCATCCAGTGCCAGGTCCGACCCCCGTCGTCGGAGCGGTAGAGGCCGCTCAGGAGGCGTTGGGCCACGGGCTTCCGCGGCGTCTCTCCGACCGAGTCGCTGGCGGGAGCCAGGATCGGATGGTTCTTGCCCCGCATCGAGTCGGCCTCGACGAGCGCGTACACGATGCTCGTCTTGCTGGGCGCGAAGGCGACGGTGATGCGGCCCTTCTCGGTGGGCGGGAACCCACCGCCTTTGACCTCGCTCCACGTGTTGCCACCGTCGGTGCTGTGCCACAGGCCGGAGCCGGGCCCGCCCGACTTGAGGTAGTACGGGCCACGGATACGCTGCCATGCGGCCGCGAAGATGTTGTTCGGGTTCGACGGGTCGATCTTGACGTCGACGAAGCCGGTCTTGTCGTCGATGTACTTGATGCGCTTCCACGTGTTGCCGCCGTCGGTGGTCTTGTACAGCCCGCGGTCGCCCTTGTAGTCCCAGGCGTGGCCCAGCTCGGCGACGTAGACGACGTTGGCGTTGGTCGGGTCGATGGCGATGTTGCCGATCATCTGCCCGTCCTTGAACCCCATCATCTTCCACGTCATGCCGCCGTCGGTGGATTTGTAGACCCCGTCCCCGGGCTCGATGGTGTTGCGGCTGTTCGGGTCACCCGTGCCCACCCATACCACGTTGGTATCCGAGCGGGCGATGGCGATGGCGCCGATGGATGCGACCGGCTCTTCGGTGAAGAGGGGCCGGAAGGTGGTGCCGTTGTTGGTCGTCTTCCAGACGCCGCCGCCGGCGGCACCCACGTAGAACGTCCCGGAGGGGGACCCGATGCCGGCAATGGCGTTGACACGGCCGTCGAAGTTGGCCGGTCCGAGATTCCGCCAGCTCAAGCCGGCGATGGTCGCGGAGTCCAGACTCTGGCCCGCGGCGGGGACCGCGGTGCCGATCAGGAGAGCTCCGGCGAGGATGGGGAGAAACGGATAGCAGCGCATGGGACAGCTTCTGAGAAAGTGGCAGGAACGACTCGGCGGGATCGAGCCGGGCCCACCCGACAGGGATGGGCGTGAGCGACAATACTGCCGTGCCGCCGGATTGGCGAGCGCCCCGGGGGAGCCGTGCCGCGACCTCGATTCAAAGGAACGCGCTGATCCGCCCCGGTCCCGGCGGTGCCGGTCCTTCTGACCCGCCCCGCTTGCCCCGCCATATTCCGATCCCCACCTTGCCTGCTTTGGGCCGAGACCCCCCGGATCGCTCGGATCGCCTGCCCGCGAAAGGCTTATTGAGAGAGGGATACCTGCCATGTTCAAAGCACGCCGCGTCCTCCTGTTTGCCTGTGTGACCCTGGCCCTCCCGGCGGCGTCCGAGGCTCCCGTGTCACCGGGCCACCTCACCAGCGCCCTGCGCTGGCGCAGCGTCGGCCCCTACAGCGGCGGGCGCGTCACCGCAGTCGCCGGCATCGCCGCCAAGCCCAACGTCTACTACATGGGCACTGCGGGCGGGGGCGTCTGGAAGACCGACGATTACGGCCACAGCTGGAAGAGCATCTCCGACAAGGACTTCAAGACCGGAAACATCGGCGCTCTGGCCATCGCGCCCTCCGACCCGAACGTCATCTATGTCGGCACCGGCGACTCCGGTCCCCGGAACACCGTCATGATCGACGAAGGGGGGATGTACAAATCCACCGACGGCGGCAAGACGTGGACGTTCCGCGGGCTGGACAAGACACACATCATCAGCTGGATCCTCATCGACCCCGAGAATCCCGACGTCGTGTACGCGGCGGCGTTGGGCCACCTGTGGGCGCCCAATCCCGACCGGGGGGTCTTCAAGACCACCGACGGGGGCAAGACCTGGAAGAAGGTCCTCTACGTCGACGACGGGACCGGGGCCATCACCATGGCCATGGACCCGTCCAATCCGGACGTGGTCTACGCCACCATGTGGCAGATGTCCCGGAGTCACTGGACGTTCTCCAGCGGCGGCCCGGGCAGCGGCATCTACAAGACCACCGACGGCGGCGCGAACTGGAGCAACATCACCCACAACCCGGGGCTGCCCACGGGGATCTTCGGAAAGGTGGGCATCGCGGTGGCGCCCAGCAGCCCCAACGTGGTGTACGCGCTGATCCAGGCGGAGTACAAGGGTCAGGCGGGGGGCCTGTTCCGGTCGGACGACGGCGGCCAGAACTGGAAGCTCGTCAACAACAGCATGGATATCACGCAGCGCGCGTTCTACTACAGCTACGTGTACATCGACCCCAAGGACGCCAACACGATCTACCTGCCCAACGTGGGCCTGTATGTGTCGCATGACGGGGGCAAGACCCTGAAGGGGCTATACCCACCCCATGGCGACAACCACGTGCTGTGGATCAACCCCAACCACACCAAGACCTTCATCGAAGGCAACGACGGTGGCGCGACGGTAAGCCTGACCGGCGGAGAGTCCTGGAGCTCGGAGAGCAACCAGCCGACGGGGCAGTTCTATCACGCCAACCTCGACGACCAGTTCCCCTTCCACATCTACGGCGCCCAGCAGGACCGCGGCTCGGTGGACGGACCGAGCGCCGTGCCCGCCGGGAATATCCCGCCGCTCTGGGCGAACGTGCAGGGCGGAGAGATGAGCTGGGTGGTGCCGACCCCCGGGCGCCCCTGGGTCACGTACGGCAGCGGGTACTACAGCATGGAGTGGAAGGACGACCGCAGGACCGGCCTGGTCACGAACGTGAGCCCCTGGCCCTCGTATCAGTTCGGGCTGGCGGGGGCCAAGATCAAGTACCGTTACGGCTGGAACCACCACCCGGTGGTGTTCGCCCCCGGCAACCCCAACGAGCTGTTGATGGGAGCGAACGTGCTGTTCGAGACCCTCGACGAGGGCATCCACTGGAAGGTCATCAGCCCGGACCTCACGCGGGACGACAAGACCAAGGAGGCCCGGCCGGGCGGCCCCATCAGCGCGGACGTGACCGGCGAGGAGATGTACGGCACGATCTCCACCATCGCGTTCTCGCCCCTGTCGGACGACGTGATCTGGACCGGGTCCGACGATGGGCTGGTGCACGTGAGCACCGATGCCGGTGGCCACTGGAGCCAGGTGCGGCCGCCGACGCTGCCGACGTGGGCCGTCATCACGTGCATCGAGCCCTCACACACCGACCAGGGCACCGCCTACCTGTCGGCGAACCGATACGATTGGGATGACTTCCAGCCGTACGTGTACAAGACCACCGACTACGGGAAGCACTGGACGGCGCTCACCACCGGGCTGCCCGCCGACCAGTACGTCCAGAGCGTTCGGGAGGACCCGAACCAGCCCAACCTGCTCTTCGCCGGCACCAGCAGAACGGTCTTCTTCAGCACGGATACGGGCCAGCACTGGCAGAAGCTGAGGCTGAACCTGCCGGCGGTCCGGGTGAGCGACGTGGAGATCCAGCCCCAGCAGCACGCGGTCGTGCTCTCCACCTTCGGCCGTGGCTTCTGGGTGCTAGACGACCTCCAGTTCCTCGAGCAGGTGGGGACCGCCCAGGTGGCCAGCCAGTCGTCCTATCTGTTCAAGCCCCAGCAGGCCTGGCTGGTGACGCGCCGCGTGGGCGGGTTCGGCGGAGGCGGAACGGGCGGCGCCAACCTGGCGCCCGGCGTCACGGTGTTCTTCCACCTCCCGGCCGACTACGACGGCAGCAAGCCGGCCACGCTCAGCTTCACCACCGCGGACGGCACGTTGATTCGCAGCTTCACGCTGCACATGAAGACGACGGCCAAGGCAGGCCCGGCGCCGCGCATCCCCTCGGTGGCGCGGGCACGCGCGGAGGAGAGGGCGACGGCGGTAGAGGCCGGCATGAACCGCTTCCAGTGGGATCTGCGGTATCCGGACGCGGCGGACGTGAAGGGCATCTTCAATTCGGGCTTCGCGGCGGCCACGCCCGTGGGTCCGGAGGTGGTCCCGGGTGCCTATGACGTGACCCTGACCTACAACGGCGCGACGCAGAAGCAGGCGTTCCAGGTCAAGCTGGACCCGAGACTCAAGACCACGCAGGCCGAGCTGCGGCAGCGCTTCGACCTGTTGATGCGGATCCACGACGCCCTCAACGAGCTCGACACCAACCTGAACCACGCCATCGACGCCCGCGACGCGCTCCAGAAGGCGGGGGCAAGCGGTAGCCAGGCCCAGAAGGCGCTGGCCGACCTGAACAGGGACATCGACAGTCTGGTGGACCTCAAGATCCAGTCCGGTGAGGGCGCGCTGGTGTATCCCGGCCGGCTGCGCGCCTGGCTGACCTCCATCGCGAGCCAGGTGGACATGGCGTTCGTGCCGCCCACACCGGCGATGGTGCAGGTGGCGGACGGCTACATCCACGACGCGGCGGCGGGCGTCTCGCGGCTGAAGGCCGACGTCGCCGCGGCCCACGGAGCGCTGAGCCGCTGAGCACGCGTTCGACCGCCGATCTCGGCAACGTCATGCTCTAGTCGAGTGACGCAGTAAGCCGCACAGACCGCATGGTCGAGCGAAGGAGGCCGATCGGCGAGTGACGCCGGTCGGCCTCCGCTTTTGCCCCTGGCCCCAGGCGCCGGGCTCGTGCGGACGGGCTCTCACCACCGACAGGGGTGCCGGTTTTGGCCCGGCTGAAGCCACGATCATCGCCCGGCGTAGATTATGTCCACTCGAGTACCCGCGAACCGCTTCCCATGGAGTGCACATGGAACGCGTTCTCATCACCGGAGCCAACCGCGGGATCGGGTTGGAGTTCGTCCGGCAGTGCCTCGCGCGCGGCGACACGGTCCTGGCCGGCGCACGCCGTCCCGACGAGGCCAGGGAATTGGACGAGCTCGAGCGCCGTTTCGGCGAGATGCTGCATATCCTTCCGCTCGACGTGACCGACGACACCTCCATCGCCGGGGCGCACCGGAGCGCGCTGACCTGCGTGGACGGCCTCGACCTGCTGGTGAACAACGCCGGCATCAACGAGGGGAGCCACGACGCCGGAGGCCGCCGCCTGTATGTGCGACTCGGGTCGCTCTCCGCACCCGACATGTTGCGCGTGCTGCACGTGAACACCGTCGGTCCGCTCATGGTGGCGCAGGCATTCCTGGAGCTGCTGCGCGGGGGCCGTCGCCCGCGGATCGCCGGCATCTCGTCCGGTCTCGGCTCGATCACGCACGCCGGCGGGGGTGGCTACGCCTACAACATGAGCAAGGCGGCTCTGAACATGGCCACCCGCATGCTCTCCATCGACCTGCGCAGCGAGGACATCGTATCCGTCGCCTTCAGCCCCGGCTGGGTGAGGACGGACATGGGCGGGAGCCAGGCGCCGCTGGCACCGGCGGAGTCGGTGGCTGGTATGCTGAGGGTGATCGATGGCCTGACGATGGAACAGACGGGAGAGTTCTTGAGCTGGAAGGACGGCAAACGGCTGGAGTGGTGAGGCGGCGCCCGTCGGGAAGCTCGAAGACCCGCCTGCCCCTTCACGATACGGAGGATCGGCGCACGAGCTATCTTCCCGCGGGAAGACGGGACCCGCCGACCGGGGGCGACGGATGGACATGCTGGTGCTGGGGGGAACGCGATTCGTGGGCCGGCATCTCGTGGAGGCGGCCCTGGCCAACGGCCACAGGGTGACCCTGTTCCATCGCGGCCGTAGCGGGCGAGGCCTCTTCCCCGCCGCCGAGGAGATCCTGGGCGATCGGGAGGGCTCTCTCGAAGGCCTGAAGGGCCACCGCTTCGACGTGGTCTTCGATACCGCCGGCTACCTGCCGCGCCTCGTGCGGCGCTCCGCCGAGGCACTGCGGCCGTATGCGGGGGCGTACGTCTTCGTGTCCAGCGTCTCCGTGTATCCGCGGCTGTCCGCCACCCGGGAGGACGACCCGGTCCACGAGCCCCCGCCTCCGGAGGTGGAGGACGTGCTCCCCAACTACGGGCCGCTGAAGGTCGGCTGCGAGCGCGCCGTCCGTGAGGTCTTCGGTGACGACGCTCTGGTCGTGCGCCCCGGCTTCGTCGTCGGCCCCCACGACACCATCCCCCGCCTCCCCCATCTCCTCGAGCGCTTCCGATCGCCCGGCGAGCGGCTGGCGGGCCGCCCCGGGCAGCCGGTCCAGCTCATCGACGCGAGGGATCTGGGGGCGTGGATGGTCCGGGCCGCCGAGGACGGCGCCCGTGGGACGTTCAACCTGGTCGGCCCCGTCGTCTCCATGGAGCGGCTCCTGGAGACGGTGCGTGAGGCCACGGGCCACGAGGGAGGTATGGCGTGGGCTCCGGACGAGTTCCTCGTGGAGCACCGGGTGGCGCCGGTGGAAGGCCTGGCCTATTGGGTGCCCTCCGCGGCGGATCCCCTCATGCGCCTGGACGCGAGCCGTGCTCTCGCCCGCGGGCTCGCCTATACGCCTCTGGAGAATACCATCGCGGATACCCTGGCGTGGCTCGGACGGGAGGCTCCCCGCCTCGACAGCGCCGGCACACACCTGGCCGGCCTGCAGGTGAGTCCCGAGCAGGAGCGGAAGCTCCTCGCAGAGCTCCGTCGGCACACCTGACGAGGCCGGCCGCTGCGTAGCGACCGCGATTCCCAAGCTCATCACCAGCACGAGCGGCCCGACGGCCGGGCCGCCGAAGCCGGGCGAGCACAGCGACTCCTACGCGGTTCCCGCGCCCGGATTCGCTTCCGCCGATTCGCGCTCGGCGCGGCGGCGCTTCTCGGCCCGGTAGATGGCCACCCCGATCAGGTTCGCGCCGACCACCACCGTGATGATCTTGGCGGCGAAGCCGCCCCAGCTCTTCACGTCGATGATCGGGAACACGGCCAGGATGATGTAGATGACCGTGACGACGAAGCCCGACACGGCGGCCGCCCGGAGCCAGATGGGTGCCCGGTCGAACTTGCGCATGCCGACGATGGGCAGTGCGAACAGCACGAGATAGCACACTGCATAGAGAATTCCCGCGGCGTTGTCCAGCAGCTGGAACGCCTCCTGCAGTCCGACGCCGACGAGGCTCAGCACGCCGAACACGAGCGTCACCGCTCCCAGGAACAGGATCGAGTTGAGCGGCGTGTGGAAACGGCGATGGATCTGCGTGAACCACGCCGGCAGCAGATGGTCCCATCCCGCCACCATCGGCAGCCGCGCGGTGCCGGCGAACAACAGGTTCACGTTTCCCAGGTGGCGCACCAGGAGGAGCAGGGTCAGCACCGGAACGATGTAGACCGCGAACCCGTACGAGCGCAGCCCGTAGGTGAGCGCCTGGGGGATCGGTGCGATCAGGTCGATCTTGCCCGCCGGCGTCGCCGCGAGCACCGCGCTCGTGCCGAGGATGAACATGAGGGCGATGATGGGCGTGGCGATCACCACCGAGCGGCCGATGGCCTTGGCGGGGTTCCGCGTCTCGCCCGCCAGAATCGCCACGTACTCGAACCCGGTGAGCGCGCCCAGGGCCATCTTGCTGAAGATGTTGATGGACAGCAGGTTCGCCTTCGGCACGGCGACGGCGAACGGGTGGTGGTCGGCCACGGTCCCGTGTGCGAACGCGATGATGGGCATGAGGATGAGCGCGCCGAACGTGAGCAGGTGCGCCGTCCCGCCGGCGTTGTGCACCCACTTGCCGATGCGCAGCCCGAACAGCGAGACGAGGATGATCATCGCCACCACGAATCCGGTCACCGCGCCGTCGTACCACTTGGTGCCGGTGAGCCAGTGCGCGCTCGGCCCCAACACGTAGCTGAAGGTGTCGGCGATGACGACGCCGTACGACGACAGCAGGATCAGCGCGAATACCCAGAGGTTCCACGCGACGATGAATCCCATGCCGTCGTTGAACCCGATCTTGGCCCACTGATACAGCCCGCCCTCCAACGGCATCAGCCGGTTGAGATAGATCACCACCGCCGCCTGCGGCAGGTAGAAGGACGCCATGGCGAGGAGCCAGTAGACGATCTGCGAGTGGCCGAGCATGGCGGCCGTGCCCACCCACTGAGCGCCCACGATGAACATGATCTGCGTGAGCACGAGGTCGCCCAGCCTGAGCTCGCGCTTGAGCTCGGCGCTGTGCGACTCGACGGAGACGGCGCGGGCGGACTCCGACGACGACCCGTGTGAGGTCACGGGCCAACGGTGCGTCGTGGGGAGGGCCGGCCGAGTCCCGCCTTCCGCGCCGGCTCGATGCGGTAGCGGTCGGCGAGGGCCGAGACGAGGCGAGAGGGTAGGTCGGGCATTACCCGGCCAAAATGCGGTGGTCCGCTCATTCAGGCCAGGATCGCACCTGCGCTCCCGGCCTCTTCCATTCCCCCGCGACCGCCACGTCCCGCCGCAGCCGCGGGTCGTCCATCAGGTGGACTCGTCGAGAGCCTTGCTCGCTTCGCCGGGCCGGTTGTGCCGGCGCAGAAAGACCACCGGGACGACCGAGACGAGGAGCACCAGAAAGGCCAGCCGGAAGACATCGTCCACCGCCGAGACGAACGCCTGCTGCTGCGCGTCCATGGCCACCAGGGCCTTGGCCCGCGCCGCGGCGGTGCCCAGTGTGCCGCCCACGCTGAGCATCGCGAAGTGCTTGAGTCCCTGCACCGTGTGCTGGTAGGTCCCGGAAAGCTGGCGGATCTGCTGGCCGTACATCGCAGCGTGGAAGATCTCGCGGCGCGTGAGGATCGTCCCGAACAGGGCCACGCCCAGACTCCCGCCGATCTGGCGAATCACGTTCAGGAGCCCGGAGGCCTGGGCCATCTTGGAGTTGGGAATCTCCGAGATCGCGATCGTGGTCAGCGGCGACATGAGCAGCCCGATCCCGATGCCCCGGAGATAGAGCGGGAACATGATCTGCGCGCTCTCCGAGGAGAGCGAGAGGAAGCTGAACTTGTACATGCTCAGCGCCATCAAGCCCAGGCCGAGCGCGACGGGGATACGGCCGTCGTAGCGGTCCGTGAACATCCCCGCGAACGGCGCCGTCACGCCCAGCAGGATCCCTACGGGAAGGAAGACGAGTCCGGCCTGGAACGGGGTGTAACCCAGGGAGTTCTGCAGGTAGATGGGAAGCAGGAAGTTGGCGCCGAACATCCCCACCCCGAAGAACGCACGGATGAGGTTGCTCATCGAGAAGTTGAAGCTACGGAAGAGGCTGAGGTCGATGAGCGGATGCTCGACGATGAGCTCGGTAGCGAAGAAGACGCCCAGCCCCACGAACGCGATCAGGAACGACACGAGGATGAACCCGGACGTCCAGCCACCCGTGTTCCAGGCGGTGTTGCCATCCGCGAGCGCCAGCAGCAGAGCGGTGAGTCCCGCGCTCAGCGACACGAAGCCCACGATGTCGAAGCTCTTGCCCGGAGCCGGGCGATGCTCCCGCTGGATGATCCAGGCCGCGAAGATCCCCAGGATGCCGACCGGGACGTTCACGTCGAAGACCACGTGCCAGTCGTAGCGATCGATGAGGTAGCCCCCCAGCACGGGGCCCAGCGACACCGACGCCGAAGCCGCGACCGACCAGAACCCCAGTGCGATCCCCCGCTTCTCCGGCGGAAACTCCCACGTGATGATCGCCATGCCGACGGGGAGCACGAAGCCCGCGCCCGCTCCCTGCAGGACCCGGAACGTGATGAGCATGTCGAAGTCGTGCGCCATGCTGCACAGGAAGGACCCGAGCGTGAAAAGGACGAGGCCGATCACGAAGACCTTCTTGTAGCCCCAGTGGTCCGCCACCCAGCCGGACGAAGGGAGCATCACGGCGAAGATCAGCAGGTAGGCGTTCAGCACCCACTCGATCTGGTCGACGGAGACGCCGAACGTGGTCATGAGCTTGGGGAGGGCCACGTTGACGATCGTGGCGTCCAGAACCGCCATGAACGTGCCGATCATGACGCTGGCGAGCACGAGCCATCGATAGATGTCGTGCGAGGGGTCGAGGACCGGGAAGCTCTCGACGAGGCGCTTACGGAAGTGGGATTGGTCCGAAGCCGAGTACCCTGGCATGCGCTAGCGCGGCGCGAGGAGCGTCACGTTCATCCGTTCGGCGCCAGCCGATGCTTTGTCTGCGCCAGCCGTCCCTCTGCCATCCCCGCCTTCCTTCTCCTCCCGTCCTTCAGTGCCGGCCGTGCATGTCCCGCACCTCGAACTGCGCTCCTCGTCGGTTGATGTTCCTAACCCCGGAGGAGCGCGACGGTTCGCAATCGCCCTTCCTCGGCGCGGTGGCCGGACGGTCGCCGGACCACACGGACGACGCTC
>Ga0307418_1000082_pt1 | contig 26578 bp, 21 predicted proteins | sample SalMarWE160220MG_2_FD_202160 | JGI IMG/M metagenome (GOLD analysis project Ga0307418, IMG submission 202160) | Salt marsh sediment microbial communities from the Plum Island Ecosystem LTER, Massachusetts, United States - WE1602-20 | ecosystem: Environmental > Aquatic > Marine > Intertidal zone >...
CATGAGCGCGCCGATGCGGTTGTTCAGGCGGATGGGGTAGTTGAGGGGATCCTCGCTGGCGTGGCTCTTGGACTGGTACAGCGAGTCCGAGACGTCCTGCAGCGTGGCCCGCAGCGGCTTCACCGCCTTGTCGAAGGCCGACTTCTGCTTCTTCGGGATGCTCTTCCCGTCCTGGTCGAGCTGATAGAAGACGTACCGGATGGTCTTCACCGCGTCGTTGGCCGCGGAGAACTCGTCGCGGATCTTCATCTCGAGCGTGAACTTCGCGTCGTAGTCCGCCTGCGTCGCGCCCTTGATGCGCGGATCGGGGAGCAGCTTGAAGTCCTGCGTGCTCACGGCATTCCCATCCACGGTGAGCCGCACCTGGTACGTTCCGGGAGGCGCCATGGGACCGGTGGTGCCGGCGGCCCACAGGACCATGCCGTTGAAGCCGTGGGCGTCCGGATAACGCATGTTCCAGCCGGTGAACGTGTTCACGCCGGCCTTGTTCTCCGGGCGTGACGCGCCGCCGAAGCCGCCGAAGCGGCCACTACGCCCACCGCGCCGTTCGGGCTCTGGCTGGATCTTGGTGTCGGTGGAGTAGGTGTGGATCACCTTGCCCGCCGCGTCCATGAACTCCAGGGTCACGGTCTTGACCGGAGCCTTGAGCCAGTACTGCACCACGAGGCCGCTGGGCGGGTTCTCACCCGTGGGATGCACGGCCGTCGTCGGCGAGCCACCCCGTCCGCCGCCCCGGCCGAAGCCGCCGAAGAAGCCGCCGCGCCCGGCGGAGAGGACGTGGTCGTCGGGCCTGAACAGGTGCGCGTCGCTGGACAGCACGTTCTGGGACATCTGCTCCAGGGACGAGACGTTGTCCAGGATGTAGAACGCGCGTCCGTGGGTGGCGGCCACGATGTCGCCGTCCTTGAACACGAGGTCACGCACCGGCACCAGGGGCAGGTTCAGCGCCAGCGACTGCCAGGACTCGCCGTCGTTGGGCGAGAAGTACACCGAGCGCTCGGTACCCGCCACCAGCAGCCCGGCCTTGTCCGGGTCCTCACGCAGCACGCGGGTCGGCTGGTCGTCCGGCAGGTTCGACTGGATCTGCTCCCAGTGCTGGCCGAAGTCCTCGGTCTTCCACAGATAGGGGTGGTTGTCGTCCAGCTTGATGCGGTTGGCGGCCACGTACGCCACGCCGTCCTGGAAGTGGCCCAGGTCGATGCTGGAGATCTTCGTGAACTTCTCCAGCCCCTTGGGCGTCACGTCGGTCCAGGTACCGCCGTCGTCCCGCGTCAGGTAGATCTTGCCGTCGTCGGAGCCGGTCCACAGCTCGCCGGCGGCGAGGGGGGACTCGGCGATGACGAAGACGGTGCCGTAGTACTCCACCGACGTCTGGTCCTTGGTGAGGGGACCGCCTGCATCGCCCAGCGTCGCCGGATCGTCGTACGTCAGGTCCGGCGAGATCACCTTCCAACTGTGCCCCAGGTCGGTGGACTTGAACACGACCTGCGCGCCCGCGTACACGACGTTGGGATCGTGCGCGGAGGTGATGATGGGGAACGTCCACTGGAACCGGTACTTCAGGTCCTTGGCGGGGTGGCCCATGGGATTGTCGGGCCAGGGGTTCACGTTCTCCGTGATCCCCGTGCGCATGTTCTTCCGGGTGAGCTCGTTCCCGTAGCTGCCGGCGTAGATGACCCACGGCTCGTCCACCCTGGGAGCGATCCACCCCGACTCGCCACCGCCGGCCGACTCCCAGTTGGACATGTCGAGGTTGCCGCGGTTGTCCCCGCACAGCGTCCCCGAGTCCTGCTGCGCGCCGCACACCTTGTACGGGAAGTCGTTGGTGGTGATGACGTGGTAGAACTGCCCCGTGGCGTAGTCCTCCTCCGTCCACGTCCGGCCCCCGTCGGTGGTCACCCGGGCGCCACCGTCGTCGGTCTCGATCATGCGCTTGGGGTCGTTGGGCGCGATCCACAGGTGGTGCGAGTCGCCGTGGCCGCCGCGGATCGGGCGGAACGTCTTGCCGCCATCCGTGGACTTCAGGAACGAGACGTTGTTGATGTAGACCGTCTGCGTGTCCTGGGGATCGGCGTTGATCTTCATGTAGTACCAGGCACGCTGCTTGATCTCGTTCTCGCCGTTGACGAAGTGCCAGGTGGCGCCGGCGTCGCTGGACTTGTACAGCCCGCCTTCCTTCGCCTCGATGAGCGCCCACACGATGTTCGGGTTGGCCGGCGACACCGCGAGGCCGCTGTTGCCCCAGATCCCCTTGGGCAGGCCGGGATTGTCCTTGAGCTGCTTCCAGTGCTCGCCGCCGTCGGTGGTCTTGTAGAGCGTGCTCCCGTCACCGCCGGAGGAGAACGTCCAGGGCAGGCGGTACGCCTGCCAGAAGCTGGCGTAGAGCGTGCTCGGGTCCTTGGGATCCATGACCAGGTCCGCGACCCCCGTGGAGTCGTTCCGGAAGAGGATCTTCTTCCACGTCGTGCCGCCGTCGGTGGACTTGAACACACCCCGCTCCGGGTTGGGCGCGAAGAAGTGGCCGAAGGCGCCCACGTACACGATGTCGGGGTTCGTGGGATCCACGATCACCTTCTCGATCTGGCGCGTGTCGCGGAGCCCCATGTACTTCCACGTCTTGCCGGCGTCGGTGCTCTTCCACACGCCGTCACCGTAGGAGACGTTGCCGCGCATGGGATACTCGCCCCCGCCCACGTAGACGATGTCGGGGTTCGAGGGGGCCACCGCGACGGCGCCGATGGTGCCGCCGAAGTATCCGTCCGTGGTGGGGGCCCAGCTCTCGCCGCCGTCCTCCGTCTTGAAGACGCCTCCCCCCGTGGTGCCCATGTAGTATTCCTTGGGATGCGCCACCGACCCGACCGCCGCCACGGACCTCCCGCCGCGGAAGGGCCCGATCTCCCGCCACTTCAGCCCGGTGAAGGCCAGGCTGTCGAAGGGGGCTGCGGCGCCGCCCATGGCCGCCGAGCCGGGCCGTCCGCCACTCTGCGCCGACGACGCGGCGGGGAGGGCGACGAGCAGCGCGGCGAGGGCCATCGCGTAACGAGAACCTTTCTCGATCACTTCTACCTCCTGCATGCCGAGGCGACAGAACAGCCATTTGAGGGGGACCACGAGGGGGGGGTGCTCCCGGATCTGGAAAGTGACGGCCGACGCCGCCCCATGGCGCCCGCCCCGCGGGCGTGTCGGTTGCGCGAGCGCGGTGGACATCGCGATGTTGCGGCGGCCCTCCGCCTTCCAGGAAGATGATATGCTGCGATCCCCACGCGTCGCCCTCGCCCTCACCGTCTTCCTGTCGCTGGCGGGGACCGCCCCCCTCTCCGCCCAGAGCCACGGATCCGACCCCTCGGCGCCGGCCGCCGCGCCACAGCCGGCCCGGACCCTCGTGAACGCGGCCGTGGCCAAGGCCCAGGCGCAGCACAAGAACGTGCTGGTCTACTTCAGCGCGTCCTGGTGCGGGTGGTGCCACCGGTTCGCCACGTTCCTGGCCAGCCCCGACGCCGGCAAGCTCATGCGCGACAACTTCGTCATCGTCCGGCTCGATGCACTGGAGAGCAAAGACAAGGTGGCCCAGGAGAACCCCGGAGCCCGGGACATGCTCGAGGCCATGGGGGGTGCCAGGTCGGGGATCCCCTTCTACTTCGTCCTGGACAACTCGGGCAAGAAGATCGGCGACTCCCTCATCATGCCGGGACACGGGAACGTGGGGCACCCGGCGGAGCCCGACGAAGTGGTGGCGTTCGTGAAGCAGCTCGAGACCATCGCGCCCAGGATGACGCCGGCTCAGCGCAAGGAGATCGGCGTGTACCTGGACGAGATGGCCGGCAGGAAGGGTTAGCCGCGGGGCCCACCCCGACAGGGCGCGGCGGGCCCCCCGACTCTCAGCCTCCCCCGCCCCGCCGCCTGTCCGGCGTGTACGGGGCGCCGGCCGCCTCGAGCCGCGCCTCCAGCGTCCGCAGGTCGCTCATGAGGGTGTCGATGCGCGGCACCAGCTCCTGGAACTCGTGCTCGGCGTCGCGCAGCTCCTCGTGCTGCTGGCCCCCCGGAGCCTGCGTTGTGGTGTACGACGCCCCGATGACGAAGCCGATGCGGTCCAGGATCGAGGGCGGTGTCTCGAACTGGCGGCGGGCCACGCTGCCGTCACCCGTCAGCGTAATGCGCAGCTCGGCCACGCGTCGCTGCAGCGCGCGCGCTTGGGCCAGCACCGAATCCGGGAGCGAGGGCGTGCGCCGGATGGCCACGGTGATGTAGCGGAGCCGGTTGGCCGCCTCGTTCAGGCGGGCGTTGGCGTCCAGGATGTCGCGCTGCGCTGCGCCGGCCTCGCGCTGGAAGGCCAGCAGCGCCGCCCGGTCCTTCGCGGTCAGCTCCGCGTTGTTCAGCCCCACCACGTGGAACGACACCGGGCCGGTGAGCTCCGACGGCACGCCGTCCACCACCTCGGACATGGACACCGTGTAGGTGCCGGGGGCCACCATGGGCCCGACGTCGGGGCTCGCGAAGGGGTTGGGCGGTCCCGGAGGGCTCAGGTCCACGGGCACGGTGGTGGGATAGCGCAGGTCCCACGAGACCCGGTGGATCCCCGTGGACGGCGACGTGCGGATGCGGCGCACCACGCTGTCGGCCTCGTCGCGGATCGTGAAGAGCAGATAGGGTGCCTGCTCCTGGTCCTCGGCGCGCATCTCGGCGAAGGACGGGTAGGGCACGGGCTCTCCCGCCGCCACGTCCTTCTTCTCCGCCGCCTGCCGCTTCTCCTTCAGCGTCTCGATGCCGTCCTTCAGGTAGTAGGTGATGAGGGCGCCGAAGGGTGGATTGGCGGCGGTGAAGTACGACTCGCCCTGGAAGGCCTTGTCGGCCAGGCCGAGCTTCTCCGAGGGGATGTAGGCCAGGGCGTCGCGCACCGGGAAGATGTGGGCGCTGTCGGCGAGCACCGCGGAGGTGGCCGTGCGCAGCGCGGAGTAGTCGTCCAGGATCCAGAAGCCCCGGCCGAAGGTGGCCACCGCCAGGTCGTTCTCCCGGCTCTGGATGGCCAGGTCGCGCACCTCCACCGTGGGGAGACCCCCCTTCAGGCGCACCCAGTGCCCGCCGCCGTCCCGGGTGAAGAAGAGGCCGAACTCGGTCCCCACGAAGAGCAGGTCCGGAACCTTCGGGTCCTCGGCGATGCTGTACACCGAGCCCCGCTCCGGCAGGTTCGAGGCGATGGAGGTCCACGTCTTCCCCTGGTCGGTGCTCTTCAGCAGGTACGGCTTGAAGTCGCCGCTCTTGTGGTTGTTGAAGGCGGCATAGACGGTGTTCACGTCGTGGCGCGAGGCCAGCACCTTGGCCACGAAGGTGCGGTCCGGCACGCCCGGGAAGCGCTCGGTCTTCCGCCAGTGGGCGCCGCCGTCGTCGGAGACCTGGATGAGACCGTCGTCGGTGCCCACGTAGAGGAGCCCCTCCTTCAGCGGTGACTCGTCCAGCGCCGATATGGTCCCGTAGATGGTGGTGGACGTGTTCTTGGCCACCGCGTCCTCGCCCCACACCCGGCCCATCACCGGGAGCTTGTTGCGGTCGATCCCCCGGGTCAGGTCCGGACTGACGGCGCGCCACGAGTCGCCGCGGTCGTCGCTCCGGAAGAGGATGTTCGCGGCATGGTAGAGCCGCGTGTGTGAGAAGGGGCTGATGAGGAGGGGGGCATCCCAGTTCCAGCGCAGGGCCGGCTGCCCCGGGGCGGACTGCGGCTGGATGTAGACCTGCTCGCCGCTGGCCTTGTCGTAGCGCACGAGGCCGCCGTACTGCGACTGCGCGTAGACGATGTTCGGGTCCTGCGGGTCGATCTGGCTGCCGAAGCCGTCCCCGCCCACGGTGACCTGCCAGTCGGCGTTCACGATGCCGTGCTGGCTGGTGGTCCGGGACGGACCCAGGAGCGAGAAGTTGTCCTGGGTGCCGCCGGCCACGTTGTAGAACGGCTTCGCGTCGTCCACCGCCACGTGGTAGAACTGCGTCACCGGGAGGTTGGCCTTGAACTGCCAGGTGCGGGCGCCGTCCCAGGTCTCGTAGATGCCGCCGTCGTTCCCGTTCAGGTAGTGGAGGGGGTGGTGGGGATCCACCCAGAGCGCGTGGTTGTCCACGTGCTTGTGCAGCTCGCCCAGGCGATGGAAGGTGTGGCCGCCGTCGTCGGTGACCTGCTCCCAGACGTCGTTGGCGTAGACGCGGTCGCGGCTCACCGGGTCGCACTCGATCTCCGAGTAGTACAGCCCCGCCGTGGAGTAGTCGTTCATCTTCTCGAACGAGCCCCCGCGGTTGGTGGATCGGAAGAACCCGCCCTTGCCGTCGGCGGCCTCGACCATGGCGTAGACGTAGTCGGGATCCACGGGTGAGATGCAGAGGCCGATGCGCCCCAGGTCCACCGTGGGTAGCCCGTTGGTGATCTTCGTCCAGCTCTTGCCGGCGTCGGTGGACTTGTACAGCGCCGACTCCGGTCCGCCGCCGATGTACGTCCACTGGCGACGGCGTCGCTGCCATGCGCTCGCGTAGAGCACGTCCGGGTCGCGGGGGTCCATGACCACGTCGGCCACGCCCGTGTTCTCGCTGATCTGCAGCACCGGCGTCCACGTCTTCCCGCCGTCGGTGGTCTTGTAGAGGCCGCGGTCTCCGCCCGCGCTCCAGAGCGGCCCCTGGGCGGCGACGTAGACGACGTCGGAGCTCCGCGGATCCACCACGATGCTCCCGATGTGCTCCGAGTGCTCAAGGCCCACGTGGGTCCACGTCTGTCCGTCGTCCACCGACTTGTAGACGCCGTCGCCGTAGCCCACGCTCCGCTGCGCGTTGTTCTCGCCGGTCCCCACCCACACCACGTGGGGGTTGTTGGGGTCCAGGGTCACCACGCCGATGGAGTACGAGCCCTCCGAGCCGAAGACCGGCGTGAACGTGGTGCCGTCGTTCACGGTCTTCCACACGCCCCCGGACGCGGTGGCCACGTACCACGACGACGGATCCTCGGGGTTCACCGCGAAGTCCGCGATGCGCCCCGAGGTCAGGGCCGGCCCGATGGCGCGCAGGGGGAGGCCCGCGAAGGTGGCGGCGGTGAAGAGGGAGTCCTGCGCGGCGGCGGGACGGGTCCCGAGGGACACCGCGAGGAGAAGGACGAGCGGGCAGCCGAGAACAACGCGAAGAGGCTTCATGACGCTCCGGTCCGGTCAGCGAGGACGGCCCCGCCGACGGCCCGGATGTTCCTGCCGCCGGGGCGGGGTCCCGGCAAGATCGGACGATGGGGGTGGGCTCCGCCAGGGAAGGTCGGTGAAGCGGCCCGAGCCCGGAGGAACGAATGCGCCGCCACCTCGGCCCGATGCGCGAACCACCTGTGGCAGCGTCCCCGAACCGCTACTTCCCCAGGCGGTTCTCCGCCACCTTCGCGCGCAGCTCGGTGATCCAGTTCGGCGACACCACGAGCTGGTAGTCGTTGGCGTCGGCCAGGAGGGCGATGACGCTCTTCATGTCGCGGGAGACGTCGTAGTCCGCACCGAAGTACATGGGGCCCGCGAAGCCCGACGAAGACATCAGCGTGTCCCGGGACAGCAGGGTCAGGGTAGGCTTCAACCGGAAGTGTGCCTCCATGATCACGCCGTTCGCACGGTAGAAGAGGCGGGTGCCGTCCTTCGACCAGACCGGCTCGATACCTCCGGACACCGAGACCGGAATCCTGGACGACGGGTCGGGGAACGAGCGGACGTACACCTCGTCCTGGCCCGACTCGTCGGACGTCACCGCCACCCACTTTCCGCCGGGGGAGAACTGGGCGCCCCGTTCGTTGGCCTTGGAGGTGAGGAACCCTTCGGGCTTCGCCGCCGAGTCCAGCCCCGCCTTCATGACGTCCCAGGAAGAGTTGGTCCCCAGCGTGGTCATCGCCAGCCACTTGCCGTCCGGGGAGAGGGCCGCCACCGGCATCTGCATCGGATACGTCAGGATGTTCCGCGCCGGCGACCCGCCGGTGGCCGCCTGCTCCCAGACGCCGGCGCTGCCGTCCGGCCCGGTCCCGGTGAACACGATGTCCTTGCCGTCGGGGGTCCAGTCGGCCCACTGCACGGTCCCCAGGGTGGTGAGCCGCGAGAAGGTCTTCAACGTCCGGTCGTAGATCCACACGTCGGTGCTCTGGTCTTCCCCCACGATCACCGAGATCCGACGGCCGTCCGGCGAGAGCCTCGGGAACCCCATCCGTCGGGCTTCCGGGAGCACGGCGGCCTTCCGCCCGTCCGGAAAGACCCACGCCAGCCGGGACTGCGCCCGGCCTCGCGACTCCACCAGCGCACCCCCGCTGGAGATGAAGATCCCCGAGTTGCCGTTGGTGGATGATGGCACGGCGACGGGATTCGCCACGGGGATGGGCTTGCCCGTGACCTTCTTCGCGCCCGCGTCGAAGGACACCGCCATCACCTGGCCGTCGGCCTGCACGTAGATCAGCATGCCGTCGAGGACCGCCAGGGGCCGGATCCCCGCGATGCCCAGGGGCACCACCTTCCCGTCGTCCAGGCTCGTGGCGGCGAGCTTGGACGTGGCCAGGCTCCCGTACCAGAGGGTGAACACGATGGTCTTGCCGTCGGACGCCGCGATGGGCCAGACGTGATCGCGGATTCCGTCCGCCGTATCCGGCTCGGTGAGGGCGGTGGCCTCGCCCCCGGCGGCGCTGACGTGGGACAGGCCCAAGAAAGGTCCCTGGGCGCCCAAAACGATCTCGTTGCTCTCGGTCCAGCACGCGCCGTTGGCGCCGTTGGCCTCGGTGATGTTCACCGGGGCGCTGCCGTCCAGGCGCACCTTACGCTCCTTGCCGCTCTGCTCGAAGGCCAGCCACTTGCCGTCGGGCGAGAAGTACGGCTGGTACGCCCCCTCGGTGCCCGGGATGGGCTGCGGGTCCAGCTGGTCCGTGCGCAACGCGTACAGCTGGACCCCCGCCCCCACCCGACCCACGCTGTATACGACCAGCCCGCCGTCCGGGGAGATCGCCGCAGGCCACGGGAAGTTGTCCACGGGCCGCGTGCTGTCGGTGGTGGCGATGGCGAAACGTATGGGGAGGAGCGCTTCCGTCTTCTGGGCTCGGCGCGAGAGAAGAGCGAAGGCCAGCGATGCCACCGTCGCCACTCCCAGCCCCAGAACCACGGGGTCCCGGAGGCGGGCGCGGCGACCGGCGGTCGCGGTAGCCTCGCCAGCCGCCCCGCTCGCCACATCACCGGCCACACCCCCCAGGCTCGCAGGCGGCGCGCCACCGGGCGCCGTCACCGTCAGCCGCCCCAGCAGCGCCTCGGCGAAGTCGTGGGCGGTGTGGAAGCGGTCCGCCGGGAGCTTCTCCAGAGCCTTGGCCACCGCCGCGCCCACGTACGGTGGCACGGACTTCCGCAGGTTCGTCACCGGAGCCGGCTCCTCGGTGACGATCTTCATGATGATCTGGTACGCCGACGCCCCCACGTGCGGGGGGTTCCCGGTGAGCATCTCGTAGAGCATGCACCCCAGCGAATAGACGTCGGCCCGTCCGGTGATGTCCTTGTCCGCCGTGGCCTGCTCCGGGCTCATGTAGTGCGGGGTGCCCAGGCTCAGCCCCGTCTCCGTCATGCGGCCGCCGGCCGCCGCGCTCACCGCCAGCGCGATGCCGAAGTCAGCCACCATGGGGCGGCCGTCGTGGAGCAGGATGTTCTCCGGCTTGATGTCCCGGTGGATGACGTCGTGGCGATGAGCGTAGTCCAGCGCCTCGGCGATGTCGGCGGTGATCCTCACCGCCTCGTCCACGGCGAGCTGGGTCTCCCGGTTCAGCTTGTCCCGGAGGGTCTCGCCGTCCACGTACGGCATCACGTAGTACAGGAAGCCGCCGGCGGTGCCGGAGTCGAAGAGGGGCAGGATGTTCGGGTGCGACAGGTTCGCTGTGGTCTTGATCTCCTGGACGAACCGGTCGGCACCCAGCACGGCGGCGAGCTCCGGCCTGAGCACCTTGAGGGCCACGCTACGGTCGTGCTTGACGTCGTGGGCGAGATAGACCGTGGCCATCCCCCCCTGCCCCAGCTCGCGCTCGATGACGTAGTGCTCGGCGAGGCTGGCGACGAGGGCGGCCGGAGGCGTGGATCCCGAGGGCGACGCGGGGCCTTCCGGGGGATCCGGCGGGACAGCGGGAGGGGTGGTCACGGCCTCAAGATGTGAAGCGGACGCCCGGAGGGCCAGCGTGCCGGGAATCCTCCTCCGTCAGCCACCCTTCCACCCCGGCCCCCGGACGACCCGGCCGGGAAGCGCCCCGGTGTGCTCGCCGTCCTTCACCACCTGCGTCCCGTTCACGAACACGTCCACCACTCCCGTGGCGTACTGGTGCGGGTTCGCGTAGGTGGCGATGCGGTTCGTCATCGTCGTGCCTCGGTAGGGGGGATGGAAAGCCCCGCGGTCGGACGCCCGTTACGACGGTGAGTCGTCCGGTTCCTCCTCGTCGCTCTTCACCAGCCCCTTCCCCACCGCCTCCTTCGCCTCCCGCGACAGCTCGGCGGCCAGGCGCTCGACGCGTCTTGCGCTTCGCCCCGAGATCCAGTTCCACGCCAGCCGGCCGGCGGCGGCGCCGACTCCGGCACCGGCCACGAACACGAGGGCGGCAGGGGCGGCCGGGATGCCCAGGGAGCCCACGACGGCGATGGCGCCGATGACGCCCCACGCTGCGGGCACGCCGTGGAGCGCGCCCTTGAGGTGGGCGGCGGTCTTCTCCACCACCTGGATGGTGGTCTCCCCGTCCGACGGCGTGATGGAGACCTGCGTGCTCTGGAAGCGCTCGGAGCTCGTCCAGCGCACCGAGCCCAGCGCCTGCGAGATGACGCCCGCTCCTTCGGCGCGCTCGTCCACCAGGCGGACCAGGCGCTCCATGGCTTCCTCGTTCAGCTCGCCCGTCACGGCCCGAACCGCCCGGCGGGCGCGCGGAGCGCCCACGACCAGAGATCCGGGCTCCCGCCGTCGGTCCAGCTCCGCCAGGGCGCGGCCCATCGCCTCGCGGGAGATCCCCACCTCCCGCGCGATGGCCTCCAGGTCCGCGCGCGACAGACCGCCTTCCCCTCCGGCTCCCACCACCTCCTCGATCTCCGAGGCCCTGCGCAGGGCGACGGCGACCTCCCGATCGGTGTAGCGCCGGCTGCTGTCCTCGTCCATGGTCAGGTTACATATGTAGATGCTCGGCGCCGCACAAGGCGGACAGCGGGCCGGCGGAGGCGACCCGCTCGTCGGAGTCGGGGCCGGGGCGCTCGCCACCGCGGGAGGCTCCCCCGTTTTCATCGACCGACCTGAGGCGTATGCTTGCGTCATGTCGCCCCATTCCGAGCCACGAGCTACCCGGTGACGGCCTACATCGGCCGCAGGCTCCTGCAGATGATCCCCATGATGCTGGGGATCTCGCTGGTGCTCTTCGCCATCATCCAGGCGACCCCGGGAGGGCCGGAGGCCGCCCTTCTCGGAACCGGACGCGCAGTGGACCCGCAGGCCTTGGCGGCGTACCGGCACCGCATGGGCGTGGACGAGCCGGTGCCCGTCCAGTACGTGCGCTGGCTCACCGCGGCGCTCTCCGGGGACCTGGGGGAGAGCTTTTCGACGGGGCGTCCGGTGTCGCGGATGATCCTGGAGCGGTTGCCAGCGACGTTGGAGCTCATGGGCGCGGCGTTCCTCATCGCGGTCCTCGCCGCGCTGGCCCTGGGCATCTTCAGCGCGGTACGCCAGTACAGCGCCTTCGACTTCCTGGGCACGGGCTTCTCGTTCCTGGGAATCGCCATGCCCGTGTTCTGGTTCGCGCTGATCCTGCAGCTGGTCTTCGGCGTGTGGCTGAGGTGGCTGCCCATCTCCGGGCGCGAGACCGTGGGCGTCGCCACGCTGGCGGATCACCTGAAGCATCTGATCCTGCCGGCGTCGGTGCTCTCGCTGCGTTACATCGCCGGGTGGTCGCGCTACCTGCGCTCCAGCCTCCTGGGCGCCCTGCGGGCGGACTACGTGCGCACGGCCCGGGCGAAGGGTCTGCCCGAGCGCACCGTGGTGGGCGTGCACGCCGTGCGCAACGCACTCATCCCGGTGGTCTCCGTCATGGCCCTCAACCTGGCGGACCTCTTCTCCGGCGCGGTCATCACCGAGACCGTGTTCGCCTGGCCGGGCATCGGCCGGATGTTCGTGACCGCCATGTACGCCCGCGACTACAATGTGCTCATGGGCATCCTGCTGATGGGCTCGCTCATGGTCCTGGTGTTCAACCTGGTGGCGGACATCGTGTACGGGATCCTCGACCCCCGCATCCGCTATGAGTGACTCCGCCGTCGGCACCGTACGCTCTCCCGCCGCGGACGTGTGGCGTCGGCTCCGGCGGCACCGTCCGGCCGTGGTCTCGGCCGTGGCGTTCGCCGTCATCGCGGCGGCATGCCTGGCCGCCCCCGTCATCGCGCCCTACCGCTTCGACGCCATCGACCTGAGGGCGATGAGCCAGGCGCCGTCGCTGCACCACCTCATGGGCACGGACGGTCTGGGACGGGACCTCTTCACCCGGGTCCTCTACGGCGGCCGGCTCTCCATCCTCATCGGGCTGCTCTCGGCCGCCCTGGCCACCGGGGCGGGCACGCTGGTGGGAGCGGTGGCGGGCTACTACGGCGGCTTCGTCGACTCGGTGCTCATGCGCCTCACCGACGTCGCCTACGCCATCCCCAGCCTGCCGCTCCTCATCGTCCTCGCATCGTTCACGCAGGCGGATGCCACATCCATCGCCGTCATCATCGGCCTGCTGAGCTGGATGGGCACCGCGCGCGTCGTCCGGGCCGAGGTGCTCAGCCTGAGGACCACGGCGTTCGTCGAGGCCGCCCGGGCCCTGGGCGCGTCCACGCGCCGCATCATCGGCCGGCACATCCTGCCCAACGCCGTGGGGCCCATCGTGGTGGGGGCGACCCTCGCCGTGGGCAACGCCATCATCGCGGAGTCGTCGCTCTCGTTCCTGGGGCTGGGTGTCCAGGCGCCGGTGCCCACGTGGGGGAACCTCCTTCAGGACGCCACCAGCACCATGGCCACCTACCCGTGGCTCACCATCTTCCCGGGGCTCGCCATCCTGGTGGTGGTGCTGGCGGTGAACTTCCTGGGAGACGGCCTCCAGGACGCCCTGGATCCCACCGCGAGGTCGTCGTGAACGGCGGCCCGCGGCCGGGCGGCGACGGGGCTGTCCCGGCGGGCGCCGGGGCGGCGGCGGACGTCGAGACCGTGGACACCACCCCCCTGCTGCGGGTCCGGGATCTGGTGGTGCGCTTCCACACCGAGACCGGGCCCGTGTACGCGGTGAACGGCATCTCCTGGACGCTGGCCCAGGGCGAGGCGCTGGCGGTGGTGGGAGAAAGCGGGGCGGGCAAGACCGTCAGCGTGCTCTCGCTCCTGGGGCTCCTCCCCGGGACGGGACGAGTGGAGGGGGGCGAGGCGCTCTTCCGGGGGCGGGATCTGCTGCGCCTCCCGCCTGCCGAGCTGCGCGACGTCCGCGGCCGGGACATCGCCATGGTCTTCCAGGACCCCGCGACCTCGCTGAACCCGGTGCTCACCGTGGGCCGCCAGATCACGGAGGGCCTCCGATACCACCTGGGCGCCTCCGCCGCCGACGCGCGGGCCCGGGCGGTGGAGCTCCTGGACCTGGTGGGCATCGCCAATCCGAGAGCGCGCCTCTCCGACCATCCCCACGAGCTCTCCGGTGGACAGCGTCAGCGGGTGATGATCGCCATGGCGCTGGCATGCGGTCCCGCGGTGCTCGTCGCCGACGAGCCCACCACCGCCCTGGACGTGACCATCCAGGCGCAGATCGTGGATCTGGTGAAGCGGCTCCAGGCCGAGCTGGGCATGGCCATCGTGTGGATCACCCACGACCTGGCATTGGTGGCGGGCCTGGTGGACCGCGTCGTGGTCATGTACGCGGGCACCGTGGTGGAGAACGCCCCGGTGGCCGATCTCTACGCGCGTCCCTCCCACCCCTACACGCGGGGCCTGCTCCGCTCCGTGCCCACGGTGGAGCCCGAGAGACGGAAGCGTCTGCGTTCCATCGACGGCGCCCCGCCGGACCTTCGAGAGAGGCCCGTGGGGTGTCCCTTCGCGCCTCGCTGCGCGTGGGCCGTGGAGCGTTGCCGGAGGGAGACCCCGTCGCTGGCGTCGGTGTCCGGGGAGCATCGCTCGGCATGCTGGCGCTGGCGCGAGCTGGACGCTCTCCAAGCCGCAAGGAGGGGACCGTGAGCACGCCCCTGGTGCGCGTCTCCGACCTGCGCCACCACTTCCCCGTGCGCCGCGGCCTGCTGCGCCGACAGGTGGGAACCGTCCGCGCGGTGGACGGGGTGTCCTTCGACATCCTCGACGGCGAGACGCTGGGGCTGGTGGGTGAGAGCGGGTCCGGCAAGTCCACCACCGGCCGGGCCATCCTGCGCCTGATGGAGCCCACAGGAGGGTCGGTGACGTTCCGGGGCCAGGACCTCACGGAGCTGGAGCCCGGCGCGCTGCGCGCGCTGCGCCGGGACATGCAGATGATCTTCCAGGACCCCTACGCATCCCTGAACCCGCGCATCTCGGTGGGGCGGATCGTGCGCGAGCCGCTGGACATCCACGCGCTGGGAAGCCCGGAGCGGCGCGCCGCCCAGGTGAGAGAGCTGCTGGACATGGTCGGGCTCTCCCCCGATGTCGTGACGCACTACCCCCACGAGTTCTCCGGTGGCCAGCGCCAGCGCATCGGCATCGCCAGGGCGTTGGCCACGAGCCCCCGTTTCATCGTCGCCGACGAGCCCATCTCGGCCCTAGACGTCTCCATCCAGGCGCAGATCGTCAACCTGTTGGCCGACCTCAAGGAGGCCCTGGGGCTCACCTACCTGTTCATCGCCCACGACCTCGCCATGGTGCGGCACCTCAGCGACCGCGTGGCGGTCATGTACCTGGGCCGCCTGGTGGAGCTGGGGAGCCGGGACGACGTCTTCGGGGCGCCGCTCCATCCGTACACCCGGGCGCTGCGGGCATCCATCCCCGTGGCCGACCCCTCCCGCGCCGCGGCACGGCCCCGCCCGGCGGTGGAAGGCGAGCTTCCCGACCCGGCCGCGCCGCCCACCGGGTGCCGATACCATACGCGCTGCCCCTTCGCCACCGACGTGTGCCGGAGCGACGAGCCGGAGTGGCGCGATCTGGGCACCTCCGAGGCGCCCCACATGGTGGCGTGCCACCGCGCGGAGGAGATCGCCTGACCGAGCACGCGCGCTCCGTCTGCTTGCGCTCGTACGCTGCTCGGGAGGCTGGCGCCCGGCGACAGGTGGTCCCAACATTGGAAAGGAGACCCGGGAACGCCTGCCCTTGCGGGGGAGCGGGGCGGCGCACCGTGCGGCGCCCGACCCGCCACGACCTCTATGGAAGGGGATACGATCATGAGCGAGGAGGACTGGGGTGAGCTGGAACGCGCGGCGCAGACAGGCCAGCCGGCTCACGCACGCGGGCAGAGCGGGCTCGACCTCTGGCTGTCGATGGAGGGACGGATCCCCAGGTCCACGTACTGGCTCAAGTTCGCCCTGCCCCTCGCGGCGATTCAGTGGGTGGGTATGCTCGTGGACACGGTCGGGCTGGGATACGGGCCCGACCACCTCGGGCCGGGGCGCGTGATCGCCTCGCTCCTCACCTTCTGGCCGGGCATCGTCGCTGCGGTGAAGCGTCTCCACGACCTGGGCCACCCCGGCTGGTACGTGGCGGCCTTCTATGGGGGCACGATCGGGGCCGGCATCGCGCTGGCCATCGCCGTGCCGCTCTTCGGCGCCATCGGCGCCCTCGTCGCGATTCCCCTGGGACTGCTGATGCTGGGCGCGCTCTGGTACGGCCTCAAGATGATGTTCTTCCGGGGCACCTTCGGCCCCAACGAGTACGGGCCCGATCCGCTGCTCTGAGGTCGACGCGAGGGGGAAGCACAGAAGCATGCCGGGGTTCGATGTGAGCCGGCCGCACGACGCCGGGGACGGCGCCACCGTCGCGGTTCTCCTCCACGGCCGCGGAAGCCACCGCGGGGACCTCCAGGCCCTCCGCCCCCATCTCCCCGCGGACTGGGTGCTCCTCACGCCGCAGGCCCCCCACCCCGGGCACCCGTGGGGATACGGGCCGGGGTGGGCGTGGTACCGATACCTGGGCGACGACCGCGTGGAGGAGGAGGGCCTGGCCGAAAGCCTCGCCGCGGTGGACCGGCTCTTGGCCGAGCTTCCGGCCCTGGTGCGCCTACGGCCCGGACGCCTGATCCTGGGCGGCTTCTCGCAGGGAGGCACGGTGAGCCTGGCGTACGCCCTCACTCATCCTGGCGCCGCGGCCGCCACGCTGGTGTTCTCGGGGTTCCTGGCGGCGACGCCCTCCCTCGCGGACGACGTCCTGGCGGCGGCCCGCACGCCCGTCTTCTGGGGGCACGGGACCCGCGACCTCAACATCCCCCTGAAGCTGGCCGCACGGGGTCGGAAGCGGCTGGCGGCCGCCGGTGTCCCGATGGAGGCCAGGGACTACGACGTCGGACACTGGATCGACCCGGCGGAGGTGGGCGACGCCGTCACGTTCGTGGAGACACACGCCGGGTAGTGGAAGCGGCCCCCGGGAACTCCGAGCCCCCGGCACCGCGGCACAGGTGGCGGCACCGCCGGGCCGGTGCCGTCCCCTCAGTCCGCCGACTCCTCCAGCTGCTGCGGCAACGTGGTGAGGTCCACGATCTTGTAGCGCCGCTCGCCCGCGGGCAGCGAGATCCTCACCTCCTGGTCCACCTTGGCGCCCAGGAGCCCCCGCCCGATGGGCGACGCCAGCGACACGTGACCGGCTTCCAGGTCGATGAAGTCCCCCGCCACGATGGTGAACTCGAAGTCGTCGCCCAGGTCCAGGTCGTGGATCTTCACCTTCGAGCCGAAGCCCACCCGGTCGAGGGGCATCTCCTTGACGTCGATCTTGGAGAGCTCGGTCATCCGTGTGGTGAGGTGGTCGATGCGCGCCTGCACGAACGCCTGCCGCTCCTTGGCGGCCTTGAAGTCGGCGTTCTCACGGAGGTCACCGTGTTCCAGCGCGGTCTTGATGCGCTCGGGAAGCTCCTTGGTGAGCTCATGGGTGAGGCGCCCGATCTCCTCCTCGATCTTCTGCTTGATGACGTCGAGCATGGGGTCCCGGCTCCCTGATAAAAACAGGCAGCGGCCCGTCCTTCCGCCAGCGGGCCGCCGCGGCATAGAGATGGAAGCGCCGTCCCGGACCTGGGCCGGGGCGGCGCCCGCACGTCCAACGATACGTCCACGACCTCGCCGACGGAAGCCGCCGACGGCATCCGGAGCACCATGGGCGGCCCCCGGAGCGGTCCGCGACGATCCCGGAAGGCACCGCGAGCTACTCGCTCCTCAGTGCCTCCACGGGGTCCACGCGTGCGGCTCGCCTCGCCGGGATCCACGACGCCGTGAGCGCCACCAGGGCCAGCACGGCGGCGGTGAGCGCATACGTCGCCGGATCCGTCGCGCTGACGCCGTAGAGCAGCGACGACAGCACGCGGCTCACTCCCCAGGCACCCACCAGACCCACGCCCAGGCCCACGCCCACCAGGACCATCCCTTGGCGCACCACGTGACGGAGCACGGATCCGCGCGGAGCACCCAGCGCCATGCGCACGCCGATCTCCTGAGTGCGGCGGCTCACCATGTACGAGATCACCCCGTAGATGCCCACGGTGCCCAGGAGCAGCGCGATCCCCGCCGCTATCCCCAGCAGGAGCGCGGTGAACGACGTCGAGGCCATGGCGTCCCGGACGATCCCGGCCATGGTGCGGGGCTCCACCATGGGAAGGCGCGGGTCCACCGCGCGCAGCGCCTCCCGGGCCGCCGACACGAAGCCCAGGGGCGCCGCCCCCACCTTCAGGACCACCGAGAACGAGCGCGCGGGCCGCGGCACCGAGTCGCCGGTGGGAGCCACCGGATAGTACAACAGGGCTCCCGGTTCCTCGGCGATCTTCTCGAAGCGGATGTCCCGGGCGACCCCCACCACTTCGAAGGTCTCCTTGGATCCCTGCTCCTCCACATATCGCCCCACCACCGAGGCGTCGTCAGGCCAGAACGTACGAGCCGCCTTCTCGCTGATCACCACCGAGCGGACGCCCGGCGCCTCGTCGTCCGCCTTGAGGCCGCGTCCCTCGAGGAGCGTGATCCCCATGGTCTTGAAGTACTTCGGGCTCACCTGACGCACGTTCACGAGGGGCCCGAGCTTCCCCTGGGCCACGGGGTGGTCCGCGGGCTCCATGGGCGTCGCGCTCTTGTACTCCTCCAGGGGCAGGGCCGTGGTCATGGCAGCCGCCTCCACGCCCGGTATCGCCCGCAGCCGCTGCAGGAGGCCGCGCTCGAAAGCGCCCACGCCGGCGGCGTCGGGGTACTCGGCGGAGGGCAGCGACACGTGGAACGACAGGCGGTCCCGGGTGGCGAAGCCGAGATCGACGTCGCGCATGGCGACGAAGCTGCGCACCATGAGCCCCGAGCCCACCAGCAGGACCAGAGCGAGGCCGACCTGGACCACCACCAGGGTGCTGCGTGCCCGGTGCCGCTCGCGTCCCGACGTGGACGCGCGTCCACCCTCCTTGAGCGCGCCGGAGAGGTCGCGGCGTGCGTATCCGAAGACCGGGAAGAGCCCGAAGAGGAGTCCCGACAGAACGGAGATGGCAGCCGTGAAGACGAGCACGCTGCCGTCGATGCCGACCTCGCCGGCCCTGGGGAGCGCCACGGGTGCCATAGCGAGGAGGCCCCGCACCCCCGCCCACGCCAGAGCCAGGCCCAGCACGCCTCCGCCCAGGGCCAGCGTGACGCTCTCGGTGAGGTAGTAGCGCACCATGTCGCGTCGTGTGGCACCCAGGGCGGTGCGCAGCGCCTGCTCGCGCTGTCGCGCCTCGGCGCGCACCAGGAACAGGTTGGCCACGTTGGCACACGCGATGAGGAGCACGAAGCCCACGGTTCCCATGAGCACCCAGAGGGCCTGGCGGATGTCGGAGACGTAGAGGTCCTTCAGCGGCTCCACGTGTGCGGCCAGTCCCGCCTGCTTCATGACGGCCCGGCTCAAGTCGTCGGGATGTGCGTCGGCGAAGGAGTAGAGCAGGCCCTGCATCTCCCTCTGCACCGACTGCACCGTCTGGCCGGGCGCCATGCGGCCGATGCCGATATAGCTCAGGGATCCCACCTGGGGATTCTGGGCGTCGATGGGAAGCGGGATCCAGAGCTCGGTCTTCGCCGGGAACGCGAAGCCTTTCGGCATCACCCCCACCACGAGCCGCTCCACGCCGTCCATCCGCACCGTACGACCCACCACGGTTCGGTCGGCTCCGAAGCTCTTCTGCCAGAGGCCGTATCCCAGAACCGCCACCGGCTCCGCGCCCTTGCGGTCCTCGCCGCGGGCGAAGCCGCGGCCCAGGAACGGGTGCACGTCCATGACGTCGAAGAACTCCTGCGTCACCTGCGCCGAGGCCACACGCTCGGGGTCGCCTTCACGCTCGAGGTTCACGTTGTCCTGCTGGAAGACGGCGAAGGACGAGAGCGTCTTGAAGCCCTTCAGGTAATGGAGGTACATGGCCTCGGAGTGCGGCACCACCGGCAGGTGGAGCCCCGGCGCCGTCTGGTTGACCGAGAGGAGTCGGTCGCTGTGGGGATACGGCAGCGGGTTGATGAGGACGGCGTCGACCACGCTGAAGATGGCCGTGTTCGCGCCGATGCCGAGGGCCAGTGTGACGCCGGCCAGTGCGGTGAAGAACGGCTTACGCGCAAGACCCTTCAGGGCCGTACGCACGTCGCGCAGCATCCCTTCCATCGTCCACCCTTCCGTTCTCAGGGTCCATGCGTCGGGGAGAGCCCCCCACGCGTCCGTCGCGGAGCGCGGACCGTTTCCCGGGTCCATTCCGGGGCCTCCGGCCGCGAGCTCCCCTTCCCACTCCTCGAGCCACTCCTCACGGTCGGCGCCGGGCACGAGCACCGAGACGATGCGGAGCCAGAGGCGCACCACGGGGTCATGCCTCCCGGGGCGCCCGCGGGATGTCACGCAGGAGGTCGCGCACCTCGGAGAGCTTGGCCTCCGCGTCCGGCAGGGCGGCACGTCCGGAACCCGTGAGCACGTACGTCCGCCGGCGGGGGCGGCCCTCCTCCCGTGCCTTCTCGGGATCCTCCCACCCCGAGCCCAGTAGCCCCGACTTCTCGAGGCGGCGCAACGCCGGGTACACGGTTCCGCTGGGCATGCCGCATGCGTCCATGATGTCGAAGCCGTGGCGCCGTCCCGCCGCCACCGCTCTCAGGACCAGCGCCGTCACCTGGGTCATGCGCACCGCTGCCATCTGCCTCCGCCTTCGGGTGGGGACGGCTCCGTGGGTGCGGTCGAGCCTCCGCGGTACCACGAGGGAGCCATATGCAGTTTTCTACATAGCCCGTACGGAGCCGGCGCCCGTGGGTTTCAGGAGGAAGCGGACCCGTGGAGCGTGCCCAGGAGTCCGGCGGCGGCCGGCCCTACGGCTTGAGGCGCAGGTCGCCGCAGTTGGGGTTCGTGTCGAAGATGAAGCTCACCAGGCCCTGGGCGGCGTCCACCGCCACTGGTTGGAGCTTCGCGTAGTGCGAGCACCTGCTCCCGTACGAATCCGTCACCTTGCGCGTGCGCACCACGTACGTGACCCCGACGGTGATGGGCACGGCGGTATGGATGTACTTCGCCGTGTCGCTGGGAGCCTTCGCGGCCTGATCGTACGTCGTCCCGCTCAACACGGCCACGCCGGCCGCGGAGGAGATGCCGAAGGCGCCGGGCGGCATCCACACCAGTCCCGTGGAATCGGTGCCGACGGCAACGTCCCAGGTCCCCAGGGCCGCGTGACCCTCGATGATGGCGCGGGCGACGTTCACGAAGTCGAACCCGTCGTACAGGTTGGGGGTCGTGTCGGCAACCGAGTACAGCGTGACGGTGTCGGTGTACGCCGTCCACTTCACGAGGAAGGGATTGTTGCTTCCGCACGCCGTGAGCGACACGACGGCCCAGCCCAGCGCCACCGTCAGCGCCGGCACCACGAAGTTGCGGACGCGCATCATCGACGACCCCTCTGTCCCTGCGTGCATACTGTCTGGATTTCTTCCAGTGAATGTCCGAAGCGCCGAAATCGTTCCCGCCCGTGCCCCAGGTGTCGGGAGGATGGATATGTTAACATCTTGCGCCTCCGAAGTATTCAGTCGGGAGGCCGCGCACGCCGTCGCACTCGTATGCGACACGGACTGTGACGGAGCAACGTTCCCATACGATGAAGGCCCCGGACCGAAGCGTTCCGCCGCCGGCTTGGAGGTACGGTGCCGGTCTCGCATAAGCGCCGGTGCGTCTTCGTGCACATCCCCAAGACGGGAGGCACGAGCATCGAGCACGCCCTGAAGATGCGCGGCAGGCATCGCCGCGAAGATCGCCGCCGGCTGATGGGACCGATCCTGACCGACGAGCTCCAGGCCATGGGGTTCCGGTCCAACTTCCTCCAGCACCTCACGGCAACGGAGATTCTGCGCCTCCACCCACCGGGGGCGCTGCAGGGCTACCTGAAGTTCAGTGTGGTGCGCAACCCCTGGGACCGCATGGTCTCGGTGTACCACCGCAAGGACCGCGACATGGTGGAGCAGGCCAGGGCACAGGGCGTGGCCCTGGACGAGCTGGGATTCGAAGACTTCGTGGAAGCCTCCATGCGGTTGCAGCACGCACACGTCCGGCCGCAGCACGAATACCTGACGGGCCCCACCGGCGAGGTCGTGGTGGACTTCGTCGGACGGTTCGAGACCCTCAAGGAGTCGTTCCAGGAGGTGTGCCGACGGCTCGGAGTCCGGGCGCGGCTGCCGGTCAAGTACGCCTCCGGGCGGTCGTCGCGTGACTATCGGCCCTTCTACAGCGCCCGCAGCCGCGAGCTGGTGGCGCGGCGCTACGCCGGCGACATCGAGATGTTCGGCTACACCTTCGAGGCGGTGGCGGCGTAGGCGAAGGGACTCGCTCAGCCTCCCCGTGGATCCTGGTGCGCCAGCGCCTCCTCGGTGCGCGCACGGCGGTCGGCCCGCACCGCGTCGCGGTACTCGGGGTGGGCCACGCCCAGGATCTCGGCGGCGAAGAGGGCGGCGTTCACCGCCCCCGCCTTGCCGATGGCGAGGGTCCCCACGGGCACGCCCCGGGGCATCTGCACGGTGGAGAGGAGCGAGTCCAGCCCGTCCAGGGCCCACCCCTTCATGGGCACCCCCAGCACGGGGAGCACCGTCTTGGCTGCCATGACTCCCGCCAGGTGCGCCGCGCCTCCGGCGGCGGCGATGATCACCTGCAGGCCCCGCTCTTCGGCGGTGGTGGCGTATTCCGCGCTGGCGTCGGGGGTACGGTGCGCGGACAGGACCCGGACCTCGCAGGGGACGCCCAGCGCCTCGAGGGTGTCCACGGCGTGTTGCATGGTGGTCCAATCGGACGTGGAGCCCATCACCACACCTACCAACGGCTTCGCCATTCGAGACCTCTGATCGTCTTCCGATGAGGGGGAGAAGGGACGAAGATGTTGCGCGAATGCCCTGAGGGGGTCAAGGGTGGAGCGCGGACGGGGACGCCGGCGGCCCCGGGGGACGTCGGCCGAGCCGGTCGGAGCCCACCCACGCGTGCTCCTCCAGGCGTCGGCCCGTCAGCAAACACTTGTTTTAGCCTGCGGGAGTGCGGCATCTTGAGAGTCGGACCATCAGGGTTCCAGGGTTCCGCCCACGTACCGTGTCGGAGGAGAGTTCCATGGTTCGCAAGAGCCTTCTCGTAGCCGTGCTCCTGGCCACCGCCACGCCGCTGGTAGCCCAGGAGGTACCCGTGGAGTGGACGTCCAAGCGGCCCGACGGCCAGGCCCCGGTTGGGGTCACGGACGCGCAGCTCCTCGCCAAGGGCCAGGTCCTCATCGGCTATCGCTTCATCCAGACGGACTCGAAGGGTCTCTGGGTGGACAACGACTCGCTCACGTTGGCCCAGAGCCTCCAGGCGTATCCGGTGGTTCCCCGCTCCATGTCGAACCAGACCCACGAGGTCACGCTGGCCTTCGCGCCCGCGTCGACCCTGACCCTGGTCGGCCACATGACCTACTCCCAGCGCGAGCGCGAGGAGTGGTTCAACTACAACGGCACCCTCTACTACCACCAGACGCAGGCCAAGGAATTGGGCGACCTGCAGGTCTCGGCTCTCTACAGCGTGTTCAACCAGGGTGCGGTTCGCGCCCACATCCAGCTGGGAGCCCAACTTCCCACCGGGGCGTACGATGCGACAGCGGAGACCGCCCTCTCCGGTACGGCAAAGGGGCCTCTCCCCTACGAGATGAGGGCGGGCGCCGGTACCTATGCCGTCCTCCCCGGGATGACGATGCTCGTCCAGAACGGCTTCGGCTCGTTGGGCGCCCAGGTTCGGGGGACGTTCTACGTCGGCACCAACAACAAGGACTTCGCACCGGGCAACGTCTACGACTTCAACGTCTGGGCCGCGTACAAGCTCAACGACTACTTCAGCATCTCGGGGCGCGTGCACTACGAGCGCTGGGACGCCATCAAGGGCGCTGACCCCAGCGTCGCGGCGTACATCGGCCAGGATCCCGGATACAACGGCTACAACGCCAAGGGCCACAGCTTCGAGATCCCGCTGGGTCTGAACATCTACATGCCCGAGGGCATGCACCTGGGCGGGAACCGGCTGTCCATCGAGTTCGTGCGCACGGCGTCACAGTTCTACCAGGGTCCGCATCTCGGTTCCGATTGGGGACTCGTGATGGGCTGGCGGACGGTGTTCTGAGCCTCGGGGGCGGAAGGGCCGCCCTCAGATCACCATCACAAGGTGGTAGCTCTTCTTGCCCTTCCTGAGCAGCAGGAAGCGCCCGTCGATGGCGTCCGCGGTGCCCACGCGATGGTCGACGTCGGCCACGCGCCGGTTGTTCACGTAGATGCCGCCCCCGCCGATGGCGCGGCGCGCGTCGCCCTTGGATGCGGCGACACCGCACTCGACGAGGAGGTCCACCAGCGCCCTGCCGCTTCCACCCAGGGCGTCCCGGGTCAGCGAGGAAGACGGCACGTCGGCGAAGATATCCGCCACGTCGTCGGCGCCCAGACCTTCGATGTCGCCTCCGAACAGCACCTCCGAGGCCTTTCTTGCAGCGGAGAGCCCGCTCTCACCGTGCACCCGGCGGGTCACCTCCTCGGCCAGGGCGTGCTGGGCGGCCCGGGCCTGGGGCTCCGCGCCCGCCTTCGCCTCCAGGTCCTCGATCTCCTCGCGTGAGCGGAGCGTGAAGAACCTGAGGTAGCGGCCCACGTCGGCGTCGTCGACGTTGATCCAGAACTGGTAGAAGCGGTACGGAGACGTCAGCGCGGGGTCCAGCCACACGGCGCCGGACTCGCTCTTGCCGAACTTGGTGCCCCCGGCGTTGGTGATCAGGGGAACCACCGCCCCGAAGACGCGTGCACCCGCCACGCGCCGGACCAGGTCCGCGCCGGCCGTGATGTTGCCCCACTGGTCGCTGCCGCCGAGCTGGGCCGTGCATCCCTCCTGCCGGTACAGCTGCAGGAAGTCGTACGACTGGAGCAGCGCGTAGCTGAACTCGGTGAAGGAGATCCCGGTCTCCTCGTTCTCCAGGCGCCGCTTCACCGACTCCTTGGCCAGCAGCTGGTTGACGGAGAAGTGCTTGCCGATGTCCCGGAGGAAGTCGACGAGGGCGAGGCCACCGAGCCAATCGAGGTTGTTGCGCATCTTCGCCGGATTGGACTTGACGTCGAAGTCCAGGAAGTGCTCGAGCTGGTGGCGGATGCCCTCCGCGTTCGCTGCGGCCGACTCCTTGGAGAGGAGCTGCCGCTCCGCGGTTTTCCCAGAAGGATCACCGATGAGGCCCGTGCCCCCACCCACCAGCGCGATGGGCGTGTGACCTGCGCGCTGCAGGTGAACGAGCCCCATGATCGTAAGCAGGCTGCCCACGTGCAGGCTCGGCGCCGACGGATCGAAGCCGATATACGCGGTTCTTGGAGCCTCCGCGAAGTGCTCCGCGGCCCCCTCCGTCGCGGCGTAGAGCATGCCGCGCCAGTGCAGCTCGTCCATGAGCGATGTCATAGCGAGGAACGGTAGCCCCAGAGCGGGAGGGGTCAAGGGTGATCCACCGCACGTCTACAATCCGAGGACCCAGCCCCGCGGCCCAGGGTATTGCCGGGTGAACGTGCCTCGACGGAGCGGTTTCATGAGCGAGTTCACGCACAGGCTCCCCCATCGACCTTGGTCGAAGCCGAGCAAGAACGAGGAGGAGTACTTTCATCGCGAGGAGTTCAGCCAGCGCATGGAGGAGGCCCGGCATCGGGAGGCCTCACGGGGCGAGGACGAGCGTCGGCGCCTCGCGGAGCTCCATCAGGGCCACTGCCCGCGGTGCGGCGCGCTGTTGGAGGGGATCCGGCTCGCGCAGGGCACGGCACACCAGTGTCCCACCTGCCTGGGGGTGTGGATGGACCACGCCATGTTCGACCGGCTGACCCACCCGGAGGAGAAGGACGACTACCTCACCGGGATCCTGCGGGAGGTGCTCCTCCAGTACACCACCGGTCGGATCTCCACCCCGCCCGGCACCGGAAGAGCCTAGGGAGCGGACGGAGAGGGCCGAATCCTCCCCGCCGCCCCGATCCCCCCTCAGCCCCCGAGCTTCTCCAGTCGGTCCTTCACCATGCGGCTCTGCTGGAACCGCTCCGGCAGCGACTTCAGGGCGGCCCGGGCCGAGTCCGGCATGGACAGCAGCGCATAGGCGTCGGACGCGTAGAGGGCCTTCCGGATCTGCGTCCGCGGGTTCCTCGAGCTCGACAGGGTCGCCAGGAGGTCGAGGGCGCCCCGTCCGTCCTTCAGGTCCACGATCAGCGACTCGACCTTGAGCATCTTCACATCGGGGTCGTCCGGGAACTGAGCCACCATCATGTCGACGAGCCTGGCGGCGCCCGCGTTGTCACCGTCCCTGCGCTCCAGACGAGACTCGTTGTAGAGACCGGCCATGAGCAGGTGCCCGACGTCCTGGGGCTTGCCCGTCCGTACGCCCACGCCCCCGGCGTACGAGTAGACCAGGTCTCCGCCGTGCTCGCCCGTCTCGTAGACCACCCACGCGCCCCAGACCCAGCTCGCCGCCACCACCACGCGGAGCACGGTGGGCGCATGCCGGAGCGCCGAGCTCGACTTCTCCCGCCCCTCCCCGCCTCCGAGCTGCCCCGTACGCCAGGCCGCAGCGATGGCGAGCAGCTCCACGATGAGGATGCCCGTGAAGATATTGCGGGTGTCGTGGCCCAGATCCTCGTGGGTGCGCACCGCCTGGGCCACGCCCGGGATGCTCTCCGCGAGCTCGTGGGCTTCCGCGCCGGACTTGACGGCGAGCCAGGCCGACACCGTTCCCACCACCAGCAGGATGGACGCCATGGGCCAGAAGTACCGCGGTCGCTTGAGCACCAGCCCCAGTACATAGAGGGGAAGGCCCAGGATGAGGGGCACGATGACGAAATGCACGATTTGAGGGTGGTACGGGCCGATGAAGGGCATGACCGCTCCGGCGAGAATGGGCGGAGGAAAGCGGTTCCAACTTAAA
>Ga0307418_1000083_pt1 | contig 26525 bp, 27 predicted proteins | sample SalMarWE160220MG_2_FD_202160 | JGI IMG/M metagenome (GOLD analysis project Ga0307418, IMG submission 202160) | Salt marsh sediment microbial communities from the Plum Island Ecosystem LTER, Massachusetts, United States - WE1602-20 | ecosystem: Environmental > Aquatic > Marine > Intertidal zone >...
CGCTGATAGTCGCGCTGCGGGTGAAAATTCGCAGCAAGCGTGAACGAATAGGCCGGGGTAAGCACGGCTCGCGCCTCCTCGTTCAGGGCAAAGCGGACCACCGGCAGATCGTTGAACCAGCGAATGCCCAGGGAATTGAGCGCGGTCAGGGCAAGCAAACGCGGCATGCCCACGTTCACCCAGCCACCGCCGGCTGGACGCAGCGTGGGCGCATCATGGCCCAGGAACGGAGACAGCAGCAAATAGTTGTGGAACAGATTCTGGCGGTCGCTGCCGGCAAAGCGGATGGCAAAGCCACCGCCCGCCGAGAACCCGACCATGGTCACGGGGGGGAGTGGTGTCACCCTGTGCATGAATGCCGCAAGATCGTCCTCCAGTTGGCCAATGTAGGCGATCATCCCCGGACTTCCGGATGCGCCGTGCCCACGGATATCGAGGGCGAACGCTGCATACCCTGCGTCTGCAAAACCCCTGGCAAGAAGGTGCATGCTGCTGCTGTTTGCCGAAGAGCCATGCACCAGTACCACGCTCCCCAGCGCCGGGTGCTGCTCCGGCAGATAGGCGCGGTACGCAAGCCGCTCTCCGTCGGCGGCCTCGTAATACTGCAACTGTGGCAGGGCCGAGAAATCGATGGTTTTGAATTTTTCGTTGATGCTCAGTATCGGCGGCGGCATCTTCGGGCCGCCGAAGGCCACCGCCACCGCGCCCATGGCGATCACGAACAAGGCAAACGAAAGCGCGTCAATCATCGAGTGTATCGGATTTTACATGGCATGCGGAAAAGATCATGGTATCTGTGAAGGTACGATATGCGGACATCCTTACTCCGTATCGCCTGTCGGATCCTGAGCGCGAGGCGAGACGGATCGCCCAGATCATGATCGATTATAGATATCCGATGCCCATTGTGAAATCGCTTACCCGCCCGATGGCGAAAAAGGCGATCCGGGTATAGAATTCGCCGAACCTGAAGACGGTACCCATGCGGACCGAAGCGGAAGGAATGTATGAACGAAAGAAAATCCGTCACGGCGGCGACGCTTCTGCGCGCCAAGCAGCGTGGCGAAAAGACAGCCTGGCTGACGGCATACGATGCCGTTTCCGCCAAGATTGCCGAGGCCGCCGGCATCGATGTGTTGCTGGTCGGTGACTCGCTTGGCATGGCTCTCCTCGGCATGGAGACCACCCTGCCCGTCGGTCTCGATCAGATGCTCCACCACACCGCCGCCGTGGTACGCGGCCGCCAGCATGCCTGGGTGGTCTGCGACCTGCCCTTCGGAACCTATCAGAAATCCCCCGAACAGGCTTTCGACACCTCGGTGCGCGTGCTGCAAGAAACCGGTTGCGATGCGGTGAAGCTCGAAGGCGGCGAGCCTATGGCCCTCACCATCCGTTTCCTGAGCGAGCGCGGCATCGCTGTCGTCGCCCACATCGGCCTGACACCGCAATCGGTGAAGCGCTTCGGCAGCTACCGCAAGCGCGGCCGGGACGATGCAGAGCGTACCGGGCTTCTCAAGGATGCCAGGGCTGTGGCCGAGGCCGGAGCCGTGGCCGTGGTGCTGGAGAATGTGCCTGAGTATCTGGCTGCCGAAATCACGCAGACCGTCGCTATCCCTACCGTCGGCATCGGCGCCGGCGCCGGATGCGATGCCCAAGTGCTGGTATGGCACGATCTCTTGGGTATCTCCGAGGAAAATCCGCCCTTCGCCCCCGCCTACGCCAATGTCAGGCAAGTCATGTCGGATGCCATCAGCCGCTGGGCCGAGGACGTGCATCAGGGGAACTTCCCGACATGAAAACCATCGATATGGCCGACGAACTGCGCCGGGAACTGATGGTGCAGCGCAAAGGCAACCGCATCGCACTGGTGCCGACGATGGGCTGCCTGCACGCAGGTCATCTGAGCCTGATCGAACTGGCCAAGCAGTTGGCCGACACGGTCGTTGTCAGCATCTACGTCAACCCGCTGCAGTTCGGAGCCAATGAGGATTTAGCCGCCTACCCGCGCCCATTCGCGGACGATAAGCGGCTCTGCCGCCAGAGCGGTGTCGATATATTGTTCCATCCGCACGATCTGTACCCGGATGGCGGGCCGAGGGTGACGCTGCATGTGGCAGAACTGGATCGCGTACTGTGCGGGGCAACCCGCCCCGGCCATTTCGATGGCGTGGCCACCGTCGTTTCCATCCTGTTCAACCTCGTGCAGCCGGACGTGGCCGTGTTCGGCGACAAGGACTGGCAGCAGTTGGCCATCATACGCCGCATGGTCTCCGATCTGGCCATGCCCGTAGCCATCATTGGCGCCCCCACCGTGCGCGAGCCCGATGGTCTGGCCGTCAGCAGCCGCAACCGCTATTTGAAAAAGAAGGAGCGCCAGCAGGCCGCGGGGCTATACCGGGCGCTGGAAGCCATGCGTCACGCCGCTACGGACGGAAAAAAATCGACAAAGGCTCTGCTGAAGGTCGGCCATGCGAGCCTGAAGAAGGATGGCATCGAACCGGAATACCTGGAGATCCGCGATGCCGAAACGCTGCAGGCTGCGACGGTGGGCAGGCCGGCGCGCGCCTTCGTGGCCGCGCACATCGGAGCCGCGCGCCTGATTGACAACATGCCCCTGGACGGGTTGGAGTAGAATCATGAAGCTGACCATGTTGAAATCCAAGCTACACCGCGTCACCGTGACGCATGCCGAACTCGACTACGAGGGTTCCTGCGCCATCGATCAGGATCTGGTGGAAGCCGCGGGTATCCTGCCGTTCGAGCAACTGCACATCTACAATCTGGCCAATGGTGAGCGTTTCACCACCTACGCCATCACCGCGCCGCGTGGCTCCGGCACCATCGGCGTCAATGGCGCCGCTGCTCACAAGGCCAATCCCGGCGATCTGCTGATCATCTGCACCTATGCGGAACTGGAGGCTGCGGAGGCCGCACATTTCAAGCCGGTGCTGGTATACGTCGATGCCGAGAACCGCATCACGCACACCAGTCACGGCAGGCTGGCTGCCGTCACCTGAATCCCCTCAGCCGCCGACGACCTTGTCGTAGTGCGGTGTGATCGGCTGCAGCTTCCAGATGTCGCGGTTGTATTCGGCCATCGTGCGGTCGGTCGAAAACTTGTCGCTGCAGGCGGTGTTCAGGATGCTCATGCGTAGCCAATTGTCGCGATCCCTGAACGCCTGCGCTGCCTGCCGCTGGGCATCGACATAGGAGCGGAAATCGGCAGCCACCAGCCACGGATCGTGCGGGCTGCGGATGGCGCCGATGATCGACGCGAACAGCCCCGGTTCAAACTGGCTGAAATGGTCGCACTCGAGCAGGCGCATCACCCCTCGCAGATCGTCGTCGGCAGCGATGATAGCATTCGGATCGTAGCTGCCACGCGTCTGTTCCACCTCTTCGGCCGTCAGCCCGAACAGGAAGAAGTTTTCCTCACCCACCTCCTCGCGAATCTCGATGTTGGCGCCATCCAAGGTGCCGATGGTTAACGCACCATTCATCATGAACTTCATGTTGCCGGTACCCGAGGCTTCCTTGCCGGCCGTCGAGATCTGCTCCGACAGATCGGCCGCCGGGCAGATGATCTCCATCGCCGACACCCGGTAGTTCGGGAAAAACACCACCTTCAGCAGGTGCCCGACGTCCGGATCGCTGTTGACGACGGACGCCACGTTGTTCACCAGCTTGATGATCTGCTTGGCCATGTGATAGCCGGGCGCCGCCTTGCCTCCAATCAGCACGCAACGATTGGTCCAGTTCCCAATATCGCCGTGCTTGATGCGATCGTACAAATGGATCACGTGCAGTACATTCAACAGCTGGCGTTTGTACTCGTGAATGCGCTTGACCTGCACGTCGAACATCGCGTGCACGTCAAAATGCACGCCGCATTCCCTCTCCACCAGCCTGGACAGGCGTGTCTTGTTCTGCTGCTTGCACCCGTCCCAGCGCTGGCGGAAGGCGGCATCCTCGGCATACGGGCTCAGCCTCTTCAACTGCGTCAGATCGGTGATCCAGCCCTCACCAATAGTCTCGGAGATCAGTCCGGACATCGGCTTGTTACACCAAGCCATCCAGCGCCGCTGTGTGACGCCATTGGTCTTGTTGTTGAACTTCTCGGGCCACAGCTCGCAGAAATCGGCAAACAGTCCCTGTTTCAGCAGATCCGAATGCAATTGGGCCACGCCATTGACCGAGAAGCTGCCAACCAGGGCCAGATAGGCCATGCGTACCTGCTGCTCCGTTCCCTCCTCGATAATGGACATGCGCTTCTGACGGTCGATATCACCGGGCCAGCGCAGGGAGACCTCGGCCAAGAAACGGGCATTGATGTCGTAGATGATCTCCAGGATACGCGGCAGCAGGCGCCCGAACAGATACATCGGCCAGCGCTCCAGGGCCTCGGGAAGCAACGTGTGGTTGGTGTAGGCCATGGTGCTGCGGGTGATATCCCACGCTTCGTCCCATGCCAGGCCGTACTCGTCCAGAAGCAAACGCATCAGCTCGGCCACGGCCACGGTCGGATGCGTATCGTTGAGCTGGAAACAGTTCTCATCGGCAAAGCGGCTGAAATCCTCGCCGTATTTCTCCTTCCACTGGCGGATGACGTCCTTGAGGCTGGCCGAGGCCAGCAGGTACTGCTGACGCAGCCTGAGTTCCTTGCCGTTCTCGCTGGCGTCGTTCGGATAGAGCACCATGGTGATGTTCTCGGCTGCATTCTTCGCCGCTACCGATTCCGGGTAGCTGCCGGCATTGAATTCGCCGAGGTCGAATTCGTCGGTGGCCGTGGACTTCCACAGCCTGAGTGTGTTCGCCGTGTCGTTGCGATAGCCGGGGATCGGCATGTCGTAGGGCACGGCCAGCACATCATGGGTATCCACCCAGCGCTTGCGAAGCCTTCCGGCCGCATCATGGTATTGCTCGACCCTGCCCTCGAAATGCACGCGCTGGGCACACTCGGGGCGCTCGATCTCCCAGATGTTTCCGTTGCGTAGCCAGTGATCCGGCTCCTCGATCTGGCGTCCGTCCTCGATCAATTGGCGGAACATGCCGTACTCATAGCGGATGCCGTAGCCGACCACCGGCAATTGCAGCGTGGCGCAGCTGTCCATGAAGCAGGCGGCCAGCCGTCCCAAACCGCCATTGCCCAGCCCCGCATCGTGCTCCTCTTCGAAGGTGGTCTCCATCTCCATGCCCAGGCCGTTCAGCGCCTCGGCCACGGCATCGTCAAGGCCCAGATTCAGCACCGCGTTGCCGAGTGTGCGCCCCATCAAAAATTCCAGCGACAGGTAATAGGCCCGCCGGTTTGCATGGGTTGAGTGCACGTGCTTGGTGTTGCGCCAGCACTCCATCAAACGATCGCGGATGGAAAAGGCCAGCGCCTGATACCGGTAATGTTCGATGTGGTTGGACTCATGCCGCCCCAGGGTACGGATGTAATGGCGCTGGATGCCGTTGATCAGATCCTTTCCGCTCCTGCCGAGCGGTGGCGCATTCATGATGTCGAATGTCGGCTTCTTATTTCTGTCCATGATGCCACCCTTCGCAGATGCCGCCGTCCTGTCGCGAAGCGGCCCGGAATGTGGCGGCAACTTCGTGACAGCCGGGAGCGGCAATCGCGAGACGGTTCAAGGAGCAGCCGCACGCCCCCGTTCCGCCTGCCGGCGTATGCGCCGGTTCAATATCGCGTTCCATTATAGGCGCAACACATGGACTGTATAACCCTTTTTGTGAGCGAGATTTATTGATCGCTATCGTCTCGGGCAACCAAGCAGCATTCTCCGGCTACAATGATTCCCGCCGAGGGTTTATGATGGACATGAATCGGCAGAGGCATGTGATGACAGAAAGCAAGAAACGCGTCAACTGGTCGGATGTGTTCCAGAAATACCCACTTCCACCGGGGATCTCCAAGAGCCGGGCCCGCGAAAACGCTCTGATTATCGACGATGCGCTGCATGAACTCTGGGGCCTGGGCCGCAACCTGATCCAACTATGGGCTCCAGACCACCACGGTATGCTGCTGCTGGTCATCCCGCATTACCGGCTTGAGGAATTCGCCGCGCAAGAACATCTTATCGAAGCGGTGTTGACCAGACTCAAGCAGGCCACGATCGAGCAACTGCATGACGCTGCCAGGGTGTTCGGCACCGAGGTCACGCGCGTCACCCTTCCCTTTACGCCCGGCGCAGGACTGGACAACGACCTGATCAGCGAACTACTGCACCGTTACAGCATTTCCCTAGTCAGGGACAGGGCTGTGGCCCTGTTCGACATTGTCGGATTCTCCCTGCTTTCACCGCTGGAACAGGTGACCCAGCTGAATAGTCTGTCCTATTCGATCAATGCCGCCCAACACAAGCTGATGGAACGTTCGATCAATATCCATTTTGCCCGTTCAAGCACCGGGGATGGCTTTTACGTATGGAACAGGGCCCGCGGCGGCGGGGCCAATATCGACCTGTTCGATCTGCTGCAGCTGGTGCTGGCCGACAACCTGATCGCTCAGCGCAAGGCCAGCGGCAGGACGGTACCGATCCTGAAAACCTGCTTCAATATCGGTCCCCATTACGAGTACTACCAGGCCATCGGCCTTGATCCATCGACCTTCAGCTATATCGTCGGTAACGCATCCATCGAACTGGCACGCATGATCGAGCAATGCCAGCCCCATCAGATCCTTATCCGTGATTTCGAGGTGCATGTATCCGCAGTAGACGGGCAGCACGTTGGGCAACATTTGGATACGATGGGCTTTATCAAAGGGGTGCAGCAGGCGGAGCATCAGCTTCGCGGCGTCGTCCTGTCCGGCCACGAAATAGAATCGGTCCACTGCCACCTGACCGGCACAGAGCCCACCGGAACCGATATCGCCAGAAAATTCCGCATTGCCGACAAGCACGGGCTGACGCGCGATGCCTACAACATCAAGGTGGATATATCACTGGCCGGTGACGCACCGATCTCCCTCGGCCTGGCCCCTGCGGAACTGGCCGGATTCGAGAACCTGGATGCCGTCCAGTGCAGTGGGGACAGCACGGCGGCATAGAGCTCCAGATGTCGGTATAAAAGGGACGAGGCCGGCAGCAATGCCGCCGGCCTCGATTCGAAGCGGAAAACTCTTCGGGTCTTACGCCGAAGCCGATTCCCCAGCCAGTTCCTCTTCTTCCTCGACGAACAGGCCATCCTTGCGCATGCGACGGTTCCACAGCAGATAGGCGATGCCCATCACAACCACCGTGATGACGATGTCGATCCACGAGGAGATGAACGGCACGTGGAATACATCATCCGCATGCGGGCTGATGATCCACATGAAGCGCTCCAGGAAGGTGCCGGCAAGGATGCTGCATGCCGGGAACAGCAGCAGGGCCGGCGAATTGCGCATCTGCCTGAAGATCAGCATGAAGAACGGGATGAACGAATTCAGGAAGAAGAACAGCCAGAACAGGAACCAGTCGGGGCCGTTCATCATCTTGTGATAACGGAGCATCTCATCCGGCAGCTTGCCGTACCACATCACCAGGTACTGCACGAAGAAGGCGTAGGTCCAGATGATGGTCAGCGCCAGCATGATCTGCGAGATGTAATTGAACACGTAGTCATGCACCGGATGCTTCAGGATATCGCGCTTGCGCAGAATAAACAGGGTAAGGATCGAAAAGGCCAGGAACATGCGCATCATGCTCTCGAAATAGTATGGGCCGTAGATCGGGCTCCACCAGCGCGGGATCTGTGTCATCTCGAAATCCCATGCGACAATGGTGCCATAGATGCAGTAGACGATCGGCACCAGCAGCGCCACATTGCGGAAACGCCAGCGCAAGCCCTCGGGGGCGTGTGGAAACTCTTGCTTCTGCAGCTTGACAAAATAGGAGCAAAAGGCCCATACGGCCAGGTAAAGCACGATCTCGCGCAGGTTGAAGAAGGTGATGTTGTGCCAACCGTTCAATGGCTGGTGATCGAAAGAAACATTGTCTCCGCCCATCCACGGAAAGCAGCGCTGGCCGGCGGCCAGGATGATCAGCAACAACACGAAGCCGAGCGGGAACAGGGAGGTGGCAGAGGCAAGGACGAAGCGAATCTCATAGCGCCACTTGCCGTTGACCAGATGCAGCACGGAGCACCAGAACACGGACGCCAGAGCGATGAATAGGATAAACTCAAAATTGACCATCAGGATGGCCCAGTTCGCATATGAATGCGGCATCACAGTTGTTGGCATCGTGTTTACTCCCCAGCCTTCGGATTGAGTTTAAGCTTTGCCTGTTGATGATATTTTTTCACCAAGGCAGCTACCTCAGACCTTGTCTTCTCGCTTCCTGGTTTTTCAAGAACATTTCGGATGTAGTTGACGACATCCCAGCGCTCCCATGGACGCATATCATAGCCGTAGCGCGGCATGATGCCGAAGGAACCGAACGTGATCGTACCGAAGATCCAGCCGTCGGATACGCCTTTGACGTAATCAGAGGTCAGGTCCATCGGCTGTACTTCGAACACCTTCCCGACCAGGCCATCACCCTTGCCGTCGGGGCCGTGGCACGGCAGGCAGTAGGTCATGAACATGGCATGCCCATACCGGATGGATTTCTCGGTCGCCGGTATCGGGTTCTTCATATGGTCCGCCTCGTCGCGGCTGGACACCAGGGTCCACTGATTGATCTCGACCGGCACCGAATCCTTCGGATAGGTGAAAAGCGGCGGCTCCTGCGGCTTGATCGATGGCTGGTCCATCAGATCCCGCGACCACGGCCACGCCTGGGCTGCCAGCGGCAGCGCAAAAATGCTGAGGATGATGATCAACAGATGCTTTTTCATAGCTTACACTTCCCTGATCTCAAGTGCGCCGGAGCTGAGCAGCGTCTCGCGGACCTTCTCCACGTTGTCCGGCTTCATAAGTACCTCGACACCAATCTGGTCCTCACTGACCTTGTGGCTGTAGAATTTCTTCAGGCGGCGGCGGGGCATGCCCGAATAGATCAGGAAGCCGAGCAGGGTGATCCATACGCCGAACAGGATCGTACCCTCATAGGTGACCACCAGGTCCGTCGGAAGCGGGATCACCGGCTTGCCGCCCTGAGGCTGCACCGTGAACATCGACTGGGCGGCTGCTGCCACCAGCAGGAAGGCGCAGATCGCACCGGTGATAGCACCGAAGAAGGTGAAGCGCTGGATGGGTGGCGAGATATCGCCCAGGATCTCCTCCACCTCCGGATGCTCGATCGGCGAATACAGCTCGATGTCCTCGACCACCAGTTCCTTCATGTCGAGGATCTTCAGATCGGCGACAACGTCACGCGCCTTGTCGAAGTCATCGTAGAGCGCGAACAGCACACTCATTTTCCGCCTTCTCATGCCAATCCCTCCTGAGCACGGATCATGTCATCCTTCTCCTTGTTCAGGTCCTCGATCTCGTTACGCGCGCTGACACGGCGATGGTGGAACACCAACTCCTTGACCTCGTACATCGATACGCTCGGGAACACCTTGCAGAAGATCAGGAACAGCATCGTGAACCAGCCGAAGCTCGCGGCCGTGATCGTCAACTGGATCAGGCCCGGCCACACGACGGCCCAGGTCCATGGCTCGTGGTTGCTTGCAAGCGACGGACTGACGATCTGGAAGCGCTCCAGCCACATGCCGAGCTGGATGACCAGCGACAGGAAGAACATGCCCCACAGGTTCTGACGGAATTTCTTGAAGGCCATGGCGAACGGCGCCACGGTCGAACACAGTAGCATACCCCAGACCACCGGCCAGTACGGACCGATGAATTTCTGGATCAGCACCTCATGCTCGTACATGTCGTTGCTGTACCAGATCGAAGCGTACTCGCTGAGATTCAGGTAGTTCCACACCATGGCGATGGCAAAGGTCAGCTTGGCCACCTTTTCCAGAATGTCGATGGTCATGTAGGCCTCGAACTTGAAGATATAGCGCAGCATCACGAACAACGTGATGATGGCCGCGCAGCCGGAATACAGGGCGCCAGCCACGAAGTACGGCGGGAACGACGTGATGTGCCAGTCCGGAACGATGGACATGGCGAAGTCGGAGGCCACGATCGAGTGCACGGACACGGCCAGCGGCACCAGGAAGCAGCCCATCAGCACATAGGTCTTGCGGAAGGCGATCCACTCGCGTGCGCGGCCCATCCAGCCCAGCGACATCAGGGTGTACAGCGGCTTGCGCCAGCCCCTGGCATTGTCGCGGCAGATGGCCAGATCGGGGATCATGCCGATGTACAGGAACAGGGCTGAACTGGTGGCGTAGGTGAAGATGGCCGAGGCATCCCACAGCAGCGGCGAACGGAAGTTCGGCCAGATGCCGCGCTCATCCGGGTACGGCAGCACCCAGTACAGGTTCCATACGCGGCCCAGATGGATCACCGGGAAGAAGGCCGCGGTCAGGATCGAGAACAGCGTCATCGCTTCCGCAAAGCGGTAGATCGGCTTTCGCCAGTCGGCCTTGGTCAGCAGCAGCACGGCGGACAGCAGCGTGCCCGAATGGCTCATGCCGATCCAGAAAATGAAGTTGGAGATGTACAACTGCCAGAAGTGCGGGCGATCCATCAGGGCCACGCCCAGGCCGTGGTTGTACTGGTAAACCTCCGCCGCGACGCCGCACAGGACGAGTACGGAGCAGACAGCCAGAACGATCCAGAACGTGATGCGGGGCGTTTCCAGGCTCCCCAGCACATCCTTATTGATTCTGGCCCATTCGATATCTTTCATGTTCGTGGTGCTGTCCATTTAGTCGATCTCCCCTCAATTAACGGCTAATTGGCATTTCTGCGTCAGCTATTCCTCAGGCCTCGATGTTGCGAACCCGGTCCATGTACATGATACAGGGCTCGACATTCAAATCCTCCAATACGCGATAGCCACGTACGTCTTCGGTCTTGTCCTGCAGGACTCGGCCGAGCTCGACCTGATGGCTGGCCCACAGCTTGGACACCTCGGCCTTCGGATTCTTCATGTTGCCGAACACGATCGCCCGCGTCGGGCAGGTTTGCTGACAGGCGGTCATGAACGACATGTCCTCGACGTAGTTCGGATGCCCGGCGGTTTCGGCCGCGTTCTTGGCATCGCGCTGGCGCTGCACGCAGAAGGTGCACTTCTCCATGACGCCCTTGGAGCGCACGGACAAATCCGGATTCAGCTGCAGCTCCAGCGGGTGCGGCAGAGGCGCCCCGTCGTAATTCTCTTTCCAGAAGTCCAAGAAGTTGAAGTAGCGCACCTTGTACGGACAGTTGTTACCGCAGTAGCGCGACCCGATACAGCGGTTGTAGACCTGCGCATTCAGGCCGTCCGGCGTGTGGTAGGTCGCCGCCACCGGGCACACCGGCTCACACGGTGCGTGGTTGCATTGCTGGCACAGCATCGGGATGTAGTGCGCGCCGCGCTCCGGGAAAGAAACCGTATCCTCTTGAGGAGTGCCCTCATGAGCATACATGGGGGTTTCCGGTTTTTGCGAGATGTCGATATCGGCATGACCGTCCGGCTCGTCCCAGTAGCGTTCGATGCGCATCCAGTGCATGGCATAGCCCTGGCTGTAATGGTATTTGCCGACCACCGGCAGGTTGTTCTCGGCATAGCAGGCCGTGACACAGGCACCGCAACCGATGCATTTGTTCAGATCGATCGCCATGCCCCACATATAGGGTTCGTTGTCATAGTAGTCGTCCTTGCGAAAGGCCGCCCAGTTTTCGAGCATGCGTCCAAAACCCATGGTTATGCCTCCTCGGTACGGTTGAACTGCTTGGCAGTCACCGTCTTGACGATAGTACGCCCGGCCTGCGAATTGCTGCCGTTCTCGAGCACCAGATCACCGTGCGCCAGGGTGACGATCGAGCCACGGTCGGCCACCTTCACTACATTCACATCGGTGGCGAAGGTCGCCAGCTCGCCTGTCTTGGCATCGTATTTCGCATCCAGGATATGGTAAGGATTGACGCCGACGCCCTTGGCATAGCGTCCGTATTCCGTATGCCCCTGCCCCAGCGGGATGGCGACGCAGTCCGGATGGATGGCCATGGTCACCAATGCCTTGACCTCGACGGAGCCGGAGGCGGAGGACACGCGTAGCACGTCGCCCGTCACGATGCCGCCGAGCTTCTTGGCCGTGGACGGATGTAACTCCACCCACGAATCCCACACGACCTCGGCCAGCTGGTCGGGCAGCTCCTGCAGCCACGGCAAATTGGCATGGCGGCCATCCCACAGGCCCAGGCGGGCGGTGGGCAGCAAGCGGAACGGGTATTTGGAGTTCGCCTTCGGCGCCTCCGGTAGGTTGATGGCCTCGAGCTTGGGCTTGATGGCCCGGGCAGGCTTGGTCTTCAGGCGGATATAACCGGTGGACAGCACCTGGTTATGGAAGGCTTCGCGCACGGTCTCACCGCCCACGGTCGGAACCGGCGGCTTGACCATCGCATCCCTCATCGTCCACAGCGAATCGCGCACATAGGCCTCATAGTCCTTCCAGGTCTTGTACTTGGGGTTCATCTGCTTGATGACCGCCAGCATCATGTCACCGAATGGACGCGTGGTGCCCTCGCCGAACACCGGGTTCATCACCGGCTGTTGCACACCAACGAAGCCATCCTCCGGGGAGTAGGCCGGCAGCGCCGTGTTCCATTCCTCGAGATAGGAATCGAGCGGCAGCACCAGATCCGAGGCCATCGTGGTCTCATCCGGGAACATCGAGAAGCTGATGCGGTAACCGGCCTTGGCATAGGCCTTGTCCGCCTTCATGAAGGCCGGCGCCTGGTACACCGGATTGGTGCCGAACACCACGACCGTATCGAACTTGCCGCCGTGAAGCCCGTCAATGAATGTCCTGAGCTGCGCCCAACCACCCATCTTCGGCATCAGGTCCGGGAACACCGCCTCGGACCTGGGCAGGATGGTCTTGCCTACGTTGCCGAGGATGACGTTGAGCAGCAGTACCGCCCGTGCCGTTTCGGAGCCGTACTCCACCCCCTCGGCGGAGGAGCCGGACAGTACCATGCTTGGGGAATTCTTGGTCAGCAGGTGGTGCAGCTTATGCAAGCGCTCACTGGACACGCCGGTGATCTTCGAGACTTCGACGGGGTCGACCTTCTTGATCTCGGCGAGGATGTCCTTGGGAACCCGCTTGGCGTATACGGGATCTTCCACCAGCAACGAAGCCAGTGCCATGGCCAGATGGCCCTCGGTACCGGGGCGAATGCCGAGCCAGCGGTCGGCGTTGGCGCCGGTGATGGTCATCTTGGACTCAGCCACGACCAGGGTGCCGCGCGGCGGCTGACGGAATTCCGCGTACTGGGTCGGGAAATGCACCGGGGACATCCAGGTGGCGAGGAAGTCCGCGCCAAAGGAAAGGATCAGCTTGGCCTTCTTGAAATCCAGCCTCGGCATGGCATTGCCGAACATCGCCTCGTTCACCGCGTGGCCGACGGCCGGCGGCAGGGTATCGAAGACAAAGAAGTTCTTCGAACCAGCCTCCTCGAGGTAGGCCTTGGTCAAGGCCGCGTGGTGGCCGCTGGTGGCACCGTTCAGCCAAGCCAGCCGGCTGTTCTTCTTGGCCAGCTTCTCCTTCAGGGTATCCATGGCCTCGTCCCAACTAACATCGACCAGTTTACCGCCCTTGCGCATCATCGGCTTGGTCAAACGATCCGGATTGTAATGGGCGTGCAGGCCGGCCTGACCCATCGGGCACAGGCGGCCATGATTGACCGGCGAGCCCGGGTTGCCCTCGAGCTTCAGCACGCGGGCCTCGCGGATGCGTGCATGCAGGTTGCATCCAGCAGGACACATGCGGCAGGTCGAGGCATAGTACAGCGCGACGCCGGGCTGCACGAAGTCTTGGGGATCAACGTTCGGCTCGACCTTCTCCTTGCGGACCTCAAGGTCCACTTCATCGATGATGTCGGTATTTCCGCACCCGCTCAGCAGCAGAGCGCTACCGGCTCCTCCCAGCCCCATGGCCTTCAGGAATGTACGGCGGTTCCATGATTTACTGCTCATCGTCAACCTCTCCTTCTCGGCCAGCTGCTTAGATGTGGCATTTCCAGCAATCGTGGGGAGCACGGACCAAGTGCTCCCGTATCGACTCTGGCAACTGGTTCGACAATTTCGCGATTTCAGCATGGGTCATGGTTTCCGGATGCTCCGGATTCAGCACTGCCGGCTGCGGATATTTCACCTGCATCAATGGTGCCGTGCTGGTTGGTACCATCCAGGCACTGGCAGGTGCCGGCTTGCCGATATCCGAAGTCCCCTGGAATTGCTTGTGACAACTCAGACACCAGCCCATCGTCAGCGGGCGAATCTTCCGGGCCGTGACAAAGGTCTTCACGTCGCCATGGCACATGCCGCACACCTGTTGGGTGGGCCGTCCATCCTGGAAGATAAACCGCTGAATATGGCGCATGTGCGGGAAAAACACGAAATCCGGCAGGTCATGCACCTTGAGCCATGGAATCGGCTCTTTCTTCTTCCAGTACGAGAACAGCTTCTCGATGCGAGGCTTGTGCCTTACCGCCGGGATGTGTTGGTGACAGCCGATGCACTTGGCCACCATCGGGATACCCGACACCTTGCTGCGACGGGCATAGGTATGGCAGTACATGCAATCGATCTTGAACTTTCCGGCGTGAATGTAATGAGGAAATCTGATTGGCTGCGGCGCGTTGCTAATGTCGTCAGCATGTGCGGCCATGGGCAGTAAAAGCCCCACGACAACAAATACCGCCTTGCACCAAAATCCAAATGAATACGGATTTTTCGCACCACGCCTCATGGCCCCTCCCCCTTTTTTCACAAAACTCAACCTGATACCTAGTGGCATCCAATGCTATTCCGGTCCAGGCTCCCCAGCCATATGGAACGCCGTATCATACCCGCTTTCTAAGAGCAATTATACCCTAAAAAAAATCAGAGTAATTTTTTCAAGCCGTCCCTTCGGCTAAGCCGCGCAGTTCACGAATCGCCGCGGCATAATCCGGTTTGCCGTACACGGCTGAGCCGGCCACGAAGGTATCCGCTCCGGCGGACGCCACCTCTGCCATGGTAGCCGTGTTGACTCCGCCATCCACCTGCAGACGCGCATCACATCCGGCATCGTCCAGCATGCTCCGGGCCTCGCGGATCTTCTCCGTCACTGCATGAATATAACTCTGACCGCCATAGCCGGGATTCACACTCATCAGCAGCACCATGTCCGTGCAGTGCAGGACGTGCTTCAACGTCGAAACCGGGGTGGCGGGGTTCAGGCTGACACCGGCCTTCTTGCCCAGTGAGCGGATAAATTGCAACGTGCGCTCCAGATGGATGCATGCCTCCTGATGCACGGTGATGATGTCGGCACCGGCCTTGGCGAAGGCCTCAACCTGACGGTCGGGCTCAACGATCATCAGATGCACGTCCAGCGGCTTGTTCGTGTGCGGACGGATGGCCTTGACGATGTTGTCGCCGATGGTGATCGGCGGCACGAACCGCCCGTCCATCACATCCACATGCACCCAGTCACAGCCTCCTTCGTCGATGGCGCGCACTTCGGCGCCGAGGCTGGCAAAATCTGCGGAAAGGATGGATGGAGCAATGATGATGTTGTGCATAGGGGCGTATTTATATCAATGGGAATCTGCACAGTCCAGCCGTAAATACCCATAATATTCGTGTTATTTCGAAAACCAACGCCCGAACAACTGTATATGGAACACCGCAACCGCCCGCTCAGCGCAGGGATGCGAGCCACCGACTCAGGGCACGCACCTGATCCCGGCTCAGGGGGCCGCCGCGCGATTTGGCAAATGCCGGCATATAGTGGTTTCCGGCCCCTTCGCTGATGGTTTTTGCCAGCACCGCGGCATCGCGCCCGCCACGCAGCGAGGGGGCGTAGCCGCCTTTGGCATTCGCCCCGTGGCACATGGCGCACACCGCCGCGAAAATCTCCAGCCCGGTGGCTTTGCCTCGGGCCGGCGCTGCATGACAGGAGGCGCATGGGGCATCGAAAAGGCTGCGCCCGGACAAAGCCATATGCGGATTGCGGCGCACCGTCAGCCGCAGGGTTGCCGTGGCGGTGTGTCCCTGACCGTCACTGACCCACAGCTGTTTCTTCGCTTGGCCGCGCTTGGCAAAGGTATCCACCCTGACATGCATCATCGTAAACCCTCCGGGCGGCAGCAAGCGCTCGTCGAGCATGCCGGTGGTACAGCCACAGGAGGTCTGGATGTCCGTGATGATCAGCGGCACGTTGCCATTGTTGCGCAGAATCAAATCGCCAGAGGCCGTTTTGCCTTCGGTCACCCGTCCGAGATCCAGCGTATGCGGCTGGAACATCAGCACCGGCATGGGCTTTGACGGAGCTGCTGCCACTTGGGCGCGCCGACTGCCGGTGGCGCAGGCTGTGATCCCCGCCGCCAGTGAGACGAGGAACAGGAAAAGGCAGAGCCGTTTCAGCTTGTCCTGAGACCAAGCCATGGCGACAGGGCATCCGGTAACGGCCGCTCACCCCGCATCATGGCCAGCAACTGTGGTGGCTCCAAGGACAGCAGTTCCTTGGCCGCCGTTGCCAGCGCTGGGTCACCGTGCGTCAGTTCATGCACCAGTGGCTCCAGCCAGGCATCCAGTTCCAGCATGCCCTGCCGACGTAGACGGTAACACAGTTGCCTGAGTTGTGCGTTCGTATCGTTGGTCATGACTTACGGGCAATCAGGCGGCGGCGGATGTCGTCAATGGCGGCGGTGGGATTCAGCCCTTTCGGGCACGCCTCCATGCAGTTCATGATCTGGTGGCAACGGTAAAGCCGAAAGGCATCCTCCAGTTGGTCCAGGCGCTCGCCGGTTTGCTCGTCGCGGGAATCCTTGATCCAGCGATCGGCGTGCAGAAGCGCCGCCGGCCCCAGGAAGCGATTACCATTCCACCACCAGGACGGGCATGAGGTCGTGCAGCAAGCACACAGGATACATTCATACATGCCATCGAGTTGAACCCGCTCAGCCGGCTGCTGCAGCCGTTCGTGCTCCGGCGTCGGTGTTTCCGCCTGCAACCATGGTTTGACCATGCGGTACTGATCGAAGAAATGCGTGGTGTCGACGACCAGATCGCGGATCACCTCCATGCCCGGCAACGGACGCACCTTCACCGGCTGTTTCAGGCCGGCCACCGGGGTGATGCAGGCCAGGCCGTTGATGCCATTGATGTTCATGCCATCGGAACCGCACACACCCTCACCACAGGAGCGGCGGTAGGTCAGTGTACCATCGATATGCCATTTGATGTGGTTCAGCGCATCCAGCAGCTTCATGTGGCCGCCCGTCACCGGCACCTCGAAATCCTGCATATACGGGGACCGGCCGGCCTCGGCATCAAAGCGGTAGACGGACAACCTAAGCTTGTCAGCCATGCCGCACCCCCGCCCGTGCTCCGAAGCCGTCCATCATCGACCCTTCCGCCCATGGACGGCCAGTTTCTGATGAAGGGAGTCGTTTCCCTTCAGGGCTTCGCCCCGCCTTGTAGGCGTCCAATTCGGCCTTCCTGCCGAATTGTGCAAGCAGGCCAAAACCGCGCTTTTGGCCAGTGCCGAAAGGCCGAGGGCAGACAAAAAAAGCAGGACAGGCGTTGGACGCGCAACGCGCGCCCCTAGGGCGAAAGCCATGGATGGCTTGAGTCAACGCTCCAAGGCCATACATATCAGTACACCCGCGCCTTCGGCGGAAAGGACTCGACGGTCATCGGTGTCTGGCGCACCGGCTTGTAATCGAGCCGGACCCCATCGTCGCCGAGATAGGCCAGCGTATGCTTCATCCAATTCTTGTCATCGCGATCCGGATAGTCCTCCCTGGCATGCGCCCCGCGTGATTCGTTGCGGGCATAGGCTCCGGCCGCCGTCACCTGCGCCACGGCCATCAGGTTCTCGAGCTCAAGCGCCTCCACCAGTTCACTGTTGAAGATGCGATGCTTGTCGTCGATATGGGCATCATCCAGGCGAGCTGCCAATGCCTGCAACCTCTCGTTACCCTCCTCCATCAGTTCGCCTGTGCGGTACACGCTGAAGTGATCCTGCATGATCTGCTGCATCTGCAGACGCAGATCGGCAACACGCACCGGCTCGTCCGCATGCGGCGCCTGCGATAGCCAGCGCTCCACCCGCTCGGCACCCCGGCGCCAGCTGTCGGGCGAGATCGGGATGTGATAGCGGTGTTCACGCAGGCGGTTCAGCACCTGGTTGCCGCAGGCACGCCCGAACACCACGATCTCCAGCAGTGAATTGCCACCCAGGCGGTTGGCTCCATGCACGGATACGCAGGCGGCCTCGCCGATGGCGTACAATCCGGGCATCACCGTCTCCTTGTTACGGCCATGCGGGTGTACCACCTCGCCGAAGCGGTTGGTGGGAATGCCGCCCATGGTGTAATGCGTCGTCGGTAGTACCGGGATCGGCTCCTTGGTGCAGTCGACACCAGCGAAACGCAATGCCAGCTCGTGGATGTTCGGCAGCCGCTTCATGATCAGCGCCTCGCCCAGGTGATCGAGCTTGAGCAGAATGTGATCCTTGTCCGGACCGCAACCGCGCCCGGCCCGGATCTCCAGGGCCATGGCACGCGACACCACGTCGCGGCTGGCCAGATCCTTCGCCGTCGGCGCATAGCGCTCCATGAAGCGCTCACCCTCGCTGTTGATCAGATAGCCGCCCTCACCGCGCACACCCTCGGTGATCAGCGGCCCGATATGGGCGATACCCGTCGGGTGGAACTGAAAAAACTCCATATCTTCCAGCGGCAGCCCCGCCTTCAGCGCCAGCGCACCGCCATCACCGGTACAGATATGGGCGTTTGTGGTGGTACGGAACACGCGCCCGGCACCGCCGGTGGCCAGGATCACCGCCTTGGCCTGGAACAGGTGATAGCGACCGTTCGCGATATCCCATGCCATCACGCCATGGCAGCCCTCGTCATCGGTGATCAGGTCCAGGGCGAAGAACTCCTCGTAGAAATGGGTGCCGGCCCTGAGGTTCTGCTGATACATGGTATGCAGAATGGCGTGCCCGGTACGGTCTGCGGCAGCGCAGGTGCGGGAGGCCTGACCACCCTCGCCAAATTCGCGTGACTGGCCACCGAAGGGGCGTTGGTAGATCGTGCCGTTATCCAGGCGCGAGAACGGTACCCCCTGATGCTCGAGTTCCCGCACCAGCTGGGGTGCTGCCCGGCACAGGTATTCGATCGCATCCTGGTCACCCAGATAGTCGGAGCCCTTGACGGTATCGTACATATGCCAGTGCCAGTGGTCGGACACCACGTTGCCCAGCGCCGCATTGATGCCGCCCTGCGCCGCTACCGTATGCGAGCGTGTCGGCAGCACCTTGCTGAGCACCGCCACGCGCTTGCCTTCATCGGCCAGTTGCAGGGCGCAACGCATGCCGCCACCGCCGGCCCCGATGATCACCACGTCGTGGAAATGGTGTTCAACCTCGTTCGTCGACAGATAGGCCATCAGCCCCCCCAGGCCCAGATCATGGCCAGCCACCACAGGCCGGAGATACCGGTCAGCACCAGCATGGCACCGATCAGCGGCACCCTGAGCCCGGCGGTATGCACGTAATCCTCGATGATGACCTTCAATCCCAGGTAGGCATGGGCGATCACCGCCAGAATCAACGCCGTGTGCAGCAGCCGCGAGGCAAAGCTGTCGAGCAGGTCCAGCAGCCCGAGCTGGTCAAGGTGGCCGCTGTACACCCCGACCAGCAGAACGAACGGCAACGGCAGCAGCAGCATGAGCACCACCGCCGACAGGCGCTGCCAGTACCACTCGTCCAGGCCGTTGTGGGCCACCCCGGCATCGCGGTGCCTTACCACAGCAACCCTCCGAGAACCAGGGCAGCCACCGCCGCGATGGCGATGACGATGTAAGCCGACAGGCGCATCATCTCGCGCGACTCGCCCCAGCCGGCGTCCAGGCACAAAAAACGGATGCCACTGCAAAAGTGGTAGATGATGGCCACACCGGCCAGCCACAGCGCAATGCGCTCGAGCGGCTGATGCAGCATCCCCTTCATGCGCTCGAAATCGTCAGGGCTTGCCGTCATCCCGTGCAGCACCCACAGGTAGAACGGCACGAACAGCACCAACACCATGCCACTCGCCCGATGGGCAAGACTGGCGACCATCCCGGGATGCCAGCGATAGACCGAAAGCCGTGGCGACAGCGGGCGCGCTGCCGCGGGATCATGACGGGTTGAGTCAGGCATGGGCTATGTATAGCACAGGGGAACCATCGTGCAACGCGGACCAAGACCCCGTATCCATCAGAAAATACCCTTCTCGATCAGGGAGAAAACGCGATCCGGCAATTGACCGGCTCGGTACCAGCCGTCCGCCTCTCCGGCCATGGCATGCAGGGCCACCGCCGCCGGCAACGCCAAATCGAAGTCCTGTTTCCTGGCGATCAGGCCTCCGATCATGCCGGCCAGCACATCACCGGTGCCTGCGACCGCCAACCGAGGTGAGCCGAAGGGACATAGCCACACCTTGCGTTCGGGCGAGGCAATCAGGCTGTCTGCCCCTTTCAGCACCACCCAACAGCCAAACCGCTCCACCAGCGCCAGCACCGCCGCCAGGCGGTTGCGCTGCACGGCAGCGCTGTCGGAGTCCAGCAGGCGCGCCGCCTCGCCCGGATGCGGCGTCAACACCACCGGCGACTTCCTGTCTCGCAGGCGAGCCACGAGCCCGGAATCCCTAGCCAGCGCATTCAGAGCATCGGCATCGAGCACCAGCGGCATGCCGGCATCGAGCACCGCCATCAGGCGATCGGCACAATCCGCGCCCCACCCCGGTCCGGCCACCAGGACATCCGCCTGCTGCCAAGGCGCCTGTTGATGCGGATGCACCATCACCTCGAGGCAGGCCGTGGCAATGACCGGATAGACGTCATCCGGGCAGGCGATGCTGACCAGGCCCGCCCCCACCGCAAACGCGCCCATGGCGGCCATGCGCGGGGCGCCGGTATAGCCCCGGCTTCCCCCCAGGATCCATACATGCCCGAAATGCTTCTTGTGCGCCGTGCGCGGACGGGATGGAAAGGCACGGCGGATCAGACCGGTGTCGATCAGCCGGGCCTCGCCGACCGGGCCCGACACGGCATCCACTGCCCGGTCGAGAATATCCCCGGTGATACCGATATCGGCAGGCTCCAGGATCGTGCCGCTGTACTCTCGCCCCCGGCCCAGCCACTGCCCCCATTTGCAGGCGGCGATCGGCAACGTCCAACGCGCCTCTACCGCCGGCCCGTCGACAGCACCGTCGTCGCCACCAATGCCGCTCGGCACGTCGATGGACAACACCGGCCTGCCACTGGCGTTGATCAGTTCGGCCATCGCCGCAGGCAACCCTTCGAGCGGACGCGACAGGCCGGTGCCGAACAGGCTGTCGACGATCATATCCGCACGCCCGGCCTGTCTGCGCGTCCAATCCAGATCGTCCTTGCCGGTTACGGATTCGATATGCACGCCGGCGTCCAGCGCCTGCTTGGCATGCACCTTCGCCTCGCCGTGCAGTTTCGCGATCGTTCCCAGCAGCGACACCTGTACTGGCACGCCGTCCGCATGCAGCAGGCGGGCGGCGGCCAGGCCATCGCCACCGTTGTTGCCGGGACCGGCCGCGATCCACACCCGCTGCGAGCCGGTGATGCGGTCGGCCACCGCCCTGGCCACGGCCCTCCCGGCCGCGGCCATCAGCACCTCACCGGAAATGCCACCGGCCATCGCCTGACGGTCTGCCCACTGCATCTGGGCAACACCCAGGATACGGGTATCCATGTCCTCAGGATTCGGCGATGGCGAAGGCCAGCGCCACGCCATCGTCATCGCTCAAGGATACGTGCACGGTATGGATGCCGAGCTGACCGGCAGCACGGGCGGCGCCACCGTACAGCTGTATCTCGGGCTTGCCCGAGGGTTGGTGGATCGTTTCGATATGGCTCGGGGCCACGCCCTGGCGGAACCCCGTGCCCAGCGCCTTGGCCACGGCCTCCTTGGCGGCAAACAGCATGGCCAGACGCCTGGCCGCATTTCCCTTTGCCGACGCCTGCGCATATTCGGCCTCGGTGAACACGCGCCGGATGAAGCGTTGGTCGAAACGGTCCATAGCCGAGGCCACGCGTGCGATGGCGATGCGGTCCACGCCGATACCGACCACCGCCATCAGCGTTGCATCGCCTGCTTGAAATCGGCCACGGCCTGTTTCAGACCGCGGAACAGCGCGTCGGAGACAATGGCATGCCCGATGTTCAGCCCCTCGATGTCGGGAATGGCCACGATCGGTGGCAGGTTGTCGAGTGTCAGGCCATGGCCGGCATGCACGATCATGCCCAACTCCCGGGCCAGCGACGCAGCCGTACGGATGGCATCCAGTTCCTGCTCGCGAGCCTGGCCACTGAGATTGGCGTAATGGCCGGTATGCAATTCCACCACCGGCGCCCCGATGGCGTGGCTGGCCTCGACCTGAGCACGCACCGGATCGATGAACATCGACACACGCACCCCATCGCCGGTCAGGGCATCGACGACGCTGCCCAGCCGGGCCCGGTGCGTCGCCACATCCAGGCCGCCCTCGGTGGTCAGCTCCTCGCGCCGCTCGGGCACCAGGCAACAGGCGGCAGGACGCAGGGATCGGCAGATCGCCACCATCTCGTTCGTCGCCGCCATCTCCATGTTCAGATGCAGCCCCATCGCTGCCAGGCGTTCCATGTCGGCATCCCGGATGTGCCGCCTATCCTCGCGCAGGTGGGCGGTGATGCCGTCGGCACCTCCCTCGATACACACCCGGGCAGCCTCGATCGGATCCGGATAGGATGTGCCGCGCGCCTGTCGAAGCGTGGCCACATGATCGATATTCACACCCAGATGCATCGATGTTTTCCCCTTCCCTGCAAGCATAATCTAGGACGATGCGAGGCGCAGGCGCAGCCCGTGACGCATGAGCACGTCGTCGATCATCCGGCGCCACTTGGCCACGTCACCGGCCGGCAGGCGTACGTTCTCCTGCGTCAGGTGCGCCAGCATGCCACGGCGCAGGCCCAAGGATACCGGCATGCCGTGTGAACAACAGTGCTGGCAGCACAGCTGGCCATCATGCCAGAACACCGCGCCTTCAGGTGCCAATGACTGGCCGCAGTCCCAGCAGTGGTCCAGATCTCCGATCCAGCCGCTGCCGATCAGCATCTGCCACACCGAGGCGACCAATCCCGAATCCTCGGGGCGGGGCTGCAGAAGATGCAAGCCCTGATAGAGCCCGGCAAAGCCGAGCGGGTCCCCCTCGCGATACAGGGCGGATGCCACCGCCACCAGTTGTAGGCCGACCCCGGCCTTGGCCAGCGGCAACAGCAGGGCATGCCGCTCGACGTCCATCAGCGTGCCCATGCCGGCCCGGCCACTACGCCATGACACCGAAAGTTCATACAGGGGCTCGAGGGCGGCCCTGAGCGGGCTTTTGGCACGCCGGGCACCCCTGGCCATCAGCGGCAGCATGCCATGGTTCTCGGTCAACAGATGGATCACCAGCGAACTGTCACCATAGGGTATGCGCCGCAGCAGCAATGCCCGGTCCCTGAGCTCGGCCATGCTTTAGGGCCCGCTCACATAAAATTCGGACGTGGCGACGCGGCCATTTTTGCAGTCCTGCAAGGCATAGCGAGCGTGATGTGCTTGTTGCACACCAGCGAGCCATAACGCCGCAGGACGGAAAAATGGCCCGTCCCACTGGGCTATGCCCGGAACCGAGCCATGCCGCGTTGCTCGTCGATCATTTGGATGTACCAAACCTCTCTCCTCGCGCCTTGCCTGGCCCCATTCCGGGCGGTAGCGCTTCGTTCGCATTTTATGCGAACAGGCCCTAGTCCCCCAGACCGAGCTCACGCAGCTGACCCGGGCGGTTGTACCACTCAGGCTCGACCTTGACCCACAGATTCAGGTGTACCCGGCATCCCAACAACCGCTCCAGGCCATGACGGGCCACGGTGCCGATTCGCTTCAGATTGGCGCCCGCCTTGCCGATCAGCATCGGCTTGTGCCGTTCGCTACCGACCAGGATGGCCGCATCGATCTCCAACAGGGCGGGGGTATCCCCTTGCGGCACATGCTCGGTGAAACGCTCGATCTCCACCGCCGTCTGGAAAGGAACCTCCTGCTGCATGGCCATGAACACCTGCTCGCGCACGTATTCGGCCGCCAGCTGCCGCTGACTCTGGTCGGTAAACCATTCCGGATCGTACAGTGGCGGTGATTCCGGCAGGCAGTCGGCCAACAGCGTCAACAGCTCATCGACCTGCTGCCCCTTGCGCGCACTGATCGGCACATAGCCGCGCGCCTCGGGATCGATCTGCTGCGTCAGCGCCAGGCGCGGCAGCAGCGCCTCCCTGCGTACCTGGTCGATCTTGTTCAGCACATGCACGCGGGGCTTGTGCCGCGCGTCCTCGGCCAGACGCTCGATCAGCTGGCGCGTCCCTGCATCCAGCGGCTTGCTCACGTCCTGCATGATGGCCAGCACATCGGCCTCCGCCGCCGCCGCGAAGGCCACGCGTACCATGTTGCGGTTCATCTGCTGGCTGGATTGATGGATTCCCGGCGTATCGACGAAGACCAGCTGATGGTGCGCATCGGTGCGGATGCCGAGGATGCGGTGACGGGTTGTCTGTGGCTTGGGGGTGACAATCGCCACCTTGGCGCCAACGATGTGATTCAACAATGTCGATTTGCCGACATTGGGACGCCCGAGCAAAGCGATGGTGCCGCTACGGAAGGGCTTGGCGCTCATGAGATGTTCAATGCTTCAGCACGCGCAGGGCCTCGGCCGCTGCCTCCTGCTCCGCATCCTTCTTGCGCTCGCCCGTGCCCTGGCCCTGCAGCACGCCCTGGATGCGGCACTCGGCCAGAAACCTCGGAGCGGCATGCACCCCGGCATCGCGGATCTCATACTCGGGCAACCCCCGCCCATAGGCCTGTGTCCACTCCTGCAAACGGGTCTTCGCATCGCGCGCGCTGCCATCCTCTACGCTGGCCAGCAGCTTCTGCCAGGCGGTGAGCACCAGATCACGCGCAGCCGGCCAACCGCCGTCCGTGAATACGGCACCGATCAGGGATTCCACCATATTGGCGATGATTGATGGTGAGCGCAGGAACCCGTCGGCCGTGCGCTCACCACCACCAACCTTCGCCAGTTCGGCCAGTTGCCAGGCGTGGGCAACCTCTAGCAGGCTTTCGCGGCGCACCAGCGCCGCCCGCATGCGGGACAACGCCCCTTCATCGGCCGCGATGAACCGCTGGTGCAGCTGCTCGGCAATCACCAGCCCCAGCACGGCATCACCGAGAAACTCCAGGCGTTCGGAATGTTTTTGGGATGCCGAGCGATGGGTCAGTGCCCGCTGCAACAGCGATGGATCACGAAACCTGTAGCCGAGCCGCTTCTCGAGTTGCGCCGCCGGATCACCCCTCATGGACTCGCGGCGTGAGGCTCGAAATTGAAGTCCAGGCGTGCCTTGTCCCGTAATAGGTCCAGACCTTTCAGGTCCTTCTTGTTGTAGTTGGAATCAGGATCAACGCCCTGCACCGGGCCGAGCAGCCATACCGTGACATGATAATAGGACGAGATATCGACCCTGTTGCCGTCGGCCTTGATCTTCAGGTTGTTATAGAATGCTGGAGGCAGATCATCGTGGTTGACGTACTGAACATGCAGGATGTCGGGTAGGGCATTGCGGATCGTCGTCGCGTCGTCGTTGGCCCTGTTATCGACGATATTCTTGAATGCGTCCTTGACGCTCCAGTAGGTGTTGTAGACAGGGATCACGTTGTATCCGTACCAGACCACGCCGGCGAGCACGGCCAGCCCGAACAACAGCTTGATCAGCGAAAATCCGCCCTGATTGCGCATATCAGCCCCCGTCTACCGGATAATCTCGCCGAGTCGGTCCCAGCGCACGGAATCCTTTTCCTTGTCCCAGGACCACCAGATAATCACAGCCCGGCCGACCAGATAGGATTGTGGCACAAAGCCCCAGAAACGTGAATCGCGCGAGTTGTTGCGGTTGTCCCCGAGCATGAAGTATTCGCCGGGCGGCACCTTCCATTCACCGTCCTTGATGGAAAAGTCCTTGCGCAATACGTCGTGTTTGACACCCATCAGGTTCTCACGGAACAGCCCGGAAACGTCGACGCTTCCGTCTTCCATGAAATAGGAGCGGGTGCCAAGTTGGGTCAGCGGCATCTGCTTGCCGTTGATGTAAAGCTTGTTGTTCTTGTAATCGATGACATCGCCGGGCAGGCCGATCACCCGCTTGATGAAATCGATGCTGCGGTCCTTCGGGTAATTGAACACCACGACATCACCACGTTTTGGCGGGGAAGGCATCAGCTGGATATTGGTGAATGGGATACGCAGGCCATAGGGATAGCGCAGCACGAAGATATAATCGCCGACATCCAGGGTCGGCACCATGCTCGACGACGGGATCTTGAAGGGTGCGACGACGAAGCTTCGCACCACGAAA
>Ga0307418_1000085_pt1 | contig 26424 bp, 23 predicted proteins | sample SalMarWE160220MG_2_FD_202160 | JGI IMG/M metagenome (GOLD analysis project Ga0307418, IMG submission 202160) | Salt marsh sediment microbial communities from the Plum Island Ecosystem LTER, Massachusetts, United States - WE1602-20 | ecosystem: Environmental > Aquatic > Marine > Intertidal zone >...
TCGCGCGGATCCACGTCGACACGCACGCTCGCCTTCCCGAGCCGTGAGGGAAGCCCTCCCAGAAGTTGCTCCAAGCGCTCGGCAGCAGCTGCGCGCAGCAGCAGCTGGTAGGCGTAGCGCCCCTTGAGCCGCGCCACCGGTGCGGGCGCCGGCCCCAGCACCTCGTCCGCGTTCGCCCCCCGGCGCCGCAGCTCCGCGGCCAGGGCGACGGCCGCGTCGGCGGCGGCCTCCTCCAGGCGCGAGGTCAGCTGCAGCTTGGCCAGGGCGCCGAAGGGCGGGTAGGCGAATCGCTTTCGGCGCTCCAGCTGCCTGCCCAGCAACGCCTCCACGGCGGCGTCGGGGGCGTCGGAGGCCAGCGCCTGCAGGACCGGATGCGCGGGCTGGTAGGTCTGCACCAGCACCAACGGCCGGCGCCCGCCGCTGAGCTCCGCCAGCTCCAGGAGCATACGTAGCGTCTCCTCCTCGGCCCGGAAGTCGGCGGCCGCCAGGTGGGTATCGAAGAGCGTCAGCGCCAGCAGCGACAGCTGCGGCAGCGGTGGCAGGCGCAGCGCCGCCGTGGTGCCGACCACCACCCCGGGCTCGCCGGCCAGCAACGGACGCATGTCGTCGCGCCGGTCACGGTCGAAGCGCAGGATCGGGAACCCGGGAAGCATGCGGCTCACCTGGTCCGCCACCCACTGCGTGCCGGCGCCACGCAGCGGCTCCAGCCCGCTGCCGCCGCACTCCGGGCAGGCGGTGGGCGGCGGTTGCTCGTGGCCACACTGATGGCAGCGCAAGCGGCCGTCCTGGCGGTGATAGCGCAAGCTCAGGTCGCAGTTCGGGCACTGGGCGACGTAGCCGCACTCGGGGCAGCCGAGGGCGGCGGAGAAGCCACGCCGAGGCGCCACCAGGACCGCCTGGCGGCGACGCTCCGCCACCTGTCTCAACAGCCTCACCAGGTCCGGGTGGAGCGGCCAGTCGTGGCTGCCGCTCATGTCGGCGGCGTGCAGCCGCAGGCGCGGCAGCGGCAGGCTGCGGCGCGCATCCGGCGGCAAGCGCACCACCGTCTCCGGACCTGCCACCACGTCTGCGAGCGTGAGCGCCGCCCCCGACGCCTCGGCAAGCAAGGCAGCGGCGTGCGGAACGAACAGCCGCGCGCCGCTCTGGAGCTTGTAGCTGCCACTGCCGGCATCGAGCACCACCACGCGCCCGAGCCTCGGCAAGGGGGCCAGCAGCGCCAGGTAGGTGCCCAGCAACACCAGTGCCGGCGTGCTGGGCAGCTCCTCGAACACCCGCGCCCGCTGGGCGTCGTCCAGCTCGCCCGACATCACCTGCACCGGCAGCGACCCCAGCGCCTCCGCGGCCTCGACCAGGCGCACGTGCTCGGGCGCGAGCACCAGCACGCTGCGGCCGGCGTCCAGGTCGGAGCGCAGCCGCGCCGCCAGCGCGGCTAGCCGTTGCCGGCGAAGGCCGCCCAGCACGGCCCCGTCGCCGGCCGGCGGCACCGCCGCCTCGGGCACCACCGGCGGCGAGGGCACGTCCGCCGGTGGGCCCGGCAGGGCGGGCGCCGGGGCCGGCACCTCGCGATAGCCGGCGTAGCCCTTGGCCACCAGGGCGCGCACGGCACTCTCGGGCACGCCCGCGTCGCGCGCCAGCGCGGCCGCGCTCGCCACCCACTCGAGGTCCCACAGCCGCGCCAGGGCGCTGCGCTGCGTCTCCCTGCGGGCGCCCGACAGGCCGTCGTCCGCCGGCGCCAGCGGCGCCAGCACGCGCAGCGTGGGCTCCAGCCGGCGGACACGCTCCTCCACCAGGCCCTGCTCGCGCAGCCACGCCAGCCGCTCGGGCGCCAGGCGTTCGGCGGAGAGCCACTCCCCGGCACCGTCGAGCTCGGGGACCGCGGCGCCGGGAAGGGCCCGCACGCGGTGGTCGAGCTCATCGCGGAAGGCCCAGGGGGCGAGCGTGGCGAGCGCCACCCCGGCGGGCACGGCGGCATGACGCGCGATCCTGAGTAGCGCCGTGATGGCGGCGGCACCGAGGAAGGGCTCGGCATCGAGCCAGTCGACCGCTTCCCTGAGCTCGAGGCCGCGACCGGCGCCCACCTGCCGGACGGCGGTCACCAGGCCCACCCGCAGGCCGCCCTGCCACGGCACCGCCACCCGCGCGCCCACGGGCGGCGGGCCGCGGAGGGTGGGCGGCAGGTAGCTGAGCGGATCCAGCGGCAGCGGGACCAGGACCTCGATAGCGGCCGGCACGCGCCAGTCTACCGAGCGGCGAGCGCCAGCCTCGAGGGCCCGCCGCCGGCACGGCGGCCGGGCGCGAGGCGGACGCGGACCGTATAGTGACGGCCATGACGGCAGGCGCTGACGACACCCGTCGCGGAGGCGGCTACCGGCAGGCGGGAGTCGACCTGACGGCGGCCGACGAGGCGCTGGGTCGCGTGACCGAGCTGGTGGCGAGCACCTACACCGCGGGCGTGCTCAAGGGCCTGGGCGCCTTCGGAGGGCTGTTCGAGCTGCCGGCGGGCTACCGCGCGCCGGTGCTGGTGGCGTCCACCGACGGCGTCGGCACCAAGACCATGCTCGCCGGGCGACGGGGAGCCTACACTGCCATCGGCCGCGACATCGTCAACCACTGCGTCGACGACATCCTGACGCAAGGCGCCCGGCCGCTGTTCTTCCTCGACTACGTCGCCAGCGCCCGGCTGCGGCCGGAGATCACGGCGGCCGTGGTCGCGGGCGTCGCCGAGGCCTGCCGCGAGGCCGGCGCGGCGCTGCTTGGCGGGGAGATGGCGGAGATGCCCGGGGTGTACGCCGCCGACGAGCTCGACCTCGTCGGTACCGTGGTCGGCGTCGTGGAGAAGGACCTCATCGTCGACGGGTCGGCCGTGACCGAGGGCGACGCGCTGCTGGCGCTGCCCTCGGGCGGGTTGCAGACCAACGGCTTCAGCCTGGCGCGTGCGGTGCTCGCCGACGCGCTGGACGAGCCCTTCGAGGGCGGCACCGTGGCCGACGCGCTGCTGGCGCCGCACCGCAGCTTCCTTCAGGCAGCCGTGCCGCTGCTCGACGCGGGCCTGGTGCACGGCATGGCCCACGTCACCGGAGGAGGGCTCCCGGGCAACCTGCCGAGGTGCCTGCCGCAAGGGCTGGGCGCTCGCATCGAGCGCGGCTCGTGGCCGGAGCCGCCGATCTTCGAGCTCATCCGCCGGCGCGGCCGGGTGGACGAGGCCGAGATGGCTCGGGTGTTCAATCTGGGCGTGGGCTTCGTGCTGGCCGTGGCGCCAGGCGATGTCGCCAAGGCCGTGCGGTCGTGCCCCGAGCCGCTTCACCGCATCGGCGAGGTGGTGGCCGGCGAGGGCGTCGTGTGGGGGTGACCGGCGCCGCGCCGCCGGCGAGCCCCTACTCGCTGCCGCGCCTGCTCAGCACGCCACGGCCGCTCTCGAGCGCAGGCCGGCCGCCGCTCTCGCTGAGCCGGAGATCGCGTGCCGGCAGCACCACCGTGAACACCGTCCCCTCCCCCACCCGCGACTCCACCGAGACGGTGCCGCCGTGCTGCTGCACGATCCAGCGGACGATCGCCAGGCCGAGCCCCGAGCCGTTGCCGCGGGTGCTGCGCGCCCCGTCAACCCGGTAGAAGCGGTCGAACAGGTGCGGGATGGCGTCCGGCGGGATGCCCGGCCCGTCATCGAGGACCTCCAGGCGCACCTCGTGGCGCTCGCGGGCGAGGTTGATGAAGACATGCTTGGCGCCGGCATTGACGGCGTTGTGCAGCAGGTTGAGCACCACCTGCTTGAGGCGCCCCGCGTCGCCCTGCACCTCCACCACCGGCATGGCGGCATTGACCTCGATGACGGTGTCCCCGGCGACCGGCGCCACCTCCATGTGGACGGCCTCCAGCACCTCGATGAGGTTCATCGGCTCGACCTTGATCGAGAAGCCGGCGTCGGCACGCGCCAGCTCGAGCAGGTCGTTGACGAGCTTTGCCATGCGCTCGGCCTCGCGCCTGATCACCGTGAGCGAGTCGCTCTGTTCGGGCGTGGGATGCGTGCGCCGCAGCAGGTAGTTGGTGTGGCCGACGATGGCGGTGACCGGCGTACGGAGCTCGTGACTGGCGTCGGCGGTGAAGCGCCGCTGGGTCTCGAAGGACTCCTGCAGGCGCTCGAGCATGTGGTTGATGGTGACCGCCATCTCGCGCATCTCGTCGCGGCTGCGAGGGGTGGGGACGCGCTGCGACAGATCGCGCCCGGAAACCCGCGCGGCCGCCGCCGTGACCCGCTTGAGGGGCTCGAGCGCGCGGCTGGAGAGCAGCCATACGCCGGCGCCGGACGCCAGGAACGCCAGCAGCACCGTCAGCACCAGGTTGCGAGCGAGCTGATCGAGCGTGTGCGCCACCGTGCTCGAGGGGATGCCGACGAACGTGACCGCCTCGAAGGTGCGTGACTGCGTCGGGAAGAACAGCGTGCCGAGCTCCGCCAGCACCGTGAGCTGCTCACCGCTCGGCAGCGATACCACCGAGGAGACATGTCCCTTCGCGAGCAGGTCGGCCAGGGCCGGGTTGGGGATGAGCGACACCAAGGAGTCCTCGGTGGGATTGGGGCGTGGGTAGCCCGACGGCCGGTAGGGGAAGCCGTCGCGAATGCCCGCCGGGCTCGTGGGAACAACGTTGGCCTGGCCCAACAGGATGATTTGATAATACGCGTCGCTGGGAAGCTTCTGGAGCCCCTCCTGGACCGGCACCGTGCCGCTCGTCAGGTCGGTGAGCGCCTGGCGAGCCCGGTCCTCGAGCGCGCTCGTGAGCGAGCGCTGCGTCAGGATGTACACCGAGAAAGCCGCCGCCGACAGGATCAGCGCGATGAACACGCTGAAGAACAGCGTCAGCCGCAACCGCAACGACATGATGAGCCTACTCCTCGCGCAGCACGTAACCCACACCCCGCACGGTGTGGATCAAGCGCCGTTCTCCTTCCTTCTCGAGCTTCCTGCGGAGGTACCCGACGTAGACGTCCACCACGTTGCTGCCGCCGGTGTACTCGGGCCACACCTTCTCTTCGATCTCGAAGCGGTTGAAGACCTTGCCGGGGTTGCGGGCGAAGAGCTCCAGCAGCTCGAACTCCTTCGCCGACAGCTCGATCCGCCGGCCGTCGCGGAAGACCTCGCGCCCGTCGAGGTTCATCACCAGGTCCGCCACCCGCACCTCGCCGGTGACCGCCGGGTTGACGCGCCGCAGGTGGGCGCGCACCCGAGCCAGCAGCTCCTCGATGCTGAACGGCTTCACCAGGTAGTCGTCGGCACCGGAGTCGAGGCCGGTCACCTTGTCGTCCACCGAGTCCTTGGCCGTCAGGATGATGATCGGCGTGTTGCTGGTCTTGCGGATGCGGCGAGCCACCTCGAGCCCATCGAGCACCGGCAGCATCAGGTCGAGCACCACCAGGTCGGGGTTGAGCTCACGAAACTTGGAGAGGCCGGTGACGCCATCGTAGGTGACGACGGTGTCGTAGCTCTCGGCCTGGAGCTCCAGGTCGATGAACTTGGCGATCTCCTTCTCGTCTTCGACGATCAGGATGAGAGGTCTGCGCTCCATGCTGGGCATTATGCCGCCGCTTCTCATGAGAGTCTTGATGAGGTCCACGGCCGCGGAACACCGCAGCGCCGACGTCAGCCTCCGGCTTCGATGGGAACGGTCTCCTGGACGATGATCTCCGAGGCCAGCACGGCCTCGGCCCAGGCCTGCGCACCGGGCAAGGAGTGGTCGCGCCAGTTGCCGCAGGAGAGCTCGCTGCACCCCGGGATGGGCCCATCGTGGCGGGTGACGTCCCGCAGGGCGCCTTCCAGCGCCAGGCGCACGTCGTCCTCGGCGGGCTCGCCCAGGACCGTCAGGTAGAAGCCGGTGCGGCAGCCCATGGGACTGGCGTCGACGATGGTGGCCGCCTCGCCCAGGGCGGCGCGCAGCCGGTCGCGGAGGTAACCGGCGAGCAGGTGCTCGATCGTGTGGAGCGCCGCCGTGGGGATCTCGGCCCGGTTGGGCTGTACCAGCCGCAGGTCGAACTTGGTCACCACGTCCCCGTGAGCGCCGCGATAGACGCCGGCGCGCCGCACGTACGGGGCGCGCACGCGGGTGTGGTCGAGGTCGAAGCTGGTGACGTGGGTGGTCGGCTGCATGCCGGCAGTATACGAGCGTGCGCCGGGCGCGCCTGACGACGGGCGCATCCCTAGGCAGGACCGGCGCCGGCGGTTACACTGGGCCCCGGCCACAGCACGTCAGTGCGGCCAGGTCGACATGAGCACACGTCATGCCAGGGGACGCAACCAGGGGCAGCGCCGCAGTCCGGGTTCGGCCGCCACCACCGAAGGACCGGTGACGCGCCCGCCCGACGAGCGCCTGGCCATCTTCATCGACGGCAGCAACCTCTACAACGGCATGCGCGAGAACCTGCAGAACACCCGCGTGAACATGGCCGAGTTCATCGAGCAGCTGCGCGTGGGCCGGCCGCTGTTCCGCACCTACTACTACAACGCCACCCTCACCGACGACTACGACGAGGACCTGCGAGACGGCCAGCAGCGCTTCTTCGAGTCGCTCCGGCGCATCCCCTACGTCACCGTGCGTCTCGGGCGCCTCCACCGACGTCAGGACGGCTCGCTGGTGGAGAAGGGCATCGACGTGGCGCTCGCGGTCGAAGCGCTATCGCTCGCCTATCAGGACGCCTACGACGCGGCCCTGCTGGTCTCCGGCGACGGCGACTACGTGGAGCTGGTCGAGAGCATCAAGCGCACCGGCAAGCATGTGGAGTGCGCCATGTTCAAGAACCAGTCCGCCGGAATCCTGCTGGAGTACGTCGACATCTTCCAACCGCTCGACGAGCTCGACTGGTCGCGCATCCTCTTCTGAACGCGCGCCGCGGCCCCGGCGAGCGCGGACGCGAGGGCGGCCGCCGAGCGGCGTCAATCGCGCAGCCGATCGATCACCGGCTCGAGGCCCCTGGCTTCGTCGATGAAGAGCTGCAGGTGCGGGAAGGGGATCTGGATGCTGGCGCCGTCGAGCGCCTCCTTCGCCCCCTCCAGCAGGGTGGCGGTCACCACCGGCGCGACCGCGATCGTCTCGGGGCCGATCCACGCCAGCATCGCCAGGTTCACCGACGACGCACCCAGCTCCTCGACCAGCACCGACGGAGGATGGTCGGGGCCCTGTAGCACGTCGGGGTGGCTCTCGAGGAGCGGCATGAGCACCGCCCGCGCGGCACGCGCCGACTCCTTGTAGGCGATGCCCACGGGCACCCGCAGTCGCAGCGGCCCGCCGGCGGAGAGGTTGACGATCTCCGCCGACGCCACCTTGGCGTTGGGGATGGAGCTGTGCACGTTGTCACGGGACACCACCCGGGTGGTTCGCAAGCTGATGCGCTCGACCCGCCCGACCTCGCCGGCAAGCTCCACCCAGTCGCCGATGCGGAACGGTCGCTCGATGAGGAGGGTGACGCCGGAGATGAAGTTCGACAGGGTGTCCTGCGCCGCGAAGCCGACCGCGATGCCGACCACCCCGAGCGCGGTGATCACACCCAGCACGTCCACGCCGAACTGGTCCATCACCGTCACCACGGCGAGGGCCGCGATCACCACCCCGACCACGTTGCGCAGCAGCTGGATGAGCGACCGGTCCAGGCCCGCCCGCGCGGTGGCATTGGCCAGCAGGCGATGGGCCACCAGCCAGGCGGCGTAGTAGACCAGGGCGAAGAGGGCGGCACTGGCCACGCGTCCCAGCGCGGCGGCGTCGACGCCGAACTGGGCCAGCACCGCCAGCAGCGCCAGCAGCGAGATGGCGTACGCCAGCGCTCGCCGCAGCAGCCGCAGCAGGTCGGGAGGAAGGCGCAGGCGCCTGCCGATGCCGGTCAGCAACCGCACCGCCACCACGTAGGCGGCGGCGAACAGGATGACCAGCAGCAGCGACACGATGAGGCGGGTGGCGAGCGTGGTGAGCGCACCGCCACTCGCGACCCCCTGCGGCCCGAAGGGACCCAGGGCGCGCAGCAGGCTGTCCCTCAGCTGCTGCCACACGCCGGCCGCGAAGCCTCCGGCAGCGTTCACGGCGCCGCCGCCCTCGCCCGCCGGCGCGCGGCCAAGCACGGGACGCTGGTCGTCTGAGCCATCTCTGCTCCCCTCCTCCAGCCGCCGGCAGGCGGCCGGACCGTGATCGGTGGTGGCGAGTATACGGTGGCGAGGCCGGGCCTCCAGCCGTGGTAGAATCTGCCTCCGCAGTGTGGGCCGGCTGGTCGCGGGGTGCTCGCCAGCGAGCACCCTGAGGAAAGTCCGGGCACCACAGGGCAGGGTGCCAGCCAACGGCTGGGCGCGTAAGGCGACGGCACGTGCAACAGAAAGCAGACCGCTGCGGGGCCGACGACGACCCCACCCGGGGCCGCCGCCGGCGCAGCAAGGGTGAAACGGTGCGGTAAGAGCGCACCAGTGCCCCTGGCAACAGGGGCAGCTAGGTAAACCCCACCCGGTGCAAGGTCCGATAGGGAGAGAGAGCCTGCCCGGCTCGCCACCATCTCCGGGTTGACCGCTCGAGGCGCGCGGCGACGCGCGTCCCAGATAGATGGCCAGCCGGCTGTCGCGCCGAGCGCGACAGCTGACAGAACCCGGCTTACAGGCCCACCTGCACGGGGCGACCTCTCGGGGTCGCCCCGCTCCTTGGCCCGCCAGGGCGCGCCCGCGACCTGCGCGCGGCGGGCGTGCCACGGCACCCCGGCTGCGGCGGCGAGACGTGGGTGGCCCGTCCGCGCCGGCCGCGCCGGCGGCCCCCCGGTGGGGTCGCTGTGGGGGAATTTCCTCACATCTATAGCCCCAGGGATAAAGCGTGGGAGATCGTGGGGATGTGTGGTAGAATCGGCCAACGTTCACCGTGGCAAGGGGCCACGTACGTAGGAGGAGCGTCCGAGGCATGCCGTTCGGGGAGTTCCAGTACTCGGTCGATGACAAGGGTAGGGTCGTGGTACCCCCCGCCTTCCGCGACTTCGTGGAGGACGGCATGGTCGTCACCCGCGGCATGGAGGGCTGTCTCTACGTCTTCCCGCTGTCGGCCTGGCAGCGCATCGAGGGACGCCTGACCGAGCTTCCCCTGACCGATCCCGAAGCACGCAACTTCGTACGCTTCTTCTACTCGGGAGCCGCCAAGGCCAGGCTCGACGCGGCCGGCCGCATCACCCTGCCGGCCACCCTCCGCTCCTTCGCGGAGGCCGAGGGCAACGTGGTGGTGGCAGGCGCGCCCAACCGTCTGGAGATCTGGAACGAGAACCGCTGGCTCTCGAACCTCACCGCCGTGCAGGCGCAACCCCCGGCCCCCGACCTGCTCAGGGAGCTGGTGGGATGAGCGCGCCCGCCAGCCCCGCCCACCGGCCCGTGATGGTCGACGCCTGCGTCACCTACCTGGCGCCGGTCCCGGGCGACTGGGTCATCGACGGCACCTTCGGCGCCGGCGGCCACACCGAAGCGATCCTCCGAGCGGGCGCGAACGTGCTCGCCATCGATTCCGACCCCCAGGCCCGAGCGCGCGCCGGCGCGCTCCCCGCCGAGGCCGGCCCTCCGGCTCCGTTCACTCCTCCGAACGGGAGCCAGGTGCCGCGGAAGCACGCCGGGCGAGGTTCCTTCCTCTTCGCCGCAGGCAATTTCCGCGACATGGAGCGGCTGGCGCGAGGCGCGGGACTCTCTTCCGTTGCCGGCGTGCTGCTCGACCTCGGGGTCTCCTCCATGCAGCTCGACGAGGGCGAACGAGGCTTTGCGTTCCGCCACGACGGACCGCTCGACATGCGCATGTCGGAGGAAGGTACCAGCGCCGCCGACATCGTGAACCACGCTCCCTTCGAGGAGCTCGCGGCGCTGCTGTGGCGCTACGGCGAGGAGCGGCACAGCCGCCGGCTCGCCCGCGCCATCGTGGAGGCGCGCGCCTCGGCGCCGATCACCACCACCGGCCGGCTCGCCGACGTGATCGCCGCGGCCTACCCGCCCGGCCCGCGCCACGCACACCCGGCCCGCCGCACCTTCCAGGCGCTGCGCATCGAGGTGAACGACGAGCTCGGCGCGCTTCAGGAGGGGCTGGAGGCCGCCGCCCGCTTGCTCCGGCCGGGTGGCAGGCTGGTCGTCATCAGCTACCACTCGCTCGAGGACCGCATCGTCAAGCGCTTCTTCAAGGACTCCGCACGGCTGACGGCCCTCACCAAGCGGCCCGTGGATGCGGCCGAGGACGAGGTCGCCCGCAACCCCCGCGCGCGCGCCGCCAAGCTGCGCGCCGCCGAGCGCAGGGCCGCGCAGGACCTCGCCGGGAGTGCAGCATGAGTCGCCTCGCGCGCCGTGCCGTTCCTCTCTACCTGGGGTTGCTGCTGCTCCTGAGCGCCGCAGGCCTGATCAACCAGGCCCTCTACCGTCGCCAGGCGTCGCTGATCGATCAGCGTGCCAGGCTCATGGATCAGGTCGCCAACCTTCGGGTGCAGGCCGCCGCAGTGTCCGGGCCGCTGGCCGTCACGCTGTGGGCCGACGCCCACGGGATGGTGCCGGCACCCGAAGCCAGCCACCTGAGCGCCGTGGCCGCCGGCCCCACGCAGGCCCCCGCCCCGCCCGACAGCGGCTTGGAGATCCGCACGGTATGGCACTGAGCCCGTCGCCCAAGGACAAGGGCAAGGACCAGGGGAAGGGCAAGGACTCCGGCAACGAGCTCCGCTTCCGCCGCCGCGGCCTGATGTCCGTGCTGCTCACGCTGCCGCTGCTGGCGGCGCTGTTCGGCTTCGCCAGCCAGCAGCGCGGGGTGCCGAGCTTCCCCGAGCCGCCGGCCGACACGCCGGTTCGCGGTCGCATCCTGGCGTCCGACGGCACCGTGCTGGCCTACGGGCCGGCGTCCGACCGTCGCTACCCGGAAGGCACGCTGGCCGCCAATCTGCTGGGCTTCACCGGCGCCAGGCAGCCGGACGGACGCTACGGCCTGGAGGGGCTTGAGTACAGCCTCGACCAACGGCTGCAGGCCGGCCAGGACGTGCGCCTGACCATCGACCCGACGCTGCAGGCGGCGGCCGAGACCAACCTCAAGCGCGCGGCCGAGAAGAACCAGGCCGCCGATGGCATGGCGGTGATCCTGGAGGTCGGCACCGGCCGCATCCTGGCCGCCGCCAGCTATCCCAGCTTCGATCCCAACCGCTGGCAGCAGGCGAGCCCCAAGGACATGGTCGACCGGCCCTTCGCGCAGGAGTACGAGCCCGGCTCGGTGATGAAGCCCTTCGTGGTGGCCGCCTTGATCCAGGACGGCAAGCTCGACCCCAGCGAGACCATCACCGCCCCCATGAGCGTTCACGTGGGCGACAAGACCTTCCACGACGTGGAGTGGCACCCGCGCCGCATCTCCATTCCCGACGTGCTGCGCTACTCCAGCAACGTCGGCATGATCCACCTGACCTGGCGCTTCACCCCCCAGCAGCTCCACGACTGGCTGCAGCGCTACGGCTTCGGTCAGCCCCTCGACCTGAACAGCATCTACTCGACCTCGGGCATCCTCAACCCGTGGCAGAACTGGGTGCCGCAGGACCAAGCGTCCAACACCATCGGTCAGAACGTCTCCACCACTGCCGTGCAGCTCGCCGCCGCCTACAGCATCCTGGCGGACGGCGGCGTGTACGTGCCGCCGCGGCTGGTGCAGGGCGAGCAGCTGCCGGCGCCCCATCGGGTCATCAGTGCCCAGGTGGCCGACACCGTGTTCAAGATGCTCATCCACGTCGTCAACGCCAGCGACCTGAAGTACTCCAAGGTGCCCGGCGTGAGCGTGGCCGGGAAGACCGGCACCGCCGACATCTACGACCGGCGGCTCGGCACCTACCCCAAGGGCCAGTACTCCATCACCTTCGCCGGCGTGTTCCCCGCCAACCACCCGCGAGCCGTCACCATCGTCACCCTCCAGAAGCCGCAGGTCGGCAGCAAGACCAGTACCTGGGTGGCAGCGCCGCTGTTCCGCGCCATCGGCAGCGAGGTCGTCGCGCACTGGGGGCTGGCCCCCGGCAGCGTGGCCATGGCCGACAGCGCCCACTGAGCGCATGACGCATGAGGGGGCGCGTGTGTGTGTTGTGTAGAGTAGGGACGGTATGGAGGCGGGGCGCTCGTGAACACGCTTGACGTCGACCTGCTGCGGACGCTCGCGCCGGTGCGCGAGCCCGACGCCGTCCCACCCGCAGGGCGCGTTCTGCCCGCGGGCAGCGGTGTCGCCTTCCACTCCGGCCGGGTGCGGCCCGGCGACCTCTTCTTCGCGCTGGCGGGCCAGTCAGGCCACGGCATCGCCTACGCCGACGAGGCGCTCGCTCGCGGAGCCGCCTTCATCGTTTCCGACCTCCCGCACGACCGCGGCGTGGTGACGCCCCGCCCGGCCGAGCTGCTCCTCGCCCTGGGAAGGCTGGCACGCCGCGAGCTCCGCGGCCGGGTGGTGGGCATCACCGGATCCGCCGGCAAGACCACCACCAAGAGCCTGCTGGCGGCAGCGCTGAGCGCTCGGGCGAGCGAAGGCAACCTGAACACCCCCTACGCGTTGGCGGCGACGCTCATCGACGCGGCTCTGGCTCAGGACGCCGGCGAGGCGCCTCGAGCCGGCGACGTGGTGCTGGAGCTCGGCATCGACCAGCTCGGAGAGATGGCCCGGCTGATCGACCTCACGCGCCCCGACCACGCCATCCTCACCAGCATCGCCCCCAGCCACCTGCAGGGGCTCGGCACCATCGACACGGTCGCCCAGGAGAAGGGTGCCTTGCTGATGGCCGTGCCCGGGACGCGGCTGGCGAGCTACCAGGCCTTCCGCCAGCTGCCGCCCGAGCTGCGCCAGGGGGTACGGCCGTACGCCGTGCTCGACGCGGACGAGCCCAGCGTGAGCGCGCCGGGGCTGCTGCCCGCGCGGCGCCTGTCGAGCTCCGCCGACGGCCAGGACCTGGTCTACCGCGGCCAGCGGCTACGGCTGCCGTGGCCGGGAAAGGCGCTCGCCGAGAACGCCCTGGGAGCTCTCGCCATGGCGGAGGCCCTGGGGGCGGATCCCGAGCAGGCCACGGCCGGGCTGCTGGCCGCGCGGCTCGAGCCCGGCCGCCTGCAGCGGCGCGTCCACGGCCGCCTGATCATCATCGACGACACCTACAACAGCAACCCCGCCTCGGCCAGCCTCGCGCTGGAAGTGCTCCACGGCTCCCCGCCGCCGCGCGCGGCCGTGCTCGGCGACATGCTCGAGCTCGGCGAGGCAAGCGCCGCCCTCCACCACGCCCTGGGCGCCGCTACGCGGGACCTGGACGTCGTGGTGGCCGTCGGACCCGAGGCCGCGGCCATCGCGGCGGCCAACCCGTCGGCCCTGCACGCTCCCGATCTGGACGCCGCCGAGGCGCTGCTGGACGCCCTGCCGGACCACGGCACGACGCTGTTCAAGGCCTCCCGAGGGGTTCATCTGGAGGCGCTGCTCGACCGCTTCGAGGCGCGCCTCGATGCCGGCGCCACGCCCGGCGCCGCGCGCGATGCTCCCCACCGGAGCGGCGCTCCGTGATCGTCGTCGCCGCCGCCCTCGGCTCGCTGCTGCTGACCGGGATCCTCATCCAGGTGGCGAGACGCCGGGGCTGGGGCAAGGCGGTGCGCGAGGACGGCCCCCACAGCCACCAGGGCAAGCGCGGGACGCCGACCATGGGCGGCCTGGCCATCCTGGCAGCGGCACTGCTGGCATGGCTGCTGCTGTCGCCGCACCCGCGGCCGGAGCTGCCGATCGTGCTGCTGACGGTCGGGGCCGGCGCCGTAGGGTTGTACGACGACGTGCTGGCGCTTCAGCGCAAGCGTGCGGCGGCGCGCGGCGCCGAGGCCACCACCGGCCTGCTGGCCCGCTATCGCCTCCTGCTGCAAACGCTGGTGGCCGCCGGGTTCGCGCTTCACGCGGTGCGCGCGGGGGCACACATGTTCGCCGTCCCCTGGCTGGACGTGGCCGCCTTCACCTTCGTCGTGGTCGGAAGCATCAACGCACTCAACTTCTCCGACGGCCTCGACGGCCTCGCCGCGGGCATGGTCAGCATCATGCTGCTGCTGTTCGCCGGCTCACCGCTGGCGGCAGCTTTGCTGGGCGCCCTGCTGGGCTTCCTCTGGTACAACGGCCACCCCGCGCGGGTGTTCATGGGCGGCGTCGGCTCGGAGGCGCTGGGCGCGGCGGTGGCGGGGCTCGCCATCCTCAGCGGCTGGGTCTGGTATCTTCCGCTGATCGCCCTGGTGCCCGTTCTCGAGCTCCTGTCCGTCGTGGTCCAGGTGACCTACTTCCGCGCCAGCGGCGGCCGCAGGCTGCTGCGCATGAGCCCGCTCCACCACCACTTCGAGCTCTCCGGCTGGCCCGAGACGCGGGTCGTCACCCGCTTCTGGCTGGTCACCGCCCTGTGCACCGCGGTCACGGCGCTCCTGCAAGGACGGTCGCCGTGAGGGCCGGACCGGCGCAGCGAGCAGCCGCAGCCTCGGCCGTGCTGATCTACGGCCTGGGGCGCAGCGGGCTGGCCGCCGCCCGACTGGTGGCGGCCCAGGGCCGCCCGCTGGAGGCGTTCGACATGCGCCGCGACGGGCCCGACGTCGATGCCGTGCGGGCCCTGGGAGCGTCGTGGCTGGGGTCGGTCGAGCAGGCCCGCGCCGAGGTGTGCATCGCGGCCCCCGGCGTGCCCATCGACCACCCCGACCTGGCGCGCCTTCGCGCCCGCGGCGTCGAGGTCATCGGCGAGGTCGAGTGGGTGTTCCGCACCGTGCCGGCGACCTTCGTCGGCGTCACCGGCACCGCAGGCAAGGGCACGGTCACCCGCTGGCTCGCCGATACGCTCGCGGACGCGGGCGTGGACGCCGTCGCCGGGGGCAACATCGATCCCGCGCTGGCAGCCGTCGCCCGACCTGGGGCCACGCTGGTGGTGGAGCTCTCCTCCTTCCAGCTGGAGCGCTGCCCCGGGCTGCGCCCGCGCCTGGCGCTGGCACTCAACCTCGGCGAGGACCACATCGACCGCCACGGCAGCGTCGCCGCCTACCACGAGGCCAAGCGCAACCTGATCCGCCACCAGACGGCCGAGGACGCCTTCGTCTACAACGCCGACGATGCGCTGCTTCGCGGCTGGGCCGAGCGCGCAGCGTCCCGGACGCTGGCGTTCTCCCTGGAACGCCCCGCGGACGCGGCCTTCGAGCGCCGCAGCGGTGTCCTCACCCTCGCCGGCGAGCCGCTGCTGCGCGCAGACGAGCTCCGGGTGCGCGGCGACCACCAGGTCGGCAACGCCCTGGCGGTGGCGCTCGCCTGCCGCGAGCTGGGGCTGCCGCCGGAGGCGATCGCCGGCGGGCTGCGCGCCTTCGCCGGCCTGCCGGGACGCTACGCTCCCGCGGGTGCGGTGGGCGACGTGCACTTCATCGAGGACTCCATCGCCACCCGTCCGCTGGCGGTGGCCGCCGCGCTCAAGGCCACGCCCGCGCCACTGGTGTGGATCGCCGGCGGCCGCGCCAAAGGAGCGGCCATCGAGGCGCTGCGTCCGCTGGTGCGGGAGCGGGTGGCCCTGCTGGTAGGCGTGGGCGAGGCCGGCCCGACCTTCGCTGACACCTTCGCCGAGGACGTCGCCACCCGGGTCTGCGGCCAGGCCGACGGACGCGAGGCGCTGACCTGCGCCGTGAACGCCGCGCTGGCGTTCCTGCGCGAGCGCCACGGCGGCGCTGGCCAGGTTCTGCTGGCACCGCTGGCGGCCTCCTTCGACCAGTTCGCCGACTACGCCGAGCGTGGCAGGGTGTTCCGCGAGGTCGTCCGCCGGGCGGCCGCCGAGGCCGGGGAGGAGCAGCCGTGGACCGCCTGCTGCTGACCATCCAGCTGCTGCTCGGCGCCCTCGGCATCGTCGGGGTGACCGCAGCGGCGGCGCCCAGCGCGCCGGAGCACGCGCTGCGGTTCCTCGCCGGCCTGCTGCTCACCGTGCTCGTCGCGCGCCTCTCGCCCCGGCGGGTGGTGCGCCTCAGCCCCCTCGCCTACGTGGTGATGCTGGCGCTGCTGGCGGCCGTGCTGGTGATCGGCGTCTCACCCGTCGGCTCCGAGAGCCGGCGCTGGATCGTGCTCGGCCCCATCGCGTTGCAGCCTTCGGAGTTCATGAAGGTCACGGTGATCGCCTACCTCACCGCCTTCTTCTACAACCACCTGGGCAACTGGCAGATCTGGCGGCCCATGGTCGTCATCGGGCTGGCAGCCGGGCTCGTCATCGCCGAGCCGGATGTCAGCACGGCCCTCTTCCTCTTCGCCCTGGCCTTCGCCATCATGCTGGCCGCCGGCACCACCCTCACGCGTCTGCTCTCCATCAGCACGGCCGCGGCACTCATCGCGCTGCTGGTGGCCGGCCCCTACCTCAGCCAGTTCCACTACCTGCAGCGACGCATCCAAGGCTTCGCCGACCTCTGGGGCGGGCAACACCAGACCGCCACCACCAGCTACCAGGCCTACGCCGCCCGGGTGGCCTTGACCAAAGCGGGAGTCAGCGGGCTGGGCGCCGGCGAGCCGGTGGCGGTGCCCGAGGCGGGGACCGACATGGTGGCGGTCGCCGTGGGGCAAGCCATGGGCATCGTAGGCATCGCCGCCCTGGTGGTCCTCTACATCCTGCTGGTCGGGCGCGGGCTGCGCGTGGCGGCCTCGCTGAGCGGGCCAGGGAGCCTGCTGGCGGCGGGCGCCAGCGCCTACATCGGGGGACAGGCATGCCTCAACCTGCTGGTGGCGGCGGGTCTGCTGCCGATCACCGGCGTGCCGCTGCCGTTCGTGAGCTACGGTCTCAACAGCATGCTGTCGGTCTCCATCGCCACCGGCTTCATCCACAGCGCCTACCGCCAGGCGGTGTCCCAGGGAGCGATGCCGTGAGCGATGCCGTGAGCGACGCAGCGTCGCGGAGGGCGCTGCCCCGCGGGCTCGACCTGCTGCTGGCCACCGGCGGCACCGGCGGGCACATCTACCCCGCCCTGGCGGTCGCCGCTGCCGCCCGCGAGCGCGGCTTGACGGTCGGCTTCCTGGGGCAGGCCGGCGGCATGGAGGCCGGGCTGGTGCCCGAGGCGGGCTTCCCGTTCCTGGGCGTGGCCGCCGGCAAGTGGGACCGTCAGCGCCCGAGCCTGGTGCAGGCGTCGCGAGCGGCCGCCGGGCTGGTGCAAGCAGCGCTGGCCGTGCGGGCCGCGCGGCCCGCCCTGGTGGTCGGCTTCGGCGGCTTCGCGGCCTTCCCCGGCTGTGCCGCCGCCGCGCTCACCGGAACCCCGCTGGCGCTCGTCGAGGCCAACGCCTACCCCAGCCGCGTCACCCGCTGGTTCGCCGGCAGAGCCCGGCTGGTGGTGGCGGCGCAGGAGCGCGCCGGCCGCCATCTGCGCGCTCGGCGCCTCGCCGTCGTCCCCTACCCCGTGCGTGAGGTGCAGGTCGGCCGCCAGGCCGCCCGCCGGGCGCTCGAGCTCGATGACGCCGCCGTCGTCACACTGGTGATGGGCGGGTCGCAGGGCTCGCAGGCGCTCAACCACGCGGTCCCCGCCGCCTACCGGCAGCTCGGCGTCCAGGGCGTGCAGGTGCTGCACGCCAGCGGTCCGCGCTGGGCGGCGGAGCTGGCCGCGCAGGTGGCCGGGCTGCGTGGCTACCGCGTGGTCCCCTACGTCGATGCCGCCCAGGCCTTCGCCGCCGCCGACCTGGCGATCACCCGCGCCGGCATGGGCACCCTCAGCGAGGCCGCGTTCCACGGCGTGCCGCTGGTGATGGTGCCGCTCCCCACGGCCGCCGAGGACCACCAGCGCCACAACGCGCAGGCGGTCGAGGAGGCCGGCGCCGGCGTGATGGTGGCCGAGCCAGAGCTGGCCCGGCTCCCCCAGGTGTGGCGCGCGCTGCTCGAGCCCGAGGCGCGCCGACGCGCCAGCTCGGCCGCCCTGGCCCGCAGCCCGAAGGGCGCGGCCGGCCGCATCCTCGACGAGCTCGGCGCGCTGCTGGCGCGCCGGGCCCCGGCCTCTCCGGACGCCAGGAGGCCGGCGCCGTGAGCGCGCGGCACCTCCACTTCGTGGGCATCGGCGGCGTGAGCATGCATGCGCTGGCGCTGTGGTACCGCCGCGAGGGCGCCCGCGTCAGCGGTTGCGACGCCGGCGGCGGTCAGGTCCTCGAGATGCTCGCCGGGCACGGCATCGAAGCCCTCCATGGGCACGACCCGGCGCACGTGGCGGACGCCGACCTGGTCGTCTACAGCATGGCCATCCCCGACGATCACCCGGAGCTGGCCGCGGCGCGCCGCCGCGGGACCCGCGTGATCCGCCGCATCGAGCTGCTGGCCGAGCTGTTCTCCGAGCGGCGCGCCATCGGCGTCACCGGCACCCACGGCAAGAGCACCACCACCGGCATGACGGCCACCGTGCTGGACGGTCTGGGCGCGAACCCGTCGGTGCAGATCGGGGCGCACCTGCCGCTCATCGGCGGCAACGTGCGCTACGGCGAGGGGCCGGACCTGGTGGCCGAGGTCGACGAGTCCGACCCCGGCTTCGCAGACCTCCACGCCGCCGTTGCGGTGATGACCAACCTCGAGGACGACCACATCGCCGGCCCCTACAGCGAGCGGCGCAACTACCACGCCAGCCTGGCGGACCTGGAAGCGGCCGCGGCACGCTACGCAGGCAACAGCGCCCGCCTGCTCTACTGCGCCGACTGGCCGCGACTGCACGAGCTGCTGAGCTCGCACCCGTGCGCCCGCCGCTACGGCGAGGCCGACGGCGCCGACTACCGCGTCACCGACCTGGCGCTCGACCCGGACGGCAGCCGCTTCCGGCTGCTGCGACCGGACGCGGGCGCGCTCGAGGTGCGCCTGGCCGTGCCGGGCCGCCACAACGTGCTCAACGCCGCGGCGGCGCTGGCCGCCGTGGAGATAGCCGGCTACGACGCCGCCGGCGGCCTCGACGCCCTCGCCGACTTCCACGGCGTCGGGCGCCGCTGGGAGCGCTGGGGCGAGCCGGAGGGCGCCCTGGTGGTCGACGACTACGCGCACCACCCCACCGAGGTCGCCGCCACCCTCACCACCGCGCGCGCCACCGGCAGGCGCGTGCGGGCGGTGCTGCAGCCGCACCGCTGGGTGCGCACGGCGCGGCACTGGAAGGCGCTTGCCGACGCCTCTGCGCTGGCCGACGAGGTCATCGTGCTGGACATCTACAGCGCGGGCGAGCGGCAGCTCCCCGAGACCTACGTCGACATGATCGTGGCGCGCATCAAGGAGCGCGGCGTGCCGGCCTCCCACCACGACCTCGCCTCGGCCGAGGCCTACCTGGCCAGCACCCTGCGGGCAGGAGACCTGGTGGTGACGCTCGGCGCCGGCGACGTGTGGAAGGTGGCACGGGCCCTCACGCGAGAGAGAGACGGTCATGCCGCACGTTGACGTCCGGCAGGTGCAGCTGCGGGACCTCACCACCCTCAAGGTGGGCGGTGCCGCCGAGCTGTGGGACGTGCTGGACGAGGCCGGGCTGCGCGAGGCGACGGCGGCCCCCTTCCGCGTCATCGGCGCCGGATCCAACCTGCTGGTGGCCGACGCCGGCGTGCCCGAGCGGGTGGTGCGGCTGAGCCGCGCGTTCAACGACATCGGCGCCATGCGGGGGCCACCCGATCTGTGGCTGGGAGCCGCCACTCCCCTGCCAGGGCTGGTCCGGCGCGCGCAGCGCCTGGGCCTGTCCGGGCTCGAGGGGTTGCTGGGCGTTCCGGCGGTGCTCGGCGGCGCCGTGGCCATGAACGCCGGCACCCGCTTCGGCGAGATGAGCGACACCCTGCAGGAGGTCGAGCTGTTCGTGAACGGCGGGCTCGAGCGAGTCGAGGCGGCGGCGCTCCGGCCGGGCTACCGTCACGCCGAGCTGCCGGACGGCGCCGTGGTGGTGCGCGCCCGGCTCCGGCTCAGCCCCTCGGACCCCCTTCGCGTGCAGGCACGCATGGACGAGGTCGATGCCGCTCGCGCGGGGCAGCCCAAGATCAAGTCCGCGGGATGCGCCTTCAAGAACCCGCCGGGATCGAGCGCCGGCCAGATCATCGACGCCGCCGGCCTCAAGGGGCTGCGCGTGGGCGACGCCATGGTGTCGCTGGAGCACGGCAACTTCATCGTCAACCTCGGCAACGCCACCGCACGCGACGTGTGCGCGCTGCTCACGCGCATCAACGAGCGCCTGCCGGTGCCGCTCGAGCTCGAGTGGCGCCGCTGGGGGTTCTGAGGTGCGCGGCGTGCTCATCACGCTGCTGCTGGTGGCGGGGGGCGCGCTGGTGGCGAGCCGCTTCGTGCCGCGGCTCGCCCGCGTGGAGGTGAGCGGGGAGCACCACCTGGACAAAGCCCAGGTGCTCAAGCTCGCCGACGTCGCGCCCGGCGACCCCTTCCTGTGGGTCACCAGCTTCCGGCTGCGCCACCTCACCGCCGATCCCTGGGTGCGCAAGGTGCGGGTGATGCGCTACTGGCCGAACACCGTCACCATCACCCTGTGGGAGCGTGAGCCTGCGCTCACCGACGGCACCACCACCTGGGCCGCGGACGGGACCGTGCTGCCGGGCGCTAAGCCCGCCGAGACGGCTGGCCTGCCGCGCCTGACGGGCTGGGGTCCATCGCGGCTCCACGAGGCGCTGACGCTCCTCCGCCTCCTGCATCCCTACGGGCCCAAGGTGATAAGCTACTCGCCAGAAGGATTCGAGATTCAATTGACGGGGACGTCTCTTTTCACACCGAGTGCGGAGGCCCTGGAACAGCAGTGGGCCGCCTTCGAGAGCCACCGCGGGGGTCGCGTCGCGGTGTACCCCTGGGGAGTGAGCAAGGCTCATGAGTGACGAACGGATCATCGTCGGGCTCGACATCGGGACCACCAAGATCTGCACCGTGATCGGTGAGGTGGCCGCGGATGGCGTGCTGGACATCATCGGCGAGGGGACCGTGCCGAGCGACGGCCTGCGCAAAGGGGTCGTCGTCAACCTCGAACGGACCATCGCCGCCGTCCGTCAGTCGGTGGCAGCCGCGCAGCGCGTGGCGGGCGTGCCGGTGACCACGGCCTGGGTGGGGGTGGCCGGGAGCCACCTGAAGGCGCTCACCAGCCACGGCATGGCCGCCATCCGGCGCGGGCAGCAGGTCACGCGCGCCGACATCGAGCGCTGCATCGAGAACGCCCGCGCGGTGCCGCTCGAGGCCAACATGGACATGATCCACGTCATCCCCCAGGAGTACGTAGTGGATGGCAACGACGGCATCAAGGACCCGGTGGGGATGTCGGGCGTTCGCCTGGAGGTGGACGTTCACATCGTGGCAGGCGCCCAGGGCCCGCTGCAGAACCTCAAGCGCTGCGCCGGGGACGCCGGGGTGGCGGTCGACGGGCTGGTGGTGCAGGCCCTGGCCTCCGGCCTGGCGGTGCTGGTGACCAGCGAGCAGGAGCTCACGACGCTGCTCATCGACATCGGCGGCGGCACCACCGACGTGGGGGTGTTCAGGCGCGGCACCCTGGCGCACTCGGCGGTCATCCCGCTGGGCGGCGACCACATCACCCAGGACATCAGCCAGCTGCTGCGCATCCCGCCCGACGAGGCCGAGCGCGTCAAGCGCCGCTACGGCGTGGCCCTGCCCGAGCTGGCCGACCGCGACGTGGAGCTGGAGGTCGCCAACCCCAGCTACACCGCCAGCATCTCGACCTTCGAGCTCGCCCAGGTGATCAAGCCACGCGTCATCGAGATCCTCGACCTGGTCAAGCGCAACATCGAGCAGCGCATGGGCGCCCTGGAGCTGCTGGCCGGCAACGTGGTCATCACCGGGGGCGCCTCGCTGATGCCAGGCATCGAGCAGGTCGCCACCGACCGCTTCCGCCTGCCCGTCCGGATCGGCAAGCCCGAGGGCGTCTCCGGGCTGGCCGACGTGGTCGCCAGCCCGGCGCACGCCACCGCCGTTGGGCTGGTCCGCTACGGGATGACGCAGCTGGAGGCGCTGCCCGCCAGCCCGACGCGTCACGCGAAGGAGGAGGTCGGCGGCCTGGGCGGGTTCTTCTCGAGCATCCGGAGTATCTTGAAAGACTTCTTCTGAGCCGGTGGGGAGCGTGAGGACGTGAGCATGAACCAGAGCGAGAACGCGGTCATCCGGGTCATCGGACTGGGCGGCGGGGGCAACAACGCCGTCAACCGCATGATCGAGACGGGCCTCAAGGGGGTGGAGTTCGTCGCAGCCAACACCGACGCGCAGGTGCTCGCCACCAGCCTGGCCGACACCCGCATCCAGATGGGCGACCACATCACCAAGGGCCTGGGCGCCGGCGCCAACCCCGAGATCGGGGAGCAGGCGGCGCTGGAGGACCGCGACCGCATCGCCGAGACGCTGCGCGGCAGCGACCTGGTGTTCATCACCGCCGGCATGGGCGGCGGCACCGGGACCGGCAGCGCCCCGGTGGTCGCCGAGGTCGCCCGCGAGCTCGGCGCCTTGAGCGTGGCAGTGGTGACGAGCCCGTTCATGTTCGAGGGACCCAAGCGCATGCGCCAGTCCGAGGACGGCCTGCGCAAGCTCGAGGACAAGGTCGACGCCCTCATCGTGGTGGAGAACCAGCGGCTGCTCTCGGCACTCGATCGCAAGGTCAAGCTCACCGACGCCTTCCGCGTCGCGGACCGGGTCCTCTACCATGGGGTCCGCGGCATCAGCGACGTCATCAACGTCCCCGGCCTCATCAACGTCGACTTCGCCGACGTCAAGACGCTCCTCGAGGGCGCCGGCACCGTGCTGATGGGGATCGGTGCGGGCCGCGGCGAGAAGCTCGCCGACGAGGCGTCGAACAGCGCCACCCACAGCCCGCTGCTGGCGCGCGGGGTGGAGGGCGCCCGCCACCTGCTCATCAACATCACCGGCTCGGACGACCTCACCCTCTTCGATGCCCACGAGATCGTGGAGAAGATCAGCGAGGCCACCGAGGTCGAGGACGTGAACGTCCTCTTCGGCGTGACCTACGACGAGGACGCCGCCGACGAGGTGCGCGTCACGGTCATCGCCGCCGGCTTCGACCAGTCGCCGCAGGTGAAGGTGCTCAGGCCCACCCATCTGCGCGCGGCGGCGGGCGGCCGCTCCTACGACCCCAGCAACTACGACATCCCCGCCTTCCTGCGTTACAACCCGGATAGCACCGAGAACTGACGGCCGCCGCCTGGCGGCCGCCCGCCACCTCCGTCCCCGAGGCTCACGCCCGACCCCGTCGAGGGTCGGGCGTTCTCTGTCGAGGGTCGGGCGTTCTCTGTCGAGGGCCGGGCGTGATCTCTGGCGGCCTGCCCCGCAGGCGCGCCGGCCCCGTCGCGGCCGCTCAGGGACGCCCCGTCTGGTAGTCTGGCCCTCGTGCGCGAGGAGGTCTACCGCGGGAAGATCGTGACGGTGGCGGTGCTGGACGGCAAGTGGGAGATGGTCGAGCACCCCGAGGCGGTGTCGGTGCTGGTGCAGCGCGGCCGCAGCGTGCTGGGCGTGGTGCAGCACCGGCCGGCCACCGGCGTGGACACCTGGGAGCTGCCGGCGGGCCTGATCGAGCCCGGCGAGACCCCGGAGGCCGCCGCCCGGCGCGAGCTGGCCGAGGAGACGCAGCTCGGCGGCCGCTTGACGCTGGTGGCACCGGTGTACGCCTCCCCCGGCTTCACCGACGAGCGCGTCTGGCTGTTCGAGGCGCACGACGTGAGCGCGGCCGACGGCACCCCCGACGAAGGCGAGGAGTTGCGCATCGAGTGGCGCGACGCCCAGGAGTTGTGGCGCGCGGTGGCCGCAGGCGAGGTAGCGACCAGCGCGGTGACGATGCTGGGCCTGCGCCAGGCGCTGGCCCGGCTGGGGGTGACCCCGTGAGGGTGGTGGCCGGCGTCGACGAGCTGCCGGTTCGCGGGGCGGTGCTCTCCATCGGCAACTTCGACGGCGTCCACCTGGGGCACCGCATGCTGCTCACGCGCATGCGCGAGCTGGCCGACCGCGACGGGCGCCCCGCCGCCGTCATCACCTTCTTCCCGCCGGCCAAGGTGGTGTTCGGCAGTGCCACGTTCCTCAACAGCGCCGAGGAGAAGCTCGAGCTGCTGTCCGGCTTCGCGCCGAGCGCGGTGGCGATGGTTCCGTTCTCGCGCGAGTACGCCCAGACCGACAAGTCCGCCTTCGCCGGCCAGCTGCGCGCGCTGGCGCCCTACGCCATCATCGTGGGCGAGGACTTCCGCTTCGGACACGATCGCAAGGGTGGACTGAACGACCTGTATCCGCTGGCCGAGCGGCTCGAGCCGTACGGTCTCAAGACCGTCGACGACGAGGTGGTGAAGTCCTCGGGCATCCGCGTGCACCTCGGCGCCGGCCGCATCGAGCGGGCCAACGCGCTGCTCGGCGCCCCCTACCCCGTGCGCGGCCGCGTGGTGCCCGGCGAGGCCCGCGGCGCCGGCATCGGCTTCGCCACCGCCAACGTCGAGACGCCGGAGCGCAAGGCCCTGCCCGTCGGGGTCTACGCCGTGACCGTGGACACCGAGCTGGGCAGCTACGGCGGCATGGCCAACGTCGGCCCGCGCCCGAGCTTCCCCGAGGCGCCGCCCGCGCTGGAGGTCCACCTCTTCGACTTCGCCGGCGACCTCTACGGCCGCACCATCACCACCCGCTTCCATGCCCACCTGCGCGACCAGACCCGCTTTGCGGGCCTGGAGCAGCTCCAGGCCCAGCTCTCCCGCGACGAGGTCGCCGCCCGCGCCGTCCTCGCCGGGCTGCGGGCGTCGCGTTCGGGCTGAGCGCCGCCCGCGCGGCCGGCGCTCTCCACCCGGGCCGAGCAGCGCCACGCCGTATACTCGCGCCATGCTGATCTACGGCCGCCGCGCCGTCCTGGAAGCGCTCCGCGGCGGGCAGGCGGAACGCGTGCTGGTCGCCCGCGGGGTCAAGCCCGCGGCACTCGAGGAGCTCACGCGAGCGGCCGGTCGCGCCGGCGTGCGTCTGGACCAGGTGCCGCGGATCGAGCTCGACCGCGCCCTCAAGACGACCGCTCACCAGGGGGTGGCAGCCGAGCTGCCGGAGCCGCGCAGCGCCGCGCTGGACGACTGCTTCGCGCTCGCCGAGGCACGAGGCGAGCGCCTGCTGCTGGTCCTCCTCGACCATCTGACCGACCCGCACAACGTCGGCGCGATCATCCGCAGCGCCGAGGTCCTCGGCGCGCACGGCGTGGTCGGCGAGACGCGCCGCAGCGCCCCGCTCTCGCCCGTGGTGGTCAAGACCGCCGCCGGCGCCACCAGCCACCTGCCCGTGGTGCAGGTGGCGAACGTGGCGCAGACCATGCTCGAGCTCAAGGAACGCAACGTCTGGGTCTACGGCGCCGACGACCGGGGCGCGCTGCTACCCGACCAGCTGGACTGGGACCGCGACGTGGCTCTGGTGATCGGCTCCGAGGGCACGGGCCTCAGGCGACTGGTTCGGGAGCGCTGCGACGACACGGTGCGCATCCCGGTGCGCGGCCGCGTGAGCTCGCTCAACGCCTCGGTGGCGGCCGGCATCCTCATCTACGATGTCGTGCGGGCGCGCGCTGGCGGCGGCCCCGCCCCCGGTCACGGGCCGCGCCGATAGGAGGAACGCCATGCCCAGGCGACTCGAGAGCAGCGACCTGCTCGGTCTCGTCTTCGTGTCCGACCCCCAGCTGAGCTCGGGCGGCAGGCTGGGGGCGGCGGTGGCCACCCGCATCGAGCGACCACCCGACGACGCGCCTCCCCGCTACCGCTCCGAGATCGTGCTGGTCGACCTGCGCGCAGGCGAGACGCGCCCGTTCACCAGCTCGGAGCACAGCGACAGCTCGCCGCGCTTCTCACCCGACGACACCCGGCTCGCCTTCCTCCGCCGCCGCAGCGAGTCGGCCAGGCCGCAGCTCCACCTGATGCCAGTGGGTGGCGGCGAGTCGCGGCCGCTGAGTCGCTTCGCGTCCGGGGTCGGCGAGTTCTGCTGGCACCCGGACGGTAAGCGCCTGGCGCTGACCACGCGCGGCGACTGGACCGACAGCGCCGCCGAGCGCGGACGCGCCCGCCGCATCACGCGCCTCCACTACAAGGCCGACGGCGCCGGCCTGACGCCACCGGAGCCAGCGCAGATCCACTTGCTCAGCCTCCGCGGCGGGCGCGCCCGCCGCCTCACCGACCTCCCGGTCGGCGCCTCCAGCCTCATCTTCTCCCCCGACGGCCGCACGCTCTACTTCGTCAGCGCAGACGACACCGAGCAGGACGACTTCTGGCGCGGCGGCATCTACGCCCTCGATGTGCGCAGCCGCAGCGTCCGCACCGTCGCCGGCGAGCTGCTGGCACCCTCGGGCCTGGCACCGTCCCCGGACGGCCGCCACCTGGCCTTCCTCGCCCCGTCGCTGGCGGACGACATGGCCAGCCCCATGGGGGTCTGGGTGGTCGACGCCGGCGGCGGCGCGCCGCGGCTGCTCACCGGCGGCAGCGACGCCACCGCCGGCGTGAACGGCGACAGCC
>Ga0307418_1000086_pt1 | contig 26182 bp, 41 predicted proteins | sample SalMarWE160220MG_2_FD_202160 | JGI IMG/M metagenome (GOLD analysis project Ga0307418, IMG submission 202160) | Salt marsh sediment microbial communities from the Plum Island Ecosystem LTER, Massachusetts, United States - WE1602-20 | ecosystem: Environmental > Aquatic > Marine > Intertidal zone >...
CAGCCGCGCAACGGCCGTACAAGAGCGGTTCTGCAGAGGATGCGGCCTTTCTGCTCAGCAACGCGCGCAGCGTCATCATCGTTCCGGGTTACGGCCTGGCGGTGGCGCGCGCACAGCACGTACTGAAGGAGATGGTCGATGCGTTGATCAAGCAGGGCGTGCAGGTGCGCTTTGCCATCCATCCGGTGGCCGGGCGCATGCCCGGGCACATGAACGTGCTGCTGGCCGAGGCCGACGTGCCCTATGACCTGGTGGAGGAAATGGACGAGATCAATGCCGAGTTCGCCGATACCGATGTGGCATTGGTGATCGGTGCCAACGATGTGACCAACCCCGCGGCCAAGACCGATCCTTCCAGCCCCATCTACGGCATGCCGGTGCTGGATGTGGCGAAGGCGGAGCATGTGGTGTTCATCAAGCGCTCGCTGTCGCCGGGTTATGCAGGCCTGGACAACGATCTGTTCTACATGGACAAGACGATGATGCTGTTTTCCGATGCCAAGAAGGCCTGCGAGGCTATCCTGCAGGCGCTGTAAGCGGATGCCGAATCCCCTTTCCGTGGTTGTCGGGCGCTTGCCTTGTTATCCTCGCTTGATGCGAGAGTTTGCGAAACTTGGATTTCTCTGCGCGATATTGATGCTGGCAGGTTGCTCCTCCGGTCCTCCGGGGCAGAGTGCTAAGGCATTGATGAAGCAGAAGGTGGACCCGGCCGTGCTCGCGGCCTTGCCGCCCGATCCGGGCAAGGCCGGCAAGGCTACGCTGGCCGGCATCGATCGCGATCACGACGGCCTGCGCGACGATGTGCAGCGCTGGATCACCATCCATTATTCGAATTCCGAAAAAACCCGCGCGGCTCTGAAGCAGAAGGCCCGAGCGCTGCAGGACTTTATCGAGGACGGCAACGATCCGGCCAAGGCTAGGCATGATGCGGTGGCGATCGACAAGGCTTCCGAATGCTTGGCCTCCTTTGCTGACGATGCCTTCTACATCAACCGCGATTTCGACGCTGTGGTGCTGAACACCTATCCGCGGTTGAAGGCCTATCTCGACATCAACAAGAAATACGACATCGCGCCGACCTCTGATTCCCGGCGTGGCCACTGGAAGCAGAGCTGCGACTTCAATCCCGATGCCATGAAGAATTAGGGTCAAGCCCAGGGGCTTCGGCTACACTGGTGGCATGCCCGCCCTGATCGCCCACCGCGGCTATCCGCAACGCTATCCCGAGAATACGCTGGCCGGCATTGAGGCGGCGATTTCCCATGGCGCCCGCCATGTCGAGCTTGATGTGCAGCTGTCAGCCGACGGTGTGCCGGTGGTCTTCCACGATGACGATCTGCAGCGCCTGTGCGGCATGCCGGGACGCATCATGGACATTTCGCTGGCTGAGATCCGTGAACTGCACGTGGGCGGCAGGCCGGTACCGGCCCTGGCCGATCTGGCCGCATTTTTGCAGCGCTATCCGGATATGCATGCCTTCGTGGAACTGAAACGGGAGAGCATCGAGGTGGCGGGGGAATCGGTGATGCTGGCCGCGGTTAGCGAGGCGCTGGCGCCGGTGCGATCCCGATGTACGCTGATCTCATTTGATGCCGGCATCCTGCGCCTGGCCATCGCGCAGGGGTGGGTCGCCGGCTGGGTGACCGAGGCTTGGCCGGCCGCCCTGCCCGAAGCATTGCAACATGGTCTGTCCATCTGGTTCTGCGATGTGGCGGGTCTGGCCCCGGACGGCCCTGTGAACCCATTCTCGGTGCCGCTGGCGGTGTACGAGGTGTCCGATCCGGAATTGGCGCGCCGGCTGGCTGCGCGCGGGGCGGACTTCATCGAAACCAACGATATCGCCGGCATGCGCCGGGCACTGCCCGGATGGACATGAGCCCCCCAGTGGACGTCGACGTGCTGGTGGTCGGCGGCGGCATCCACGGCTGCGGCGTAGCCCAGGCTGCGGCGGCGGCCGGTTACTCGGTGGTTCTACTGGAGCAGAAAGATTTGGCCGCCGGCACTTCCAGTCGCTCAAGCAAGCTGATTCATGGCGGCCTGCGCTATCTGGAGAGCGCACAGCTGCGACTTGTCTACGAATCGCTGCATGAGCGCCGGTTACTGTTACGCCTTGCCCCCGATCTGGTACACCCGGTGCCTTTCTACATCCCGGTCTATCGCGACACTGTGCGCCCGATGTGGATGATCGGCGCTGGTCTAAGCCTGTACGCGTTGCTGACCGGCATTACGCCGCTGGCCCGCTTCTCAATCGTGCCGCGCCGGCACTGGGGAGAGCTGGACGGCCTGCAGCTGGACGGCCTGCAGACCGTGTTCCGCTACTGGGATGCCCAGACCGACGACGCAGCGCTGACGCGGGCGGTTTGGCATTCGGCTGCCTCCTTCGATGCCAGGCTGATCTGCCCGGCCACGCTGGTGGCGGCCGATTGTGCGGTGAACCGGGTGACGGTTCGCTATCGACAGGGAGATGAAGAGCATGAGCTGATGGCCGGCATGCTGGTCAATGCCGCAGGCCCCTGGGTCAACGCCGTGCTCGACCGCGTGACGCCGGCGCCCTCTCGCTTTCCCATCGAGTTGGTGCAGGGTACGCATATCGTGGTGCCTGGGCATCTGGAGCGCGGCATCTACTACACGGAAGCCTCCGATCGACGCGCCGTGTTTGTGATGCCCTGGCGTGGCCGGACGCTGGTCGGCACCACCGAAACGCTATTCACGGGCGATCCGGCAAAGGTGGCGCCACTGCCTGCGGAGATCGCCTACCTGCAAGCGGACTATCGCCGCTACTTTCCTGACGGCGATGCCACGGTACTGGAGAGCTTCGCCGGCCTCAGGGTGCTGCCGGCGGGCGGGGATTCTCCGTTTGCGCGTTCGCGTGAAACGGTTTTGCACGTGGACCATGACAGGGCGCCACGGCTGCTGTCCATCTATGGCGGCAAGCTGACCGGTTACCGTGCCACGGCCGAGAAGGTGTTACGTTACCTGACCGGCATTTTGGGGCCGAGATCCGGTGGCGTTTCGACGCGCAAACTGCCGCTGACCGCCGTCGATTGAGGCGGCTGCGCGCGGGGCCGGAAACAGCGCCGTGGCTTGGTTTTGATGCCTGTGCCGAAACCGTAAAAAAACCCGCCCGATCCTGTTGACACTTTCCCTACCCGCCACTATGGTTCGCGACCCTTCGCCCCTGGTGAAGGTTGATGTGGAAAAGAGGTAACGATGCCAACGATTAACCAGATGATCCGCAAGCCCCGTCGGGACAAGCGGAAGATCAACAAGGTGCCCGCCCTGCAGGCCTGTCCGCAGCGCCGCGGTGTGTGCACCCGCGTGTACACCACGACGCCGAAGAAGCCGAACTCGGCGCTTCGCAAGGTGGCGCGCGTGCGCCTGACCAACGGCTTTGAGGTCACCGCCTACATTCCGGGCGAGGGCCACAAGCTGCAGGAGCACTCGGTGGTGTTGATCCGTGGCGGTCGTGTGAAGGACCTGCCGGGCGTACGTTACCATATTCTTCGTGGCGTTCTGGATACGACCGGCGTCGACGGCCGCAGGCAGCGCCGTTCGAAGTACGGCGCCAAGCGCCCGAAATAAGTTTCAGGAGTATCGAGCATGCCGCGCAAAGGACCTCCGTCACGCCGACCGATCGTGCCCGACGCCAAATTCGGCGACCGCACGGTTTCGCAGGTCGTCAACAAGGTGATGTGGGACGGCAAGAAGACCGTCGCCGAGTCGATTGTCTATGATGCCATGGATCTGGCATCCAAGCGCCTCGGTTCCGAGCCGCTGGCGGCCCTGATCAATGCCATCGAAGCCGTGCGCCCGGCCGTTGAGGTGAAGTCCCGCCGGGTCGGTGGCGCCACCTACCAGGTGCCGATCGAGGTTTCCGATCGCCGCCAGATGTCGCTGGCAGTGCGCTGGCTGGTCGAGTTTGCCCGCAAGCGCTCCGAGCATACGATGGCCGAGCGCCTGGGCTACGAGATGGTCGATGCCGTGCAGGAGCGCGGCGGCGCGTTCAAGAAGCGCGAGGATACGCATCGCATGGCGGAGGCCAACAAGGCATTTGCCCATTACCGCTGGTAACAGCGTAGGTTTTTGTTCTTTTACAAGGTGAAGGAGTAAGGGACGTGGCTCGCAGGACCCCATTGGATCGTTATCGCAATATCGGCATCATGGCCCATATCGACGCCGGCAAGACGACGACGACCGAGCGCATTCTGTTCTATACGGGCGTGTCTCACAAAATCGGTGAGGTGCACGACGGCGCTGCGACCATGGACTGGATGGCGCAGGAACAGGAACGCGGCATCACCATCACCTCCGCCGCCACCACCTGCACCTGGAAGGATTACCAGATCAACATCATCGATACCCCCGGCCACGTCGATTTCACCATCGAGGTGGAGCGTAGTCTGCGCGTACTTGATGGCGCCGTCGGCGTGTTCTGTGCGGTGGGCGGCGTGCAGCCGCAGTCCGAAACCGTCTGGCGCCAGGCCGACAAGTATCACGTGCCGCGCATCGCCTTCGTCAACAAGATGGACCGTACCGGCGCCCGTTTCTTCGAAGTGGTCGAGGAGATCCGCGAGCGTCTCGGCCACAATGCCGTGGCCCTGAACCTGCCGATCGGCAACGAAGAGAACTTCAAGGGCGTCGTCGATCTGGTCAGCATGAAGGCCATCATCTGGCACGACGAGGCCATGGGTTCGCAGTACGACGTGCAGGACATCCCTGCCGAACTGGTCGAGCAGGCCAACGAGTATCGCGAGAAGCTGCTGGATTCCGTACTGGTGTACGACGACGCACTGATGGAGGCCTACCTCGAAGGCAACGAGATCGACGAGGCGGCACTGAAGACTTGCATCCGCAAGGCCGTCGTCAACATCGACATGATCCCGGTGCTTTGCGGTACCGCTTTCAAGAACAAGGGCGTGCAGACCCTGCTCGACGCCGTTGTCGATTTTATGCCGGCGCCGATCGACGTGCCGGCGATCAAGGGCGTGGATCCGGATGACGAGACCAAGGAGGATAGCCGTCCTTCTTCCGACGATGTCCCGTTCGCGGCTCTGGCCTTCAAGGTGATGAATGACCCGTTCGTCGGTTCGCTGACCTTTATCCGCGTCTATTCGGGCGTGCTGGAGTCCGGTTCCTACGCGATCAACTCCACCAAGGGCAAGAAGGAGCGCATCGGGCGCCTGCTGCAGATGCACGCCAATGAGCGCAAGGAGATCAAGGAAGTGCGCGCCGGCGACATCGCCGCTGCCGTGGGTCTGAAAACGACCACCACCGGTGATACGCTGTGCGCGGAGGACAAGCCGATCATCCTCGAGCGCATGGAGTTCCCGGAGCCGGTGATTTCCGTGGCCATCGAGCCGAAGACCAAGGCCGACCAGGAGAAGATGGGTGTGGCGCTGGGCCGTCTGGCTGCCGAGGACCCGTCCTTCCGCGTGCACACCGATGAGGAGACCGGCCAGACCATCATCTCCGGCATGGGCGAGCTGCACCTGGAGATCATCGTCGATCGCATGAAGCGCGAGTTCAAGGTCGAGTGCAATGTCGGCAAGCCGCAGGTGGCTTATCGCGAGACCATTCGCAAGGGCATCAAGTCCGAAGGCAAGTTCGTGAGGCAAAGCGGTGGTCGCGGCCAGTACGGTCATGTGTGGCTCGAGATTGAGCCGCAGGAGCCGGGAAGTGGCTTCCTGTTCGAGGACAAGATCGTCGGCGGCGTGGTGCCGAGGGAGTACATCCCGGCCGTTGGCAAGGGCATCGAGGAGGCCATGCAAAGCGGCGTGATGGCCGGCTATCCGATGGTGGACATCAAGGTAGCGCTGGTCGACGGCTCCTACCACGATGTCGACTCCAACGAGATGGCGTTCAAGATCGCGGGCTCCATGGGATTCAAGGAGGGCGCCGCCAAGGCCAATCCGGTACTGCTCGAGCCGTACATGGAGGTCGAGGTGGTGACGCCGGAAGACTACATGGGCGATATCGTCGGAGATCTAAACCGCCGTCGCGGCCGCGTGCTGGGCATGGCCGACCGGGGCAACGCCAAGGTGATCGATGCCGAGGTGCCGCTGGCCGAGATGTTCGGCTATTCGACGAACCTGCGCTCGATGAGCCAGGGCCGCGCCACCTACACGATGCAGTTCAAGCACTACGAGGAAGTGCCCAACAACATTGCCCAGGAAATCGTCCAGAGCGTGAAGGGTTAAGGAGCAGAAGATGTCTAAGGCAAAATTTGAGCGTACGAAGCCGCACGTAAACATTGGCACGATTGGTCACGTTGACCATGGCAAGACAACGTTGACGGCAGCGATCACGAAGGTTCTGGCGCAGACGGGCCAGGCGGAGTTCCGTGCCTATGACCAGATTGACGGCGCCCCTGAGGAGCGCGAGCGCGGCATTACGATTGCGACGGCGCACGTGGAGTACGAGACGGATGCGCGTCACTATGCGCACGTGGACTGCCCGGGACATGCGGACTATGTGAAGAACATGATCACGGGTGCGGCTCAGATGGACGGCGCGATTCTGGTGGTTTCTGCAGCGGACGGCCCGATGCCGCAGACGCGCGAGCACGTTCTGCTGGCGCGTCAGGTGAACGTACCGCATCTGGTGGTTTTTCTGAACAAGGCTGACATGGTGGACGACGAGGAGTTGATGGAACTGGTTGAGATGGAGGTTCGCGAGCTTCTGTCCTCTTACGGTTTTCCGGGCGACGATGTTCCGATCATCAAGGGCTCTGCGCTGAAGGCACTGGAGGGCGACAAGAGCCCGATCGGTGAGCCGGCGATTCTGGAGCTGATGAAGGCGGTGGACGAGTACATTCCGACGCCGGAGCGTCCGATCGACAAGTCTTTCCTGATGCCGATCGAGGACGTGTTCTCGATCTCCGGCCGCGGCACGGTTGTGACCGGCCGTGTTGAGCAGGGCGTGGTGAAGGTCGGTGAGGAAGTTGAGATCGTGGGCATCAAGGACACCGTGAAGACGACGGTGACGGGCGTGGAGATGTTCCGCAAGCTTCTGGACCAGGGCCAGGCTGGCGACAACGTGGGCGTGCTGCTTCGTGGCACGAAGCGTGAGGACGTGGAGCGCGGCCAGGTGTTGGCGAAGCCGGGCTCGATCACGCCGCACACGCAGTTCAAGGCTGAGGCCTACATTCTGACGAAGGAAGAGGGTGGTCGTCATACGCCGTTTTTCAACGGCTACCGTCCGCAGTTTTACTTCCGCACGACGGACGTGACGGGTTCGGTGACGTTGCCTTCGGGCACGGAGATGGTGATGCCTGGCGACAACGTATCGATGGAGATTTCGCTGATCACACCGATCGCGATGGACAAGGAGCTTCGCTTCGCCATTCGTGAGGGTGGCCGCACCGTCGGCGCCGGCGTCGTCACCGAGATCGTGAAATAAGGGGGCTCTTGTGGCAGCTCAGAGTATTCGTATCCGTCTGAAGGCTTTTGACCACCGCATTCTGGACAAGAGCGCGGCGGACATTGTCGAGACGGCGAAGCGCACCGGGGCCGAGGTCCGCGGGCCGATCCCGATTCCGACCCGGATCCGCAAGTTCTGCGTGATCCGCGGTCCGCACGTGAACAAGGACTCGCGCGAGCAGTTCGAGATCCGCACGCATAAACGCATGCTGGACATCCAGCGTCCGACGCCGCAGACCGTCGATGCCCTGATGAAGCTCGACCTGCCGTCCGGCGTCGACGTCGAGATTAAGCTGTAATCGGGGGGATGCCATGAGCGCAGGATTGATCGCCCGGAAGGCGGGCATGACCCAGATCTTCGCCGAGGATGGCTCGGCCGTTGCCGTGACGGTGCTGGCCGTGGAGTCGTGCCGCGTCATCGCGCGCCGCAGCGGGGACAAGGATGGCTACGATGCCATTCAGGTGGGTTACGGTGCCGCCAAGCGACGCAACAGCCGTGCCTTCCAGGGGCATTTCGCCAAGCAGGGCCAGGATCTGATGCGCGGCCTGAAGGAGTTCCGTCTGGATGACAGTGCGTCCTTCGAGCTGGGTCAGGACCTGAAGGCCGACATGTTCGAGGCGGGCCAGAAGATCGATGTGGCTGGGATCTCCAAGGGTCACGGCTTCGCCGGTGTGATGAAGCGCTGGAACTTCGGCGGTCAGCGGGCCAGCCACGGTGCCGAGAAGACACATCGTCAGATGGGCTCCACCGGCCAGTGCCAGGATCCGGGTCGTGTGTTCAAGGGCAAGAAGATGCCCGGCCAATATGGCGTGGACCGGACCACGGTGCAGAACCTGGTGGTGATGCGCGTGGATGCCGAGAGCAACCGCATTATCGTCAAGGGTGCCGTGCCCGGGCCGAAGAACGGCCTGGTCGAGGTGCGCCCGGCAGTGAAGGGAGCGAAGTGATGGCCGAGATCAATATCGTTGACCAGGCCAACAAGGCCGTGGGCAAGCGCGAGTTGAATCCCGCGGTGTTCGGCCTGGAGGCCGATGCCGGATTCGTGCATCGCGTGTATACCGCGCTGTCCATGGCCCAGCGGGCCGGCACGCACAGCACCAAGACGCGTGCCGAGGTGTCCGGTGGCGGCAAGAAGCCGTGGAAGCAGAAGGGTACCGGCCGTGCCCGCCAGGGTTCGACCCGCGCGGCGCAGTGGCGCCATGGCGGCACCGCCCATGGTCCGCGCCCGCACGACTACGCGACGCGCATCAACAAGAAGGAGCGCAACAAGGCGTTGTGCATGGTGCTCTCCGATTGCATGCGCGATGGTCGCCTGACCGTGGTCAACAAGATCGAGCTTCCCGGCATCAAGACCAAGGATTTCGCCAAGGTCGTCAATGCCCTGGGTGCCGGCAAGGGCCTGTTCGTGCTGGGTGAGCCGGATTCCGTCGTTGAGCTGTCGGCCCGTAATCTGCCGGCGGCCAGGATCGTGCTCGATGGGCAGCTGGGTCTGCACGACCTGCTCAAGTGCGACCGCCTGGTGCTGACCGAGGCGGCCGTCGAAAAACTCGAGGGGCGTCTGGCATGAGCAACTACCAGCATTTCAACACCCTGCTGCGGCCGGTGGTGACCGAGAAGAGCTACAGCAAGACAGGTAGCGCGAACCAGTACACCTTCCGCGTGGCGCGCCAGGCGACGAAGCAACAGATCAAGGCGGCCATCGAGTCCATCTTCGAGGTCGATGTGGCCAAGGTGCAGGTGATCAATATGCCGGGCAAGGAACGCCGGCGTGGCATGCACACCGGTCGTCGTCCCGGATACCGCAAGGCCGTCGTGCGCCTGGCCGAGGGCCAGACGCTGGAAGTGGCAGAAGAGGCGTAACATGGCACTGAAGGTATTCAAACCCAACACCAACGGCACCCGCAACTTTGTGGCCAACGTCAATCCGGACCTGCACAAGGGCGATCCGGAGCGCCGGTTGACGGCACCGCTGTCGAAGAAAGGCGGACGCAACAACAACGGCCGTGTGACGGCCCGCCATCAGGGCGGCGGCCACAAGCGCCTGTACCGTTTGATTGATTTCAAGCGTGACAATTTCGGCGTCAAAGGTATGGTGTCGCGCATCGAATACGATCCCAACCGCACGGCGCACATCGCACTGATCGTGTTCGAGAACGGGGACAAGCGCTACATCCTGGCACCACAGGGTCTGCGCCCGGGTGACGCGGTGATGTCCGGCCCGGATGCCGAGATCCGTCCGGGTAACGCGCTGCCGCTGTCCTTCATCCGCGTTGGTACGATGTTGCACAACATCGAGATGAAGCCAGGCAAGGGCGGCCAGATGGCACGCAGTGCCGGCGCATCCGTGCAGCTGATGGGCAAGGAAGGCGAACGCGCGGTGCTGAAGTTGCCGTCCGGCGAGTTCCGCCGCGTGGACATCCGCTGCCTGGCAACGATTGGTGTGATGGGTAACGCCGATCACTCCAACCGCACCACCGGCAAGGCCGGGCGTTCGCGTTGGCTGGGCAAGCGTCCGCATGTGCGCGGTGTGGCGATGAATCCGGTCGACCATCCACACGGTGGTGGCGAGGGTCGTACCTCCGGTGGCCGCCATCCGGTGACGCCGTGGGGCACGCCGACCAAGGGTCACAAGACCCGCAACAAGAACAAGGCGTCGGGTCGCGATATCATCCGCCGCCGCAACCAGAGGTGATGAGTCATGGCGCGTTCTCTTAAGAAGGGTCCATACATCGAGGGATCCCTGGAGAAAAAGGTGCATTCCGCTAAGGAGGGAAGCCTGAAGGGTGTGATCAAGACATGGTCGCGGCGTTCGACCATCTCCCCTGATTTCGTCGGCCTGAACTTCGCCGTGCATAACGGTCAGAAGTTCATTCCGGTGTTTGTGACCGAGAACATGGTCGGCCACAAGCTCGGCGAGTTCGCGCCGACCCGGACTTACCACGGCCACGGTGCCGACAAGAAGGCAAGGAGGTAAGGATCCATGTCCGACGAAGTTCTCGCCCTGGCCAAGAACAGCCAGATCAGCCCGCAGAAGGCCCGCCTGGTCGCCGATCAGATTCGCGGCCTGCCGGTTTCGCGTGCCCTGTCCGTACTGGCCCTGTCCCCGAAGAAGGCTGCGCGCCTGGTGGAGAAGGTGCTGAAGTCGGCGATCGCCAATGCCGAGCAGAACAACGGTCTGGACGTGGATAACCTCGTCGTGTCGACCGTGCGCGTCGATGCCGGTACCACCTACAAGCGTTTCCGCCCGAAGGGCATGGGCCGCATGCGTAAGCGTTTTCATCGCCACAGCCACCTGTCGGTGGCCGTCAGCGAACGCGGTTAAAGGAGTTTTGGATGGGTCAGAAGGTTAATCCGATTGGTTTCCGCGTTGGCGGCATCCGCGGCTGGGATTCGATCTGGTATGCGGCGGACAAGAATTTCGGCGATCTGGTGCGTCAGGACATCCAGTTGCGCAACTATGTGAAGAAGAAGCTGTTTCATGCCGGCGTATCGCGCATCGTCATCGAACGCCCGGCCGGCAAGGTCAAGGTGACCGTGCATACCTCCCGTCCGGGTGTGGTGATCGGCAAGAAGGGTTCCGAGATCGACAGCCTGCGCAATGAACTGAAGGCCAAGTTCGGTGGCGATATCCAGGTGTACATCGTCGAGGTTCGCCGTCCGGAAGCCGAGGCTCAGTTGATCGCCGAGAACATTGCCTTTCAGCTCGAGAAGCGCGTGGCGTTCCGCCGGGCGATGAAGCGCGCGGTGCAGAGCGCACTGCGCATGGGTGCCAAGGGCGTGCGCGTGTCCTGCGGCGGCCGCCTCGGCGGCGCCGATATCGCACGTACCGAATGGTACCGCGAGGGCCGCGTGCCTTTGCACACGCTGCGTGCGGATGTGGATTACGGTCTGGCCGAGGCCAAGACCACGTATGGCGTGATCGGCGTCAAGGTCTGGGTGTTCAACGGCGAGAAGCTCGGAACCACCGAAGATTTGAACGCGTAAAGAGGATTGGGCGATGTTGCAACCGAAGAAGATCCGCTGGCGCAAGCATCATAAGGAACTGTCGCGCATTCGTGGCAAGAGCCCGCGCGGTGCCAGCCTGAATTTTGGCCAGTACGGCCTGAAGGCGATGGAGCCTGGCCGCATCACGGCCCGCCAGATCGAGGCGGCGCGTATTGCCATCACCCGTCACGTCAAGCGTCAGGGCCGGGTGTGGATTCGCATGTTCCCGGACCTGCCGGTGTCGTCGAAGCCTGCCGAGGTGCGTATGGGCAGCGGCAAGGGTTCGCCGGAATACTGGGTCGCTGCGGTGCGTGCCGGCCGTATCCTGTATGAGATGGACGGCATCAGCGAGGAACTGGCACGCGAGGCCCTGGCGTTGGCCTCCGCCAAGCTGCCGATCCGCACCAAGGTCGTGGTTCGCGGGGTGGGTCGATGAAGGCGAAAGAGATGTACAAGCTGAAGGATGACGAGTTGAAGGAAAAGCTGGACGAGTTGGCGGCGGAAGGCATGAAGCTGCGCTTCCAGAAGTCGACGATGCAGCTGACGAATACCGCGCGCATCGGCCAGGTCCGCGGTGAGATCGCCCGCATCAAGACCATTCTGGCCGAGCGTCGCAAGGGGTAAGCAATGACTGAGGTGAAGAGCAACAAGCGCGTGCTGGAAGGCGTGGTCGTCGGCAACAAGGCCGACAAGACCGTGGTGGTCCAGGTGGAGCGCAAGTACCTGCATCCCCGCTATCGCAAGACCGTCCGTTCGCACAAGAAATACATGGCGCACGATCCCGAGAATACCTGCAACATCGGTGACGTGGTCCGGATCGTCGAGTCCGCACCGCTGTCCGCCCGCAAGCGCTGGGCCCTCGAGACGGTGATGACACGCGCCGAGCAACTGTAAGGTAGGCGGGGGAATACCATGATCCAGACCGAAACCGTTCTCGAGGTCGCTGATAACTCGGGCGCCCGCAAGGTCACCTGCATCAAGGTGCTCGGCGGTTCCAAGCGCCGATATGCCCGTGTCGGCGATGTCATCGTCGTCGCGGTGCAGGATGCCATCCCGGGCGGCAAGGTGAAGAAGGGCGAAGTGCAGCGCGCCGTCGTCGTGCGCACGGCCAAGGAGTTCCGTCGTGCCGACGGCAGCTCGATCCGATTCGACGAGAATGCGGCCGTTCTGCTAACCAAGCAGAACGAGCCAATTGGCACCCGCATCTTCGGGCCGGTGACCCGTGAACTGCGCACCAAGGGGTACATGAAGATCATCTCCCTGGCGCCTGAAGTCCTGTAAGTGAGGCAAACAGTTATGGCTACTCCAGTGAATACCCGTATCCGCCGCGACGATGAAGTCGTTGTGATCGCCGGCCGTGACAAGGGCATGCGCGGCAAGGTGATCCGCGTGCTTCCGGGCGAGGGACGCGTGCTCGTGTCCAAGGTGAACATGGTTAAGCGCCATGCCCGGGCGACGCAGAACAGTGCTGCCGGCATCATCGAGCGCGAGGCGCCGCTGGCGGTTTCCAACGTGCAGTTCTACTGCCCGAAGTGCAAGAAGGGCGTACGTCTTGGCGCCAAGGCGCTGGAAGACGGCCGCAAGGTGCGCACTTGCCGCAAGTGCGGCGAAGTGCTTGATCGCTAGGAGTGACTGAGATGGCCCGTTTGAAGGATTACTACAAGAGCACGGTGGTGGCTGAGATGCAAAAGCAGTTCAGCTACACCAATCCGATGCAGATGCCGAAGATCACCAAGGTCGTGGTCAACATGGGTGTTGGCGAGGCTTCGCAGAACCGCAAGGAGCTGGATGGCGCCCTGGAGGACATGGCGGCCATCACCGGTCAGAAGCCGGTGATCACTCGGGCCCGCAAGTCCATCGCCAACTTCAAGCTGCGCGAGGGCATGCCCGTCGGTTGCCGCGTGACGCTGCGTGGCGAGCGCATGTGGGAGTTCTTGGACCGGCTGATCAATGTGACGCTGCCGCGTATTCGTGACTTCAAGGGCGTGAATCCGCGTTCTTTTGATGGCCGCGGCAACTACACGCTCGGCCTGAAGGAACAGATCATTTTCCCCGAGATCGACTACGACAAGGTCGACAAGATCCGCGGCATGGATGTGACGATCTGTACGACGGCCACCAACAATGACGAAGGGCGCGCACTGCTCAAGCAGTTCAGCATGCCGTTCCGGAACTAAGAGGAGTTCACCCGATGGCAACGAAGGCGATGATTGCGAAGGCAAACCGCAAACCGAAATTCAAGGTGCGCGCATATACGCGGTGCAAGCTGTGCGGGCGTCCGCATTCCGTATACCGCAAGCTCGGCATGTGCCGTTGCTGCCTGCGCAAATATGCCCTGGCCGGACAGATTCCGGGCATGGTCAAGTCGAGCTGGTAGGAGTTGACGCTATGATGATGGACCGTATCGCCGACATGCTGACGCGCATCCGCAATGCGCAGTTGGCCGGCCTTGAGAAGGTGGAGCTGCCCGCCAGCAAACTGCTGGAATCCCTGGCTGAAATCCTGAAGGACGAGGGCTTCCTGGCCAGCGTCAAGTCTTACAATAACAAAGGCCACCGCCATCTGCGCCTGGTGCTGCGCTACGACGACGATGACCGTCCGGTGATCCGCGAGCTCAAGCGCGTCTCCACGCCGGGCCGCCGCGTCTATGCCAATGCCGACGAGCTGCCGCGCGTGAAGAACGGCCTCGGCGTGGCCCTGATCAGCACGTCCAAGGGCATCATGTCGGACAAGAAAGCACGGGCCGAGCATATCGGCGGCGAAGTGCTCTGCACCGTATTCTGAGGTAACACGTTATGTCTCGAATTGGCAAGAAAACCATTCAGGTTCCTTCGGGGGTCGAGATCAAGATCGGTGCCGAAGCCATCGTGGTCAAGGGTCCGAAGGGTGAACTCTCCTCGCCGCTGTTTGACGGCGTCACCGTGAACCAGGAAGGTGCCACGCTGACGTTGTCCTGCGCCGATCTGGAGAACAAGAAGCTGAAGGCGCTGTATGGCCTGTCCACGGCCAGCCTGGCCAATAACGTCAAGGGCGTCAGTCAGGGTTTCGAGCGTGAGCTGGAACTGCGCGGGGTGGGCTATCGCGCCCAGGCCCAGGGCAATGCCCTGAACCTGTCGCTCGGCTTTTCACACCCGGTGGTTTATCAGCTTCCGACCGGCATCAGTGCCAAGGTCGACCAGAGCAAGATCATCATCAGCGGCAGCGACAAGCAGAAGGTCGGACAAGTGGCGGCGGAGATCCGCGCCATCCGTCCGCCGGAGCCATACAAGGGCAAGGGCGTCCGCTACGCGAACGAATATGTGGCAATGAAGGAAGGCAAAAAGGCCTAAGGCGTTCCGGGCCTAGGCAGGAGAAGACCATGTCTGTGAAGAAGTACGAATCCAACAGCTCCGTCCGCCGCGCCCGCAAGGTGCGCGCGCGCGTGAAGGCCTCGGGCCGCTTGCGCCTGTCGGTGTTCCGTTCGGCCCGTCATATCTATGCCCAGATCATCGATGACGCGGCCGGGAAGACGCTGGTTGCCGCTTCGACGCTGGATGCCAAGGCTGCAGGTGGCGGCAATCTTTCTGCTGCCGAGGCTGTCGGCAAGCTGCTGGCGGAGCGGGCGAAGAGTGCCGGCATCAGCAAGGTCGCATTCGACCGCGGGCATTATCTTTATCACGGCCGCGTCAAGGCGCTGGCCGATGGTGCCCGCGCCAGCGGACTGAATTTCTAGGAGAATACGGATGATCAATGCGCAAGAAATGGAGTTGACCGAGAAGCTCGTTCACATCAACCGCATCGCCAAGGTGGTCGCCGGTGGTCGCCGCTTCGGCTTTTCGGCCCTGATGGTGGTCGGCGATGGCAACGGCCATGTCGGGTTCGGTCACGCCAAGGCCCGGGAGGTCCCGGAGGCCATTCGCAAGGCTACCGAGATCGCCCGCAAGACGATGGTGGCCATTCCCCGGCGCAATACGACCATTCATTTCCAGGTCGAGGGACGGCAGGATTCGACCCGCGTGTTGCTACGCCCGGCCACCGAGGGTACCGGCGTCATCGCCGGCTCGGCCGTGCGTGCCGTGCTAGAGGCTGCGGGGGTGCGTGACGTGCTGACGAAGAGCCTGGGCTCACGCAATCCGCTGAACCTGGTGCGCGCCACGATCAATGGCCTGAAGTCACTGGAAAATCCGGAGCAGATTGCCACCCGTCGTGGCAAGGCCTCCTCGGCCGCCTGACCCCGGAACCCGTCAAGGAGAAACGACCATGGCCAACAAGAAAGACACCATTCGCGTCCGGCAGATCAAGAGCGCCATCGGCTATGACAAGAGACAGCGCGCCACGCTGCGCGGCCTCGGCATCCGTCGCATGCACCAGATGGTGGAGGTGCAGGACACCCCGTCCGTGCGTGGCATGATCAACAAGATCCCGCATCTGGTGCGGATCGAGAATGGGGAGTAAGCCATGAAATTGAACGATATCCGCGCTTCCAAGGGTTCCCGTCATGCACGCAAGCGCCTGGGTTGTGGCATCGGTTCCGGCCATGGCAAGACCGGTGGCCGTGGCCACAAGGGCCAGACCTCCCGTTCCGGCGGCCAGATTCGCCGCGGTTTCGAGGGCGGCCAGATGCCGCTGGCCCGGCGCCTGCCGAAGCGTGGTTTTACCTCGATGGCCAAGGGCTACCAGGTGGTCAACCTGGGTGATCTGAACCGCTTCGATGACGGCGCGTCCATTGATGCCGCCGCCCTGTATGAGGCCGGACTGGTCCGCAATGCCGTGGACCCGATCAAGCTTCTGGCTCGTGGCGAACTGGAAAAGAAGAAGAAGCTGACCCTGCATGTGTCGGCCGCATCGGCTCAGGCCCGCGCCAAGCTCGAGGCAGCCGGTGGCAGCCTGACGCTGCCTGAGGCCGCCTGAGCATGTCCGACCAGGCCGGTCAGCTGGCGGGGCTTGCCAACGTCGGCAAGATCCCGGAACTGAAGAAGCGCATCCTGTTCACGCTCGGCATGCTGATCGTGTACCGCATCGGTGCCCATATCCCGGTGCCGGGTATCGATGCCCAGGCGCTGGCGCAGTTCTTCAACCAGGCCAAGGGCAGCCTGCTCGGCTTATTCGACATGTTCTCGGGTGGCGCGTTGTCCCGCCTGACCATCTTCGCGCTCGGCATCATGCCATACATCTCGGCGGCCATTATCCTGCAGCTGATGGACATCGTCTCCCCGCAGATTGCTCAGCTGAAGAAGGAGGGAGAGGCCGGGCGCCGCAAGATCACGCAGTACACCCGCTACGGCACGGTGGGCCTGGCGCTGGTGCAGGCCGTCGGCATGTCCATTGGGTTGGAGACATTCTCGGTCGGTGGCCACTCCGTTGTCATCGAGCCGGGCTGGGCCTTTCGCGCCACAACGGCGATCACGCTGGTGTCCGGCACCATCTTTCTGATGTGGGTTGGTGAGCAGATTACCGAGCGCGGCATCGGCAACGGCATCTCGATGATCATCTTCGCCGGCATCGTGGCCGGCCTGCCACGTGCCGTCGGTGGCACGCTGGAGCTGGCACGTACCGGAGAATTCTCCCCGTTCACCGTCATCGGCCTGTTCGCCATGGTCATTCTCGTCACCGCCTTCGTGGTGTACGTCGAGCGGGCCCAGCGCCGCATTCCGATCCAGTATGCGAAACGACAGGTCGGAAACCGCATGTACGGCGGCAAGGCCTCGTTTTTGCCGTTGAAGGTCAACACGGCCGGCGTGATCCCGCCGATTTTCGCCTCCAGCCTGATCCTGCTGCCGGCCACGTTTGCCCAGTTCACCAAGGGCGTGCACGGCTTTTCGTGGCTGTCCGATTTGTCGGCGGTGCTGTCGCCGGGTCACTGGCTGTACCTGACGCTGTTCACCACCTGTATCGTGTTCTTCTCCTTCTTCTATACGGCCATCGTGTTCAATCCGAAGGACACGGCCGACAACCTGAAGAAGCACGGCGGCTACATCCCGGGCATTCGCCCCGGCCAGAAGACCTCTGAATACGTCGATTCCGTGCTGACCCGCATCACGGTCGTGGGCGCGGCCTATGTGACGCTGGTCTGCCTGCTGCCGCAATATCTGATCAATCAGCTTTCAGTGCCCTTCTACTTCGGCGGTACCAGCCTGCTGATCGTGGTTGTGGTGACCATGGACACCATGTCCCAGGTGCAGTCGCATCTGCTGTCGCACCAGTATGAAGGTCTGATGAAGCAGGCCAGGCTGAAATCAGGCCGCTGATGAACCTGGTGCTGTTTGGTCCCCCGGGTGTCGGCAAGGGAACCCAGGGCATGCGCCTGGCACAGGAACAGGGGCTGGCGCACCTGGCCACCGGTGACATCCTGCGGGCGGCGGTGCAAGACGGCACCGAATACGGCAAGCAGGCCAAAGCCTTCATGGACAGCGGCACGCTTGTCCCGGATGACATCGTCGTTGGCATGATCGAGGAACGGATCACCGGCAATGGCGAGGCAGGCTTCCTGCTCGACGGGTTTCCGCGCAACGTGGCGCAGGCCGAGGCGCTGGATGCCATGCTCGATCGCCACGGCATGCATCTGGATCGTGTGGTGTTCATGCACGCACCTGAACAGGCGCTGATCGAGCGCCTATCCGGGCGGCTGATTTGCAGGGCTTGCGGTTTCAGTTTTCATCGGCAGTATTCGCCCCCCCGCGTGGCAGGCCGGTGTGATCGCTGCGGAGGCGAGCTGTATCAGCGCGACGATGATCGTGAGGATGTGATCGCCGAACGCCTCAAGGTCTACCGGGTCCAGACCGAGCCGCTGCTGGCGTACTATCGAGACGCCTCCGGGTTCCGTCAGGTGGATGCCGCGGGGGAAATGCAGGCCGTGTATGCGGCCCTGAAAGAGGTTGTGGAACACTGAACGATGGCGAAAGAAGATATTATCGAGATGTCCGGGGAGGTGGTCGAAAAGCTTCCCAACGCCATGTTCAAGGTGAAGCTGCAGAACGGGCACGATGTGCTGTGCACGATCTCGGGCAAGATGCGCAAGTTTTACATTCGCATCCTGCCGGGCGATACGGTGACGGTGGAGATCTCGCCCTACGACTTGTCGCGTGGGCGGATCAGCTACCGCGGGAAATAGAGGCGCTGCCAAGCGCCGGATGAAGATCGGATTGGAGGTGTGGACGTGAAGGTCCGTGCATCGGTGAAGAAAATGTGTAACAAGTGCCGCGTGATCCGGCGCAAGGGCGTGGTGCGCATCATTTGCCAGAACGCCCGACATAAACAGCGTCAGGGCTAAGGATAAGTTGCGTCAGAGGCATTTCATCGCTATTCTGCCGCGCCTTTCCCCGCTACCAAGGAGGCATCAGTGGCTCGTATAGCCGGCGTAAATATTCCTGTTCAGAAGCGCATCGAAGTGGCGCTGACCTATATCTATGGCATCGGCCCCAGTAATTCGCAGCAGATTCTGAGCAAGGCCGGCATCAGCCCGGATACGCGCGTCAAGGACCTGACGGATGATGACGTGGCCAAGATCCGCGGTGTCATCGATGCCGAATACAAGGTGGAAGGCGATCTGCGCCGCACGGTGTCCATGGATATCAAGCGCTTGACCGATCTCGGTTGCTATCGCGGTCTGCGCCATCGTGCCGGCCTGCCGGTTCGCGGCCAGCAGACAAAGACCAACGCCCGTACCCGCAAAGGCCCCCGCCGCACGGTTGCCGGCAAGAAGAAATAAAGGATTGAGGTAAACGCATGGCAGCTCCCAAGTCCGCCGCGTCTGGCAAGAAGAAGGCCCGCAAGAACATTGCGAATGCCGTGGCTCATATCAAGGCGACATTCAACAACACGGTGATCACGTTCACGGATGAGAACGGCAATGCCATCAGTTGGGCCACCAGCGGCGGTTCCGGCTTCCGCGGTTCGCGCAAGAGCACGCCGTTTGCCGCCCAAGTGGCGGCCGAGGAAGCCTCGCGCAAGGCCATGGAACACGGCGTGAAGAATGTGACCGTGCTGGTCCGTGGACCGGGTGCCGGTCGCGAGTCGGCGCTGCGCGCCATCGCTGCCATCGGCCTGAATGTGACGTCGATCCGCGACGTCACCCCGATCCCGCACAATGGTTGCCGCCCGCCAAAGCGGCGCCGAGTTTAGGAGTTTCGATCCATGGCACGTTATCTTGATGCAAAGTGTCGTCTTTGCCGCCGCGAAGGCCAGAAGCTGTTCCTGAAGGGCAGCAAATGTTATTCCGACAAGTGCGCCATCGAGCGCCGCCCGTATGCGCCGGGCATGCACGGCCAGTCGCGTCGCACCAAGGTGTCGGATTACGGTCTGCAGCTACGCGAGAAGCAGAAGGTCAAGCGCATCTACGGTCTGCAGGAAAAGCAGTTCCGTGAATACTACGAAGTGGCCAGCCGTACCCCGGGCATTACCGGCTTGAATCTGCTGCATATACTGGAGTCGCGCCTGGACAATGTGGTGTACCGCATGGGCCTGGCGACCTCCCGTGCCGAGTCCCGTCAGTTGATTCGCCATAAGCAGGTCAAGGTGGACGGCCGCACCGTTACCATTCCGTCCTACCGGGTGATGGTCGGTGGCCGCGTGACGCTGGCCGAGGATGCCAGGGAACATCTGCGCATCAATGCCGCGACCGAATTCGCAGGTTCGCGCGGTACGCCGGACTGGATCGATGTCGATTTGCCGTCGCGTGAGGGCGTGTTCCGCGAACTGCCGGCCCGCGACCAGCTCGATCAGTCGATCAAGGAACAGCTCATCGTCGAGCTCTACTCGAAGTAACCACCTGAGGGAATCCACCATGAGTTTGATCAAACCACGTTCCATCCACGTTGAGGAGACCGTCCCCGGAAGGGCAGCGAAAATCACCTTCGAGCCGCTCGAGCGTGGTTACGGCACCACCGTTGGCAACAGCCTGCGCCGTATGCTGCTGTCATCTCTGAAGGGTTGCGCCGTCACCTCGGTGGCCTTCGAGGGCGTGCTGCACGAGTTCGATACCATCAAGGGTGTGCGCGAGGACGTGCTGGATATCATCCTGGCCCTGAAGGAGATCGATATCCGCATGTTGAGCGACAAGGCCGTGATGGTCAGTCTGGATGTCAAGGGCCCGGCTGTGGTCACGGCCGGGGATATCAAGTGCCCCGCCGGCGTGCAGGTGCTGAACACCGATCTGGTGCTGGCGCACCTGAACGAGGACGGTCACCTGAAGTTCCAGGCAACGGTCGAGAAGGGCCGCGGCTATGTGCCGGCCAACGAGCGTCAGGACCAGGAGCGCGCCGTGGGCTTTCTGCTCGTGGATGCCTCGTTCTCGCCGGTGCGCCGCGTGGCGACGCGCGTGGAGAATGCCCGCGTAAGCCAGAAGACCAACTACGACAAGTTGATCATGGAGATCGAAACCAACGGTTCGCTGACCCCGGAAGAGGCGATCGGCGAGGCCGCCCGCATCATGCAGGACCAGCTGGTGGTGTTCGCGGACTTCTCGGCCCTGGAATCCGAGTCGGCCGGGGAAACGTCGTCTACGGACCTGGATGAATTGCTGGCCCAGCCGATCGATCATCTCGACCTGTCGGTGCGCTCGATGAATTGCCTGAAGAGCGACGATATCTTCCGCATCGGCGATCTGGTGCAGCGCACCGAGCAGCAGATGCTGCGCACGCCGAACTTCGGCCGCAAATCTCTGAACGAGATCAAGGAAGTGCTGGAGAAGATGGGCCTGCAGCTGGGCATGAAGCTGGAGAACTGGCCGCCGCAGGATCACCTGTCCAATCTGGCGGAATCCTGAGAATTCTGACGAGGTAATGCACGATGAGACATCGTAACCATTCCGGACGCCTGGGTGTCGATTTCGGGCATCGCCGGGCCATGCTGGCCAATCTGGCCACTGCGCTGTTGACGCACGGCCGTATCGAGACGACGCAGGCCAAGGCTCGCGCCGTACGACCCTATGTCGAGAAGCTGATCACCCTGGGCAAGCGCGGTGACGTGCATGCCCGCCGCCAGGCCCTGAGTGCGCTGCGCCAGCGCCAGATCGTTGATCGTCTGTTCAACGATGTTGCCGCGACCTACAGCGGCCGTCCCGGTGGCTATACGCGCATGGTCAAGACCGGTTTCCGTGCCGGCGATGCAGCGCCGATGGCGGTGGTGGAGCTGGTTGAGGCCGGTTTCGAGGCTAAGCCGGCCAAGGCTGCCAAACCGGCTGCCAAGGCAAAGGCCGACAAGGCTGAGCCGGCCGTCGAGGCCGCGGCCACCGAGGCCTCTTCCGAGGCTGACGCTGCTGCGGATGACGCCGCTGAAGAGAGCAAGGGCGAAGACAAGTAAGTCGACCCCGGTCACGAATGTAAAGGCCCCGCAATGCGGGGCCTTTTTTTGCCCTGTCGCCTTGACCATGCCTACCCGTGCCAAACAGCCCGGCCTTCGCCGGCGTGGCGAATTCATCCGTTCGGCTCCCCGCGCCCCGTTCAGCTCAGCACGTTGAAACCCTGCACATCCTGCGGGGGATCGATCCGGCGCCGCTGCACGTCCGTGACACGCGCCAGCGGCGGTCCCCGGTACAGGTTCTCCAGCATCTTATCCAGCATCGATGGCGTACCGACGAGGAAGGCCTCGACCCGCCCGTCCGGCAGGTTGCGCACCCAGCCCCGAATCTGCAGCCGCCTGGCCTCGCTGAGGGCCCACATGCGGAATCCGACCCCTTGCACACGGCCGGAGACCTGCACGATGCAGGCCCGATCATTCACGCTTCTTCCGCCCCGGGGGTCAGGATGGTATCGGTGGCCGCAGGCAGGGTCTCGGGATAATCCGTCGAATAGTGCAGACCGCGCGACTCCCGGCGCCGCTGGGCGCAACGCACGATCAGTTCGGCCACGATCGACAGGTTGCGCAGTTCGATCAGTTCCTGGCTGACGGGGTGCTGCCAGTAATAGGCCATGATCTCCTCCTGGATCAGATGCAGGCGGCGCTGGGCGCGGCGCAGGCGTTCGTTGGAGCGCACGATGCCGACATAGTTGGACATGGTGGCACGGATCTCATCCCAGTTGTGTTTGATCGGTACGCGCTCGAATTCCGGACGGATGCCGCTGGTATCCCACAGGGGGACCTTGCGGCGCACCGGCAGGTTACCACCCGCCAGCACGCGGGCGGCGCATTTCTCCGCCATCACCAGGCATTCGAGCAGCGAATTGCTGGCCAGGCGGTTGGCCCCGTGCAGGCCGGTACATGCGGACTCGCCGATGACGTACAGATGGGGGATGCTGGTGGTACCGTCGATACCGGTGCGGATGCCACCGCACATGTAATGCGCGGCCGGCACGACGGGGATCAGCTCATTGCTCATGTCGATGCCGACATCGAGCAGACGCTGGTTGGTATTGACGAACTGGTGGCGAATCTTGTCTTCGCCGATGGAGCGGGCGTCCAGGAACATGCAGTCCGAGCCGGATTTCTTCATTTCATGGTCGATGGCACGTGCCACCACATCACGCGGGGCCAGTTCTCCCGCTTCATGGTAGTCGAAGCAAAAGCGGCGGCCACCGCGGTCCACGAGCAGCGCGCCTTCCCCCCTGAGGGCCTCGGTCAGCATCATCGTCGATCCCTGGGGATTGTACAGGCATGTGGGATGGAACTGCATGAATTCCATGTTCATCGCCTCGCAGCCGGCCCGCCATGCCATGGCGATGCCGTCACCGGTGGCGGCATGCGGGTTGGTGGTGACCGTATACACCTTGCCGACACCGCCTGTGGCCAGAATGGTGTGCGAGGCTGTGATGGTTTTGATCTGGCCGCTTGGAGCGAGGACATAGGCACCGATACAGGTGTTGCGCTGCGGTCCTTCGCCGAGCCGCGCCGAGGTGATCAAGTCGACCGCCACATGCTGTTGCAGGTGGCGGACGTTCGCATGGTTGTCGGCATGCTGCAGTAGCGTTTGCACGATGGCCTTGCCCGTTGCGTCCTGCACATGGGCGATGCGCCGATGGCTGTGCACCGCTTCACGCGTCAGGTCCAGGGATGCATCAAGCGTGTCGAACGGGGTGCCGAAGGCCAGCAGCTCCTCAATGATGGTGCGCCCCATGCCGATCACCTGGCGCACGACATCCTCGTGGCACAGGCCGGCCCCGGCCGCCAGTGTGTCGGTCACGTGCGATTCGACAGAGTCCCTTTCATCCATCACGGCGGCGATGCCGCCCTGGGAGTAATAGGTGTTCGAATCCGCGGGGCCTCCCTTGTTGATCAGGACGACCTTGCCATGGGGGGCGAGCTTCATGGCGGTCAGCAGCCCGGCGGCACCGCTGCCGATGATCAGGAAATCACAATGCTCGTGCGGTTGGTTTGCCAATGCGGATCCCTTATCGCTTGATGGCGACAGCCTAGCATGTTGTGGTATGATCGCTAACGATCCGTGCCGGAAGCGGGCGGGTCGGGCAAGGAGTGAGGCGTCGAGATGCAGCAAACCGTGGTGGTCCAGTCCGTCGATGGGGATGAGGCATGGGTGCTGGGGGTGCGGGAATCCTCCTGCAGTTCCTGTGCCGGCAAGGCCTCATGCGCAACGCTGGGTTCGTGGAATACGAAACCGGTGGAAATGCGCGTGCGCAATCCGCTGGGGGCCTCGATCGGCGACGAGGTGGTGGTGGAGGTGCCGGATCGCTTTGTATTGCAGGCCACATGGCGGCTGTATGGGCGGCCGATGGTGATTTTCCTGCTGATCGGCTTGTTGTGCCGGCAACTGGCTCTGGCTGCAGGCATCCATGCCGCGGATGCCCTGGCGGCGTGTGGTGGCATCGCAAGCATGGCGGCCTATTACCTGCTCGGGCGCCGACGCTGGCTTCGCCCACCGGATGGGGATGCCGCGGGTGCGTGGGAGCCGAGTATTGTGAGCGTGAACCATCACGGAAAGCGGGGATGAATCCGGTCCCTCAGGGTGCAATTTTTCATCTTTTGTTCATGCACCGTGCTGAACATACTGGCTCGACATCAAATAAAACACAGTAGGAGTCATGGGTTTGAACCAACTAAAAGCCTTCCTCGCCATTGCACTTTTCCTCTTTACCGCTCAGACCGCATCTGCCCTTCCCAACAGTTTTGCCGACCTGGCAGCCAAGGAATCCCCTTCGGTAGTGAATGTAAGCACGACCGAGATGGTACGGGCGCCGCAAATGATGCCGTCGCCCTTCGGACAAAACTCCCCCTTCAACGATTTTTTCCATCAGTTTTTCAATAACCGGCAGCCTCAGGAGCGCCATTCGCTCGGCTCCGGGTTCATCATTTCCAGTGACGGCTATATATTGACCAATCACCACGTGATCGCGGGCGCGCAAAAGATCATGGTACGGCTGACCGACGGTAAATCATACAAGGCTAAGGTCATCGGCAAGGATACCAAGCTCGACCTGGCACTGCTCAAGATCAATGCCAAAGGCCTGCATCCGGTGAAGCTCGGCGATTCCGATAAAAGCCGCGTCGGCGACTGGGTGATCGCCATCGGCAATCCGTTCGGACTGGGTCAAACCGTGACCGCCGGCATCGTGTCCGCCAAGGGGCGCGTGATCGGCGAAGGGCCATATGATGACTTCATCCAGACGGATGCCGCCATCAACCCCGGAAATTCCGGTGGGCCGCTGTTTAATGTCAAAGGGCAGGTCATCGGCATCAACACCGCCATCTATACGCGCAGTGGCGGCAACAATGGCATCGGTTTCGCCATTCCGATCAACCTGGCCAAGGATGTCCTCAACCAGCTGCGCACGACCGGGCATGTGCGACGGGCGCTGCTGGGCGTCGGTATCACCAATATCGATGAGGACACCATGAAGGCGCTCGACCTGAAGAGCCAGAAGGGGGCGCTGGTGTCGCAGGTGCAGGCGGGATCGGCGGCCGACAAGGCCGGCATCCGCCCCAGCGACGTGATCGTCATGTTCAATGGACATCCGATCCGCAAAGCCCATGACCTGCCCTTCCTTGTGGCCAGCAGTGCACCGGGATCGAAAGCGACGGTCGGCCTGATCCGCAACGGCAGGCCGTTAACGCTGACCGTAACCCTCGGGAAGATGCCGAGCGGGAATGCCAAACATGCCAGCACCCATAACGAGGGTGCCGGAAAGCCTCAACTGGGGATGGAACTGCAGAACCTGACCCCGGATATCCGCGAATCGCTGCACACACGGGTGAGGCATGGCGTCGTAGTCAAAGAGGTGATCCCCGGCATGCCAGCCGATCGGGCTGGTATCCAGCGGGGGGATGTGATCTATCGCGTCAACGGCAAGGATGTCGACAACATGAATGCCTTCCTGCGCATGGCCAAGCATTTCCATCCAGGCGATGCCCTGAGGATCATGCTCGACCGCAGCGGTGACCAGGTGTTTGCCCTGGTGGTGATCCCTCCGAAGGGAGGCAACGGCCAGTAAGGTGACAGTCGTTCCGCATGTACAGATCATGAGCCGTATGGACTGTTGCCTGTGTGATGAGGCGGCCGAGGTCGTGGCCGAAGCCGGCCGACGCCGCCTGTGCACATGGGAGAAGGTGGACATTGATACCGATGAAGCACTTCATCGGCGCTACGGCCTCGATATCCCGGTGGTCCTGATCGATGGCGAGGCCTGTTTCAGGCATCACGTGGAGTCATCGCAACTCGAGAACATGCTGGTGGTTAAGCACCGGGAAAGGGGAATGCAGGCATGATCAAGCGTTGGCTGGTTGCTCTTGCCGTTCTGGGGGTGGCCATCGGCCTGGCCTGGAAGTCACTGCCGACCGTCAACCAGCCGCCCAAGCTGAATACGCGCGAGTTGCCATTTTCCCTGAAGGATCTGAAAGGTAAGATGGAGTCGCT
>Ga0307418_1000087_pt1 | contig 25755 bp, 16 predicted proteins | sample SalMarWE160220MG_2_FD_202160 | JGI IMG/M metagenome (GOLD analysis project Ga0307418, IMG submission 202160) | Salt marsh sediment microbial communities from the Plum Island Ecosystem LTER, Massachusetts, United States - WE1602-20 | ecosystem: Environmental > Aquatic > Marine > Intertidal zone >...
GATGAAGCCGCAATCAATCCCCACTGCAGGAGAACTGCCCGCGAATTCCCGACCTGGAAGACCATGCTGGTAAATGTTAACCAGTTCAAAACGATCAAAACTCCAACCAGCCCGGCCATTAGATAAACGACCCAAAAATCTCTCTCCAGATGATAAATTCGGAATAATTCTCTGGCAGTAGCGGCCCAAAGCGGAAAAACAAGCCAGATCAGATCAACCGCCTGCCGACCGGGAATTATAAGTAAGACTTGGAGGGATAAAACGAACCAGATCGAGCTGAACTTTCCAACTTGATCACCTTTCCGCCAGGATGAGATAAATCCCAAAATGCCAAAAACCAGGATGAATGGATTGCTGACAGCCAGGTTAATCAAAACGCGCAGGGGATGAAAACCGCCAGGTTGGATCAAGCCAGTTATAAATTCAGGCAGCGAACCAGCCCAGGCACTTAACCCCTGAAAATTTCCCAGGAAAAAAGATCCCACCATTATTATCACCAGCAGCGGGACCAGGAAGATTTCAAATATAACCGGCAGTTGGCTTTTTTCGCTTCTAAGGGATGATAACCTGTTTTGAGCATATCCTCTCAGGTCAAAAACGCCAAGCAGGCTGCTCACAAATGCAGTCAATAACAGCAGCAGGGATCCCAGCCAAAAAGCAGGACCAGAAAAAAGCCCCATACCAAGGAAGATCACCAACCAACCCAATTTTCCTGAATGGAAGGCTGCTGCTGCCAGAAGGATAAAAACGAGAGCAGACATGGGACTGGCTGCTATTCTGGAAACCGATGCCAATGCCGGGTCAAAAGCCAATCCGGCCGCAAGTATCAAGGCAGGGGTATGGTCCAGCCGTTTTCTCAGCAGAAAAGGAACCCAGATGATAAAACTGCCAACAAGAGCCGGCCAGAAGCGGGCCAGGAAATCACTCCCGTCAAATAATGAGAACAGGACCTCTGTAAAGGACAGGTAACCAACCTGGGATCCTACTGGGATTGACTCTCCCAGGTGAAGCTGCCAGGCTTGATACGCCCAGGCTGCTTCCGAATCTACCAGGGGTGACCTCCCAAGCAGCATCAGGCGCAACAGCAGGGCTGTTATAAAGATCAGGCTGTATATGAGTATTTCTCTTGTTATCCTGCTTTCTTTGTTCATACTGTCCAATCCTGTCGAGATGAATTCCTATATTCCTGTACTGGTATTTAATTTGATGAGGCGGGAGGTATCTGGAAGATCGTCAACCGGTCATTTTGGAATACAGGTTGGAGGTGCAAAATGAACTTGTCGGCATTCAACCCATTGGGGCAATTTTCACTGCCAGCGGCATATTTAGTATATTCCACATCGCCAATCGCCAGATAAAGGACGTTATACTTTTCCAGCACAGATTTGGCAACCTCCCATTGATGAGTACAGTAAAGTGTAGCTAGATCTTCTTTTCGGGGGTTAACTAATTCAGAGTTTCCCCGCCACTGGACTTCATGAAAATCCCAGCCCAGAATTGTTGTATTCCCGGTATATGTGGACAAACGGGAATGGGCAGTTGAATAACTTTCACCTGCTGCCTCAGCAATGACGCCGCTGGGTGCATTCCGGAGCCATTCGACACCTTCATAATCTGATTCCGGATAGAGATAGGCTCCGTCCAATGATAAACCAGCCTCTCTGGTGAAATTATTAGTTTTAGTTTGTATACCAAGTATTGTGTAAAACAAACCCATTACCATTGACAGGGTTAAACCGCTATAAATCAAATATCGCCAGGGTGTTTTTAGAGACTGAAATAATCTTACTGTACCATAAGCGGCAGCAATGCTCCACAACAGCCAGGCTTGATAATAGAACTTAAATATTGTATTGATCCTGTATCCAAATAGATCTTTCAGGAATAAGAACTCGGGGAATAATACCAGAGTCATTCCGGCAATGATCAATACCAAAACAAAGCTGTTGGCGGATTTTTCGGGTAGATGAATTTTGTTCTTTTCCTGTGGTTTTTTATGGAAGATCAATCCCCAACCAAGGATTGAGAGAGCGATGATGGTGATCAATGTACCTGGGATCATAACTCTGCGCCGCAATCCTTCCACCAGAACCTGGTTCAATTCAAATCCCCCGACCGATCCCAGAAATAAGGGAAGAAGCTCAGTGCCGTCCGCTCTTAGCGGGAACCAGCCCATCAACCCGACCATCAGCAGCATCAGCACTAATAAACCCAGAACCAGCGAGCCTGTTAATGCCAGTCCGGTACCGGGGCTGCCAACAGGTTCCTTTTTCTTCCAGCCTGTGATCAACCAGGCAAAAATCGGCACTAAGAGCGGTCCAAACATAACCCAGAATTGGTTTCCTTTAGTTATATATAAAACATTAGGAATAATGCCCCCAGCCTGGGAAGCAAACCCAAGGTACCAGGGAAAGTACATCACTCCGCCTGTCAAACCCAGGGTCGTGCCGAAGAACAGGAAATCCCTGACTATTTCAACAGTCTGCCAATTTGATTGATCTCGTTGATTGCGCAGAGCATAAACACCGGCCAGTATACCGACATACATCGGAAAGTTCCAAATATTCAGAAAAGCCATACCACCTGCCAGCCAGGCTAAGATCAGGAAGAAAAGCGGGGAAATTTCAATAGGTACCAGTGTGATCCAGCGGAATGATTTACTTTTAGGGCGTAGAAAAAGCGCCAGGGCAAATCCTAATATCAGGAACACATAAGGTATCGAGAGCACATGGGGATGAAGGTCAGACAGTAAGAATGAGAAAAATGGGAACTCACTGATCACTTCTTTGCCAAAACCGGAAAAATCGTAATCCTGAATCACCCGGGAAGCACGCCACCACCACCAATGGCCAAATGAGTCCCCGAGCGGCGGATCGACCAGATTTTGTATATCCAGCCAGTTCCAGAAAGGCGAACTGGTCTGTTCAGGTAATCCTCGCCAGAACAACTCTTTAGAATGAAGATAGTGCAGAAAACCTTCCCAGTTGCTAAGGATCAGAGTAAAAAATGGTCCTAATAAGGCTGGGAGGAGCTGAAAGTCTTTTTTACCTGTCCTCAATGCCAGCAGGTTATATAAAATACCAAATGATCCAAGTGCAGCCAGGGCAAAGGTCAGTGATACACCCAGGTTGAAAGCAATGCTGCCGAGAGTGCCGGCAAATTTAGCCAGCATAGCAACCATAACATAACCAAAGTAATAATAGGAAATCGCATAACCTGATAACCAGGGGTCTTTGGGGGGCAGGGTATCGGAGTACAGGATGGCATTGATAAATGCCAGCTCCATCGGTTTTTCTGTCCCCAGAATCTCGGGATTCAGTGACCGGATCAAAGCCCACCCGGCAAAAGCCGCCAGAAAGAGGATTTCCGTGGTAATGATTAAACGCCAGCTGGATCGAATCCAATCCCAAAGGTCTGCAGTCCCTCTCTTTCGCAGAACCAGCAGGCTGGATCCTATAACAAGCAAAAAAGTAAAGATCAATCCAGCCATGTTATTGGCTGTAAATCCGAGGCGGCCCAGGATCCAGTACAAGTAACCCCAGAGCAGTAATCCGAAGATTTTTGAAAAAGTGAAACCACGGCCCGGGATATCAGAGAGCGTGTGGAATAAGAGTGGAAAAACAATCCATCCCAGAGCAGTGACAAGCACATACCAGGCTATAAAATCAAGCATAATATTTCCTAATCAGCTACTGAGATCGTTTGATAAATTGTAGTGTCCTGGCTCTGATAAACCACCTGCCACAGAGTACCCAGACCTTGTTCAAACTTACGTATGCCTTCTGGAAGATAATTGGCACGCTCCAGCTGACCAACAATTATATAACTGACTTGATATTTCTCAAGAAAATCTCCGGCAGCGACCAAATCGTCAGTATCATAAAAGGCATTCACGTCCTCCACCCTGGAAAAGATCCAGTCCTGGGGCGTCAGAGTTCGCTGCTGGCGCTGGTGCCAATTCCATCCTATAACTCCCGGCAGCCCGGTATATACAGTGTACCTTGTGCCCCAGTGGTATTCAACCTGATTGGCTTCCACAATAACCGGTGAGCCTTGAATATTATCCTGCATCCAGCGAATCGCATCATAATCCTGGGAAAGATCAAGAGCTGTATCCAGATCGTAATAGGTGGCATACCGCATAAACTCCATCCCATCCAGGGTATGGGGTGCGGACATCTCCATCCGGTCTTTGATTTTTGCCACACCGCCTAAAATCGGGTATAGCGCAGCCCCGGTTAGCAATATCATAAACAGGATCTGCCAGATGATCTTGAGGGGGGATTTCCTGTTATTCCCCAAGGAGATCAGCCAGCAGAGAGCAGCAGCAGAACTAACGGACATAAAGGTCCAGGCCTGCAGATAGAATTTAAATACTGTATTCATCCGGCCAATATCGCCTTCTACATACACAAGCTCAACCATCAGGGTGATCGCCAAGCTGGTCCCGATCATAAATAAGACAAAACCTTTCATCAAACTCTGGCCGGGGCGCAGTATTAAAATCAGAGCCCAAACCATAACTGGAAGAACGAACCAGATGATATGGACCCCCCCGCCAATAAGAGTGAAACCACCCACAGAAAGGTCGTTCTCCAGGGTGACTCCGAAACTGACAATGATCACTATCATTATCAGCAGGCCGGCGATTATCAGTTCTCGGTATTTTTTCAATTTACTGAGTTCCGAAACAGGAGTTTTCGCCATCCAATCCACAGTTTCCGCAAACATCCAGCCGACAAGGATCAGAAGGAAAAATCCCCAATGAGAGAAATATTCACCTACCGGTGTGTGAGTCCCAAACCAGGGTTTGATGCTGGTATATCCTTCTCCGTACCAGTTTGCATAAGGCTGGAAAGTGATAAACGCAAAAACAAGGAATAACAGCAATCTCAGCGCAGGTTGGAACCAGATGTATCCCTGTTCTTTGCTTTCCTGCCACCAGGCATAGATCAGCGCAGCAGCTCCCAGGGCTAAGTAGGGATAAAAATCCCAGGTATTTGTCGGGCGCAGAACGCCAACAGCTAATCCACCAACCAGCGGTACCCCGATCAAATTTCCGAAACTATATTGATTAATTCCCTTCTGGCGGGTTGATTTAATGATCGACAATACCCAAGCAAAGGCCAAGACAGTCAACGGCAGAGATATGAAGTGGGCATGAGGATCCCCATATAGGAATGTGAAAAAAGGGAATTCTGTGATCGGTCCGCCATGTTCACTGCCAATCACCCGGCTGGGATTCCAATACCATTCATCCAGCCTGTAATGTAATGTTGGGGTATAAAAAAGCTGGACAAAACCCAATAGGGTCCACTTAACTCGCTGGAAGAAATTTCCATCTAAAACATTCATTCCTGCGGATGCCAGCTTCTGCAAACCCCTTAACACCATCTGGATCACTCCCAGGTTACCAAAAATAGCCAGGCCTAAAACACCCGAGCCACCGGCAAGGTAAGGCAAGTCATGGAGTTTATGTTCAGTGGTCTTTCCATTTAACAGGTTCCAGGCAATAGAAAAGGCCCCCAAACCAAGAGTCATGAACAGGGTGGGAAGAATTAAATTATAGGCGAATGAGGGCACTATACCCAGCAGCTTGGTCAGAACGCCAACAAACACAAATCCAAAGTAATAATAATTGATATACCCTCCCGCAAACCAGGGATCATAGGGCGGGAAGGTCGTGCTTTTTAGGACCGCATTGAAATAAGAGAAATCCATCGGCCTCTCGCCGCCCTTCCAGGGATGCCAAAGGTCAGGATTACCAAAGCGGATCAAGATCGCTGCCACGAACAGGGTCAGGGCAAGGATCTCAATTGTCAGGTAATATCGCTTGGCTCCCTTCCATTCTTGCAGAAGATCTTCCCTTTGACGGTAACCAGCATACAATCCGGCACAAGCCAACAGGAATAAGACACTCAGAATTGTGCTCCTCAGGAATGGAATTCCGGCGGACCCAGCAAGCCAAACCAGATAAGAGAGCAGCAAAAGTCCAAAGGTACGGGCCAGAGGATACCCTTTATCTGTTAACCCGGGCAAGACCAACCTCATAAGCGGGTATACCAGCAATCCGATCAGAAACAGGACTGCATACCACAACACTACACCAGCTATCTGATATTTATTCTGAAGGGAATCTAAATCAAAGAAATCGCTCCAGGTCCCACCCTCCCGCTGTTCAGCCAGCCGATCAGGCGGCAGCAGCAAATTTCCTGGATGGTTATCGGCTTGTTTAGGTGTGATGTGAATCACTTTGCTCAGATCCACTGCTGACAAGATTTTCGCCGCCCCACTGAGTGAAAAATCATCAGTTTTCTGAAAGATGAACACCTTGGGATGGTCGTAAACCGTAAAAGCTTCCTCTGCCGGTTGATCATTGATAACAATCGGCCCGATTGTGGGATTGTTTTGGAAGGTTTTGATCAATCTAAAACCCAGGGATCCCTCAAAATAACCAGGCAGCGCCTGGTTATAACAATTCTCAATAGTGAGGTAAACCGGACACCCCATTAGCTGGCGATAATATTCCGTGGTTAGAGGGTATCTTTCCGGAACCCTGGTGGTAGTAGCCCACTGCCGGCTGGAAGTGATCACTATATAATCCGCCTGGTTCATTGTGGAAAGAAAACGATCTAACTTTTCCAGATTGTCATCCCAGTACAATTCAAAATTCAAACCACCCTGATAGATGCCCCCAAAGGGATCATATCCTTCCATCCTGAGGGGAATCCCATCATCCCAGGAACTCTCATTGGCAATCCCAGTGCCCTGAAAACTGATCGCCCCAACTGGGTCCTGAACTGTCACCTGCAGCTGATATACTTCATCGGTGATGACCGAAACCATGTTATTAAAAGTTATGCTCCCAGAGGAAGAACCTTCCTGGAAGTTAAATACCCCTGTTTCCTCAATCAGCTTCTGGCCGGACGAATCGTTTAACATGATCTTTATCGTCAGCGGTGAGACTGAAGGGTTGTGGCTGATGATGTGTGGGAAGTACAGAGAGGTAACCTGGCCAGTGAACTTTGAATCAAAACTGGTAAACCAGCTGGAATCTCCCTGGATGATCAACCCTTCAGGGTAAGAAATCAGTTGTTGATGGCTTTGAGCCCCGTCGTCAACAATTAAGGTGGCGACACCGGGTATATTTTCAAAAATCCACTGGGTTGCAGCCACTCTGGGCTGTGGATTAGTATAGATCCGGGAAAAGGCAAACGCCCAACCAGCAGTGACCACCAGGGATAAAACGCCAACCGTTAAAACTAGGCCCCTCATCAAACCTCGAGGTAGACTCCAGCTACCAATCTTCAACTTCCCTTCTTTGAAGCCTTCCCAGGCTTCGATCAAGACCCAGGCTGCAAAAACTGCCAGCAAGGGGTAGATAGGAAGCTGGTAGCGCATTGTGCTGTTCCACTGCCTGGACTGCCAGACAAAGTACAGCCCTGTCCAGACCCACAAAATCAGGTGGGGGTTCCAGGTCCGTTTGGTAAAGGTCTTCCATCCCATCCAGAGATAACCTGACCAGGCCAGAAGGCCAAATGGAATTCCCAATCCCCAAATCACCATGTTCTGGAGTGAGAACCAGATCGGACGTCTGGCCCATTGTAGTGCTGGCGGGTAATCAACATCTCCAGATGTTTGAGCCCGGAGTGATCTCATCCCCGAAACCCAGGTTTCATTCAGGCCAACATTAAAAAATCCCGGTCCTTTAAAGGCATAGGGTTGACAGATCCGGAAAGTCACCAGGCTGGTCAATGCAGCCAGAACAAGGAAAAAGAAGATCCTGGGCACTTGCTGATCTTTTTTCTCATCATCCAGCCCCTGCCAGTAAACCAGCGCGGCCAGCGGCAGGGTGATGGCAACAGGAGCAGCATTGATTTTAGAAGCAACTGCCATTCCCAGAGCAACACCAAACATCAGGAAAGATATCAGATCAAGCCGCTCTTTTTTAGTGCTGATCACTTCAACCGCAAAATATACTGCCAGCAGGGTGAAAAAAGTTGTGAATGTATCTACTGTGAAGAAATGGGATTGCTGGATCTGAAGAACTGCAAAAGCAGAAAAAGCCGCTCCAAGGATCCCTACTCGCCTGTTATAAAGGCGGGTGCCAATAAAAAACACCAGCACTACCGAAAGTAAATCCATAACCGCGGACATGGCCCGACCGACCAGATATACACTTCCGTATCCTGTCGAGCCAACAAGTTCTGCCATATATCTGACCATAAAAATAGGCAGAGTGCCGTACACAAAGAAACTGTGTCCCTGGTTATTTGGATTTAAGGTTGAAAGGGATGTATCAAAATAACCTGAGGCGGAGTCCACCGGAATTATGCTGGATTCCACCATGGTTAAGAACCGTTCGTCTGGGTGAAGGTGCTGTTCAACATCCCAGTCGAGGCCAACAAAACGCAGATATGCCCCGGCTGTAAGGACAAAAATCAACAATATAGCAGTCAGCCAGCGATTCAGGTCAGATTTTGTTTTTATATCCATAAACTAGTTACCACAGTTTTTACTGCAGCACATAATAAAGCATAAAATCACGGCCTTCAACCCCGGATTCAAACCTCTCAATAATACCATCAGGATATAAATCCCGGAGGATCTGGTAGGTTTCTTCATCGTCTGGTTTGTAAATGTACAGTTTGGGAGCAGACGCCATTTCTGTGCCCCGAATTTCCGTCTGCCAGAGGGCAAAATCACGGACCTGGCCAATAGCGTGAATCCCAACCAGGCGGGTGTCCACCCAATGAGGGTAGGGAACCACCCAGGCATGGTCATCATCACCGATCGTGTCAGCAAACTGTTTGATCACTGCCCCGATTTCAGAAGTATTCCAGGCTCTGGATCTGAACTGCTGATAATAATCCACAAATACCAGTCTGGCATTAGTCTGCATGCTGAACCCGGCCAGAACCAGAACGATTCCCGTAGAGATCCACTTCCCTGTTCTGCCAGGAATAATGGATCTCAGGTTAACTACAAGATTCTCAACTGTGATGGCAATGATGATAAAAACCGGGATAATTGCGCCACCCGAGCGATTCAGGGAAGGATTCTCGTCGGGGAAGGCAAGTGAGAGGATAGAAGGCAGCATTAACAGGGGGATCAACAACAGTAAGGAAAGATCCATCCAGTGCCTTTCTTTTATATAGCGGATCACCAGCAAGATCACTCCCAGACTCAACATCGCCGCTGAAATCACACCCAGCGCCGGCCGGCCCGGGACAGAATGAACCCAGATCTGGCCATTATCCCACTGGTACATGATCAATGATTTCCAAAGATTTGAAAAGAAAATTTTCAGAGCAGAACCCGGCAAAGCCGTTTCGACATCTGACATCCTGGTTAGCATTCGATAAGAGAACGTGGAATAGTTAGTCGAAGCGTACCGACCCAGAGGTAGAAAAACGATCAAGGAGATCAAACCCACCAGCAGCAGGGCTATTACAGCCATGCGGCGATTATCCTTTGATTTTGTATGCAAGAAATAGATCAAGAGGATCAGGATCACTGCGAATGGCACTATCCGGAAGGGACTGTATCCATGCAGGCCGATGCCCAGAGCAAGCCCGGCATAAAGGAAATCATTCCACTTTTTTCTTTTGATCCCGCGGACCAGGAAAAAGATCGTTGGCGCGACAAAAGCCGGGTAAAGGGCAAAACGCAAAGCTACCCGGGAGATCACATTAGGCCAATAGGCGATGCCGGCAAAGAACATGGCAAAAAGGCCGACTTGCTTATTCTTTATTTCCTTACCAAGTAGGTAGATAAACGGAAGGGAAAACAGACCCATAATGCAGGTGCCCAGCTTTAGACTCAGAAAAGATATTCCAGTACCGAAGATTTTCGCCATTGCGGCGGTCAGGTACATCTGGAAGGCTTCCCTTCCCGTATTGCGGGGGAAGAATATAAAGTGGTTCCCTCGAAGCACATCTGCGACATCAATCAATTTTTCAGCATGATCGCTGAACATTTCCGGCGGAACCTGATTAAGTAAATAAAATCTGTAGAATCCCGCTATGAGAAATGCAATCATAACCAGGATCATCCAGGGAGTAACCCTAAATCCATTAGTTATAAACGTTTGCCATGTGGTTCTGATCTTCCCCAGCCAGTCTTCAGGGATCCTGAGAGACCACCAGATCAAACCCAAACCAGCGATCCAAAAGCTGATATTGAGCAAGTTGAATAAATTGCCAGTAAAAAAGAAGAAAGCCAGCAGGGATAAAAAACTGCCAACCAGGAACGGGATCCAGCGAACAGAAAAATCGTGCGCTTCTCCTTCATCTGGAAGAAGAGTATCCAGCTTCCAGTCCTTAAATATAATCAGTAACAGTAATGCTATCCCAGCTGCCGCATAAAAGAAAATCAATAAGGCTGCAGAACGGTTATCAGGTTCACCAAATAATTGAGCGCTGATCGCGAATAATGCTGGCAGGAAAACCAGATATATTTTCCGGATCCTTCTTTCGGAGTCACTTCTGGGTGGTGCTGACTTTTCCAGCTCAGACCCCTGCTCCGCAGGAGGAATTATCAGGCTGCTTTTTTGCCAGAATTTCAGTTTCTCTACCACGTAATCAAGTACACTTGGTTCTTCCATAAAATCCTGTTCTCAAAGTAAATTAGATCATTTAATCCGTCTTGTTATATAAAAAGAATATACGCCCGCCGAGCTCTTTGGATCACAATCGTAATGTGGTCTGACCAGGCGATCCGTCAGGAATAAATTCCATCGAGCAGGGCAAAGGATCCAGCGCCGAAAGATAATTTTTGAAACCCAGGATGGCACACCAAAATAGTGGCCCCACTCCAAAACATGAAAGGCCGAAGGAGGAAAATAATCCCACGAGTCCTCGATCACAAATCCGAATTTCCCCAGCCTTTTTTTCCAGGTATCGTAGGAATCACAATTATAATGCCGCGAGATCCTGTTGAAAAACCCCCGGTATAAATCAGCCAATCCTGCAAGCTTGATCCTGTCCAATCCATTGCTGATCGACAGTGTATCCAGAAAACGGTGATTTGGTACACAAAATATGAACGGTGCTCCGGGTTTCAACACCCGGGCGGTTTCCTTGATGACAGGATCCAGGTCAGGTATATGCTCCAACACAGAATTGCTAACTGCGCTGGAAAAATAATCTGATGGATAGGGCATATTATTTCCTTCCGCGCAGACAAGATTCTGATAGGACGACCTGGTCCCTGCGTCCTGGATTGGTCCCCACCAGGGATCCAAACCCATATCCAGCGGTTCCTGGAAAGCCAGGCTCGCAAAATGACCATCCCCGCAGCCCAGATCCAGAACAGGACCCGGCAGAGAAATATCCTTATAAAAACGAGCCTCCACCGCTCGCAGTAAGGCCCGGAAATAGGGAAGATCTCTTAAATGAGCTGTTAGATAATCTATCAAGACAAATCCCCTCGTAACTCTTTGTAAATCATTTTATAAGCAGCCGCATTCACCAAAGGATCAAAAGTATTTGCTATTTCTTCTGGTGAACCCTGATATTTTTCTGGCTGTGACACTATATTTTTGATCGCCTCTGCCAGGGCGTCAGCGTCTCCGATAGGTACTACTTCACCCATTCCGGTCATCCGGGGAGGAACCCTTACGCCAGGCAGATTTGAAGCGATCGTGGGTGTACCCTGGAGCATGGCTTCGATCTGCACCAAGCCGAAAGTCTCTGTGGAATTAAGGCTGGGAACAACTAACACATCTAGACAATTATAAAAGAGAGTCATCTCTTCTGGGCTTAATACTCCCAGAAAAACCCATTGTCCTTTTTCCTGATATGACTGAATACTGGGCAGCAGTTTCTGATAATAAGCGTTTTCGCCCATCACATCCTGGTATTGACCGGCATACAGGACCATGGCTCGAGGGAAAGATTCCATCACTGCTGGCATGGCATTGATCAGAATCTCTACTCCTTTCTCTGTTGCAAACCGGGTCGCCATCCCTATCACCGGTGAATTACCCTGAGGATTGGTCCTGCTGATATATTCCTTAATAACCTCAGGAGATGCGAGCGGCATAACCACTGGTGGCAGAATTACACGTACTTTCTCCTTAAATCGCTGCAGGTAAGGAGAATGATCCGCAAAATCATCTGTATAGGCGCCGATCCTGTCCGCCAGCATCCCGGCTAAATAGTTCATGATATGCACTACAGCGTTGATTATCCTGTTAAAGAAGGACTTTGGCAGCAGCAAATCACAATGATAAGTGATCAGAGTAGGCTTATTAAGAATTCGACCCCGCAAAGCGGTCCCGGCGGCGTCGAATTGCGGAAGATGCAAATGGACCACATCATGGCTTGCCACCAGCTTCCAAGCCAGCCAGCCAAACGTGGGCATGATCACTCCTTTGCTTACCCGGAATAATACTGGGGCACGAACGATCCTGACACCATCCTGGATCTCTTCCCGCGGCAGATTCTTGTCATACTGGGAAGTCAGCACGGTCACTTCGTGTCCCAGCTTTACAAGGGATTTAGTCAGACGTTCCACATATATCGTTAAACCACTGGTGTGGGGACGGTAATATGTGAGAACAGTAAGAATCTTCATGACAATGAATCCGCTGTTTGTGAATTATTCAAAAGGAATTCCTAAAACAGATCCTGGTTGGCTCTTACCCACTTAAACAGCTTTTTAATACCTGCTTCAACACCTATTTCCGGTTTCCAACCAAAATCGTAGGCGGCTTTTTGTATATCGGCGATAAATACACGCTGATCCCCCGGCCGCCAGGGTTCCCAGGATACAGGGATTTCCTGCCCAAGCTCTTTTTCTAACAACGGCCCGAATTCCTTCCATATAGAAAGAGTATGTTTATGGCCGCCCCCAATATTATATATTTGTCCTGCGGTCTTATCAATGTTCTCAGCTGCCTGATCATAAGCTGTCAGGAGATCCTCCACATATAACAGGTCCCGGACCTGTTTTCCATCACCGTAAATAGTAATGGGTTTTCCTGTTACTGCCGCGATCACAAACCAGGCAACCCAACCCTGGTCTTCGATTCCAAATTGATGGGGACCATAAATACAGCTCTGGCGGAAGACAACTGTTCGCAAGCCAAATATACGATGGTAATCCCTGACATATTGATCACCAGCACCTTTAGAACATCCATAAGGCGAGTGAAAATCCATTGGTTGGGATTCAGTGATCCCTTTGGGGTGATCAGGGAAATAATAACCTTCCTTTCCTTCGGTTACATTTACATCTTCCAGATCACCATATACTTTATTGGTTGATGCATAGATCACCGGCGGCTGAGGGGAGCATAACCGGGCGGCTTCCAGAATATTAAGTGTGCCCAGAGCATTGATCTCAAAATCTGTTCTGGGATCAATCACGGAAGTGGTAACTGCAACCTGGGCAGCCAGGTGCAGCACCAGATCAGCTCCCTGGATAACAGATATTACAGCATCTGAATCCCGGATATCCCCTTCAATCAGTTCAAATGAATCTTCTCCAAATGAATTCTTTAACCACTGGATATTGCCTGGTGTGCCAACCCGGGATAGGTTATCAAAGATAGTGACCCGATCACCTCTATCAATCAAACGGGCAGCATAATTAGTCCCGATAAATCCAGCCCCGCCCGTGATTAGAATTGATTTGCTCACGAATCACCTTCCTCTCTGTGTTGTTTGCTGAATTGCCAGATATCACGCAAACTGTATCCTTCCCTCACCAGGCCAAACGATCCAAATATTGTTGTCACTATAAGGTTAAGTACATGGCTGGTCAAAGCATAACTGAACGCAACTGAGCGATCTATTCCAAACGCCACTAATGCAAGGGTGATGCTTGCTTCATATAAACCTATGTTACCAGGGGATGAAGGGATGGATATTCCAATAGCAACGGCGCCAATAACAAACACTGCCATGATGAAGTTGCCATCCGGGATAAAAGCCTTCAGCACAAGATATTGAAAAACCAGTGATATTCCCCAGCTGAGGGCCATTCCGATCAATACTCTGGTGGATTTAAGTGGATCAGAGAGTGTTTCCAAACTGGAGATGACTGAACGAACAAGCTCGATCAATCTGGACTTGAATCGCTCTCCTGGAAGAGTTAGATTTTCCAGCCACTGATATACTTTTGCCTTGTTCTTGACTAACAGAATCAGAATAACTGATGCCAATACAACAAAACCGGCCAGAAGGTACAGGAAAAACACATCCAGTGAAAAACCCAGGGCAAATGGCAGTCCAATAAAAAACAGACTGAGAGCAAAGCCCAGATCAAAGATCCTTTCTACCAGGATTGTCGGTACTGCACTCCAAAAATTAAATCCTGATGGAAATAATAAAATCACTCTGGCGACTTCACCTAACCTGAATGGCAGGATCGTGTTCACAAAATAACCGGCATTAATTATTAAGAAGGATTGAGAAAGGGAGACTTTTTCGTTCAAGATTATCCGCCAGGCATAGGCCCGGCATAGCAGGGCAAAAACCAACAAGAACATCAGGGGAGCTACAAGCAGAATATTGATCTGTTTAAAAGCGGCTACTACCTGATTTCCGTCGATAAAAATGATCAGGACGGCCAAAGCTACCAGGCTTAACCCTATCCCAATAATGAATCTAAACTGAGTCCCGCTTTTTTTATCTTCAGTCATCTTCCAACCTCAAGACAGCCATAAAGGCATCCTGGGGAATATCTACATTTCCGACTCGCTTAAGCCGCTTTCTGCCTTCTTTTTGATTCTCCAGCAATTTCCGTTTCCTGGTCACATCACCCCCATAGAGCTTGGCTGTGACATCTTTCCGGAGGGCTTTCACATCAGCCCGCGCAATGATCTTCCCACCCGCAGAAGCCTGGATGGGCACCGCAAAATGCTGGCGAGGGATTAAATCCTTCAAACGCGAAACCAGGATCTTCCCCTTGCGGACGGCTTTGTCTTTATGGACAATAGATGCCATTCCATCTACAGGTTCTCCATTAACCAGGATCTCAAGCTTAACCAGTTTCTCACTTCGATATCCGGCAAAAGAATAATCCATTGAGGCATAACCCCGTGATACGGATTTCAGATAATCAAAAAAATCCACAATCAACTCCGAAAGCGGAATCTGGAAATTCAGCTGGACCCGCTTAGGGCTTGGATACTGCTGGCTGACAAACGTTCCCCGCCTGACAGTCGCCAATTCCATTACCGGGCCATAGTATTCGAGCGGCAGGAAAACCTGCAGATCCATCCAAGGTTCCTGAATTTCTTCATACTCACTTTTGTCAGGTAAATCAGCCGGCGAATCGATCTCTAAAATCGCCCCATTCCTCTGCACTACCCGATATTTAACAGATGGTGCAGTTGCAATGATATCTAGATTATATTCCCGTTCCAGCCTTTCCTGGATAATCTCCATATGGAACATGCCCAGAAACCCACACCTAAAACCCAGGTTCAAAGCTTGGGAAGATTCAGGTTCAAAAACCAGTGCAGCGTCATTCAGCTGTAATTTTTCCAGCGCATCCCTTAAGCTGACATAAGCTTCGTTATCTACCGGAAAAAATCCCGCAAAAACCATCGGTTTGGCTTGTTTATATCCAGGAAGGGCTTCCTGGGCAGGATTCTTGGCAAAGGTGATTGTATCCCCTACCCGGCATTCATGCACAGATTTCAAACCTGTTGCGATATACCCCACTTCTCCGGGATAAAGCACATCAACAGGGGTCATTCCCGGGGAGAATACACCGATCTCAAATGGTTCGATATCCTTCCCCGCCGCCATCAATCGCAGCATATCTTTGCGGGTAATGGTCCCATCGAAAATCCTGATATAGGCGATCACGCCCTTATAGGAATTGTAATGTGAGTCAAATATCAGGGCTTTCAAGGGCAAGTCTGGGTTATGGGTCGGGGCTGGCACATCCTGGATGATTTTTTCCAGAACAGGCAGGATGTTTTCCCCATCCTTGGCTGAGATCCGGAGGATGGTATCTGGGGGAGTGCCCAATAAAGCGCTGATATCGTTGGCGATTTCATCCGGCCTGGCAGCCGGCAGATCGATCTTATTAATAATGGGAATGATTTCCAGATCGGCTTCCAGGGCGGCATACATGTTGGCTATTGTTTGAGCCTCCATACCTTGAGCGGCGTCAACCACCAGTAAAGCGCCCTCACAAGCTTCCAACGCCCTTGATACCTCATAACCAAAATCAACATGACCGGGAGTATCGATCAGATTCAGCTCATATTCCTGCCCGTCAAGAGACTTATATCTCATTTGGACTGCTGAAGCTTTGATGGTCACACCTTTTTCGCGTTCCAGATCCATATTATCCAGAACCTGGTCCGACATATCGCGCTCAGAGATAGTATCCGTGATCTGCAGCAATCGGTCTGCAAGAGTGGATTTCCCGTGGTCAATATGGGCAATGATAGAAAAATTACGTATTTTGTTTATATCCATGAACAGGCTAGTATACCCGATGAGATGATCTTTGGGTAATTAATTTGTTGGTAGCTGGTTTTCTTTTTCCCCCACCCGGACAAAAAAGAAGAGGGGCACCATTCCCAGGCCCAGCAAGGCTATTCCAATTCCCAGTCCAATTTTATCCACCATAAAACCTAATAGCGGGGCAAATAGAGCGGAGAAAATGGTTGTTAACAAAGTTTCTGTGGATAAACCGGACGCCATCACGCGGGACGAGATCTGGTCACTGATGGCACCAACATTGATCGGCCGGCGAACGTTATTCAAAATAAACATACCAACAAAACAGATCACTGCAATCAGCACCTGATCAAGTGCGGCCATCAAACCAGCAATTATCAGCAAACCGATCCCAACCAGATAAGTGATGTTAACAACCCTAGACAGATTTCTAAAACGATTACTTAAATAGTATGCCCGTCTGGAGGCCAAACTTGTCAGTAAATAGATCACAAAATAGACCAGTCCGATCAGAAGCGCTTCCCTGCGGGTTTCTTCCAGGGTGGTAAAAAGCAATATGGAGAGTGCAAAACCAGATACCATGGGCTGCAAATAATCCTTGGTCGACTTAAAAACTGCTGTAAAACTGGCGCTGTTCAGGATCACTTTAATAGCGGCTCCATCTTTGACCATCTGGAAAAACCCCTTTAGTATCGAATCAAATCTGGTCCAGATTTCCTTTCCTTTCACCGAAGTGATCTCTCCATCCAGTTCTTTTGGATAGGTCGCCAGGTTAATCAAGTCCAATGCATAAGGTATGGTTGATGCCAGGAACATGATCCTGTAGCTTCCTGTATAAAATACCAGTCCGGCTGCAATCAAAGCGTTCAATGCTGAGCCAAACTGGGAAGCGCTGCGGGTTAATCCATAATAAGCAACTTTCAAATCACTAATGTCATTGATCTTTAGATATTCCAGGATCAGGGCTTTGTGGGTCCCGGTTCGGAGCGCATCTCCAAAAGCAAAAAATATCATGGCCAGGGATAAAAATCCAAAACCCTTTAAAGAATAGAGGATCACAAAGGACACAATATACGAAATGAACGCGGACACCATGGCTTTCCTTCTGCCAAAGGAATCCGACAGCAGCCCGGTCGGGAGTTCTAGCAAGTTGGTCGCAATATCACGGATGGAGTACAGAATACCTATCTGTAAAAATGTCAAACCATAGGATCGGAAGATCAACAGTATAAATGGGTCAAAGAATCTGAGGTTCTTTAAAAATCCATACAGAGAGAAGCGGTAGAACATGCTGTCTCTAATAATTAGCGCTGATTTGTTTTTCATAATGAGTCAGAACCTTTATCAAAACAAACTGGATACCATCCCATGGATCTTTTCCTTTCCAGCATTATCTCCGGGATAGATCAACCAGGCTAAAAATTCAACATTTCCTGCCGGACCATGGAGAGGTGAACGAATCAAACCCATGGGAGTAAAACCAATGTCAGACACAAAATCCAGCATATCCATCAGGATCCTTTGATGAATAGCAGGGTCCAGGATAACACCTGCACCTTTGGCTGATTCCTCACGGGCAGCTTCGAATTGAGGCTTGATCAAAACCACCGCCTGTCCTCCGTTTTTTGATAACCATCCTGCAGCCGGCACCAGGATTTTCTTCAAGGAGATAAAGGAAACGTCCGCGGTTATGAAATCAATCGTTTCGGGTAACTCTTCCAAATTCCTTGCATTGGTGCGCTCCAAAACCTCCACTTTGGGGTTGTTGCGGAGTTTCCATTCCAGGATCCCGTAACCCACATCGATAGTGTACACCCTCTCAGCGCCGTGCTGCAGCAGGCAATCTGTAAAACCACCTGAAGAGGCTCCAATATCGGCGCACACCTTCCCTTCCACATCAAGGGGAAACTGTTCAAATGCTGCCTGCAGCTTATCCCCACCCCTGGATACAAATCTCTGATCAGGGATAAGAGTGATCCCTTCAGGATCGCTGACTCGTTGGGAAGATTGGAATACCAGCTGTCCAAGGTACTGGACCTTGCCTGCCATAACCAACCTGTTTGCTTCCTCAAGATCGTCTGCCAGACCAATGCTGACCAGCGATTGATCAATTCTCTGTTTTTTTGCCATATACCTATTTTAACATTACCTGCGCGAAGCTGAATCATTCCCTCCCCTTCCCAATTGATTCATGCTATGATTTCTTTATGTTAATCGCCTTACTGAAAACCATGCGGCCTAAACAATGGGCTAAGAATGTTTTCGTATTTACAGCCCTGGTTTTTGATCGAAAACTATTGAACCTTTCAGCCTTCCTGTCTACACTGGCAGGAGCGGCCATATTCAGTCTAATTGCCAGCGCGGTTTATATCTTCAATGATATCGCTGATAGTGAATCTGACAAACAACATCCTACTAAGAAGAATCGTCCTATAGCATCGGGGAAGCTCTCCCTGGGAGCTGCCTGGGCAGCAGCAATTCTTCTTTTAATAATTGCGTTCCCTCTGGCATTTCTATTGGACCCTGGATTTCTGGCCATCTGCCTGGTTTATTTTGTCCTCAATTTGCTTTATTCCACAAAACTTAAGCACATCCCATTGATTGATGTGCTCGTTCTGGCATCTTTTTATCTGCTGCGTGTCGTCTCCGGAACTGCCCTGATCGAGGTAAGGCGCTTTTCCCCCTGGTTATATGTGGTCACTTCACTATTTGCCCTGTTTATTGGCCTGGGAAAACGACGGGCAGAGTTAGTATTGCAGAATGATAACGAGGGGAAAGTCCGTCCGGTTCTTGAAGGATATACGATTGAACTGCTCGACCAACTCATTATCATTGTCTCCGGGACAACAATCGTCTCATACAGCCTGTATACTTTCTCTGCACCCAATCTGCCTGAAAATCATTCCATGATGCTCACAATTCCTTTTGTTTTATATGGTATCTTTCGGTATCTCTACCTGCTCCAGGCCGGGAAAGGCGGCGCTCCTGAAGATATCGCTCTGACCGATCGACCGCTGCAGGCGGCAATTTTGCTCTGGTCTGTGGTTGTCATGCTTGTTTTTTATTTCTTCTAAGATATGCCTGCATTTTCAGCTTCATCACCTGGAAAGATCATCCTCTTTGGCGAACACGCAGTTGTTTACGGGGAACCGGCAATTGCTATTCCGGTTTTTTCTACCCAGGCCAAAGCTATTATCAACGCGCGCATCCAGGGTAGACCGGGGGAAATTTGGATAGAGGCGCCGGATATTTCTCTCTCTGCTCCAATAGACCAACTTGAATTGGACCACCCATTGAGGACTGCCATCCAGGTGGTTATCGGCGAAAATGACCTCGATCAAGTCCCCTCCTGTAATATTCTGATCACATCAGATATGCCTCCATCATCCGGGTTGGGTTCCAGCGCGGCCATATCAATATCCCTCATCCGGGCTTTTTCCGCCTTTTTGGGAAAACGCTTGAGTGAGGAACAGGTATCAGATTATGCTTATGAGGTAGAAAAGATCCATCACGGCACTCCATCAGGTATTGACAACACTGTTATCTCCCATCAGAAACCAGTCTATTATCGGAAGGGAAACCCATTCGAATTCCTCGAGATTGGGGAGGAGTTTTCGGTCCTGATCGTTTACTCCGGCATATCTGGCAATACCAAGGAAGCTGTGGAGGGAGTACGGGAAAGATGGCAAAAAGAACCTGATCTATATAACCAGATCTTTTCAAGAATTGGAGAGATTACACAGGCGGCCAGAGGGATCATTGAAACTGGAAGCCCGGATCAACTTGGAGCCTTGATGACCGAGAACCACCAGCTGCTGCAGAAAATTGGAGTCTCCTCACCTGATTTAGACCAGTTGGTTCTGGCAGCAATAGAGGCTGGCGCGCTGGGCGCCAAACTATCAGGGGGAGGCCTTGGGGGTCACATCATCGCCCTGGTTAAATCGGATGCAGATTATATTAGTGAGGAATTGCTTAAAAAGGGTGCGGTTTCTACCTTGATCACACCAGTAAAAAACCGCGATTTAAACAAATAATCTGCCTTATTTGGCTAACTTTAGCGATGATCTTCTCCATTGATCAGGGGCAATAACCCTGTGGTATGATTATGGGCGAATTATTAGTTGAAGGAGATTGAGTCAGTATGAACATATCAATGTGGCGTAAAGCATTGCAGATCATTCCCAAGATCACCAAGGAAGAGTGGGATGAATTGGATCTGATCTCACGCTGGCTGATTGCTACCAGGGCTGCTGTTCTGGTGACAACATTCCTTTCAGCTGCTTTTGCAGGCATCTTTGCTATCAGAGTTGGGGCATTTGATTTCTGGCGCTGGGTTCTAGTCACCGTTGGTTTATACCTGGCGCATGGAACAAATAATTTCCTGAATGATTACACTGATTTTGTAAGAGGGGTGGATGTTGATAATTACTACCGGGCCCAGTACGGCCCCCAACCTCTTTTGCATGGGTTAATGACTAAAAAAGAACTCCTGATCTATGCCGCTGTGACTGGCACTATTGCTGCAGCCTGCGGAATCGCTCTGGGAATCATGCGGGGTGAAGGGACCTGGATCCTGATGGGGGTGGGAGTGCTTTTTGTGCTCTTTTATACCTACCCACTGAAATATATCGCCCTGGGTGAACTGACAGTGTTTCTCGTCTGGGGCCCACTGATGATTGCTGGCGGCTATTACGTGATCACGGGTTTGCCCTGGGATTGGACGATCGCCCTGGCAAGTTTACCGCACGGCGTTGGGGTGACATCGATGTTATTTGGAAAACACATCGATAAACTCAAACAGGACAAGGATCTCAAAATCCACACTTTGCCAGTTGTTCTGGGCGAAAAGCTCGCTCGCTGGTTTATGACTGCCCTGTTAATCCTGTCCTATGTGATTGTTATCTTCTTGATCTGGACCCGCTTTTTTACCCCGGTCATGCTCCTCTCCTTGCTGGCAATCCCAACCCTGGTTGAGATCTGGCCCATTCTCTCTAACCCAAAGCCAGACGAGAAACCGGAAGAGTTTCCGGATGTCTGGCCTAATTATTATGTCGCTGCTGCCTTTCATCATACCCGCCGCTTTGGGAGCCTTTTCCTGATTGCTGTCATCCTCGATACAATAGTAAAGCTGATCTGGCCTGGATTCTGGATCTAATCCAGGTCCATATCTGATCAGAACACACAAAATAACAGGGCCGGGAGTTCTCAGCCCTGTTTCTCTCTCTTGACCCTGAACTCAGGCCTGACTACAATAAATTCATGGATGAATCCGGAAACACACCAACTGGGAAGAAGCTGACATTTCTAAAACTGGGTGGATCGCTGATCACCGATAAACTTACCCCTCGAACTGCCCGGATTGAGGTCATCCAGCGCATTGCAGCGGAAATCAAATCTGCCCTTGAGAAGGACCCCTCTCTGCAAATCCTTCTCGGACACGGTTCAGGTTCATTCGGGCATTATTCCGGTAAAAAATATAAAACCAGGGAAGGTGTTTCCAGCCAGGAGGATTGGCGGGGATTCGCAGAGGTCTGGTATGATGCAACCTCGTTAAATCAGCTGGTGATAACGGCCCTGAAGGACGCCGGTACCTCCCCCGTGGCATTTCCACCCTCAGCATCGGTACTCTCATCCAACGGGCAGATTACATCCTGGGATCTGCGACCTATCCGGTCCGCATTGGAAAAAGGCCTTTTACCGGTTGTATATGGTGACGTGGTTTTTGATTCCAAACTAAGTGGAACAATCCTGTCAACCGAAGATCTTTTTGTGCATCTGGCCAGAAAACTTGAACCAGGCAGAATCTTGCTGGCCGGGCAAGACCCGGGCGTCTGGCGGGATTTTCCTGCGTGCACCCAGCTTTATGACAAGATCAGGCCCGCAGATCGAGATACACTTGGCCAGACAGTCAGCCAATCTCAAGCGCCAGATGTCACTGGCGGGATGGCAGATAAAGTTGAACAGATGTTATGTCTGATCGAGCATATCCCGGAATTAGAGTGCCTGATCTTCTCCGGTGAAGAACCTGAAAGCATTTCAAATACACTTTCAGGCCATGATATAGGTACTCTACTCACCTTGTAGTAATTTTATTAATTCCCCGTAAGTAAACAAATCCAAATATCCTATCAGTTATAATGAATAGACACATTCAGATAGAATGAGGATGCATGGATATTTTAACTAAAAAACAGAAAGAACTACTCAGCAGGGAGCGTGAACTGCTGAACAAGATCCAGATCACACTGGTGGAGTATGGTGTGGCTGAGAAAGATCAAAAAGCCTTGATGGATTCCATCCAGCAGCTGGATGATTTCTTTTTACTGGTTGTAGTTGGCGAATTTAATGCTGGTAAAAGCGCATTTATCAATGCCCTGATGGGAGAGAGCCTCCTGGAAGAGGGAGTAACCCCCACAACAACAAAAGTGAATATCCTGCGGTATGGGAAAGAGAAAGGCAAAAAGACCCTCTCCGAAAACGTCGAGAGCCTGATCCTGGATGCAGAATACTTAAAAGAGATCAGTATTGTTGATACTCCCGGGACCAACGCGATCGTTCGTGAACATGAGGAAATCACTTCCCTCTTTGTACCGCGATCTGATCTGATCCTGTTTGTCACATCAGCAGACCGCCCTTATACAGAAAGTGAACGGATCTTCCTGGAACAGATCCAATCCTGGGGGAAGAAGGTTGTTCTGATCATCAACAAGATCGACAACCTGCAAACCCCTGAGGCTTTGGATGAGATCCAGACTTATGTGGCAGAAAATGCCAAAAAGATCCTTAAGGTCGATCCAGAAATATTCCCGGTCAGCGCTCGGCAGGCACTTAAGGCAAAAAGCGGTGAACCATCCCTGTGGGACGAAAGCCGGTTTGAGGCCCTGGAAAATTACATCCTGAAAACTCTAGATCAGGAAAGCCGCTTGAAGCTCAAACTGATGAACCCTCTCGGCGTTGGCAAACGACTGGCCAATCAGTATGGGGAGTTTTTTGAAGACCGTTTGGAAATACTGAAAGATGACCTGGCTTTGATCAAAGATGTTGAAGAGCAATTAATTGTTTTCCAGAAAGAAATGCTGGAAAGTTTTAATTTGAGAATATCAGATATCATTAAAATCCTGCTGGAAATGGAACAAAGGGGAGAGGACTTTTTCTCTGAATATATCAGGCTGGCGCGGATCATTGACCTGATGAAAAAAGAAAAGATCCAGCAAATTTACGAGGATCAGGTTATTGCGAACGTTCCCGAGATGGTAGAAGCCAAGGTAACAGCGATCATAGACTGGCTGGTCGATGCTAATTTAAGACAGTGGCAAGCGATCACAAACCATATTGCAGAAGGCCGACAAAAACACAAAGGCAGAATGGTTGGGGATATCGGCAATTTCATATATGACCGCGAACGTTTGATCACCAGTATTCGGGATGAAGCTACCCGGGTGATCGATGGCTACGACAAGACCCGGGAGGCTGATGAGATCGCCCGCCGCTCCCAGAATGCTGTTGCTGCCACCGCTGCAATCAGCGCAGGCGCACTAGGACTGGGAACACTGGTAACCATCCTGGCGACCACTATGGCAGCTGATGTCACCGGCATTCTACTGGCTGGCGTTATGGCAGCTCTGGGGCTATTTATCATCCCAACCCGGCGCAGAAATGCCAAAAAAGAAATGCGCCAAAAAGTTGAGTCCATGCGGAACCAGCTTACAAAATCACTTACAGATCATTTCAGCCATGAGATCGACCGCAGTCTGCAGGAGATTAGAGATACGATCACACCCTATACCAGGTTTATCAGGTCCGAAAACGAGAAGAATCAACAGGCTCATCAGACCTTAAGAACCTATTTGACTGGGATTGTCCAGCTGATTGATGAGATCGAAAGCTTGTGATAGGTGAAGTTGATAGTCAGATAAGCCTGAATTAGACTTGTTCTGTTGAATAACCTGGGGAAAGCGAGGAAAATATGTCGATTAAACGAGAAAAGCGTGAAAAGCTGGAAGATTATTGCCTGGCTCCCTATGGAATCCGAAGCAAAGACAGCAAAGGGCGGAAATATCCTGACGACGAACCAATTTATCGTACCGCCTTTCAACGTGATCGTGACAGGGTTTTGCATACCACAGCTTTCCGCCGCCTGGAATATAAAACCCAGGTTTTCCTCAATACTGAGGGAGACTATTACCGCACCAGATTAACCCACACACTGGAAGTGGCTCAGATTGGTCGAACGGTTGCCCTGGCTCTGGGGGCTAACGAAGATCTTGAAGAGGCGATCTGCCTGGCCCACGATCTGGGACATTCCCCCTTCGGTCATTCTGGAGAGCGAATCCTGGATCAGCTCATGGAAGATCAGGGAGGGTTTGACCACAATAAACAATCCTTACGCATCGTAACCAAGCTGGAAAAACGGTTTGAGAATTTTCCCGGCCTCAATCTGACCTGGGAAACCCGGGAAGGTATTGTAAAACATGAGACCGAATATGACATCTCTGACGCCGAGGATTATGATCCCGAACTGCGAGGTCACCTCGAAGCCCAGATTGCCAATGCCGCGGATGAACTGGCTTACTCAGCTCACGATCTGGATGATGGGCTCCGGTCAGGATTGATTTCAACATCTCAATTAAATGACCTGGAACTGTGGAAAATACTCATAAAGAGTGTGGGATGGAAAGGAAATCATCTTAATGAACTGGACCGGAAACGAGTCATTCGCAGGATGATCGGCATTGAGGTCAGGGACCTGATTGAAACCACTGACAAAAAAATCGAGAAGAGCGGCATCACCTCAGTTGAAGATCTGCAAAAACTTTCCTATAATGTGATCTCTTTCAGCGATGAGGTGAAAAAGAACAACCGGGAATTGAAAGATTTCCTCTTTACGAATCTATATAAGAATCACCGGGTAGTTCGTATGCAGGTCAAAGCGGAGGGGATCATCAGCGATCTGTTCACTGCCTATGAAAAGAATCCCCTGATGCTGCCGGAACACATCCAGACCGGGATCGAGAAAAAAGGGCTTCAGCGATCAATCTGTGATTATATTGCAGGCATGACAGATCGGTATGCAGTTGAAGAACACCAAAAGTTATTTGACCCAACTCAAAGGCCCTAAACATCAGATTGAAGGAATGAAAAATGCAGGATGGAGAAAAAATCTACTTAACAAAAGAAGGTAAAGAGAAGCTGCAGCGCGAGCTGGCAGATCTTGAAGGACCTCAGCGGCAAGATATCGCCGCCCGTTTAAAATCAGCTATTGAAATGGGTGACCTATCAGAAAATGCTGATTATCACAAAGCTAAAGAAGATCAGGGTTTCCTGG
>Ga0307418_1000090_pt1 | contig 25182 bp, 22 predicted proteins | sample SalMarWE160220MG_2_FD_202160 | JGI IMG/M metagenome (GOLD analysis project Ga0307418, IMG submission 202160) | Salt marsh sediment microbial communities from the Plum Island Ecosystem LTER, Massachusetts, United States - WE1602-20 | ecosystem: Environmental > Aquatic > Marine > Intertidal zone >...
CAACCGCAATATCCCAGCCGGCTTCGATCATGTCCACCAGGTGTTTGGCTGTTTCCTGGGCGGCTTTGTATTGGTCTTCTACAGTTTGCTGCTGTTTGGATTTAATGAGGGAATTCCCTCCAATCGCAACAACGGCTACTTTTTTATCTTTTGTCATTTTCTCTCCTAGCGCATAGTTAGCGCCATTACTGCTTTCTGGGCGTGCATCCGGTTTTCTGCCTGGTCAAAGACAACCGATTGATGACCATCCATCACTTCACTGGTCACTTCAACATCCCGGTCAGCTGGCAGGGGGTGCATATAAATAGCATCTTTGTCAGCCAGAGCCATCTTTTTTGAATCTGTGATCCAATCTTTATATTGATCCTGGATCTTCTTGCCTTCCTCAGGGTCCTGGGTGGTCAAAAGCGGTCCCCAGGATTTGGCGTAAACGATATCGGCATCTTTAAAGCCTTCTTTCATATCATCAACAACTTCAAATTTTCCACCATAGATCTTGGCCTGTTCTTGGGCTTGTTCCATGATCTCCGGCATGAGTTTGAACTCTGGCGGGTGGGCCAGCGTGACATCCAGACCAAATCGAGGCATCTGGAGGATCAAGGACTGCGGTACAGAAATCGGTTTCAGATAGGAAGAAGCATAGGCCCAGGAAACCACCATTTTCTTCCCGCGCAGATCAGGCCCTTTCTTCTCAAAAATGGTCATGATATCTGCCAGGCACTGATGGGGGTGGTAAATCTCACACTGCATATTCAATACAGGGGACCGGGAGGCAGATGCCACATTATTGATGTATTTATTGCCAACACCCCATTCCACGTGGCGAATGGCAATCCCGTCAAAGTATCTTCCCAGGATCTCTCCCAACTCTTTTTCCGTATCCCCATGGGATACCTGGGTGGTGCGGCTTTCCATAAAGGCTGCATGTCCACCCAGCTGGGCCATACCGGATTCAAAAGAAGCCCGGGTGCGGGTGCTGGAGAAGAAGAATAACATGGACAGGGTTTTATCAATCAGTAAGGCATGGCGTTCACCCAAAGCGCGTTTTTTCTTCAGATCCCAGGCAACACTCAAAACGGTTTCGACTTCCTCTTTCGTGAAATCCAGGTCACCAATTAAATCTCGACCTCTTAAATCAGATATCATCGTTTTCTCCTTATTACAAAACGGACAATCAATAAAAACATACTGGTAGATCATCCTGTGGTCAATCTACCAGTATGTCGACTTCGATCTACTCTTCTGCACCCAGAACCAGAGCCAGCAGAGCCATACGCATCACAACGCCGTTGAAACCTTCCTGCCAGTAGCGGGCCCAGCGGGTCTGGTCCACATCGGGAGGAATCTCATCCATGCGGGGCAGGGAGTGCAGCAGCACCGCATCAGATTTGGCTTTGGTTTCCAGAAGTTCTCTGGTGATCTGGAACTGGGGAGGAGTCTGGGCCACCTCACCATCCCTTTCGTCTCGGGATTTAGTGTAGTCAGGTTGGACAACCGGCTCAACCAGGATCACATCTGCATCAGCAATCACCTCGCGCACATCATCACCTTCGGCGAAATTCAGGCTGTTTTGTTTAAAATCTTCCCGGTACTCGTCGGGCAAGTTCATATCTTTGGGGGAGATGAACGTGATTGGGCAATCAAACTGGGTTAAGGCGTGCCCCAGGGAATGCATGGTGCGCATGCGCATATCACCAACAGCAACCCACTTCAATCCATCAATGCGGCCTTTTTCCCGCATAATGGTGTAAAGATCGGTCAGGATCTGGGTGGGATGTTCACCCCATCCATCACCACCATTGATGATCGGTACGCTAACCCATTTCGCCGCTTCCTTGGGAGCACCTTTCATGAAATGGCGCATAACAATCACATCACCATAATTTTCAAGCATTTTGAAGGTATCTTTAATGGACTCCATATAGAAGTCACCCGCGCGGGTCATCTTGGCATCGGAAAAACCTGTAACTTTGCCGCCCAGGCGAAGCATGGCTGATTCGTGGGCTAGGCGAGTTCGGGTGGAGGGCTGATAAAAAGCCGTCACCATGGTTTTTTCTTTCAATAGATCAACGTTCTTGCGGTTGTGAGCGATAGGGGCTAATTTTTCTGCCACTTCAAATACTCGCTCAAACTCATGTCGTTCAAAATCCTTCAATGAAATAATGTTACGTCCTGCAAAACTTCTCATGGTATTTCTCCTTATAAATGAAATCTAAATCTTATTTTCTAAGTGTTCCTATCTAAAATCTGATAATTACTTTCCTCCTAAAAGCATTGGTGATATCTTTTCTCCAACCCGGCGAACAATATGAAAATGAAAATATCCAGGTAAAAAATAACTGAAGGATGAGTCAATAATCCTACCCCGTGTTGAAAACAACAGGGATGAGAAAACCAGCAATGGATCATGGCGCTGGATATCCAGAGCAATGGCAATATCACGTGTCGCGCCAATTGCACTGATCTCGCATTTTGAACTCGCCAGTGGGATATCATCCCGCCGGATCAGCATATCCAGTACGGATCCGGTGAAGTCCTTTCTAACTTCCTCCTCACTGATGACATCAATCGGCAGATTATCTTCCAGATAAGCCACCGGACGGTTTTCAGCCAAGATCACACGGGAAACCTGGAGGATCTCCTCATTTACAGGTAATTCAAGTATTTCCGACAACTCAGGATCAACAACCCTGCGATCTACATTAAGATCGCCCATTGAAACTTCCAGTCCCAGCTGATGGGCCATGGTCTCCAGACTGTTCAGATTTTCCAGGCTGGTATCAAACACGCTGGTGGGGTGAATGACGAATGTACCTACACCTTGTTTTCGTTGAAGTAAACCACGAGTCTCAAAAGTCCGCATGGCCTCCCGAAGAGATGCGCGGGAGACACCCAACTCAACTGCCAGCTTGGGTTCCGAGGGCAATTGTTCACCGGATTCTGTGGCAGCGATCAGCAGACTCAACTGTTCATGTAACGATCTCGAGACATCGTTATCTTTGATCAAGATCCAGCTCCTTCGATAACGGAAACAAATTCAAATTTCTCAACATCCACCAGACCCAGATCAGAGATGCGCAGCGCAGGAATAACAACCAGCGCCAACAGGCTCAGCTGCATATTGGGATTGCTGATCGAACAGCCGCAAGCCCGGAATCCTTCCAACACACTGGCGGCTTCCTCTGCAACCAGGTCAGCTCGTTTATTGGACATCAAACCGCCAATCGGAAGCGCTACCTGACCAATCACCTCACCATCTTTTACAACCACCTGTCCGCCATTGATCTCAGCCAGTTGATTGGCAGCCAGAGCCATTTGTTCCTCATCTGTGCCCACAACTAACATATGATGGGAATCGTGAGCAACCGTGGAACCAATGGCGCATTTTCCTTTCAGTCCAAATCCTGAAACCAGACCTACAACCACACCGCCAGTAGCCTGATGCCGTTCTACAAGGGCAATTTTAAGTAAGTCTTGCTCGAGGTCAATCTTGATTTCGCCATCCTGTACTTCAACAGGCATCTTCAAGTGTTGGGTTGGGGCCTGGCCTTCAACAATACCGATCACATGGACAGTTGCTGGAGAAGAAATATCCTGATCCGCAACCAGTTTAAAATCATCTGCGACTAGGGGACGTTTCATTTTCACAGAGCGTGTCGCCCAGTCAGGATATTCGTTGGCTGGTAGATCAAATTGCCATTCCCCGGATAATGCCAGGAGTTTTCCTTTAGCAAATACCATATCTGGGTGAAAATCATTCAGGTCTGGCACCAGTAGGAAATCTGCATATCTTCCAGGAGCGATCTGGCCTATATCTCTGGCCACACCAAAATGTTCTGCAGTATTGATGGTTGCCATCTGCAGGGCTTTCATGGGATCCACACCCAATCCGATCGTATGCCGCAGCACCCGGTCCATATGACCTTCATTTACCAGAGTTTCCGTATGGGAATCATCTGTGCAGAGCATAAAATGCCGGGGATCAAGTTTATCTTCTGTGATTGCTTTCACCTGAGCTTCAACATCCAACCATCCGGAACCATAACGCAGCATAACCTTCATACCTTGACGAACTCTAGCTACAGCATCTTCCTTCCTGGTCCCTTCGTGATCATCTTCTGGCCCCCCAACCGCATAACCGTGGAAAGGGATGCCGAGATCAGGCGTAGCGTAATGGCCGCCTATCACCTTGCCAGCTGCCCTGGTGGCTGCCATTTCATCATGCATTTTCTCATCGCTGAAATATACTCCCGGGAAATTCATCATCTCTCCCAGGCCAATGATCCGATCCCATTTCATGCCTTCAGCCACATCATCAGGTCCGATAGATGATCCAGAAGTTTCCAATCCGGGCGCTGAAGGCACACATGAAGGAATCTGGACCCAGACATGGATGGGTTGATCTTCAGCCTCATCGGCCATCAGGTGAACACCTTCTAAACCAAAGACATTGGCAAGCTCATGAGGATCGGTGAACATCCCGGTTGTGCCGCGGGGTGCAACTGCGCGGACAAATTCTGTGATAGTCACCATGCCCGATTCAACGTGCATATGCGCATCCAATAAACCAGGAACAAGATATTTCCCTTCCGCGTCGATCACCTTCGTTTTATCGCCAATAGTATGGGAAGCGTCTTCCCCCACAAAAGCAATTCTATCTCCCATAACTGCGATGTCAGTTCCGGGCAGGATCTCTCCGGATTGAACACAGACCCATTGACCATTTTTGATCACCAAGTCAGCTTTTCTCCGTCCCATCGCTACATCCACAAGCGTTCTGGTTCGACTGCTGATTTCTTCTCGGTTCATCTATAACTCTCCTAGGGTATACCTAGACCTATTCGTTTAATAATCGAGCTGCTGCCCGGTTATGTTCTTCGATCAGAACCGGCAGATCAACCGCTGTCAGCTGGCCTTCCTTGACCACAAATTTTCCACCCACAACGGTGTAATCAACTTTAACTGGAGCGCAGAAGACCATGGCAGCAACCGGATCGTGCAGTGCACCAGCATAATCGATCCTTGCCAGATCCACAGCTATAAAGTCAGCTGCTTTTCCAGGTTCCAGGGAACCGATATCTTTCCGGCCTAAAACCGCCGCTCCACCACGGGTTGCCAATTCCAGGGCCCGTCGGGCGGACATGATCGATTGGTCATTACCGCCTGATCTGGAAGCCCCCTTCATCCCTGCTCTAACCCGGGAAAGCAGCATCGCCTGGCGGGTTTCATCCAGCAAATGCGAACCATCATTGCTGGCGGAGCCATCCACACCAATACCCACATTCACACCTGCGGAAACCATATCAAGGATCGGGGCCGCTCCGGATGCCAAACGCATATTAGAGCTTGGACAGTGGGCGACACCGCAGCCGTTATCGGCATAAACACCAATCTCCTTATCATCAAGGTAAACTGAATGCGCAAACCAAACATCAGATCCGATCCAATCCACTTCTTCCATATAAGCAACCGGACGTTTACCAAATTTCTGGATCGTAAAATCAACCTCATCTTCTGTTTCAGCCAGGTGGGTATGCAGTTGAATACCATAGTCACGAGCCAGGGCAGCGCTTTCGCGCATTAAATCCCCGGTTACACTGAACGGGGAACAAGGTGCCAGAACGATCTGGATAAATGATCCTGGATTGGCATCATGGTAAGTTTCGATCAAGCGCTGGGAATCTTTCAGGATCTGCTCTTCCTCCTCCACAACGCTATCAGGCGGAAGGCCTCCTTTGCTCTCTCCCAGGCTCATTGAGCCTCGCGAAGCATGCAGGCGCAGGCCCATCTCCTGTGCAGCTTCAATCTCATCATCTAGACGTGATCCATTGGGGAAAAGATAAAGGTGGTCAGATGCTGTTGTACATCCAGACAGAGCTAATTCCGCCAGTGCTGTCCGGGTGGAAATTCTGATTTCTTTCGGTTTCATTCTGGCCCAGATCGGATAAAGGGTCTTCAGCCAGTGAAACAGGTTGGCGTCCTGAGCTTCAGGTACTACCCTGGTTAATGTCTGATAAAAATGGTGATGAGTATTGATCAGGCCTGGCAGAATGATATGGCCCTTTAAATCAAGAATCTGATCTGCTTTTGAGGGCAATTGATCAGATTTACCAACCTCTTCTATAAATCCATCTTTGATAAAAAGACCACCATCATGAATTTCATGGCGATGGTCGTCCATAGTAACCAGAATTTGAGCGTTCTTTACAAGGAGAGTTGGCATAAAATTTCCTGGATTTGACTTGTCAGACAACCCCAAGTTTAACAAATTCTCCCTCCCCTGTCAATTGTCAGACAAGTTCTCTGGCTGAAGATATGATTTTAATCATATCAATGAAAAAAGGGGGTTCTAGCTCTGAACCCTGTAAAAATAGAGGGTTTTTGTTCTCAACTGGGATTAGAACCAGAGATTCAATAAATTCCTGGTGAAAATTGGATTCAGGAGTGCAAACACTGCCCCCGCAAGGATTAGAATAAAACTCAACAGAACAATCAGTGCCAGGCATCCCCCCCGATCGATCTTAATCCGCTGTCGGGGTGTTTTTTTCTGATCTTCAGAAGTGCCCTCATCCCGGGAGGTCCGCTTTATTGTGATCTCTTTCGTTTCCACCCCCCGAACGATCACACCGGGAGGTTTTTTGGGGTCTGATCTTTTTGAAGATATTGTGGTTGTCGGGTCAAACCCGAAATTGATATTAAATCTGCCACTCTGCGCCTTCAGAAGCTCATTCTTAAATTCCGCAGCCATCTGCCAGCGGTTATTGGGATGAACCTGGAGTGCTTTTTCAACCGCGTCTGCAACTCGTTTGGAGACCTTAGGATTTCTCTCTCGTACCGGAGTAAGTTCTTCCTGATCCATGGTCTGGGCCAGGCTGTCCTCAGGTGTTACTCCGGTTAATGCAGTATACAAAGTGGCGCCCAGGGAGTAAATATCAGTCCTGGCGTCAGTTCTAGCAGCCCCATATTGTTCCGGTGGTGAAAAACCCATCGTCATCGCCCGCGCTCCAGTTGTGGTTGTCTGGTCTCCATACATCACTTTCGCGAGACCAAAATCCACCAGGAAGACCCCCCCACTGGGTGTAATACGCACATTGGCTGGTTTTATATCACGATGCAGGACCATCGACTCCTTGGAGTGCATATAAGACAAAGCGTCGCAGATAGCTGCCCCGATGTATACTACCTCTTCTTCCTCAAAGGGACCAATTCTCTCCAACCTTTCCTGGAGATCTTCCCCCTCGATATAGTCCATTATCAGGTACTGGCCCTGATCCTCGATAGTGAAATGGTCAGAAACTCGGGGTAAATGGGGATGGCGCAAATTAGCAAGGATGGTCGCTTCCCGACGAAATTGGCGGGCATAATCATCAATGGTAAACAGATTCTCCTTAACAGCAACCTCAACACCTAGGTTCTCGTCAACGGCCCGGAAAATCGAACCCATCCCACCGTGTCCGAGGACTTCGATGATTCTATAACGATCTCGAAGGAGTTGACCTTGATTAAGCGTCATCTGTTTTATTGACTAGATATCCAAGTTCCTTACTTCATTGGCATGTGTGATAATAAATCTCTTTCTGGGCGGGACTGAAGATCCCATCAGCATATCAAACGTTCTATCTGCCGCAGCGGCGTCTTCAATGGTCACCTGCAGAAGAGTGCGTGTTTCAGGGTCCATGGTTGTATCCCAGAGCTGTACGGGGTTCATTTCACCCAAACCCTTATAACGCTGTAATTGAGCTTTCTCTGGAGTGAGGCCCAATTCCTTGAATAGATCCAGTTTTTCCTTTTCAGAATAAACATAGATCTTTTTATTCTTGTGGCTCAATCTGTACAGCGGGGGTTGAGCGATATAAAGGTGACCGGTTTCAATCAGCGGTTGCATATAACGGAAAAAGAAAGTCAACAGCAGGGTGCGAATATGGGCACCATCAACATCGGCATCCGTCATGATGATCACCCGCCAGTAACGTAATCCCTCGATATCAAATCCTTCTCCAATACCTACGCCAAGAGCGGAAATAAGAGATTTTACTTCGTTATTAGCAAGGATCTGGTTCAGCCTGGCTCGTTCTGTATTAAGGATTTTGCCTCTCAATGGCAGAATAGCCTGGAAATGGCGATCTCTGCCCTGCTTGGCAGAACCTCCAGCGGAATCACCCTCGACGATATAGATCTCGGATTCCTCAGGATTTCGGGAAGAGCAGTCAGCCAGTTTTCCTGGCAGAGTCATACTTTCTAGGGCTGATTTTCTAATAACCAGATCCCTGGCCTTACTGGCAGCTTGCCTTGCCCTTGCAGATGTGAGGCACTTATTAATAATGGCTTTTGCAGCAGCGGGATTTTCTTCCAGGAAAGCCTCAACTCCTTCTGCTACAACCTGCTGGGTATGAGTCTTGACCTCAGCATTCATCAGCTTTACCTTGGTTTGACTTTCAAACTGGGGTGAAGGATGTTTTATACTGATGATCGCAGTCAGACCTTCCCGGGTATCATCTCCTGAGAGGTTAGGATCAGTATCCTTAAATATTTTTTTAGCGCGAGCATAGTTGTTGATCGTCCTGGTGATCGCTGTTCTCAAACCCGTCAGGTGTGTTCCCCCATCATGGGTATTGATAGTATTTGCAAAGGCATAGATGGATTCTGAAAAAGAATCTGTGTACTGGAAGGCTGCATCTATCACTATATTTTCAACTTCCTTTTCAACATGAATGACCGGATGCAGTTTTTCCCGGTTGCGATTCAAGTAGCGCACAAAGGAAGTGATACCACCATCAAAATAAAAACTCATATCACGATTATTCCTCTCATCGGAAAATTTAATCGTGACACCCCGGGTGACAAAAGCCATCTCGCGGAACCGTTGCACCAAAGTTTCAAACTGAAAAGTCATTTCTTGATCAAAGATGGTCTTATCATATAAAAAAGTTTGGGTTGTACCAGTTTTACCCTTGGGAGCATCACCCACAACCACTAACTTGGTGACTGGCACACCTTTTTCATAACGCTGGTGATATTCTTTCTGATCACGCCAGACCGTCACCTCAAACCATTCAGATAGTGCGTTAACGGCAGAAAGGCCCACACCATGCAAACCGCCTGAGACTTTATAACCGCCACCACCAAACTTACCGCCAGCGTGCAGCATGGTCATTACCAATTCCAGGGCAGGAACTTTTTTCTCCGGATGGATATCCACCGGGATACCTCGACCATTATCTGTCACGGTAACGCTCTCGTCAGTATGAATGATGATTTCTATCTCATCACAATATTCTGCTAAAGCTTCATCGATTGAATTGTCCACAACCTCATAAACAAGGTGGTGCAGTGCTTTGATATCAGTCCCGCCAACATACATACCTGGCCGTAGGCGGACAGCTTCAAGGCCTTCAAGGACCTGGATATCTTTTGCATCATAGGACATTTTTTGTTTCTTGTCTGCCACAAAAACCTCCAGTAAGTTTCACGCAAACCCGCATCATACCATGATTGTATTTATTTCTCTATTGTTGGTCGTTCTTCGCCGATTGGTTTAGGTACTCCCAAGGCTTGCAATTCCTCCACCCAGCGATTCATATCCTGGTAAAACACAAAACTGGCAGAAAGCATCCCAGTTGTCACAAAAGCATGACCAAAAATGCTGATCAACATCAACCAGGAATTTTCCGGGGGAACCTGCCAGAGCATATTTAATCCCTGGTTAACAAGCAGGGCCAGCAGGACAAACAGGCTGGTTTTCAAGAACGTCAGGTTTGTCAATCGAATGCTGGATAATAATGACTTCCAAGCTTTTTGTCCCTTGGAGTAGATTCCATGAGGGGAGAAAATGAGTGGAAAGATCAACCAAAATGAAATAACTCCAAATAAAATAATGACCATCTGCCCCAGCGACACGCTGATAAAAGTGATTCCAGTAGCCGCGCAACTGCCCACAACCAGGATTGCCATGAAAAATACCGCCCAGATCAAACTTAGGAGGGCAGATTGCAGGCCGACTCTGGGCAATTCCTGAAAAATACTGCGCCATTTCAATTCATCAAATAATGCTGCTTGACGCACAGAAGAAAAATACAAACCGCCCAGCATCAAGCCGATCAGAAATAATAACAACACGACCAAGACCGCAGTACTCAGGTTGGAAACATCCCAGAAGAACGGAGAACCGAGGGGATTTTCTACCGGCAGGATACTGGTAAACAAACTAAAGATACCCACAGGGAGCGATCGAAGCGCAATTAACAGGTTCATTCGCTCCGCAGCTACCGTCCAGATCTCTTTTCCAGCTTCCATCACCTCTCCAAAATCAGCTGGCATGAGTTGAGACATATCATTCATATCTACAATTAATCCCTCGATGAGGGATTTGATTTGGAGGTGAGGACCAAACCATAAAACAAGATCCAAACCTACTGGAAAGAGCAGCAATATCAAATGTTTTGTGATGGAATCAAACCCATTTTTGATGGATTTTAGAACATTTGGAGGCTCTGGAAGGGTAATTTTGTTGATGTTCATCGATGCTCTATTTTACCATACAACACCCCTCGAAGCCTCTTACCAAAAGCCATCCGGTGAGGATAAAAACCCCCTGTTTTACCCTCAACAATCCCCCTAAAAAATAATATAAGTATGATTAACGCAGCTATCAAAAATGAATTCAGGTGATACAATCTTTTCTAATCATTTTGTAATCCAGGATTCCTGGTCTGAGGATTGGAAAATCAGCATGCCAGCGAAAAGGGCTGAAGATTATTTTGAATTCCTGGCAAAACTGGGCTTGACCAAACATTATGGCAGCCTGGACGCCACAAGGGAACTGGCAGAATTGACTCAAATCCAACCCGGTCAATTGGTCCTTGATCTTGGCTGCGGAGTTGGAGCAACCCCCGTTTATCTGGCTAAAGAGTCGGGTTTCCAGATCATTGGTGCTGACTTGGTAGAGTCCATGCTCTACAGGGCCAGGGAACGGGCAAATAAATACCAGGTTCTGGATAACACGGCTTTCCTGACAGCTGATGCCAGAGTGCTCCCCTTCCCCGAAAATTGTTTTGATGTTGTCCTTTTAGAATCTGTAAATGTTTTTTTTGAGGATAAATTAGCGGCATTCAAGGAATACCTCAGGATCATAAAACCGGGAGGTTATATCGGGATCACAGAAATGACCTGGTTAAAGCCACCGACGGAGGCTTATGTGGAGTTATTTAGCAATGTTGCATTTGCTACCGCTCACCAGGCGGGTGGCTGGATAGAATTACTCAAAGAGGCAGGATTTGAAAATGTGGCCGGAAATGGATATCCTATCAACCCAACCCGGGAGAGCAAAGGCCGCTTCGAACGCTATGGCCGCGGTTTTGTTCTAAAGATTATTGGCAGGATGTTAAGACTTTTCTTAACAGATAAAAAATCCAGGTCTTTCTTCCAAGATGGTACCAGCGGATTATCAAAGGATATTATCACGTATGTAGGCTATGGTGTGTTTGTAGGACAAAAATCCTGAAGCCTGAAAAATAAGCGAGGTAGGTATGGTTCAGAAAGTAGATAAATTATTCATTAACGCCCATGTGCTATGCATGGATGATGATTTCAACCGGTATGAAAAAGGGGCGGTTGCGGTTGTAGGGGATCATATCCAGGCCGTAGGCGAAATGGATGAACTGCAAAAGGATTATCAAGGACCGGAAGTGATCGATTGCCAGGGAAAGATCCTCATGCCCGGGTTGGTGGACGCTCATACTCATGTCCCAATGAACCTGCTGCGTGGATTAGGCGATGACCTCCGGCTGGACGTTTGGCTTTTAGGATACATCATGCCTGTAGAGAGGGAATTTGTCAGTCCTGAATTTGTGCAGCTAGGCACTTCTCTGGCCTGTGCGGAATTGATCCGGTCAGGTGTGACTTCCTTTGCAGATATGTATTATTTTGAAGATCAGGTGGCTGAAGCTACCGCGCAAGCGGGATTACGGGCAGTTTGCTGCCAGACTATCCTTAAATTCCCGTCCCCTGATGCTGATTCCTATAAAGAAGCCCTGGCTGCCTCCGAAAAAATGATCAAGAAATGGAAGGGCCATCCGCTTATCACTCCTGCGATTGCCCCACATGCTGCGTACACATCGACGGTAGATATCATGAACTCGGCCACGGCCATGGCCCAGAAATACGATGTCCCGCTTCACATACATATCGCTGAAACTGCCGAGGAAGTGGAAAATTGCCTGGATGAATTTGACATGCCTGTTGTCCCCTACCTCGAGCAATTTGATGTTTTCAGCGCCAAGGTCATTGCCGCTCACTGTGTACATATTGACGAAAGAGAAATGCACAAATTGGAGCGTTATGGGGCAGGTATAGCTCATAATCCTACATCCAATTTGAAATTGTCGTCAGGCATCGCCAATATCAACCTCATGTTAGAGTTGGGATTGAACGTTGGGATTGGCACAGATGGCGTTTCCTCAAATAATGACCTGGATATGTTCGAAGAGATCCGCCTGGCTGCTCTACTTGCCAAGGGAAGCAGCGGAGATCCAACCGTTGTACCAGCCCGGACAGCTGTAGCCATGGCAACCAGCATGGGGGCGAGGTGCATCCACCTTGGTGATCAGACTGGATCACTCGAAGTTGGAAAGAAAGCAGATCTGATCCTGGTGAATATTAACACTCTCCATAATTCTCCCCATTACCGTAACGATCCAAACAGTGTTTATGCCCAGTTGGTATATGCAGCAAAATCGACTGATGTAACAGATCTGATGGTTAATGGCGTATGGCTGATGCGCGACCAGGAACTATTGACCATCGATATTGACCAATTACTGCCGCAGGCCCAGTCTCTAGCATTGGAAATCGATCGTTTCCTGATCGAAAGATTCCAGTCCGTTTATTCCAAACTGATTGCCATTGGTGGCGCGGAAGAGCAGGAAAGTTATGAGGTTCAGATCAAAGTTAAGGTGAATGATCCCGAACAAGTGATCACAAAATTGAAAGAATCCGAACTGAAGATACTGTATTTCCGCCATTACCATGAATTTGATACATATTTCAAATTTGAAGACCCGAAAGAAGGATGGCTGCGCTACCGGGAAGATGAGTTTATCGATTCCAAGGGAGAGGTTGAGAATATACGGTATCGGCTAACATTGATCGGACCCCAGAGAGAAAAACATTTCCCCCAGGATGTCCTTTTATCCCGCAGTCGGTTTATTGCTCCAGCGCCGCACAGTCTCCGATTCTATAGAGAGTACTTTAAACCAACCGATGAGACTTACATCGAAAAGGATCGCCAGCGCTGGAAAGTGTCCTTTCATGATATTGAATTCTTCATTAATCTCGATCGCCTTGACGAACCTGACCTGGGCACATTCCTTGAAGTCAAAAGCCGTACCTGGAGCCTGGATGACGCCGAGAAAAAAGCCCAGGTAGCTGAAAACCTTCTCGAACTCATTGGCGTCAAATCCAAACAGAGCGAAACGCTGGATTACGTACAGCTGATCGAGACACAACCCTGAGTTATGAAGATAGCTGCTCTGGGAGATATCCACGGGAATTACCAGGCCTTAATTACCGTACTTGACCACATTGATCGTTGGCATCCTGACTTGGTGCTTGTTCTGGGAGATATTATTAACCGCGGACCGCGCTCAAGAGAATGCCTGCATCTGATCCAGGACAGGGGGAAATCCCCCTCCTGGCATATTATCAAAGGCAATCACGAAGGTTATGTTCTCAATATGGAGAACCCTGCCCTGCCCCAGTCCGGGATGGCATTCGAGCTTCGGAGAGTGATCAATTTTACTTATGACTCCCTTTCCAGCCAGGATATACAGACCGTAAAAGATATGCCGGTTCAGATCTGTATAGAAACTGCGGAAGATCAGCTGATCAAAGCCAGCCATGCTTCAACTGCAGGTGACAGGATTGGAATCTATCCAGACACACCCGAATCAGACCTGCCCGGACTGATTGACAAAGATGCCAACCTATTCCTGGTGGGACACACTCATCAGCCATTTATCCGTAAGTGGGAAAAAACTACAGTAGTCAATACTGGATCTGTTGGCCTGCCTTTTGATGGAGATATCAGGGCATCATATGCTCAGCTTACATATCAGAATCACACCTGGCAGAGTGAAATTGTACGAGTTGATTATAACCATCAAGCCGCAGAAGATGATTTTTATAGTAGTGGATTCATTCCAGAAGGCGGGGCACTGAGTAACCTGGTCCTGGCTGAATTACAGCTGGGATGGCCTCAGTTATCTAAGTGGTTCAGACGTTATGAAACCGCGGTTCTAGCAGGTGAGATCAGCCCAGAAAAAGCTGTGTCTGAATTCCTCCTCAATCCAAATATCGAATATATAAACCCTGACTTTTCCAGTAAATTTCCGGAGTAATATGAAATCCAGTCGATTAGAACTTGCCAGAAAAGCCGCCCACCAGACCGGTATAACCCTGCTGGACCTGTACCAGAAAGGCATTCAAACCGGTTCTCTGAAAGAGGACCACACCCTGGTCACCGAAGCCGATAAGGCAGCTGACAAGATGATCCAAGAGATGATCCTGAGGGAATTTCCTGATGATCAGATTCTCAGCGAAGAACGATCGACAATTTTCCCTGGCAGCCAGCATGTCTGGATCATTGATCCCCTCGACGGAACTGTAAATTTCAGCCGGGGATTAGATTATTGGGGAGTATCAATTGCACACCTGGAAAATGGGATGCCCCGGTCAGCCGCCCTCTATTTTCCGGTTACTGATGAACTTTTTTCAGCTGTTCGGGGGGAAGGTGCTTTCCTGAATGATCAGTCTCTGAAGGTCTCAGCCGATTTTGATGAAGATCTGTTTCCGATTTTTGTTCATTGCTCCAGGATGCATAAACGTTACCACGCCAACCTGCCATATAAATACCGGTCCTTGGGCGCGGCAGCATACCACCTGTGCCTGATAGCAAATAACAAAGCTGTTCTGGCATTTGAGAGCACTGTTCGAATCTGGGATTTTGCTGCCAGCTGGCTAATTATCCAGGAAGCAGGAGGGTTAGTAGAATCCTTCGGGGAAAAAAAGCCCTTCCCAGCCCAGCCTGAAACTGATTATCACAAAATTCCTTTTCCTATCATCGCTGGGGCGTCAAAAGAAGTACTGGAAAAGGCCAGGAAAAATATCATCCAGAAAAAGTAAAATTTTGTTAGAAGAAAGCCTGGATTATAAAACAGGATTCCCTGACCTGGAAATATGTGATCCTGTTAAATAAGGTCAGGCAAACAGGAACATTGGTTAGTTCTCAGGATTAGGCGGCGAAGGTTTCCTTGATCCCCACTGCAAATTTTCTTGCGCGGTTTACCGCATCACCAAGGTAAGCTTCTCCCTGCATGGCCTGATTCAATTCGTTTGAAGATAAATATTCCTGGAAAACTTGATCCCCCGCAACCAGGGCAATTAACGGATTGGGTTCTCCCTGGCGTACCGCAGTCCAGGCTTTAAGGGAATGATCCCGCAATCGCTGGTGCATTTCCTGGCGATCCGCCCCTTTTTTACTCAAGAGCATTAATACTTTTTCTGTAGCCGCAAACGGACCATACTCCGCCAGGTTCCTGTGGATGGCATCCTCATATACCTGTAATCCCGACAGAATATCCATCATCGTGATCAGCATCTCATCAGCGCACAAAAATGCCTCAGGAAGTACAATCCTGCGGTTGGCGCTGTCATCCAGAGTGCGCTCAAGAAGCGAATGGGCTGCGTTATCCCAGGCAGTCCTCGGGAGCTGGGCCAGGATCCTACCCAGGGAGTTTAATTTCTCGGCCATGACGGGGTTTTGTTTAAAAGGCATAGCAGATGATCCTACTTGATTCTTCCCAAACGGTTCCGCCAACTCTCCCAGAACAGGTGATTGCAGCAAACGCAGATCAAATGCCAGTTTATACAATACAGCAGCCTGCCCAGCCAACAAAGAAAGCAATTGATAATCCTGCCCTCGGGGATAAGTCTGGTTGACCACAGGGTAGAACTTCAAATCCAGTTTTCTGGACAACTTTTCCTGGAAATCCGGCAGGTTCTCTTCTCCAAGCAAAACTGCAAAAGATGCACTGGTCCCAACCGCGCCTGTAAAACCTTTGGATTTGATCTCGTTCGCAAATCTAGTGAGTTCCTGATAATATCTCAGCAAATCTTGGGCAGGCTGAGCCAGGCGGTACCCCAGGGTTGTTGGTTCTGCGGGCTGCAGATGAGTAAATCCAATCAGAGGGGTATCAACCCACTCCAGGATCAACCCGGACAGAACGATCAAAACCTCCCTGGATCGCCTAAGGATAAGCTCCAAAGCGCTCTTTTGCTGCATGACCCCGGCATTGTCCTTAATATCCATCGATGTAGCACCCAGATGCAGAATGCCGCCTGCCTCTGGACATTGATCAGCAAATACCTTCAGTTCAGCCATTAAGTCATGCTGCAGTTGGGATTCCAATTCCAGGGATCGTGACAGATCGACCGCATCAACCTTGTCTTTCAGATAGGCAACCTGATCGCTGGAGACAAGACCGTAATCTACCTGAACTTCTGCCAGGGCAACCCAGATCCTGCGCCAAAGAGTCCTGGTATTGTGAACACTCCAGATCTTCCGCATTTCATCAGAACCGTAACGCCATGAAAAAGGAGACTGATAGATCGAATTATCCATAAACACTCATCCCGGGGAGTGAACTCCTCTCTTTTTCTGTTTTTAACCACAACTACATTATAAACCCTGCCTTGCAATTCCGTTATGAAGCCCCCGGAGAACCTTATGATCGTCCTCCAACTCCCTTCCGGGTTGGCGAAGAAGAAGGTGTTTATGATAAAATCCACTTATTAAAGGAAAATGCCGAAAGTTGAAAGAGGATATAATAAAGTAAACTGATATTTCATCGGGAGGATTGGTCTGGAAACAAGGAAAATTACCCAAAATCTCGACAAGAGATCAAAAGCCCTTGAATACCTTCAACCAGGTACAAAACTGGAGGGAAGGTATAAGATCCTGTCCACTGTGGGCCGGGGAGGTATGGGCGCTGTTTATAGAGCCCAGGACCTCAGGTTTAAGGTTGAAAAGACCGTTGCCGTAAAAGAGATGATCAACCAGGCTACAGACCCAGACATCCAGGCAACCATCGTCGAAGGATTTGAACGGGAAGCCAACATCCTCGCTACGATAAGTCATCCTGCAATTCCCACCATTTATGATTATTTCACCCTCGGTGCCAGATCCTACCTGGTGATGGAATTCATCGAGGGAGATAACCTGGAAATCAAACTCCAGCAGCGGCGATCGCCTTTTGGGGAGGAGGAAGTGATCTCCTGGGGTATTGCTCTTTGTGATGTGTTGGATTACCTCCACACCCACGAACCAGAACCGATCATCTTCAGGGATATCAAACCTGCAAATGTGATGATAACCCGCAGGAATCAGATCCGTCTGGTAGACTTTGGTATCGCCAAGACCTTCCAAACTGGATCCAAAGGGACCATGATCGGTACCGAGGGTTATTCCCCTCCCGAACAGTACCGCGGTGAAGCATCTCCCGCAGTGGATATTTATGCTCTGGGTGCCACGCTTCACCACCTGTTAACCAACCAGGATCCCCGAACTGAACCTCCTTTTACTTTTGATGAACGGCCCATCCGGGCTGCAAACCCAAATATTTCTGTCGCCCTTGAAACCATTGTCAACACAGCATTAATGTACAATCCGCCAGACCGGTTCGAAAATGCTGCTATCTTCCGAAAAGCCCTGATATCCATGGCCCAGCAAACTGGTATGTTAGAAGATGAGATCTCAGTAGCCCAGGCCACCCAATTCTTCCAGGATCAAAGCCATTCTCCTATCTGGAGCTTCACCTGCGAGGATGAAATCCGCGGAACAGCCACCTATCATGAAGGGGTAGTGTATATCGGATCCTATGATCACAACATGTATGCGCTGGCTGCCGATAACGGAAAGTTTATCTGGAAATATGCCGCTGATGGAGGTATTGTCAGCAAACCAGCCATTAATGACAACAAAGTATATTTTGGCTCCACCGATCAGTATGTCCATGCTGTGAGCTGCCGCGGAGGGAAAAAGGTTTGGGTTCAATCCACGGAGGGAGCTATTTATTCTTCACCCGCTATTGCGGAAGGGCATCTGTTTATCGGATCTGATGATGAACATTTGCATGTGTTAAATCTAATGGCAGGGCGTGAAGCCTGGACTGTGAACCTCGGTTCTGCTGTCAGGTCTAGCCCGCTTGTGGTGAGTGAGCGGGTGTACATCGGTAGCGATAATGGCGAAATCCAATGTTATGATTTCAGCGGAAATATCCAGTGGAGAACAGCCGCAAAACGGTCGGTTACATCTTCCCCCCATTTTAATGACAATGTCATCTATATCACATCCCTCGACGCGGTGTTATATGCCATCGACGCTAAATCCGGATGGGTGATCTGGCGGTTCCGGATGGATAACGGCTCCATTTCCACCCCAACTACCCATGAAAACCATATTTACGTAGGTTCAACAGATAATACTTTTTACTGTATCAATACAAAAACAACCAAAAAAGTTTGGAGTTTTGATACCGATAATCAAATCAACAGTTCCCCTGTATTTTATAAAGGGGCAATCTATTTTTGTAATGTAGACGGCATTGTATACAGTCTGCATGCAGGAAGTGGACGCATTCGATGGAAATATCAGGCAGAAGGCCAGATCACTGGATCTCCCATTATCGTCGACGACATACTCTATATTGGCGCAGCCGATAACAAGTTTTATGCTTTACCAGCCTAGCAAACGAGAGAAAATGACCAATAAACTGCTCACCACACTAAAAAAATTCTTCCAGCCCAAATCAGTTGAACCTGAAAGTGTAATTCATGAAGTAGATCCTTCTGTCGTGACCAAAGAGTTGGATAAACTCACTGTTCCAGTCGATACAAAATCCGTTGGATACACCTCTCCCCATATCAATGTCGGATATGGTCTCTCTCCCGGGAAGCAAAGATCCCATAATGAAGATGCTTTCTTCACCTTAACAACAATGTTTTCTTTTAATGAGAGTGAGATACCCTTTGGGTTATACGTAGTTGCAGACGGGATGGGAGGCCACAAGAATGGTGAGATCGCCAGCGAACTGGCAATCAGGACAGTTGTAGGCACCATAATAACCGAGATTTACAGACCAATGATGGGGCTGGATCCCGTACCAAGCGAAATGTCTTTTCGCGAGATCTTTTATAACGGAATCGAACAAGCCAACTCGGAGATCATTAAGCATTCCTACGGCGGCGGAACAACAGTTACAGCTATATTAATCGTCGGGGACCAGATGACCATTGCCCATGTCGGTGACAGCCGTGTATACTCGATCGCCAAGGACAGCACCATGGAAGCGCTGACCAGGGATCATTCACTCGTAAAGCGTCTGCAGGAGCTGGGACAAATTACACCCGAAGAAGCGGCAGTGCACCCCCAACGTAATGTTCTATACAGAGCTTTGGGGCAGGGAGAACCTTTTGAACCCGAGATCATTTCCACGAACAGACCTGAATCCGGATCGCTGCTTGTATGCTCTGATGGGTTATGGAGCATTGTAGGACAAGAAGGACTGCAAGCAATCGTAAAGTCAGGTGTTAGCCCCCAGGATATTTGTGACCGGATGATCGATGCGGCAAACGACGCAGGTGGCCCGGATAATATTTCTGCTATAGTGGTAGAGTTTTCTTAAACTCTAACTTAAATTATGCCAGACAGGACTGATTTCTACCGCAGGCTAAATATTAATACAGGAGCTTCGGAAGAAGCTATCAAAAAGGCTTATCGGCTTGCTGTAAGAAAAGCACACCCGGATGTAAACAAGAGTGAAGGAGCAACCCAGCTTTTCCTGGATATCCAGGAAGCCTATAAGATCCTGTCTGACCCAAATCAAAAGGGCAATTACGATGACGGTCGGGATCCACATGATTCGTCCTCGGGCATTCTAACTTCTTTGCAATACAGCCAGACAGCCTTATTAAGAATAAAAGAACCACAGATCATTTATTCCCTGGTTGATATCGTCTCCACCAAGGACGAGGAGCAGAAATCTGCTGACCTTCCGTTAAATATTTCCCTGGTCTTGGACAACTCTACCTCTATGAAAGGACCCCGCCTTGATATCCTGAGAGCGGCCACGAAAGAGATCATCAACGATCTGGGAAAAGATGATCTTGTTTCAGTGGTCAGTTTTAATGACAGGGCCAAGGTTTTGCTCCCCAGCCAATCACAACCCAGCGAAATCCAGATCGAAACCGCCCTGAACAACCTTTATGCAGAGGGAGGAACGGAAATTTTCCAGGGCATCGAAGCTGGGTACGAAGAGATCAGAAAACACCCTACTCTCAATTATGTGAACCATATCATCCTGATCACCGATGGGCACACTTACGGAGATGAGGATAACTGCTTCGACCTGGCAAATAATGCCGCCGATCAGGATATCGGAATTAGCGGTCTAGGGATAGGGATCGAGTGGAATGATGAATTTGTGGATCAGCTTTGCGCCCTGACTGGTGGACAGTCCCTTTTCATTCATGATCTGGAACAAGTCAAGGAATTCCTGGAACACAGCATAGCATCTCTTAAAGAGGCTTTTTCTAGACGATTAACCCTTGAAGTGATCCCAGCCCCCGGCATAATGATGCTCTCGGCATTCAGGATTCTACCAGAAGCTATTCCCTTACCCCTCCAGGAGAAATATTCTCTGGGAATCCTGAAAAAACATCAGCCGCATCGTGTCCTATTTGAATTCCTGGTCGATCCCGTACCTGAAAAGATCGATCGGGTGGTGATTGCATCCGGGGAGTATGTCATTAAGAAGAAGATTCGGGATCAAAATATACCGTTCACCTTGGAAAGGATGATGGACTCGGACCCGGAAAGTCTGGAACCACCTGCTCCTGAGATTTTCAAAGCCATCTCACACCTTACTTTCTATCGATTACAGGAAAAAGCCCAACGGGATATCGCCAGCGGCAATCCTGGTACCGCTTATCAAAGATTGCTCAATCTATCCTCCCATTTGATGGCAAAAGGGGAAGATGCACTTGCAAAAATTGCCATGAATGAAGCAAATTATATTAAATCCCACAATAACTTCAGCCCCACAGGCAAGAAGCAGCTTAAATACGGAACGATGAGGCTGCTTCTACCGGATAACATATGATTACCTGTAGAGTATGTAATAATCAAGAATACCAAGGCATCTTATTTTGTGGAGAGTGCGGCTCACAATTGGCTTTTGTCACTGACCAGAGAGTGGATACCCTGGTCTACCCAAACCAAAATCGGGGGTTGGAAGTTGATTTCACCCAAACGATCCCCAAAAAGTTATTGGAAGAAAGCACCTTCATCCTGTACAGTACTGAACGAGATGAAGTAATTGAAATCCCTGAACAAAATGAATTCACCATTGGTCGTTTTGTCGAAGGACAGGTGATCACACCAGACGTAGATCTGAATCATTATGAAGCCTATGATATGGGAATTTCCCGATTGCACGCAACGATCCGGATCAACAGTAAAAAGAACAAAGTCTTTGTGATCGATTTGGGATCAGCTAATGGATCAAGCGTTAATGGTTATGAGATCCCAGCTAATTCCGAAGTGCCATTGAATCATGGAGACGTGTTATCCTTGGGCAAATTCAAGATGAAAGTGATCTTGCCCAAGGACATGAAATAAGGATGGTCCTATATGTCAAGTACAGTCATAGTCCACATCAGAAATGCGGAACCTATGCTTGCAGAGATAGATGAAATGCCGCAGTTAACAGATGTGTTGATCAAACTCAGCAACCCCAGACAGAAGGATGGCAAAGATTTGATCTTTCTGGATCATAACGTGGTGACCGTTTACTGGCCCTGGGCTGAAATCAGTTTTCTTGAGATCCTACCAGGAGACACCGCTGAGGATGTGGTCAGTTTTATCAGGGAATAATAACTATGAGCAATGAAAAAACAAGATACAAAATTCTCGCAGTTGATGATGAACAACGGATGGTCCGTTTCATCCAGTTGAATCTGGAACAGGACGGTTTCGAGGTGGTGACCGCCTATAATGGAAAAGAAGCTTTAGAACAGGTCAGAACCCAACTGCCGGATTTGATCCTGCTGGATATCATGATGCCCGATATCAATGGTTTTGAGGTCCTGAAGAAGATCCGGGAAGTGAATAATGTTCCGGTGATCATGCTCACAGCCAAAGGTGAAGAAGATGACCGCATCCAGGGACTTGAGCTGGGCGCGGATGACTATATCACCAAACCGTTCAGCCCCCGTGAGTTGGTTAGCCGGATCCGAGCAGTACTAAGACGAACAAAATCTTTCAAGGAAGACCAGGTTGACAAAATCAAAGTGGACGACCGTTTAACTATCGATTTTTCCCGACGTGAAGTCTGGGTAGACGGCAAAATAGTTGATCTCCGTCCAACTGAATACCGTCTCTTATATCACCTGGTTCAGAATGCTGGCTGGGTGAACACCCATGAACAGCTGCTTTCTAAAGTATGGGGTTTTGAGTATCAGGATGAGCCCCATTATGTACGCCTGTATGTTAACTATCTCAGGAAAAAACTGGAAGAAGATCCTTCCAACCCAAAATATATTTTAACAGAACGTGGTGTCGGTTACCGTTTTGTTGATTTCCGGAGGGATCAGGAAAAAACAGAATAAACGTCCTGACCCCTTTCATCGACCTCACAAATCAATCACAAAAAACCAGAACGTGACCTGAAATCAGGTTCATCTTCTGGTTTAACATGGAATATAACTAAATCCCCTCCAGGTAGAGTAACTGGGTTCCTTGCCAGCCGGGGCACTCTAGTATATACTGTCTCCAGTTAACCACAGGAGTTATGAAATGTCCTTTCAACGGATTTTATTAGTAGATGATCACGAAGTTGTGCGTTTGGGTCTGAAATCCCTTCTCGATCGACACACCAAATTTCAGGTAGTCGCTGAAGCAGCCACCGGAGATGACGCATTTGCAAAGGTTGAACAATACCATCCTGACGTTGTGGTAATGGATATCCGCCTGCCCGGCGGATCTGGCATCGAGGCCTGCGAAAAGATCATAGAAAAGTACCCTGAAACAAGAGTGATCATATTGACTTCATACGCTGAAGACGAAATGTTATTCTCAGCAATTCGGGCCGGCGCCTCAGGATATATGTTAAAACAGGTTGGCAGTAATGAACTGATTGATGCCATTGAAGCTGTCGGTCGTGGAGAAGCCTTACTCGATCCAGCTGTAACTCAACGGGTATTTAAGGAAGTTCGAAAAGCTGCCCGGGATGAAGAAGCTTCAGCTTTTACAGACCTAACTGACCAGGAAAAACACGTCCTCATCCACGTTTCTGAAGGCAAAACCAACCGGGAAATCGCCAAAACTCTGTACCTGGGTGAAGGCACTGTAAGGAATTATGTCAGCAGCATTCTCTCGAAATTGGATGTCAGCAACCGGGCGGAAGCAGCTGCCTATGCAGTGAAACACAACCTCAGAAACCACCTGGTTCATCTCACCAAGGATTAGTTGATCCAGCTTCCAGGATAATAAAAACAGAAGGGTTTGCCCTTCTGTTTTTCATTTAAGGACTTTGGGCGAATTCCAGATAATTTGAAACAGCCCATCCCTTTCTGGAGGCATTTAATGGAGCTTCAAGCTGCCACCAGAGATACCCGTCCTGTTCTTCAGGTCCCCCACTGACGAGGAATATCTCCCCTTCTAATCCAATATTGACTATTTCTCCATCCAGGGATGGGTCCCTTCGCAATCGCAGACCTTCTCCCTCAGTACCCAAGATCTGTACATATCCACCCACATGGATTCCGGCCGCCGAGTCAATTGTTGGAGTAAACACTGGAAAATCAGGCTGGGGCGGCAATGGAGTTGGTGTATAGGTGGGCACAGGGATGACAGTAATGACCGCATCTCCGCTGTATATGGATTGATCAGCTGGTGTCAGCTTCCCTGCCGCCAGAAAACTGCCTGCCAACAACAAACTGGCAGTGAGGATCGATCCTGCAATTACCCAGGGGTTGATGATATCTTTCATAAGTAATCTTCTGAAAATAAAGGCCGAGGCAGATCGTTGGGCACCAAGACCTTGAGTGATTGCTGTTTGATAGAGATATTAACACTCTTGGATGGAGGGATTGGCTCACCATCCAGCTGCAAGAAAAGATCGGTTTTAGATTTTATTTTTATCTCCTTGCAGACGTAATGACTGGTTTTGTCCGAATCAATATGCCTGCCAGAGGCCAAGTCAAATAAGTGTTGGAGTGTTTCCTGCATGGTATCCCCTGAAAATAACCATAGATCCATTTTCCCATCATCGATCATAGCTCTGGGGGACAACTCGGCCATTCCCCCTGCATAGAGATGGATGTTGGTCACCAGCACTACGATATAAGTCCCGCTGATCTTTTCTCCATCTACCCAGATCTTCAAATCCATACCTGACCAGGAACGGGCGAACCAGGCCACATTGGCGGCATACTGAGTGGCCGGGAACTGTTTCTGCCACCTGGAGCGCGGTTCAAGATGATGAACCACAAAAGCATCAAAACCCGCACCGCTCCACATCAAAAATGGAATTCCCTGGCAGATACCAACATCCATGGTTCGGACAGTACCATTAAGTAACTTTTTAACACTGGTTTCTAATGCAGTTAAATTTGTCCAGGAAAGAGATGGTAATCCCAACTCCTGGGCCCAGACATTTGCTGTACCTGATGGTAATACTGATAGGGCGGTCTGACTTCCCAACAAACCCGCGGCCGCTTTATGCAGGGAACCGTCACCCCCCGCAATAAAAACTGTGTCAATGCCCATCACAGCTGCCCTTTTAGCCAATCTGGTAATATGACTGCCACCTTTTGTTTGGATGATATCCACATCCCATCCATGAGAAGTCAGGATCCTGCCGGCTCGCGCAACCAGGGGCTCTGAAGGAAACTTTCCTGCCATGGGATTATAGATCAGCTGACCCCGCATCTAAACTCCTAACATACTTACATTATCGTCTGTAATATTATCAGAGTTTACTCTATCAAGATATCACCGTCAATCAGATGATGGTACAATCAAACCGGCACTGATCCACAGGAAAAACTGAGATGTCTGAGATTTTAAAT
>Ga0307418_1000092_pt1 | contig 24943 bp, 22 predicted proteins | sample SalMarWE160220MG_2_FD_202160 | JGI IMG/M metagenome (GOLD analysis project Ga0307418, IMG submission 202160) | Salt marsh sediment microbial communities from the Plum Island Ecosystem LTER, Massachusetts, United States - WE1602-20 | ecosystem: Environmental > Aquatic > Marine > Intertidal zone >...
GCCGTACTTGTCGGTGACATAGCGGATCACTTCGTCACGCCGGCTCATGCAGAAATCGACGTCGAAGTCGGGCATCGAGATGCGTTCCGGGTTCAGGAATCGCTCGAACAGCAGCCCGTAGCGGATCGGATCGAGATCGGTGATCTTCAGACAATAGGCGGCAAGCGAACCGGCGCCGGAACCGCGTCCGGGGCCGACCGGGATATCCTGCGCCTTGGCCCAGCGAATAAAATCCGACACGATCAGGAAATAGCCCGGAAAGCCCATCTGCTCGATCACGTCGAGCTCGAAGGCCAGCCGCTCGTCGTATTCCCGGCGCTTCGCATCCGGGGTGCCGGCGACGATGGCGGGCCAGCGCTCGTCCAGGCCGCGCCTGGCCTCGTCTCGGATGAATTCATTCAGGTTCTGGCCGTCGGGCGGCTGAAAATCGGGCAACTGGTAATGGCCGAACTGCAGATCGACATTGCAGCGGTTGGCGATGTGCAGCGTGTTCTCCAGCGCCTCCGGCACATCGGCGAACAGCTCGGCCATCTCTTCATACGATTTCAGGTAGCACTCGGGCGAGAAATGGCCGGTGACGTCGTCGTTCAGCGTACGGTTCTGGCCGATGGCAAGCATGCCCTCGAAGGCCTGGAAATCGCCACGCTGAAGGAAATGAGCATTGTTGGTGGCCACCAGCGGGATATCCAGCTCATGGGCCAGCTCGACCAGCTGGCGGTTGATCTCCTCCTGGGCCGGCGCTCCGTTGCGCTGCAACTCGATGAAGAAACCGTGCTCGGGAAACAGTTCGTGGTATTCCAGGGCCGCCGCCCGCGCCGCCGCCCGATCGCCGCGCTGCAGGTGCTGCTCGATCTCACCGTTCCAGCCGGAGGACAACGCGATCAGGCCAGCTCCATACTGGCGCAGCAATGCCTTGTCGATGCGCGGCTTGTAATAGAATCCCTCGAGGTAGCCGATCGACACCAGCTGCATCAGGTTGCGCCAGCCGTGATTGGTTCGCGCCAGCAGTACCAGCTGGGGATAGCGCGGGGCCCTCGGCCCCTGGCTGACGCGCTTGGTATGATCGTCGCACAGGTAGACCTCGCAGCCCAGGATCGGCTTGATGCCCAGCTTCATTGCCTGCGTATAGAAATTGACGGCACCGAACAGGTTTCCGTAATCGGTCAGGGCGATAGCCGGCTGTTTCAGCTGCACCATGCGCTCCAGCATCGCTGATACCGGCATGGCGCCGGCAAGCAGGGAGAAATCGGAATGGGCATGCAGGTGCACGAAGCGGGCAAAGTCCATGGCCCTACCCTAGGATAAGGCCCCGCCCTGTGGAAGAAGGAAGCAGGCTGGCATCGCCGTCCGAACCTGTGCTACGATAGCCGCGTCTGAACTGGACAGGGTGCCGGCTTGCGGGGAAACATCCGGTCGCCCATACGCTTGTGAGGGAGATCATTATGGCATTCGTTGTCACCCAACTGTGCAAGGACTGCGTGGATACGGCCTGTGTCGCGGTCTGCCCGGTGGATTGCTTCTACCAACCGGAACATCTGTCCAATGACCTGCCGAACATGCTGTACATCTCACCCGAGGAATGCATCGATTGCGCCGTGTGCGAACCGGAATGCCCATGGGAAGCCATCTATCCGGAAGAGGACGTGCCGGCCGTGTTCGAGGGCGACATCGCCCTGAACGAGCGCAGCGACAGCGATCGCCAGCTGTTCAAGCTGGCCGAGGTCGATGAGCACCAGCCCCCGACGGCGGAAGAGGTCGCCGCGAACAAGGCCAAGTACGGCCTGTAAGTGCCGACGCCGGCCATGCCGGCCATCGATTCCATGCATCACGCTACCGCCGCCAACCCGCCGCCATACCTGAGCGGCATGGACCGCGCCCAGTTTCTGGCCTTGTGCATGCAGGCCGGCGCCAAGCCGCTGCATGCCGAACGCCTGACCGCCCATATCCATCGCCACGGCATCACCGACATCGCTTATATCCCCGAACTGCCGGCGCCGTTGCGCACCCTGCTGGCGGCCTATCCAGCCGCGGTACCGGTCTCCGGCGTCGCCGAGCAAATCTCCGCGGACGGCACGCGCAAGATGCTGCTGCGCCTGCCGGACGGCCGGGATGTCGAAACCGTGTATATCCCGGGCAAGGGACGCACCACGCAGTGCATCTCCACCCAGGTCGGCTGCGCCATCGGCTGCAACTTCTGCCTGACCGCCACCGCTGGCCTGACACGCAACCTGAGCGCCGCCGAGATGGTGGCGCAGGTCGAGGCCGTGCGCGGCGCCACCGGCCGGCGCGCGCGTAACCTGGTACTGATGGGCATGGGCGAGCCGCTGCACAACTACGAGCAGGTGGCCCATTTCGTGCGCCTGGCCACCGACCCGCTGGGCCTCGCCTTCTCACCGAATCGCGTCACCGTGTCCACGGCGGGACTGGTGCCCGGGATCCGGCGCATGATGGAGGAGGAACTGCCCTGCAACCTGGCGGTGTCACTGAACGCCACCACGGACGAGATCCGCGATCGCATCATGCCGATCAACCGCAAGTATCCGCTGTCCGAGTTGCTTGCCGCGCTGCGCGACTACGTGCGTATACGCGGCGGCAAACGCGTGCTGGTCGAATATGTGATGCTGGCCGGCATCAACGATGCTGCGGCCGATGCCTGTCGCCTGATTGAACTGATGAAGGGGCTGGACTGCACCATCAACCTGTTGCCGTTCAACGCCTTTGCCGGCAGCGCCTACGCCCGCCCGGAAGATCACATCGTCGATGCCTTCCGGAGCATGCTGTCGGAGGCGGGGTTCGTAGCCGTGGTGCGTGAGTCACGCGGACGGGACATCTCGGCGGCTTGCGGTCAGCTCAAAACCGAGAGCGCAAAACGACGGCACAACATCTGAGCGCGCATGACAACATGAGCGTTTCCGGCTGCTTTCGATCATTGAATAAGTGCCAGCCCTGGCGAACAGCCGCCAGCCAGACGCCCGATCGAACACGCGAGAGGAAAACTTTGAACTTCGCCATGCCGGTGTAAAGATGGCATGCCAGTGTCACAGCAGCTTTTTACACGAATAAAAAAGGTTCAGGGGTAACCGTCATGAAGAAATCGATGTTGACGCTGCTTGTTTGCTCGGCCTTGTGGTTTCCCTGCCAGGGGTATGCCGCAGGCCGGCATGCCATGCCGGAATTGAACCACGTGTTCCTGATCATGATGGAGAATCATAATTACGATGAACCCGGCACGGTGCCGGCGATCATCGACAACGAGTCAGATGCTCCTTACATCAACGCCATGGCCAAGCACTATGACCTGGCAACCCATTATCAGGCCGTCGGCCATCCCAGCCTGACCAACTATCTGGAGGTCGTCGGCGGATCGAATTTTGGCACCGACGACGACCTGGCCCCTCATTGGGGCTCAGCAAAGAATACGGAAAACAGATACGGCTTCATCCCGGCCCATGGCGTCGACATCGCGAGTCACTCCTTTGGCCTTTTCGGGGTAACTGCTGACAAGATCGGTTATACGGTGCCCGGCGGAGCGCCCTTTGCCGGCAAGACGATCGCCGACCAGCTGGCACGGGCCGGAAAGAGCTGGAAGACCTATCAGGAGTCGCTGCCCATCCCGGGTGGATATGGCATCGACGCCTCGGATGGCAAGCAAATCAATCGAGGCGCCCACCTTTATGCGGCCAAACACAACCCCTTCGAATACTTCCGCTCCACGCAGGGTTCGAAAGACATCGTCGGTTATGCATCAAATCTTCGTAACAAAACCATCGGGGGGGAACTGGCGAAGGATCTGGCTGCCGGAACCGTGGCCAATTTCAACTTCATCGCCCCCAACCTCTGCCATGACATGCATGGCACCCCCATGTGCTCACAGGCGCATGCGTTGATCCGGGAAGGCGATAAGGAAGTCCAGGCGCTGGTCGGCGCCATCACCGGCTCGGCCATGTGGAAATCTGGCAGGAACGCCGTCATCGTGATGTGGGATGAGAATGATTTCAGCAACACCGGAAACAACCGGGTCCCCTTGATCGTCGAGACCAACTATCAATCCAAGGGCATGCATTTTTCACGGGCCTGTAACCACTTTTCCCTGCTCAAGACCTTGGAGAAAGGGTTTGGCCTGCATTATCTCAATCATGCGAAAGATCCGCAGATCCACGCGATGTCCGACCTATTCGCGCTTCGCTGATTCCGGGGGCATGTTACTACATCAATGTTCGGACAGGGCGAACAGTGATTTCAATGGATGGCCGTTCATGGCCACTGCTGGTCATGTCAGACCTGGCCAAAACGGATATGCGTTTGATCCAGTTGCCGCCTGAAATCAATAAGATGATCCCAAAACTATTACGTGCCTGGATGTCCGGTTATGGCCAAGACTATGTAATAGCGCAGGTGCTTTCTTAGGTTTTTCTCTTGGTTGCTTTGTTCGCGGCCACGAAAAAAGCAACAAATACGGCAGCGATCACACCAAAAAACAGGGCGTATTCAACATACATGATTGACTCCTATTTATACTCTCTTTCAAATCCCTTTGGGGAAAATTATGTATGAATAAAAAGGCAGCCCCGGCAAAACTTAGGGCTTCTTTGATCACAAAATCGGATCATGTTCATATCCCTATTATTCGAACGCTTTTGGAGATGTGTAAGGAGTAAATATTACCGTTACTAGTGTAATTATATTCACATCTGAGCGTCTGCTTTCGGCCGTATCACGCCATTCGGTGAACTTGGCATCTGATGCGGGAACATGCGGTGCATCAACTCCGCCTCGGACAGGTGTAAACTTCCCCCTGGTTAGATCACATTCAAAACCGGAGCGTTCGGGCAGGATACTGTGGTTATCAATGGATTGATTTTACGGCAATGATGGCCGTACGAGATTTAAAATACGGGCATGCTGAGTCCATGTGTAGGAGATCATTATGTTCAAAGGTATTGTTACAGGAGCCTTGTTGATCATGATCGTTGGTCTGGGTGGTGGATATTTTTTATTGAAAAGCGGACTGATCCCAGCCAATGCCGATGGTAAACCCAGCAGTCTGGAGCTGTGGATGGCGGGAACCTCATTGGACGCGACCTTGCAACGGGATGCTCCCAAGGAACAGGACCCGGTAGCGTTGACGGATCAGAACCTTATTCAAGGCGTTCATCTTTTCGCGAAATACTGCGTGGTTTGCCATGGCGACGCAAAAGGGAAGGCCTCGGCGTCTCCTATCGCGAAAGGCGAATATCCAAAACCGCCCCAATTGGCAACCGACGGGGTTGAAGACGATCCTGAAGGATATTCATTCTGGAAGATCAAACATGGTATCCGCCTGACTGGCATGCCTTCATGGAAGAATAAGCTCAATGATAAGCAAATCTGGACGCTTGCCCTTTTCCTGAAACATATGAACAAGCTGCCACCGGACGCCCTGCAGGCCTGGCAGAAAGTGAAGGCATGGCCACCACAATCCAAACAATAGGGGCATGATGATGCTCGGTGGTGCCCAGCCCGTTCAGAGACAGGTCCTATGTCTGGGTGACCGCAGGCTCGCTGGATGACTCGGAACCGCTGGAAATCGCCGTGCACATCTGCACCAACTCGAAGGCGCCGTGGGATACGATCGCGCCTGGGGCCCAACAATTCGATACCTTCCGGAGCTATCGGAGCTTATCAACCTCACCGCGCCCTCGGCTTAGCCGAGCCGCGAAGGGCGCAGTCTCCCACATTTCGCTCTATTTCGGCGTTTTTATCGCCCCCAATCGACCGCTTGAGACGGCTGCCGAAAGCGGTCATTCATTTTTATCGTTCACAGCAGGTGTCGCCCTGCTGTACCGGCGGGCATGGGACGTCTCCGTAGGAGCAGTAAACGCAACAGTCGCCCGGCTTGGGCTTGAGCATGGTATGGCAGGCCTCGCATTCATAGAACCATTGGCATGCATTCGTCGGCATGGTCTCCCGCTTGCGGTGGCCGCATTCCGGGCAGGTAAGCGTCGATTCGGTGATAATGGCTTTCGTCATATTGATCCCTTCGAACAGCTAGGCTGCGGCTTTTCGATGACAAAAACGATGAACGGCCACAATGGCACCCCGATCGATGCCTTGAACACGATCAAGGCCTCCCAAAGCCACCGGCACAGCGCGTGGCGAATTAGCATCGTCATTGTAGACAAATCATGAGCGTCCGAAATTGGCCGTTCGGAGAGCTCAATCAAAGCAATTGATTCAGCCCCAGATAGCCCACATAGAAACCGACAACCAAAATAACCGTGCCAGAAGCATAGGGAGCGTAGCGAACGAATTCGCCGAACCCGCTCCATCGTTTAGAGACATGCTTGATGCTCATCGCTGCAAGAACACCGGTCGAAACCATCGTCATCGCCAATCCGATGCTGAAGCACAGCACCAACGTGGCACCCAACGCGATCTTTTTTAGCTGCAGGCAAAGCAGCAGCACGGTGATCGTGGCTGGGCACGGGATAAGCCCCCCAGTCAGACCGAACATGACGATCTGCCCAGTCGTCACATCCTTGTTGGCAAAGCGGCGGCGGATGTCGTTGGCATGGGCCATTTCGTGCGGGTCCTGGTAGCCGGGTGCCGACACGTCCAGACCCTCGTAGTCCGAGATCGCATGGTGATGATGGTCGTGTTCGATGAACTCCACGTCATAGACGTGGCGGTGATGATCATGACCCAACGACAGACGGGCCACGAACTCGTGCGGTTCCGGGATTTCCTCGGTTGATTCCAAAAAGCCGTCGCCCTGGGCAAAGGTGAATATCTGACGGCTTCCGTCGGAGCGTTCCGTTTCAATGCTCACCTGATCCGCTTCCCAAGTGTGTCCGCTTTCCCTGTACACCCGGAAGCGGGGTGGTACCCCATTCTCGAAAATATCCAGCCGTACCTTGCCATGACAGGTATCAATCGTTTTCGCTTCGTCATAATGATGATCGTGGCCATGTCCATGGTCGTGATCGTGCAGGCAATATTTTTGATCCCGCCAGGTACGCCAGATCATCCAGATAGCTATTCCGATGATAAGTACCGCCGATGCTACCTGTAGATATGGTTCGCTAGTCTCGACATTCCAGTGCTGTCCAAAATACAGGCCGCCAAGGGCGATAACCCATACAACAGCAGTATGTGAGACTGTGGCTGACAGGCCCAGCAAAGCAGCCTGGGTGACGGTGCCGCGTACGGCGATAATGAACGCGGCCATCATCGTCTTGGAATGTCCTGGCTCCATGCCGTGCAAAGCACCCAGCAGGATGGCACTCGGGATGAACAGCCACAGATTGACCGTACCATGCTGAAGCATGCTTACGAGATCATGGGCATTGCTCATAGGTATTTGGTGATCTCCTTAAACTCATGGATGACCTCATCCGCGCTCTGGTTTCCTTCGCGCACTGCATGTTCCAGACAGTGGTCGATGTGATCATGAGCCAGGGTTTTCTTCGCCTTACTGATGGCGCTTTCGACAGCCTGGAGTTGCTGTACGATATCCAGGCATCCACGTCCTTCCTCCAACATGGCAACAGTGGCCTTTAGATGCCCTTCGGCGCGTTTCAGTCGCTTGATGATATCGGGGTGTGAGCTGTGTATTGACATGACTTATATCCCCCTGGGGGGGATAAGATATAGGAAGCGGTCATCAAACCGCAATAATCCAAAATCGGATATCTACGAATATCCGATTTTAGCCGAGGCTGTGTAAAAACTCGGATATTTCCTTATGCCCAGGGACGAAGCACCACAATTAGGCTTAACACGAGGATGTTGATATTGGTTCACACCACAACACCATTGGATATTGCCATGTTTTTCATGGAAATTCCCACGCCTGAAATTTAATTCCCGTTTTTACACAGCCTGGGCCGAATGTAGACGTTCGGCCATTAGAAAAAACAAAGGCTCCCGAAGGAGCCTTTGTCGTCAGATGTGGATGGCGATGCCTTCGGAATCGAGCACCGATTCGTGGATCATCTCGGACAGCGTCGGGTGCGGGAACATGTGATGCGCCAGCTCCGCCTCTGTCGTTTCCAGCGTACGCGCCAGGCCCAGTGGCACGATCAGCTCCGTGGCCTCGGCGCCGACGATGTGCGCGCCCAACAGTTCGCCCGTTTCGGCGTGGAAGATCGTCTTGACCATGCCCTCGGTCTCGGCCAGACCCATGGCCTTGCCGTTCGGGGCGTAGGGCATGCGCCCGATCTTCACCGGGATGCCTTCCTCCTGGCACTGCTTCTCGGTCTTGCCGCAGGAGCCGACCTGCGGCTGGCAGTAGGTGCAGCCCGGAACGTTCCCATAGTTCACCTTGTGCGGATTCAGACCGGCGATGGCCTCCACACAGACGATGCCCTCGTGGCTGGCCACATGCGCCAGCGCCGGGGCGCCGATGACGTCGCCGATGGCATACACACCCGGATGGTCGGTACGGTACCAGTCGTCGACAGCGATGGTGTTGCGCTCGATGCGCATCAACGTGTGCTCAGCACCGATATCCTCGGTGTTGCCGACCACGCCGACGGCCACCAGCACGCAATCGCCCTCGAGCTTCTCGGATTTGCCTTTTGATTCGTACTCGACCACGCCCTTGGTGCGCACCTTCTTGGCCGACTTGACCATGGCGCCGGTGACGACCTTGATGCCGTTCTTCTTGAAGCTTCGCTCCACCACCTTGGCGATCTCGTGATCCTCCAGCGGCAGGATCTGCTCGGCCGCCTCCAGCACCGTCACCTCGGAACCCATGGCGTTGTAGAAGTAGGCGAACTCCATGCCGATGGCGCCACTGCCGATGACCACCAGCCTCTTCGGCAATTTCTGCATCGACAGCGCCTTCTTGTAGGTGATCACCACCTCGCCGTCGACCTCCATGCCGGGGAAGGCGCGGGCACGCGCGCCGGTGGCGACAATGACGTGTTTGGCCGTGATCTGTTTGTCGCCGTCCTTGGTTTCGACCATCAGCTTGTTATCAGCAGCAAACCTGGCATAGCCCTCGATGGAGGTGACCTTGTTCTTCTTGAACAAAAAGCCGATACCGCCGGACAGTTTGTCGGCAATCTGACGCGAGCGGCCGATGGCGGCGTCGAGGTTCGGCTTGGTCTTGCTGATCCCGAGGCCCAGCTCCTCGCCGTGATGCTCGACGACATTGATCAGCTCGGCCGTGCGCAGCAGCGCCTTGGTCGGAATGCAGCCCCAGTTCAGGCAGATGCCGCCCAGGTGCGTGGACTCGATGCAGGCGATCTTCAGGCCCAGCTGCGCGGCGCGGATCGCCGCCACGTAGCCGCCAGGGCCGGCTCCGACGATCACCACGTCGTACTCGCCGTTCTCGTTGAACACGCCGGCCGGCTTCAGCTTGAGTTCATGCTCATCGTGTTCCTCGGCTGCATGCTGGGCACCGGCCAGTGCCTCGGCCACCTGCTCGGGCGTGGCCACGGCGGCGGTGGCCTCGACGATAGGGGCCTCCTCGGGCTGCTCGCCGGCGCCCTCCGGCATGTAGTCGGCCGGCACCTCCTCGCCCTCCTCGGCGATGACGGCGATCGGGTTGCCCACAGTCACAACCGCTCCCTCGGGGGCGATGATCTTGTGCAGCACGCCCTCGTCGACGACCTCCATCTCCATCGTCGCCTTGTCCGTCTCGATCTCCGCCATCACCTCGCCGGAGCTCAGCGTGTCACCCTCCTTCTTCAGCCAGCGGGCGATCTTCCCCTCCGTCATCGTCGGCGACAGCTGCGTCATGAATACGTCTATCGGCATAGGTGTCTCTTCCTTAGATGCGGCCTCGGGGCTTCCTGCCCCCGGCCTTGATCGTTGTGTTCGCGCGGCGCCCGGCCTAGATCAGCACGCTCGCAGGCGCCTCGATATGCTTCTTCAGGGCGGCCAGGAACTCGGCACCGACGGCACCGTCGACCACCCGATGGTCGCAGGACAGCGCCAGACTCATCATCTGCCTCGCCACAATCTCGCCGTTCTCGACGACGGCCCGCGCCTCGGTCGCGCCGACGGCCAGGATCGCCCCCTCCGGCGGGTTGACGATGGCCTCAAAATGCTTGATGCCGTACATGCCAAGATTCGAGATCGAGAAGGTACCGCCGGTGTACTCCTCCGGCTTCAGGCTCCCCTCGCGGGCGCGCCCGGCCAGATCCTTGACCTCGTTCGAGATGTCGACGATGCCCTTCTGTTCGGCGAAACGAATCACCGGCGTGATCAGGCCGCCCTCGATGGCCACGGCCACCGAGATATGGGCATGCCTGTGGCGCAGCGTGGCCGCATCGGTCCACGAGGCGTTGGCCGCCGGCACGTCGACCAGGGCCTTGGCCACAGCCTTGATAATGAAATCGTTGACGGAAAGCTTGAAGGTGCCGTCGGCAGCCTCATTCAACTGCGCGCGCAGGTCCATCAACCGATCCATGGCCACGTCGACGTTCAGGTAGAAATGCGGTACCTGCTGCTTGGACTCGGTCAGGCGCCGGGCGATGGCCTTGCGCATCATGCTGTTGTCGAGCGTCTCGTATTCGTCTGCATGGTAGGGCATGGGGCCGGCCGGCAGCGGGCGCAGCGGCGGCGGTGTGGTCGCGACTGTGCCCGCACCAAGGTTGATGCCGCGCTTGGCGGCCTTGTCGATGTCGGAGCGCGTGATGCGGCCACCCGGACCGGAGCCGGCGATGGCCGCCAGATTGATGCCCTTCTGCTTGGCCAGGCGGCGGGCCAGGGGGCTGGCCTTGACGCGCCGGCCGTTGCCAGCCGGCTTGGCTGCCGGCGCCGGCGACGATGGGCTTGCTTGCGCTTGCGGCGCAGCAGGCTGCGGAGCCGGGGCAGGGGCCGCGGCGGCTTCAGGCTTTTTGGCCTCGGCGACGGCCGGTTCCGCGGGCTTGGCCCCGCCCTTGGGCGCATAGTCGGCCGGCACCTCTTCGCCCTCCTCGGCGATGACGGCGATCGGGTTGCCCACGGTCACAACCGCTCCCTCGGGGGCGATGATCTTGTGCAGCACGCCCTCGTCGACGACCTCCATCTCCATCGTCGCCTTGTCCGTCTCGATCTCCGCCATCACTTCGCCGGAGCTCAGCGTGTCGCCCTCCTTCTTCAGCCAGCGGGCGATCTTCCCCTCCGTCATCGTCGGTGACAGCTGGGTCATGTATACATCGATCGGCATGCTCTCCCCTTTAGACCTTTAGACGCGATCAGGCGCGGTTGCAGACGACGCGCGCCGCCTCGACGATCTCGGCCACACTGGGTAAGGCCATGCGCTCAAGGTTGGCGGCATAGGGCATCGGCACTTCCTTGCCGCTGACGCGCGCCACCGGCGCATCCAGGTCGTCGAAGCCCTTTTCCATGATGCGCGCGGATACCTCGGCGCCGATGCCGGCAAAGCGCCAACCCTCCTCGATCATCACGGCATGGTTGGTCTTGGCGATCGAGGCCAGCACCGTCGCCTCGTCCAACGGCTTGATCGTGCGCAGGTCGATGACCTCGGCGTCGATGCCCTGCTTGGCCAGTTCGGCCGCAGCCTCCAGCGCGTAGTTGGCCATGCGCGAGTAGGATATCAATGTCACGTCCTTGCCGGGTCGCTTGACGTCCGCCTTGCCGAGCGGGATCACGTACTCGCCGTCCGGCACATCGGCGATGTCGCCGTAGCAAATCTCGTTCTCGATGAAGATCACCGGATCGTTGTCACGAATCGCCGCCTTCAGCAGGCCCTTGGCATCGGCCGGGTTGGACGGCATCGCCAATTTCAGCCCCGGCACGTTTGCCATCCAGTTCTCCAGGCACTGCGAATGCTGCGCGGCCACGCGTGCCGCGGCACCGCCGGCGCCGCGAAACACGATCGGTACCGGATACATGCCGCCGGACATATACAGCATCTTGGCGGCGGCGTTGACGATCTGGTCCATGGCCAGCATGGCGAAATTCCAGGTCATGAACTCGATGATGGGCCTGAGACCCGCCATGGCCGCGCCGACACCCAGGCCGGCGAAACCCAGCTCGGTGATCGGCGTGTCGATAACGCGCTTCGGGCCGAACTTGTCCAGCATGCCTTGGCTGACCTTGTAGGCGCCGTTGTACTCGGCGACTTCCTCACCCATCAGGAACACGTTCTCGTCGCGCTGCATTTCTTCGCACATGGCCTGGTTCAGGGCCTCGCGGAAAGTGATCTTCGACATCAGGCAACCCTTCCCGGATACGGATAGGCCCCCTCGATCGAATCCCTGTAGATATCGGTGTACAGCTCGGCAGCATCAGGCTCCGGCATCGCCTCGGCCGCGGCGGCGATGGCGGCGACCTCCTTCTTGATATCCTTGTCCTTCTGTTTGAACGACTCCTCGCTCGCCAGCCCCGCCTCGATCATGCGCACCTGCAGGCGTGCGATCGGATCGCGACCCGTGCGCCATTCCTCGACCTCCTCACGCGTACGGTAGGTGGCCGGATCGGACATCGAATGGCCGCGGTAGCGATAGGTCACAGCTTCGACCAGGATCGGCCCTTCGCCGCTGCGCGCATGCTCGATGGCCTCGGTCATCTTGCGCTCGACCTCCAGCACATCCATGCCATCGATCTGCATGCCCGGGATCTTGAACGAGATGCCGCGCTTGAATAAATGGGTCTCGGCCGAGGCTCGGCCCAGCGACGTGCCCATCGCATACTGATTGTTCTCGACGACGAATACGACCGGCAGCTTCCACAGCGCCGCCATGTTGAACGACTCGTAGACCGCGCCCTGGTTGATGGCGCCGTCTCCGAAGAAACACAGGGTGACGCGGCCATCCTGGCGATACCAGGAGGAGAAACCGAAGCCTAGCCCGATCGGCACCTGCTCGCCGACGATGCCGTTGCCGCCGGCGAAGTTGCGCGCAGCATCGAACATGTGCATTGAGCCGCCCTTGCCCTTGACGATGCCGCCGGCTCGGCCCAGCAGTTCGGCCATGACGGCGGTCGGATCCGAGCCGCGCGCCAGGATGTGCCCATGGTCGCGATAGCCGGTCAACATGTAGTCCTCGGGCTTGGAGGCGTGGTGCACGCCGACCGGCACTGCCTCCTGGCCGTTGCACAGGTGGCAGAAACCACCGATCTTCTTCAGGCCATACAGCTGTCCGGCCTTCTCCTCGAAGCGGCGGATAAACAGCATGGAATCGTGCATCGTGTGTAGGGTATCCGCTTGGTAGAAACGGCCCTCATGCGTCAGACCCTCGGCCTGCTTTTTCTGCTTGGCGGACATCAGCTCTCCCGAAAAAACCATCTGTCTACACTGCGAATCATGCCCCAGGCACCCCTTGGCAGCAACCGGATTACTTGTATGGCGGCCTGCGCTGAAACCCGGTGATGGCGATATGCATCACAGATTTGGGGTTATGACAAAGGTGGTGTAGCGTACTTGACCCATCGGCAAGGAGAATGTGCATGGCCAGGATGCTTCCCTTCAAGGAAGGTGATGTGCTGATCGCCGAGGGCGAACAGGACACGGCTGCCTACCTGATCCGCAATGGCTGGTTACAAGTCCATCGTGCCCGACCCGGGCGGGCCGTATCGTTGATCCGCCTCGGTCCGGGCGATATCGTCGGTGAGTTGGGGCTGGCTGGCCGCGTACCGCGGCGTACCGCCACGGTCACGGCCCTGACCGATGGCGAAGTGGAGGTAATCGACCGCGGAACACTGATCCGCTTGGTCAATGGCCCGGGAAACCGGTTGACTCCGCTGCTCGCCGCCCTGTTTTCCCGCCTGCAATCCCTGCTGCTCGACTATCATCAGGACGATGCCCTCGACGATACCGTCGTCACCTACGCCAAGCTGGAAGGCCTGACCGCCGCCTCGGCCCAGGCCCTGTGCAACCAGCCCTGCACCGTCACCCGCCTGCCTTGGATATTCGGCGCCCATGCCGCCCCGCAAAGCGTCACTGATCTGTTCCGCGAGGAAGCGCCGCCCGATGTGGTCCTGGCCGGCGCTTCCAAGCTGATCCGCTCCCACCATCTGGCCATCGAGGCGGCGGACGAGGGTGGCCTGCAGCTGCGGCTTTACAATTATGGCGATTTCTGTGAACTGGACGACGTGCGTGTCGCCCACGGCAAGGCGCCGGCCGTGGTGCCGCTGCCGGTGGGCAATCATACCTTGTCCTTCGGTCTGCCGGCCGAACCCTACCGCTTCTCACTGCGCGTCCTGGTATGACCGGGGCCCTTGCCATGCGTTAACCTGGAGCCCGGCATGGCGATCAGGCCGGTTCTGCGCATGGGAGACAAGCGGCTGCTGCAGCCATCGGCCGAGGTCTTCCGCTTAGACACCCCGGAGTTGCATGCGTTGATCACCGATCTGCGCGAGACCATGGCCGCCCTGCGCGGCGCTGGGCTGGCAGCACCGCAGATCGGCGTGCACCAGCGTGTGGTGATTTTCGGCATCGAGAACAATCCCCGCTACCCCGACGCCGAACCGGTGCCGGAAACCGTGCTGGTGAACCCTGTCATCACTCCGCTGTCGGATGAGACCGATGAGGGCTGGGAGGGTTGCCTGAGCCTTCCGGGACTGCGCGGGCTTGTGCCGCGGTTCACCCACGTTCGCTACCAGGGCTTCGATGCCTACGGCCAACCCATCGACCGCCGCGTCGAAGGCTTCCATGCCCGCGTGGTGCAACACGAATGCGACCATCTTGACGGCATCCTCTACCCGATGCGCATGCGTGACATGAGCCGCTTCGGTTTCGACGACATCCTGTTCCCCGAACCGTCAGACGCCGAGCCTATCGGCGACTAGGGCCCGGGCAGGCGCCGGGCATAGGTGCGGATACGCGCCACGACGGGAACCAGCGCCAGCAGGGGAACAATGAGAAACACTGGCGCCCACGGGCTTTTGGGCGACGGCGCGAAGTCGTGACTCAGGTAGGCGATGATGATCAGGAACAGGCCGAAGGCGATCAATAGCCTGCCGCCGTAGGCGTTGATCTCGTACCAGTTGCGGCTGGATATGAATGCCTCGGGCAGGCGGACGCCATACAGCCGGTTCATCGGCACCAGGCGTAGGACCAACGGCAGGGACACCAGCACCGTCGCCAGGCCGATGCCGGCCAGCACATAGGGGATGGGCACGATCACGAGGGCTTTTGTCCCGGACGCTGGTATTTCATGCCGATCAGTATAGCCACAAGCCCAAGGCTTGCCGGGGCGTAGGCTGGCGCGATACTTTCAGTCATGAGCGACGATCGCAGACTGGTGTATTCCACCGAACACGGCAGCCACGACAAACCGATGCAGGCCCGGGACAACAAAAGGGCCAAACATATCTCGCATGCCCCGGCGATCAGGAATCCGGCCAAGCAAGGCGTGCGCATCCGCCGCGAGAGCAAGGGCCGCGGCGGCAAGACCGTTTGCGTCATCGATGGCCTGAACCTGCCGGACGACCGGCTCAAGGCCCTGCTGAAAAGGCTGAAAAGCCAGCTCGGCAGCGGCGGCGCCATCAAGGATGGCTACCTGGAGATCCAGGGTGACCACCGTGACAAGCTGCTGGCGCTGCTGGACAAAGAGGGTATCAAGGCAAAACCGGCCGGCGGCTGAGCCGCTTTTACCCGCTGCCTGCCATGGCCGTGGCGCATGGTTTGGCATTCACGGCCCGGGAGTGCCAAAAAACTATTGACAGCTGAAGCGCACTCGACACCATTGGCACTCCTTTGGGCCGAGTGCTAAGCCCCCGGCCCGAGGGAGAATACACAGGGGTTGAATCGGCATAGCCGGCTCCCCATATACACATCTCAACCATGATTTCGAAAGGAGAGTGAACGATGACAACGAAGGTTCGTCCATTGCACGACCGCGTGATTGTCCGCCGTCTGGACGAGGAAGAAAAGTCCGCCGGCGGCATCATCATCCCCGACACGGCGAAGGAAAAGCCCATCCAGGGCGAGGTCATCGCCGTCGGCAAGGGCAAGATTCTCGAGAACGGCGAAGTCCGCTCACTGGATGTGAAGAAGGGTGACCGCGTCATTTTCTCGAAGTATGCCGGCACCGAGATCAAGCTCGACGGCCACGAATACCTGATGATGCGCGAGGACGACATCCTCGGCGTCATCGAATCCTAATCCCAGAAATCACAGAGGAGATAAGCAACCATGGCTGCAAAAGATATTCATTTCGGTGAAGACGCCCGCGCCCGCATGATGCGCGGCGTCAACAAGCTGGCCGACGCCGTGAAGGTGACCCTGGGTCCGAAGGGCCGCAATGTCGTCATCGAAAAATCCTGGGGCGCCCCGACCGTCACCAAGGACGGCGTTTCGGTGGCCAAGGAGATCGAGCTTGAGGACAAGTTCGAGAACATGGGAGCCCAGATGGTCAGGGAAGTGGCGTCGAAGACCGCCGATGTCGCCGGTGACGGCACCACCACCGCCACTGTGCTGGCCCAGGCCATCGCCCGCGAGGGCGTCAAGGCCGTGGCCGCCGGCATGAACCCGATGGACCTGAAGCGCGGTATCGACAAGGCCGTCGACGCCGTCATCGTCGAGCTCGGCAAACTGTCCGAGTCGGTAAAGAACCAGGAGGAGATCGCCCAGGTCGGCACCATCTCCGCCAACGGCGATGCCGAGATCGGCAAGATCATCGCCGATGCCATGGAGAAGGTCGGCAAGGAAGGCGTGATCACCGTCGAGGAGGCCAAGGGCCTGGATACCGAACTCGACGTCGTCGAGGGCATGCAGTTCGACCGCGGTTATCTGTCGCCGTACTTCGTCACCAACGCAGAGAAGATGGAGACCGAGCTGAAGGATCCGTACATCCTGCTCAACGAGGCGAAGATCTCGAACATGCGCGATCTGCTGCCGGTGCTCGAGAACGTGGCCCGCTCCGGCAAACCGCTGCTGATCATCTCCGAGGATATCGAGGGTGAGGCGCTGGCGACCCTGGTCGTCAACAAGATGCGCGGCGTGCTGAACGTGGCGGCCGTCAAGGCCCCTGGCTTCGGAGATCGCCGCAAGGCCATGCTCGAGGATATGGCCGTCCTGACCGGCGGCCGCGTGATCTCCGAGGACATCGGCCTGAAGCTGGAGAACGTCACGCTGGATGATCTCGGCACCGCCGGCTCCGTGAAGATCACCAAAGACAACACCACCATCGTCGATGGTACCGGCAACAAGTCCGACATCGAGGCGCGCATCGCCCAGATCCGCGCCCAGATCGAGGAGACCACCTCCGACTACGACAAGGAGAAGCTGCAGGAGCGACTGGCCAAGCTGGCTGGCGGCGTGGCCGTAATCAAGGTCGGTGCCGCCACCGAGGTGGCCATGAAGGAGAAGAAGGACCGCGTCGACGACGCGCTGCACGCCACCCGTGCCGCCGTCGAGGAAGGCATCGTGCCGGGCGGCGGCGTGGCCCTGATCCGTGCCCGCCGGGCCCTGGACAGCCTGAAGGGCGACAACCACGACCAGGACATGGGCATCGACATCGTGCGCCGTTCCGTCGAGGAGCCGCTGCGCCAGATCGTGGCCAACTGTGGTGACGAGGCCTCGGTCGTGGTCAATGCCGTGGCTGGCAACAAGGACGCCAACTACGGCTACAACGCGTCCACCGAGAAGTACGGCGACCTGGTCAAGGCCGGCGTCATCGATCCGACCAAGGTTACGCGCTACTCGCTGCAGAACGCCGCATCGGTGGCGGGCCTGTTGATCACCACCGAGGCCATGGTGGCCGAGATTCCGAAGCCGGAGTCCGCTGCCCCGGCACCGGGCGGTGACATGGGTGGCATGGGCGGCATGATGTAATCTGCCATCCATCCGTAGATGAACAGAAAGGGCGGCCTACGGGCCGCCCTTTCTTTTGGCTGTCAGCAAAGTGAAAAACAGATGGCACAATCCTTTTAGCGCGATCATGTCCTGCACCTTCTTGACGGTCAGAATGGGTCCGTGCCTCAGGCGGTCGAACGAGTTGGGGTTGTACGAAATGGCGATCATCGCGTTGTTGTCGGTCGCACCGCCAAGCCAGATGCCGTTGCCGGCCACAATGGCGCCACTGATATATTCCTGCGCCCCGCTTTCGTTCGCCGTATGGTCTCCATTTGATTCGATCTCGCACGAATCCGGCGTGTACATCATGCCTGAGATATTGGCAAATGCATGCACGTCCAGAAGGCCGCCGGCAAACGCGAACGCGGGCAGATCTTCCCAGCCCGTGCTGAAAAAGTTGGGCATCTTGGTCAGGGCACCGTCACCATCGGCATCGACAGAGATGGCTGCAGACGGATCGGGAACCCCGAATTCGGGATAGTTCTTGCCGACGGGCATATTGTCCGTGCCGGTGGCATTGTCCGTCAGATGCATCCACCAACTGCCCGGTGTCTTCTCCGGCGTGGTGGCATCTAGCGCCCCCATGCGCAGCGCCTCGAACGCCACCATCCACCCGTGTTCGTACCCATTGGGGAAGAAGGCGTGAAACTGGTCCTTCTCCGGGATGGTGGCCCAGGCGCTGTTATCGTAATCCGACCTGCGCGTGGCCCCCGGGTTGAAGGTCTGCGTCGCGAGATTGTACTGGGAGCCGGCGCCGGTCAGGTCATTGATGATGGCCGTGCGCGTGGGATTGCCGACGGGATACATGACCGCCTGGCGCATCCAGTATTCGTACACGGCCGCATCGCTGACATCCGATGGCACAAAGGCCACGCTGTTCTTGACCATGTATTTGGTTCTGGCCGTGTCGACGCTATCCACGCGGTTGTCTGATCCAACCCAGGTCGGATTGATGTTGAGCAGCTCGTCATCCTGCATATTCTCCGTGCGGTCTCGTGACCGGGGCAGGATCACGTTCACCTCGCCGATATGCGAAGCCGCATCGTGGGCGGCCACGCTTGCATAGTTGTCGACATAGTCCTGATCCGAGTCGAGAAAATGGTCCGGGTCGTAGGTGGATTTATCCACGTAATCGATCAACAGCATGCCGTAGACATTGACGGTGGTCCATGGATTGGCGTTCTTGTATACGGTCTTGCTCCAGTCGCGTACCAACTGGGACAGCTCATTACCCTTGATGGTCGGACTCCAATGGTGTGCGGTCGCGGGAAACTCCGCCCCATTGGTCGGCTGGTTCGGATCGAGGTAGGCCTCGCCATTCATGTCGATGGGAATGACCACCCGCACGATTCCGTACATCGTGCGGCCATTGACGAGGTTGTCGACGAATGTTTCGAACGACATGGTACCGGTGGGCTGATAGTTGAAGCGCGCGGCCCAGCCGATGGCGCCGGCGATCTTGTCGCTGCGCCATTTTGCCCACAGACGGTTGGCGGCGTAGCGGATGCGATCCATGTCGAATGCCTGACCATCCAGCGAGAAGAGGTTGTCCAACACTTCCTGGCTGGTCGGGGTCAGTTTCGGATTGCTGAGCGGCGTCACAAGACCGGTGGAGGCATCATAGGTTCCGAGCCTGTGGACGAAGGTCGTGGGAACATTGCCGGAAGGGCACAAGCCGGGCAGGCCCTGATCACAGGTATTGTCCGTCGCGGACGACAGCGAGGAGTCCAGGATATCCGAGTTGTACGTGTCGGCCATGACATAGAGATCAGGGGTTGGCTTGGCAAAGCCGGATGGATACAGATCCGGATTGGCTGCGACCACTGGAGGCATTTCCGTGCCGTTAAGCGGAAACGACTTGACGGACGTGTCCTGCGTATTGGTCACCAACGCATTCAGATTGTCGGACTGGGTGTAGTCGATGATGATGTGATACGCCTTATTGGGTGGCCCGCTCATGGTCAGAGCGGAAGCCGGAGTCGGCAGGGCGACCAGCAAAAGCATGCTTGTGAGCGCGATCAGAAATCCATGGTGCTTCATCGTGATCCCCTTACTGGTACGAGTTCGTGGTGGCGCCGATATTCGAGGGAAATCCGAAAACCATCGAACCGATTTTTGCGCGAATCATCTTGATCGGGTGTCCGTGCACATAGGCGATGCAATAGGCGAACAGGTCGTAGCTGCTCCTGGTGCTGGCGGTATCCACTTCATTCATGGGATCGCCGCTCGGATCGAGCACGGTAGGGACAACCCATATCACGACACCATTTCCCGATGGCTTCGATGCCCCATTATTCCACGGCTCCGCCACGACGCTGGGCGTGTTGTTGGCATTCACCGTAATATCCAATGCCACATGTGGAGGCAGCGAAAGCGTTGACAGCGCAACGCCATGCGGAGAAGCCGGATCGAAATTCATGGTGTTGTTGATGTCGAAGTAACCCAGGGTGTGATTGGCGACCTGATCGGGGTTATTCAGAATCTCGCGGTTATCCGGAATGGCATCACCATCGAGGCTGACATCGTTATTCTGCCATGAATGGTCTGGATCGCTGTACAAGGCCCAAGTGACATAGTTCAGGCCAGCCTCGGCCAGATAGAAGCCCTGCGTGAAGTTGCGATCGGAGGTGCTGGTCTCCTGATTGGCCCTGGCCCGGTAAAAAAGACCGGTCATCATCAGGGTCAGAACGACCAGGATCGCGAGGGTTGTGACCAGTACAAAGCCGGTTTCTGCGCTTGTTCTGTCTTTCATGCCCCCCTTCCTTCGGGAAAATCGCGCCTTATGGCTAACCGCCGTCGTGGTTGCTCATGCCGCTACCGAGGCCCAAGCGACCCACTAATCAGTATCGCGACCGGCCCGCGGTGCTTTAGTTACATGGTGGCCGACAGCAACCGCGAGGCAACACCATTCAGCACGCCCAACATGGCCGTTTTTCGTTATGGGAAAATGTGATGAGCTGCACCAATGGGCATAGGGGCGGAGTCGTAGGGGCTTGCCTGTAAGTGGCAGCCCAGATCTCCATCATCCGGGCCAACAGCTGCCGTTAAGCGATACTTTCACCTGACCCGAATTCTACGAATCACATGTTCGGCCATCTGCGTTCTTTGGCTTAGACTTTGTGCCTGGCAACACCAAAGCGAACGGAACGCGGGGAGGACACCCTGGGTCATATCGGGCTCAATTTGATAAGCCGTATAAAGGAGAAGGCTGTCCGTTCCTCCAGCAGGAACAAGCTTCTTTTACTCATCCTCCTTCCTGTTTTCACAGGAACCGCGTTCGCATCCCAACCAACCCAAATGGTTTCTGAGCCGGCTCTGGACGGAGCAAGTCAAAAGGATAAGACAGCATCCGAGCACCAGGGCCTAAGTACAGCAAAAGGGCTGATCATGCTGGATTACGAAGTGATCCCGGTTCCCGGGAACCCATCCATTGATTTACTTGGCGCCCACTATTTGCATCAACTGAACCCTTGGCTTTACCTGGGCATTGGGCTTTATACACCGTTGTTCGATGGCAATTACGGTGGCTTTATGGCCTTTGATACAACCATCCATGCGCAACACAGCATATTCGGGAATTCATTCATCGATGCCGGCGGCTCATTTGGCGGCGGTGGTGGTGGTTCCAGCATCAGCCAAAGCAGGGAATTGTCCGGTAAGGGCGGCTTTATCAAAGCTTATCTCGGACTGGGTTACCATTTTTCCGGTTTTTCAGCAGGGATAAATTATGCTGACTTTCGATTCATCCATTCACGAATCAATCACTCCCAGTTGGCTTTTTTCATTCAAACGCTGATTTCTAGCCAAATTGGCTCATACGCGCACTCAGGTCAAAGGATGGAGTCCGATGATGCTTTTCCCGAAGGAGGGGAAAACATATTAAGCCTTGAGCTTAACAATATATTCCAGCTCAAACCCAAAGGGTCGTACACGAGCACCATTAACCTGTCGTCTCTGCAATTTTCCCACTTCCTGAGCAAAAATCGTTATCTGTTTTTTGGATTAGGCATCGGCTATAAAGGCCTCCCCTTATACAACCAGGCTTTCGGTGGTATCGGGTACAGGATTTCAATTTCTCCCCGCGCCAAGCTCTATGGCCAAATCGGTGTCGGCTCTGGAGGATACTCACCTGCTGAAATCGATACGGGTTCCGGGCTGCTTGTCTATCCCAAGGTTTCGCTGGAATACTTGTTGAACAATCACCTTGGACTGGCTTTATCGGGCGGCTACCTTTTCGCGCCCAAAGGCTCCTCCAGGAATTTCACCCTGGGTGCAGCCGTCAACTATCACCTTTCTACCGAAGAACAGAACCTTCGTAGCTTCGGCACGGCAAGGGAATTTGTCTTGCGAGGATTCCGCTTCAGTTTATTCCAGCAAACCGAGTTCAATGTTCGCGTCGGAAACAGAAAGCACGGCAATATCAATCTGTTATCAGGCCAATTTGATTATATCGTCAATGATCATTGGTATATACCGCTTCAGGCCAGCGTCGCATACAATGATTTTTTCGGCTATCCAGGGTACGGAGAGATCCTGACCGGATTGGGCATCCAGAGTAAATTCTCCACAAGCAATAGATTTCAAAGCTTTTTTCAGCTGCTCGTTGGTGCCAATGTCCTCGGTGTCGTGCTGAAGCCTTCCATCGGCGTGGACTATGGTCTAAGCGATCACCTTGCGCTCTACGGCCAATTTGGCAAGGTCATCACACTCAAGAAAACCAGTCCGTACCCGGGTGATCAACGATTCAGTTCCTATGCTATTGGCTTCGGGCTGACCTATCGTTTCTCCTTACCGGACGCCCTTCTCGAATAAGCTGACGAAAAGGGCGCTGATGGCATCCGAATCGGTGCCCCTCAGCACGTGGGCGAATAGCTGACAGTAGGTGGGCATGCCTGATGATGCCCCGGCTGGCGACTCGCCCGATCAGCCGGTGCTAGCGCAGCGCCAGCCCCAGATCGCAGTAGGCGTAGACGCCGCGCGGATCGTTGAATCGGGCAAGCGCGCGCCACAGCCTCGTCACCCGGGCCAGCAACGGCGGCAGCTGCGCCGAGACCGCCGCCGCCGGAATTTCGGCACGCGCCTCGCCTCGCACACGATCAAGCAGCCTGTCCCAGAACGGCCTGGGCGGCGCCAGCCACAGGCGCTGGTAATGGGCGGAGATGCCGGCCTTGGCCGCTGCCGCAGCCACCGCCTGATCCAGGTCGCCGAGCCGGTCGACCAGGCCGAGCCGCTTGGCATCGGCACCGCTCCACACGCGCCCCTGGGCGATCTGCTTCACCTGATCCAGCGGTATCTTGCGCCCCTTGGCCACCACCGTCAGGAAACGGCCGTAGATGTCGTTGACGCCCATCTGCATGGCCTGGGCAACCTGGGGCGTGACCGGCAGGTCGGGGCGCAGCGCCCCGGCGATGGCGGTGGTGCCCAGACCGTCGGCATGGATGCCGAGCTTGGCCAGGGCCGCATGCACATCGCCGATCAGGCCGAAGACACCGATCGATCCGGTCAGGGTGGTCGGCGTGGCCCATATCTGGTCTGCCGCTGTCGAGATCCAGTATCCGCCGGATGCCGCCATACCGCCCATCGACACCACCAGCGGCTTGCCGGCAGCGCGGAAGCGCAGCAGGGCCTGACGGATCGTTTCGGAAGCCAGGGCGCTGCCGCCCGGGCTGTCCACGCGCAACACCAGCGCCTTGATATGGCTGTTCTTGCGGGCGCGATCGATCTCGGCCGACAGCGTCGAGGAACCGATCGAGCCCGGCGGCTGGTCACCTTCCATAATGGCGCCACTGGCGGTGATGATGCCGACCGCCTTGTCCGGATGCTCAAGTCTGACGGTGTGGGTGGCGCGCAGGTATTTTCGCCAGTGAATCTGCGGTATATGTTGGTTCGCAGTCAGGCCGAGCTTGCCGGCGATATAGGCCTCGACCGTATGCTCGTCGGCAAGCTGGTCGACCCATTTCTCGCCCAATGCCAGTTGCGCCATGCTGCCGCCGTATTTTTTCAAATAGGCGGGAAGATCGTCGAGTACCGCCTGCAGGTGCGCAGGATCGATGCCGCGCGAGGTGGCGATGCCCTTCTTGTAATATGCCCACAGTTCGGACAGCCATGCCCGGTTCGCCTGACGGTCGGCAGGGGACATGTCGTTGCGCATGAACGGCTCCATCGCCGACTTGTATTTGCCGGCCCGGAACACGTGCACGCTGATGCCGAGCTTGTCGATCGCATCCTTGAAGTAATCGCGATACAGACCGAAGCCGGTCAGCGCCACCAGGCCCATCGGATGCAGGAACACCCGGTTCGCGGCCGCCGCGACATAATACTGGCCCTGTGTATATTGATCGGCATAGGCCACCACCGGTTTGCCGGATTTGCGGAAATCCTCGATGGCCCGGCGGATCGCCTGCAGATCGGCCAGCGAGGAATGACCCATGTCATCCAGGTCCAGCGCCATCAGGCGAATGCGTTTGTCGTTCTTGGCAGTGTGGATGACCCGGAGCAGGTCGCGCAGCCGCGTCTGCCTGGGTGTGGCGAAGCTGAGAGGCGTCAGGCCCGAACCGGGCACCGATAGCTGCTCGACGATATCGCCCTTCGGATTCAGGATCAGCGCCGCGTTGCTCGGCACCGACTCACGCCTGCTGAACAGGCCGATGATCAGCAGCAGCACGATCAGCAGAAACAACCCGTTGATGATGACCCGACGCACCGTATCGAATGCCTTCAGCCATGCCGACAACCGCTTGCCCATACGCACCTCCGATTTGGATGAAGCCAGAGGCCTGACCATAGCGCCCGATGCTTGATGCCGTCCAGAATTCAGCCATTGGCTTTCGGCCACGGATGCCTAGAGTGCCGGCATGACCTTCCGGATCGACATGCTGCCGATGGACATGCCGCTCGCCATGGCCGCTTCATGCTGACCTATCCCCACATCAATCCCGTCGCCGTCAGGATCGGGCCGGTTGCCATCCACTGGTACGGCCTGATGTACGTATTCGGTTTCCTGTCGGCCTGGTGGCTGACCCGACGCCAGCTGATCGAACGGGGCGTCTGGGGCAGCCTGATCACGCCCGAGCAATTCGAGGGCCTGTTCACCTGGCTGATCCTCGGCGTCGTCCTCGGTGGCCGCATCGCCTACGTGTTGTTCTACAATCTGGATTTCTACCTCGCACACCCGTTGCATATCTTCTACGTCTGGCAGGGGGGGATGAG
>Ga0307418_1000094_pt1 | contig 24818 bp, 18 predicted proteins | sample SalMarWE160220MG_2_FD_202160 | JGI IMG/M metagenome (GOLD analysis project Ga0307418, IMG submission 202160) | Salt marsh sediment microbial communities from the Plum Island Ecosystem LTER, Massachusetts, United States - WE1602-20 | ecosystem: Environmental > Aquatic > Marine > Intertidal zone >...
CGAGGCCTGACCGCTATTCCGTCCTGAGGGCCACCATGGGATCCACCCGTGTCGCCCGCACCCCGGGAACGAAGCTGGCCACCAGCGCTACCAGCACCAGCGCCGCCGCCACACCCACGAAGACGTCGGGGTCGCGGGGCGACACCTCGAACAGGAGGTCGCCGACGTACGGCGCCGCTACCAGTGCGATGCCGAGGCCGATGACGATGCCCAGCGTCGCCATGCGGAGGCCGTCCAGAACCACGCCGCGCAGGAGCCGTGCGCGCTCCGCCCCCAACGCCGTGCGGATGCCCAGCTCCCGGGTGCGCTGGGCCACGTCGAAGGCCAGGACACCGTAGAGGCCCACCGCCGCCACCAGGAGCGCCAGCAGGCCGAACACCGTGAACATCGTGGCGCCCAGCGTCCATGAGCGCTCCTGCGGGTCGAGCTCGTCCTGGAGGGGCGCGACGCTGGCGTAGCGGATGCGGGGGTCGAGGCCCCGCAGGACCGGGGCGACCCTGGCGGCGAGGCGGGTCGGATCGCCGGAGGTGCGCACGTAGAGCCCGTTGATCCGTTCATTCGCGCGCTGCGCCAGAGGCATGTAATACGCCATGAAGGCGGCGTCCCGGATGCCCTCGCGGGCCGCATCTTCCACGACGCCCACGACGGTGGTGCACTTCTTGGCACCTTTCTCGGTGCCTCCGATCAGGAGGCACTTCCCCAGTGGGTCTTCGTGAGGCCATAGCGTACGCGCCATACGTTCGCTGACCGTCGCCACGAGCTCCGCGCCGTCGTCATCGGCGCCCTTGAACGCACGACCTCTCGTCACCTTCAGGCCGACGGTGCGGAAGTAGCCGGGGGTGACGTATTGGTAGTACGGGCCGGCTCCAGGGAGATCGGGGATCGAGTCCAGGCCGGGCACCTCCAGGCGGGTGGCCGATGCCCACCCGAACGGCGAGCTGGTCCCGGCCACCGCCGCGACGCCTGGCACCTTGGCCAACCGCTCCATGGCCTCCCGGTAGACCTGATTCTGCTCCTGGGCGCCCTGAGCGTCGAAGAGCTGTATGGCCTGGGTTTCGAACTCGATTCTGGCCGTGACCAGGTGGTCCACATCCAGGCCGAGGTCGATGTGGTGCACCGCGGACACGCTGCGCACGAAGAGGCCCGCCCCCACGAGAAGCACAACCGAGAGCGCCGCCTGCACCACGGTGAGCGTGGCGCGCGCCCACGAGCGCCGGCCCGACCCGGTACCGGCACCCATGGCCAGGTCGCCGCTGACGTCCGCGCGCGTGGACTGGAACGCCGGCCCGAGACCCGCCAGGAGCCCCGCCACCACCGCCGCGACGAGGATGAAGACCAGGATCCTCCCGCTCACCGCCGATCCGGGGAAGAAGACGCCGGGAAGGAGCGTCCGGCGGATGACGACGCCACCCCAATTGGCGAAGAGCAGGGCCACGCCGCCGCCGACGAGGGAGAGGAGCAGCGACTCCATGACCATCGTCGCCACCAGGCGGGCGCGCCCCACACCCAAAGCGAGGCGCACGGCCACCTCCCGCCGTCGCCGCGTGCCGCGGGCCAGGAGCAGGTTGGCGACATTGGCGCACGCGATGAGGAGCACGAGGAGGCTCACGCCGCCGAGCCAGCGCGCCACCTTCGACTCGCCGGAGGCCTCCGGGCCCCGTGCGGTGATGAGAGGATCCAGGGCGATGCGGGCGTCCTTCGGGTAGTTGCCCTTTGCGATGTCCTCGCGGCGGCCGTTCACGTGGGCCGCCGTAGCCTCCGCAGCGGCCGCCTCCACGTCCGCACCTGGTGCCAGGCGCGCCACGGCGTTCAGCCAGTAGAAGCCGCGGTTGTGCAGCCAGCTGTCTCCGTATTTGAGGACGCCGGCCGTCACCAACGGCAGCCACACGTCCACGGCCTTCAGGTCCACGCCGGTGAACCCCGGCGGCGCCACGCCGACGATGGAGTACGCGTGGCCGCCGAGCTCGAGGGTCTTCCCGAGCACGTCGGGGTCGGCTGCCATCTTCGAGCGCCAGTACTCGTCGCTCACCACGGCGGTGGGCGTCGCCCCAACGCGGTCTTCGGACTCGCCGAAGAACCGGCCCCGCTCCGCGCGCACCCCCAACAGCGGGAAGAAGGTCCAGGTGGCGCACACCACCCGTACGCGGGTGGCGTCCAGCCCGCTCCCCAGGGTGTTGGCCTCCACGTCCGAGTACGCCGCCACACGCCGGAAGGCGGCGACCTTGTCGAGGTCGAGGTAGTCCTGGTACGTGCCGATGCCGCTCCGCTCCAGACCTGTCCCCGGGTACGTGCCCACCGCCATCACCCGCCGCACCGCGTCGGGGTTGGCGATGTCCGCTGGAGGTTGGAACAGCAGCCGGTCCAGAACGCCGAACATGGCGGCGTTGGCGCCGATCCCCAGGGCGAGGGTGAGGATCACCCCCGCGCTGAATCCCGGATTGCGCCTCAGGGAACGCTCAGCTCGCCCGACGCCTCCGACGATGATGCCCCACCACTCCGTCCGCCTCATCGTCCGCCTCCTTCTCCTCTCGTCGCGCTCCAAGGCGGTCCGGTACCGCGCCGCGTCTCCGAAGCGCCGCTCCGCCTCCCGACGCGCTTCGTCCGGCGCCATGCCCTCCCGAACCAGACGGTCGGCCAGCTCCGCCAGATGGTGCTCCACCTCCAGGGCCGCGGCGTCGTGGGGGGCGGGAGGGAGCAGGGAGCGTCCGCGCATCCGATCTTGCTCACCGTTCCTCATGCGGACGCCCCGTCACGATGTCCACGCCTACCACACCGGTACCCACATCGTCCCGCGGCACCGACGGCAGCATACACGTACATCACCTTGCCACCGCCTCACTCCGCCTGCGGCGTGATGCGCGCCACAGCGTCCACGTACGCCGCCCACCGTCGCGACTCGTCGGCCAACGCCTTCTCCCCCGCATGCGTGAGCTGGTAGTACTTCGCCCGTCGGCCCTTCTCCGACACGCCCCAATCGGAGATCAACCATCCCCGACGCTCCATGCGGTGCAGCGCGGGGTAGAGCGCGCCCTCCTCGAGGACGAGCTGGTCGCCGGTGGCCCGACGGATAAAGTCGAGGACGGCGAAGCCGTGCTGCTCGCCCCCCGCGTGAAGGGCCTTCAGGACGAGGAGCTCGAGGGTTCCCTGGACGACGGCGAGGGGGGAAGTGGGCATGGGTCTCGTTTCGTTTCGCGAGGTGACTCGTGTGGCATCGCGCCCTAAATGGTTTAGGTCGGCTCCATCGTATAGCCCTAACCGATTTAGGTCAAGTTGACCTCGAGGAGACTCGACGAGTCCGCTTCGCGGCGGCCCCCCTACCGCTCCGCCTCCTCTCTCATCGCCGTGGCCGATCCCAGCCCCGCCGCGACCTCGGGGAGGATGCCCTGCTCCACGTAGATGGGGCGCACGACCTTGCGGAGCGCCGGCAGGTAGCGCGCGAACACCACCGCGCCGCACACGCACACGGCTCCACCGCCGCAGATCGTCCAGGGCGCGCCGATGTGTGCGGCGACGGCTCCGGCCAGGAGGCTGCCGAAGGGCGCCATCCCCATGAACGACATGGCGTAGAAGGCCATCACCCGGCCGCGCATCTCCTCCCGCACCAGGGTCTGGATGATGGTGTTGCTGGACGCCATCTGGAGCATGAAGCCGAAGCCGGCCACCACCAAGAACAGGAGGGACAGGGGCAGCCACCGGGACAGGCCCACGGCCATGAGGCCCGCGCCGAAGGTGGCCGCGGCGCGGGGAATCCAGCGGCCGAGACCGACCACGGTGGTGCGCGCCGCGAGGACGACCGCGCCGCACAGCGCCCCCACGCCCGTGGCCCCCATGAGGAAGCCCAGGGTATGCGCGCCTCCGTGGAGGGTCTGCGCCGCAATGACCGGGAGGAGCACCATGTAGGGCATGCCGGCCAGGCTCACCGTCGCGAGGAGGAGGAGCACCGCACGGATGGGGGTGAATCCGTAGGCGTACCGGAATCCGTCCGCCAGGTCGTGCAGCACCTTCTTCCTCACCGCCGGACGCGGCCTGCGCCGCACCCGCATGGCCAGGAGGGAGCCGACGATGGCGAAGTAGGTCACGCCGTCGACGAAGAAGCACCATCCCTCTCCCACCCACGCGATGAGCAGCCCGGCGATGGACGGGCCCACCAGGCGCGCCGCGTTCACCATGGAGGAGTTCAGCGCGATGGCGTTGGACAGGTCCGCCCGGTCCTCCACCAGGTCGATGAGGAGGGACTGCCGCGAGGGCGAGTCGAAGGCGTTGATGGTCCCCTGGAACGCCTGCAGGGCCAGGATCTCCCAGATGTGGATGTGGCCGGGGATGGCCAGCGCCGCCAGGGCGAAGGACTGACACATCGCCAACACCTGCGTGGTGATGAGCACGTGGTAGCGATTCAGCCGGTCGACCCAGACTCCGGCGAAGGAGCCCAGCAGGAAGGTGGGGATCTGCCCCGCGAAGCCGACGATGCCGAGCATGGCGGCGGAGTGCGTGAGACGCCACGTCAGCCAGCCTACGGCGACGCGCGTGATCCACGTCCCCACCAGGGAGAAGCTCTGCCCCCCGAAGTAGAGGCGGTAGTTGCGGTGTGTCAGCGCGCGCAGGATCGGCACGCGCTTCCGGGGCGGACGGTCGGGCAAGGGTCAGCCCTTTCCGATCTCGTCGAAGGGCTCATTGCCGATGCGGTAGCGCTTCCAGTCCTTGTAGTCGAAGTGCCACCACTCGGCATCGTACACGGTGAAGCCCTGTGCCTCCATGGCCTGGCGCAGCAGCGCCCGGAACCAGCGCTGGCGGGCGGTGCCGCCGGGGTAGTCGGGATACGAGCGCGGGCTCATCTCGTCGTAGCCGCCGGGCATGACCACCGGCCTCCCGGTGGACAGGTCGTAGAGGGTGAGGTCCACCGCGCACCCGCGGTTGTGGCGTGAGCCCGTGGCCGGGTCCGCCACGAAGACCTTGAGGGAGTCCGGCGTGGCATCCCAGAACATCTTCGTCACGTACCAGGGCCGATAACCGTCGTGGACCAGGAGCCCGTATCCCCGTGCCCGGAGCCAGCGGCTCGCACGCACCAACGCCTCGGCGGCGGGACGCTGGAGGAAGGCGCGAGGCTCGGCGTAGAAGGCCTCGCCCATGAAGTTGTTCGTGGTGGCGTAGCGCACGTCCAGGTGGATGGTGGAGTCCAACTTCACCAGCTCCACGAGATCCGAGGGCAGGAAGTCACCGTCCTCGTGGGGCGGCGTGGCCGCCAACGCTTCCCTGCGCAGCTCCGCCGGGGAACGCAGGGGCGTGATCCGGAACTGCGAGCCGTCCTCGGGGGCGAAACGGAGACGTTCGAAGGCGGTGCTTCCCAGCCTGAGGCCGGAGACCGCGGCATGGGGAGCACGGTGGAAGGTGAGGCGGGCCGCGCCCACCTCGAACGTGCTGTCGGTGACCGGCACGAGGGCCTGCTCCGCTGCGTGCCAACGCTTCACATACAGCGCTCCCGCGTCCTCCAGGACCGATAGAGTGTCCGCGCCGGCCGCGTAGTCCCCGATGAGAGGCACGACCACGGGAGATGGAGCGGGAGGGGGCTCGGTGCGGGCGGTGGGGACGGCCCGGTCCGCCCGACAGGCCGCGGAGGCCAGGACCAGCGCGATCAGGGGGAGGCTCCTCATGCCCTCGATTGTCGCGCCGCCGCCCCGCCGGCGAAAGACGGAGCTCGGACCTCGTCGTCCTCGTCGGCGTGTCATTGACAGTTGTCGTTTTCTGCCGGATCGTGATCCGGCCCTCCTCCCGACGACCCCAGCAGGACTGCGGATCATGAGTCACCGACGCTCCGTTGCTTCCACCGCGCGATCCCTGGCGCGCGCCTGCCCGCTCTTCCTCGCCTTCCTGATCGTCCCGCACCTGGGGGCGCAGCAGCCCACCCGGCCGCGTCAGGTAGTGCCGATGGACAGCGCGCGGGCCCGCGCGCTCTACGTCAGCGACCGGCCCGAGGACCATCCGGTGGCGGACTACGCCCGTGACATGGCGAACAAGGCGCGCACGGACAGCATCTACCGGGCGGTCACCAGGGGCGTGGTGGACTTCGAGAAGATCACCTACGAGAGCAGCGTGGACGGGATGCAGATCCCCGCCTACGTGTTCCAGCCCCTGGAGAACCGAGGGCCGAAGGGCCATGCCGCCATGGTGTGGGTGCACGGCGGCGTCCACGGCAACTGGGGGCAGACGATGTGGCCCTTCGTGCGGGAGGCCGTGGAGCGCGGCTACGTCATCATCTGCCCCGAGTACCGGGGCAGCACCGGCTACGGCAAGGACTTCCACAACGCCATCGACTACGGCGGCTACGAGGTGGACGACGTCATCGACGCCTACGGGTGGATGGTCGCCAACCTCCCCCACGTGGACCCCGAGCGGGTGGGCATCATGGGCTGGAGCCACGGCGGCTACATCACGGTGATGGCCGTCACCCGGGAACGGCACCCCTTCAAGGCCGGCGCGGCCATCGTGCCGGTAACGAACCTGATCTTCCGGCTCTCCTACAAGGGTCCCCGCTATCAGCGCGGCTTCTCGACGCAGCAGCGCATCCGGGGTCTCCCCTTCGAGAAGCGGGAGGAGTACGTGAAGCGGTCGCCGCTGTACGCGGTGGACCACCTGAAGACGCCCCTCCTGGTCCACGTCGCCACCAATGACCAGGATGTGGATTTCGTCGAGGACCAGCAGCTGGTGTACAAGCTGCGTGCGATGTATCCGGACCTCACCGAGACGAAGATATACGTGGATCCGGCGCCGTGGGGCCGGAGCGTGGGCCACTCCTTCAGCCGGCGTGTGGACCCGCGGACGTTGGAGCGGGTGGACTCGCCGGCACAGCGTGACTCCTGGAACAGGACGTGGGCGTTCATGGAGGAACACCTGCGTCCGTACGAAGACCCGAACCACCCGGTCCCGCTGCGCACCGGGCCCGGGGACCCGGGCAGGTAGCGGTCGGAAGCACTTCGCGGGTGCCGGGGCGAGGCGGGGGCCCCGGCGCCGGTCCGCGGCGCCTGCGCTACGACACCGGGATTCCCTCCTGCTCCAGGCGCCGCTTCAGCGAGTCGGCCAGCGCGTTGTGGACCTCCGCCAGCCGGCGGCATGTGGCCTCCCGGGCCTTCAGGGAATCCGCCTTGAGGTGCCAGGAGGCCACCGAGTCGTTGTAGGCATGAAACGCCTTCAGGTACTCGTCGTAGCGGGCCTGCGGCACGCCCCTGGGGTCCAGGGCCTCCAGCTTCCCCACCTCGAGGTGCAGCGAGTCCACCACGGTGTCGAAGCGCTCGAAGAGACGCTGCGTGTACGCCAGCTCGTTGCGGCAGGCGTCCGCGTCGACGCGCGCGTGGTAGACCTGGTCGCGCAGCGCCTCGAGCTCCCGGAGCGTGCGATGCCGGTGGAGCAGAGCCAGGCCGCCCTCGACCGCGGCCACCAGCACGGCCACGCCCGCGATGACCAGGACGACACGCACGCGATGACTGAACACCACTCGCTTCCCCCGCGCGTCAGCTCCCGCCGGCGTTCTCCTGCCGCTGGTAGACCACCTTGCCGCCGATGATGGTGTAGAGGACCTGCGTCCCCAGGATCGAATCCGCCGGCACCGTCATGATGTCGCGGTCGAGGACCGTGACGTCGCCCCACTTGCCCGGCACCAGGGAGCCCAGCTCCTTCTCGTGGAACATGGCGTACGCCCCGTTCAGGGTGTACGACTTGAGCGCTTGCTCCCGGGTGAGCCTCTCGGCGGGGAAGAACGCGGAGTCGGTGCCCACCATGTAGCGGGTGACGCTGCAGTGGAACGACGCGATGGGGCTGATGTCCTCCACGGGCACGTCGGTACCGTTGGTCACCACCGCACCGCTCTTCCACAGCGTCTGCCACATGTAGGCGCCCTCCCGGGCGCGCTTCTCGCCCAGCCGGGCGATGACGTACGGCGCGTCGGAGCACGCGTGGATGCCCTGCATGGACGCGATGATCCCCATCTGCGCGAAGCGGGGGATGTCGGTGGGGTTGAGGTGCTGGGCGTGCTCGATCCTCCAGCGCAGCGTGTCGCTGTCGAGGTTCATCTCCTTGAAGACCGCCTCGTAGGTGTCCAGCGTCTCGCGGTTGGCCCGGTCGCCGATGGCGTGCACGGAGATCTGGAAGCCGTCGCGGGCGCCGATCTCGGCGATCTGCTTGATGCGCGACATGGGCGTGACGTTCAGCCCCGTGTTGTGCGGATCGTCGGAGTACGGCTCGAGCATCCACGCGCTCCGCGATCCCAGGGCGCCGTCGGAGGTGATCTCCCCGATGGCCCGCACGGTGAGGTGGCCGTCGCCGTCGTCGATCATCCGGTGCGCCTTCAGCGCGGCCTCGTTCTGCGGGGTGGCCTCACCCTGGCTGATGAGGATGTACAGCCGGAGCGGCATGTCGCCCTCGTCCACCATCTTCTTGATGGTGTCGATGGTGGCCAGCGACTCGCCCATGTCCTGGAAGCTGGTGACGCCCTTGGACAGCGCCTCGTGCACCGCCAGGTGCACCTCGTTGGTGAAGTCCTCGTGCACCTGCTCGGGGGTGCGCTCCGCCTGGTACTTGCGCAGAGCGCCTCGGATCAGCCCCTCGGCGTCATCCACGAAGATGCCCGTGGGGCGGCCCCGGGCGTCCTTGATGATCTCTCCGCCGGCGGGGCTGCGCGTGGAGGCCGTCACCCCGGCGGCCTTCATGGCCGCCGCGTTGGCGATGAGGGCGTGGCCGCTGGCGTGCGTGAGGAGCACCGGGTTGTTCGGCGCCACCTGGTTGAGGAGGTCGTTGGTCTGGAAGCCCGCGACCACCCGCGGCGGCGGCGAATCCCACTTCTCCTGGTGCCAGCCGCGCCCGAGGATCCACTGGCCGGGCTGCGCCTTCTTGGCGGCCGCGGCCACCATGTCCACGATCTCCTGCCACGTGTGCGCGTGCATGAGATTGAGCTCGGTAAGCGACGCGCCCAATCCGGTGAAGTGCCCGTGGGACTCGATGAACCCCGGGATGGCCAGATGGCCCTGCAGGTCGATGACCCGCGTCGCGCTCCCCACGTAGCGCTGGATCTCGGCATCGGTGCCCACGGCGACGATGGAGTCGCCTGCCATGGCGATGGCCTGCGCCTCGGGGTGGGCGGGATCCATGGTCACCACCTTGCCGTTGCGAAGGACCAGGTCCGCGGGCGGCGCCGCGGGAGCACAGGACGAGACGACGGGGAGGACGACGGCCAGAAGGGCGAAGAGGGTGCGGTGTGTCATGGGATCCCCCCGTGCTGCGCACACGTGAGCTTGCGGAGTCGTGTCCGGCGCCGGCCCCCGGGCCGGCGCCCGCCTGACAGGATGCCACCCCCGGCCCTTCCGGGCCAGGGTGGGCGGGTATGTCGGTTCGGCACCGGAACCCTGCGGGCCGCATCGGGTTGCAGTGAGCCTCACTCCGAAACGATCCCCGAGGGCGGGCGAGACATGTCGGATCCAGGCTACAGGTGTGCCCGGGGCTCCTCCAGGTGAGGATGTCCCCGGAACCCGGACGGAAGGCTATGGCCACACTGGCCGTGGCCCTCTTCGTCCTGGCGCAGCCCCGCATGTTCTGCGCGGTGCACTGCCTGATCCTGGATCACATCGGTGGCGACACCGCGGTCCCCTCGGCGACCTCCGTACCGGGGCAACACCTCGTCGCCGACGGGGCCGCGGACGCCCCGGCCGTGGACATGGTGTGCGGGTTCTCGGGGACCATCCTCACGTCGGCGCCCGCGATCCCGGTGGGCTCCGTGGGACCCGCCACCCTCGCGGCGGTCGAGTTCCCGGTGTTCGGAGACGAGCCGCCCGAGGCCGGGATCGAGCTTCCCCTCTGGGCACCGGTCCCTGCGCCGCCGACCGTCGACACCCCGCCTCCCCGGGTCTGAGCCACCCTTCGAGCTTCTGAAGGCGAGCAGGCCGTCCCGCCACAGGTGAGATCCCGGGGGCCGGACGCCGCCGCTCGCGCTCCTGCCCATGCGATCTGACGGCACCCGTGCGCCATGGCCCACCGGGGGCCCGGGAGGTATCGATGACAATCGGCGGCATGAGACCGCTTCTATCCTGCATTGTGGCCGGCGCCCTGGCTCTCGGTCCGGCAGGCGTGTCCGGGCAACAGCGGCCCGACACCGTGCACGAGCACGGGGACACGCTCACACGCAACCCCATCCGGCTCGAGGCCATCACCGTCACGGCCGCGCCGGCGAAGCGCCAGCAACCCATCGCATCCATCAGCGTCGCGCCGGCCGTGATCCACCAGACTCCGGCCACCGACGCCTACGACCTCCTGCGTCAGACCGCGGGCATCGAGGTCCACGAACAGGGCCAGGGTCCGGGCTTCGCCTCCGACGCCTCGTTGCGTGGGTTCAGCTCCGACCATTCGACTGACATCGCGCTCTGGGTGGACGGCGTTCCCAACAACGAGCCCGTGAACGGGCACGCCGAGGGCTACAATGACTGGAGCCTCCTGTTCCCGCAGGCGATCAAAGCCGTCGATGTGATGAAGGGCCCCACGAGCGCGGTGTACGGCAACTTCGCGTTCGCCGGCGTGGTCAACGTGCAGACGCTGGAACGGATGCATGGCACGACGCTCTGGCTCGACCCCGGCTCCTACGGCCACGTCGGCGGCACGGTGCTCACGGGGTATGACCACGGCCGCGACGGGGGCGTGTTCGGTGTGCGCGCGGTGCACCAGGACGGCTGGCGCCCCAACAGCGCCTACGACCTCGATCAGGGTCACGGGCGGATCGTGCAGGCGCTGTCGAGCTCCGCCACCCTCGACGCCGGCATGGAGTTGTACCACACCAACTGGAGATCTCCCGGCTTTCTCTCCGAGAGCGCGTTCCAATCGGGCCTCTTCCAGCAGGTCGCGAACCGGACCGACGGCGGGTTCAAGAACCGCGCCCAGGAGCGCGTCAGCCTCAAAGTGCTGACCGGGCCCTCGCTCCTTTGGCGGACTACGCTCTACTCGACCCAGGGCCGGTGGCAGCTCTATCTGACCATCCCCCCGGAGCCGGGGAGCGGCGAGGGAACGGGGAGCCAGACGGAGGAGGAGGACCGTCGTTACGGGTTCGGGCTCACCAGCGCGCTCACCTGGTACCTGCCCCGGGCCCGGATCACGGTAGGCACGGAGGACCGCTTCGATCACGCGCACTACGAGAACTGGCTGACCACGGACCGCGTCCGCGACTCGGCACAGGCGCTGGTGACCGCGCACCAGAGCTCGGCGGCCCTCTTCATCCAGTCCGAGGAGGATCTGGGGCGGCGCCTGCGGCTTCGTCTGGGCGGACGCCTGGACTACCAGAACACGTCATCCACCCCCGACGGAGGCGCCACGAGCAGCCACGGCAAGTCGATCTTCTCCCCCAAGGCGGGCGTGCTGTACCGCCTTCCGGTGCACCTCGACCTCTACGCCAACGTCTCCCGGGGCTTCCGCTCCACCGACGGCGTCATCGAAGATCCCGCGCTTCCCTTCATCACCGAGTGGGCCTACGAGACCGGCGTGAAGCTGGAAGGGAATCGCGTCCACGGCAGCGTCGCGCTCTTCCGCATGGACGTGAGCAACGAGCAGACCTTCGATCCCATCACGTTGCGCGACGTCAGCGGAGGCAGGAGCCGACGCGACGGCGTGGAGGTCCAGGGCACGGCCGACCTCACGGCGGGTCTACGGGTCTCCACGGATTGGACGTTCACCAACGCACGCTACCAGCAGCTCATCACCGCGGACGGCGACACGCTGAACGGAGCCCGGGTCTTCAACACCGCCCGCTACACGGGTGTGGCTGCCGTGGAGCTCTCTCCCGGCGATGTGCCCTGGCGGCTGCGTGTCGGCACGAACGTCGTGGGACCCTACAGCCCCTTCGACGAGCCGGGCGTCGTCAGGCCCCCGTACGGGCTTCTCCAGGTCTCGGGGGGCTACCAGATGGGCCCGGTCTACCTGCAGGCGGGCATCCACAACCTCCTGGACACGAGCTATCGCGAGCTCGAGGCGGGCGGTTTCGTTTCCCCCGGTGCGCCCCGTGAGGTGTTCGCGACGTTGCGGTACCACTTCTGAACGAGGTACACACAGTGAGGTGATCCGGGCGCCTCCGGGCCAGGATGGGCACGCGCGTCGGCTCAGCGGCGGAACCCTGCGACGAGTGACCTGTCGGACTCCAGCCCGGCGTGGCGCCCCCAGACGCCGAGCGGCCCGCACCCGGTGGGATGCGGGCCGCCTGTGACCGCAGAAGGCGGTGCGCGCCCTGAAGGGAGCGCCGCGTCGCCTCCCGTCGCGGCGCTACCTGCCCCTGCCTCTGCCCCCCCGCGGCGGGTCCGCGCTCTCCTGCGTTTTACCGGCGTCCAGGTCGTTCCAGTTCAGGATGGCGTTGAAGCCCAGGGTGAACGTCCCCTGGGTCTGCCACCGCCAGAAGGGCCGGATGGCGAACATCACCACGTGGCCCTTGCCCATGGGCGCGTCCGCCACCTGCGCCTTGCCGGCCAGGGCCTGACCGCCGTCCAGCGTTCCCGAGAGCAGGATCTGGTTGGCGTTGTCGGGGAACTTCAGCACCACGCGGGCGCTCCCCTCGTTCAGGCTGATGCCGTACTGGCGCGCCATCTGCCGGAACTCGGCCATCTGGTCGGCTTCGGCGTTACCGCGCCCCCCGCGGCCCCCACGGGCCTGGGCGCTGTCGGTCTGCCACGGGCTCAGGCGGGGTCGCGTGGCCATGGGGTTGGTGTTCTGCCAGGGGCCACCGCCGCGGCCGAAGCCGAAGCCCCGACCGCGTCCGAAGCCGCCGCCCGCCGACAGTACCACGTCGCCCTTGAAGTAGACGGGGAGCTGCTCGCCGGCGTAGCCGTAGGCGATGGGGCTCCCCTTGTCGGCGAAGATGCCCCGGTCCACGGAGCCGGGAGCGATGAGCCCGGAGGCATCGTCCACGCTCACGCCGGGGGTGAGGCCGTACGACGGGAAGATGTTGGCCGTGGAGCCCTCGACGATGAGCGTGCCGCCGTCCTGCACGAACTTCGCCAGCGCCACAAGGCCGTCGAAGCCCATGCCGCCGCGGATGTCGTCGCTCTGATCCTCCACGCCCAGGTTCGGGAACTTGGCCGTCTTCTTGTAGGGCAGGGGCAGCTTGCCGGTGGTGGCCATGCCGTTGACCTGCGACTGCGCGCTCCCGCCCATGCTGGGCATGATGATGACGTCGTACTTCGCCTTCAGGTTGCCCTGCTTCAGCAGGTTGTCGCCGAAGTAGGTGTAGGGCACGCCGTAGGTGTCCATGGCGGCCCGGACCCATCCCTCGTCCTGGGTGCGCTGCCACGAGTGCACGTACCCGATGCGGGGCACGTCCAGCTCGTGGGTGGCCACGTCGGGCATGGCGCCTGCCCAGGCCCACAGGCCCAGGTCCTCGAGGCTGGTCTGGATGGCGGCGCGGTCGGCCTTCGGGATGATGAAGGCACCGGGGCCGAAGTGATGGCCGCCCAGGTCGAAGGCCTTCTCCGCCGCGAGCATGCGCACCTTGGCGTTGCGCATACGGAACGCCATGAGGTTGTTGTCGGCGGTGTTGTCCACCACGATGACGTCCCCGCTGCCGTTGATGCCGCCGGGCGCCCTGGTGGGATACGTCACCGCCGTCATGGGCTGGTCGAGGACGGCCTTGTCCTTGATCTCGTGGAGCACCAGGTCGCGCTGGAGCTGGAAGGTCCACCCGGTGTCGTCGTACGGTCGGGGGTTGGCCAGGCTGAAGCGCTGCAACGAGAAGTAGATGTCGGCCATGATGCGGAAGGGCTGGTCCGCCCGCACCACGTAGTCGCCCTTGTGCACCTGCACGCCCCCGGCGGTGAAGTCGCGGTCGGCGCGCTTGAACTCCAGGCCCTGGCGCATGAGGTCGTTGACGGCGTCCACCACGTCGGCCTTGCGGCGCTGGTCGGCGGGGAAGACCCACGCGTTGATGGGGCCGTCCTTGCCCATCTGCACCTGGCGCTGGTTCTTGAGCCAGTAGTTCTCCAGGAACCAGTTGGCGCGCTCCGCCGTGTACTTCAGCGAGAACAGGAGCGCCGACTCCTGGATGTTGGTGTTGTTCCGCGGACCCCACTGGATGGTCGGGAGCGGCGGGTTGGGCCGGAACCACTCACGGCTGGTGGTGGTGGCCCCCACCCGCATCGTGCGGTTCTCCGGGCCGTAGCTCGCCACCTCGTAGAAGCGGCCGATACCGTTGTGGGCGTGGGCGATGGTGAACATGTAGTTGGGCGTCCAGCCGTCGTAGAAGCCGTACGTCCACACGCCGGGCACGCCGCGCTTGGTCATCTCGATGACTTCGTTGTTCGCCAGCGCCCACCACTCGTCGATGGTGATGGCGTCGAAGGACTCGTTGTACGGCCCGGTCCCGGTTGAGGCGTACAGGTAGGACTGAGCCTCGTGCAGGTCGTGGAGGATGGTGGGTGTCCACTCGAGCCACGTCTTCGTGATGTTCTTGGTGAGATCGAGGAACTGGCCCATGCCGTCCCGGTTGTCGTCGTGGGCCACGTACTTGCCCCAGTAGACCAGGGGGAGCCGGGCCTCACCCCGGGGGCGCGCCTTGTTGAAGTAGTAGGTGTCCACCTCCTTCTCCCGGCCGTCCACCTCGATGACCGGCGTGATGAAGGTGATGATGTGGTTGCGGATGGCCTGGATGAACGGCGTCTCCTCGACCACCAGCCGATACGCCAGCTCCTGGAGCATCTCCGGGCCGCCGGTCTCCGGCGAGTGCATCCCCGCGGTGACCCAGTAGATGGGCTTGCCCAGCCTGTTGATGATCTCCTGGGCGCGGGCCTCCGAGGTCACCCTCGGGTCGGTGAGCTCGTGGAGGTATCCCTTGTAGGTGTCGAGGTTCGCGATGGTCGCCGAGTCGGCGATAGCCATGACGATCATCTCGCGTCCCTCTTCGCTCCGGCCGATGGACCAGACCCTGGCGCGGGGCGACGCGGCCGCGATGGCACGCATGTACTTGTGGATCTGGCTCGCGTACGTGAGCTCTCCCGGCGTGCCGACGATGCGCCCGTTGAACTGGAGGGGCGTGGGCACCGTGGCCGAGGCCGGCAGATGATCGACGAGCTCGGTGGTGATGCGCGAGTCCTGCAGGTACTCCTTGATCAGGCGTGTGTACGCCGTGTCGTCGGGCTGGGTCTGGGCCCGCACGCGCGCTGCCGGAGCGAGAGCCGCGGCCGCGAGCAGCAGAGCGGCCAGCCGGCCCACCGGGTGGGTGAAGCGGGACATCGGGATACTCCCTGTGACGTGGATCGGGGGGAGGACACCGGGAGGGCCTGCCTTCGATCATGGGTGTACGACACCTGTCGAAGACGCGCAAGGGACGAGACGGTCCGCCCGGGCTCGGGAGCCCCGGGGGAGGGCTTCCCGCGGGACTCGCGCCGCCGCTACTCCGTGGTGGCTACGGTCACCTCCATCACCTGCAGGTCGTCGAGGAACAGGGCGGGATCCACGAACCCGGCCTGGGTGTGGAGCCCTGGGCGGCGGGTGTCCTGCCACCGGAGGAGCGCGGCCGCCGCGGGGGCTGCGGTGAGCGCGTACGCGTCCGGGTGGTAGAGGCGGATCGCCAGACGCTCGCCTGTCGTGGCCTCGGCCTGGAGGAGGACCGCCGAGCCCCCACCCGACTCGCCGAAGGTGGCGAGCCCCCAGCCCAGGAAGTCCGCCCAGCACCTGCGCGCCAGGGGCAACGCCCATGCGCCGAAAGTGGCCACGGGCATGACGATCCAGTCCGTCACCGGACCGAAGCCTGCCACGAAGAACCCCAGGTCCTCGAGATTCGGGAGCGCGTCGCGCACCTCCAGCAGCTCCGGGAGGAACATGGGCACGCACGTGGCGGACCCCAGGGGGGGGCCGAAGTCGAAGCTCCGCGCGTAGCGGTATCCCCGTACCCAGGTGCCGTTTACCAGGAGGCGCAGCTCTGCCTCCGCCAGGTCGTCCAGGAACTCCTCCCGGGTGGCGGCGGAGAGGCGCAGGGCCGACCAGTCGATCTCGAAGCGTGCCGCGACCCATGCCCGCCGGAGCGGCATACGCGCAGCCGCGTGCCGGACCAGGGCGCCGGGCACACCGGGGTGCACGCCTCCGTCGGTGACGAAGCAGCACCCCTTTTCGAGGATGCGCGGAAGACGGCACTTGAGGGCATTGCGCTTCGTGGCGACCGATGTGTTCAGGTCGAACCAGTCACATCCCGCTTCGAGCGCCGCGTCGGCCAGGGCTTCCGTCTCGGGGACGGTGGAGGAGGCCACCACGAGGACGTCCCAGGACTCGAGGAGAGCGGGGAGGTTCCGGACGTGTCGGGCATCCACGGGGGCCCAGTCGACGGACCCCGCTCCCGCGAGGAGCCCCAGACCGCGAGCGGTGGCTTCGGCGCGCCGGGAGTCGCGTCCGAGGATCAGGAGATCGGAAGGTGTGTGGCGGCGCAGGAGCCCCGCCAGCATCCGTCCGGCGTTGCCGTACCCGCCCAGGACCGCGATGCGCATGTGGCCTCCGCCCGGGGTGAGAGGGTGGTGGTGGCGGGCAGGGTCTCCGACACAGGTCGCCGGGCGTCTCCGGCCCCGGCGGCGTGTCTCCTAATCTGTCAGTCTCGGATCGGACCCTCCAGCATGCCCTCGACGGGCTCCTCCCGGGCGCCGTTCTCGTCGCACACGGCGAAGGTGGACTCCTCGGTCCCGTAGAGCGCCACGGCAGCGTACTCGCCGCGCTTGTCGAGGATGAAGAAGCGCAGATCGAAGTTGGGCAGGCCGCGGCTGTTCTTCAGACGCGCCTCGATGGTGTTGGCATGCACGCGCTTCAAGGCCGCCATGCCCGCGTCCTTCGGGCTCATGCCGCGGCGCATCTGCTCGACGATGAAGAACGAGCAGAGGTTGAACAGGTTCGCCTCGCCGCGGCCGGTGGAGCCGCACGCGCCCACGTCGTTGTCCACGTACTGGCCCGCACCGAGGATGGGCGAGTCGCCCACGCGCCCTGGGATCTTCCAGGCGAGGCCGCTGGTGGTGGTGACGCCGCAGATGTCGCCCGTGGCGCTCACCGCCTCGACGCTGGTCGTGCCCCAGAACGAGTGCATGGGGATGAGGCCGTCGCGCACCATGGAGAGGCCGGCGTCCAGCGCGGCGTCGACGAAGGCGCGCATGCGCTCGCCGGCTTCCCGGGGGTCGGTGCGGTGACGCCCGTCCGTGCGCAGGCCGGCTCCGGTGGAGCGATGAGCGCCGTTGCGATATGACGCACCTCGTCCGCTACCACCAACGCCGCCGCCGGCCCCGCGTTCGCCCCCGCCGCCGTGCCCACCCGTCCGCCCCATCCCCTTCAACCGCTCCTCGGGGTCGAGCCAGTGGCCCGGATCCACCCGCCGCCGCCACTCCAGCCAGAGCTGGCGCGAGCGCTCGGTGTTCAGGTCGGCCTCGATCTCGAACCCCAGCTCGCGGGCGAAGTCCTGGGCACCCTTGCCGGCGAGGAGGTGGTGGTCGGTGTACTCGGCCACCGCCCGGGCCACCCTGGAGGGAGTGCGCACGCCTTCCAGGGCGGCCACGCCGCCGGCCCACTTCCGGGGTCCGTGCATGCAGCAGGAGTCGAGCTGCACGACGCCGTCCGCATTGGGAAGACCCCCGTACCCGATCCCGGTCTCCTCGGGGTCGAGCTCGGGGATGTTCACGCCCGCCACCAGGGCGTCCAGCACGTCCTCGCCGGCGGTGATTCCCCGGAACGCCCGCTCCACGCTGCTCTCGGGCCCCCCGTTCTTGAAGCGGATGCTGCTGATGTCGGCGACGATGACGGGGCGCGTCGTCCGCCTCACCAGAACCTCGGGGGCACGCTCCGGGAAGGCGGTGAGGGCGGAGGGGGCGGCGGCGACGGCGAGGCCGGCGGCGCTGGTCTTCACGAAGTCACGGCGTTCCATGGCATTGGATCCTGCGGGCGAGAGCGGCACGACGGTAACGAAGGGGGACACGAGAGCACGCCGACGGATACGGGTCACTCCCACGTCCCGCGGAAGGACTCGGGCTGCAGTGAGAGTGCGGTGACTTGATCGACTATTATAAACTGACTAAAATAGTCTTATCATGAGGAAGACCTCCATCAGCATCCTCAAGGCCCACTTGAGCCGGTACCTTGACGCGGTCAAGGCCGGCGAGGAGGTGATCGTGACCGAGCGCGGTCGACCGGTGGCGCGCCTGACGGGGGTCGTCGACCTCGATGCCCCCACGGCCCGCGTGGCGCAGCTCGTGCGCGAGGGCCGCATGCGGGCGCCGATGGAGTCCGCACCGGCGGACGCCCAGAAGGGTGGTCTTCCGCCGGACCCGGAGGGGCGCGCTCTGCGGCATCTGCTGGACGAGCGGAGCGAGGGGCGCTGATGCGCTTCTGGGACTCGTCGGCCGTCGTGCCCCTCCTGCTCGAGGAGCCGCGAAGCGGGCGGGTGAGGGAGCTGCTCGAGGAGGACGGACGGGTGGTGGTCTGGTGGGGGACGCCGGTGGAGTGCGCCTCGGCGCTCGCGCGGCTCCGCCGGGACGGCGGGCTCTCCGTCGCGGACGAAGCCGCCGCGTCACGGCGCCTGGACGCGCTTCGGCGAAGCTGGCACGAAGTGCTTCCTGGTGATCAGGTGCGGGCGCAGGCTCTCCGCGTGCTCCGGCTCCACCCTCTCCGCGCTGCCGATGCGCTTCAGCTCGCCGCCGCCCTCGAATGGTCGGGAACACCGGCCTCCGGCGCCATGGTGACGTTCGATGAGCGCCTGGCGGCCGCGGCCGCACTGGAGGGCTTCACCATCGCGTGACATGGCGCGGCGTCGAGGGATCCGCTTCCGTCGCGGCCCACCCTCGCACCGCGGGCTCGGACGTGGTATCTCTGGCACCCGTACCGGGCGCGGCAGGGTTACGGCCGGCGCCGACCCGGCACGTGCGCACCTTGCACGCCGCCCCGCCGTCGCGAGGGTCACCGTGGTCACCATCTCAGAGGACGCCGCCATGACCGTCCAGCGCCGTTGTCCGAAGGCTCGCCGACATTTCGTTCGTTCGACTTTCCGGGGTGACCGGGCCCACACCGCGCTCACCCTCGGCTGGGTGCTCACCGCCGTCGTCCTGGCCGGCGCCGCGTGGCTTCCGTCTCCAGCCTCGGCGCAGAGCACCCGGGCCGTACGCCGTACGATCCCCATGACCGACATGATCCGGCGGGCCTTCGCCGAAGGCACCCGCGACTCCACCGGCGCCCCCGGCCCGAACTACTGGCAGACACGGGTGGACTACTCCATCGACGCCGCCCTGGACCCGACGACGTCCACGCTCACCGGGAGCGAGACCGCCACCATCCACAACGACGGCCCTGACGAGATGCCTGCCATCGTCATGCGTCTGAACCAGAACATCTTCCGGGGCGACGCACCGCGGGCGTATCCCTCGGTACCCTCGGAGAACACCGAAGGGATGGTCCTGACCCGGGCGAGCGTGGACGGACAGGAGGTGGATCTGCACCCGGAGATGCGCGACCTCCGACGCCGGCGGGGCGGCATGCCGTCGGTGTCGCAGCCCGCGCTCCTCGATGGAACGCAGACGGTGGCGGCGATCCTGCTGCCCAAACCCATTCCGGGGAGGTCCACGGCCACCCTCCGGGTCGAGTGGCACTACCACCTCGCGGGGGGCCCCGACGGACGCGGCCACCGCATGACGGCGCGCTGGGCGGACTCGCTGTACCAGGTGACGCAGTGGTTCCCGAGGGTGGCGGTGTTCGACGACCAGAACGGCTGGGACACCGACCTGTACCTGGGGCCCTCGGAGTTCTACCACGACTTCGGGCGCTTCGACGTGCGCCTCACCGTGCCGGCCGGCTGGCTGGTAGGCGCCACCGGCGTGCTCCAGAACCCCGGGGAGGTGCTCACTCCCACGGAGCGCGAGCGCCTGAGCCACGTGCTGGACTCCGACGCGACGAGGACCATCGTCGGTCCCGACGAGACCGGGCCCGGGAGGGCCACGGCGGCCGGTGATCGCCTCACCTGGCACTTCGTGGCCGACACCGCCAACGACTTCGCGTGGGGGACGGCGAAGCACTTCGAGTGGCAGGCCACCCGCGCCACCATCCCCGGGAAGGGGCCCGTGCCCATCTACATGCTGTACCTCCCGGGGCGGGCCAGCGCCTACGAGAACGCCGGGCCCGTCACCCGTCACGCCCTGGAGTTCTACTCGAAGCTGTGGATCCCCTACCCGTTCCCCGTGCTCACGCTGCTGGACGGGCCGGACACGGGCATGGAGTACCCCATGGTCATCATGTCCAACCAGGGTGCGGCCGACCACGAGACCGGCCACTCCTGGTGGCCCATGATGGTCAGCGGCGACGAGACCCGGTACGGATGGATGGACGAGGGCTTCAACCAGTACATGAACATCCTGTCCGCCGCCGATCGCGACGGGAAGGTGCCGGACCTGGACGGCCGGGGGCAGGCCTACGGGAGGACGAGCGGCAACGAGATGGAGCCCCCCATGATGTGGGACGCCAACTACGCGGGGCCCATGTACGGGTTCCAGACCTACAGCAAGACGCCCCTCATGCTGTCCATGCTCGGAGGCATCGTGGGCGATACCGCCGTGTGGCGCGCCCAGCGGGAGTACACCCGGGAGTGGCGCTTCAAGCACCCCTCGCCGTGGGACTGGATGTTCTCCATGCAGCGATCGCTGCACCGCGACCTGGGGTGGTTCTGGTACTACTGGCTCTTCACCACCGCCTCGGTGGATGGCTCCATCCAGAACGTGGCCACCTCCGGAGGTCGCACCACCGTCACCGTGCGCGAGGACGGGCAGATGCCCTCGCCGGTGGTGCTCCGGGTGCGCCTGGCAGGGTCGGGCCCCCCGATCCGGCCGCCGAGCGACGCCGTGCGCGTGGACGACCGCACGTACGACGTGACGTTCCCCGTGGAGGTCTGGTTCGGCGGAAGCCGCACGTACGATGCGGTCCTGGACTTCGGTGGACGCACGGTGGAGCGGGTGACGTTCGATCCGCGACGCCGCTTCCCGGACAGGGACCCGGCGGACAACGTGTGGCCGAGAGGGTAGGGGGGCTCTACTTCAGGGGGTGTCGCCAGCGCAGGCCGGGAAAGCGCGTGAAATCCCGGTCCGTGGAGCAGAGCTCGCACCCCGACTCGATGGCCAGGGCCGCGAGGTAGGCATCGGGGACGAGATTGCCCTTGACGCCGGCGTCGCGGCATAGCTCCTCGAAGATCCCCCAGTGGCGGGATCCGGGCGTGACCGTCACCGCGCCGGGCGCACCGCGCAGGGCGGCGGTGAAGGCCAGGGCGTCTCCGATCCTCGAGGGTGTGCGGAAGACCTTCGGGTGGGTCACGATGCGGAGGAACCCGCCCAGCACCAGGCCGCTCACGGCGAAGGGCGCGTCGTGGTTCACCAGCTCCGTAAGCCAGCCGCGGTAGGCGTCGTGGTCTGCGGCGTCGGTACGGTACGCATACACGAGGACGTTGACGTCCGGGAGAATCACGAGGGTCCCGGCGCCCCGTGACGGGCACGGAGAGAGGTCATCCGGTCCCTACCGGCCCGGGATCGATGGGGAACGACTCGCCGCCCCGGGCTCGGCGTCGCGCGCTGGGACCTCGTGTTCTTCCATCAGGTCGAGGAGCCCTGCGGTATCGTCGAGGTCCACGCCGGGGAGGAGTCCGTCGCCCTCGTCGGTGGGAAGCTCGACGCGAGGCCGCCGCGCAGGCGCCTGATGGCGTGAGATCTCGGATCTGAGGGCGTCGGCCATGACCTGGGTGAGGGTCCTGTGAGTCTCGGCGGCCAGGCGCTTCACCTGGCGCATGAGCTCCTCCGGGAGGCGGACCGTGGTACGCATATGTCATGACATATACAATTAGATGTCGCTATGTCAAGACGGTGTTGCGCCCCGAAGTGGCCTCACCGGCCTCCCGTTCCACCGGCCGTCAGCCGGATCGAAGCGTCCTTCCTTCCCACTCCCTGTGGGAAGGTCACGTGCAGCACGTGGGGGTCCTTCGGCGTCCCCGTGGCGGGGGTGAGGGTGGCCACCGCGCCGGTGACCGCGCCGACTCTCGGCACGGCTCCGTACAGGTGGAGGTCGTAGGACCGCCCCGCCTCGCCCCCCAGCTCCAGGAGCCATCCGTCGGCGCCGCCGGTGAAGTCCACCACGCGCACCCCGGTGCTCGACTGCCCGGGCACGAGATGGATGGTGGGGGCGCCCACCGAGAGGCCTCCCTTCCAGAACGCTCGGAAGTCGACGGGGATGGCTCCGGTGAGGCGGGCGGTGAGGGATGCCTGCTCGTCGTGGGCACCCTGGACGACGCGACTCGCGCCGGGGCCGTAGGAGGCCGTGGCCGTGATGTCCGTGGCCCCCAGCGGCACGGGGAGCACCACCGTGAGATCCACAGGCGGACCGCTGGAGGTGACCCGGGCGCCTACGCTCCCCAACCCTCGGCTCAGCGTGACGTCCAGGGTGGAGGCGCCCACCCGTAGGTTGTGGACCCGCACGGTGTCCCACCCCGGCGGAAGCTGCGGCACCAGCGTCGCCCGGTGGTTCGGCGCGTCGGGCTGCCATCCGATCACCCCGCGCACGAGGGGCGTCACCAGCATGGACGTGGCGAAGAACTGGTCGGGGACGGTGGTGTCCATGGGCCGGTAGAACGCGCCGGAGAGGTTCTCGGGGTTGCGGCCCGGGCTCCAGTCGAAGATCTCCTGCTTGACGGCGTCCACCAGGTGAAACGCGCTCCACGGCCTCCGGTACCGGTACTGCCCCCACGCCACGAAGCCGGTCATGAAGGGCCACACCGCCCCGTTGTTGTAGTGGAGGGGATCGTAGAGCGGGCTGCCGGTGGAGAGGAGCCGCGCGCCCCAATCGCTGGAGATGGAGTCGGTGGCCAGCTTCCTGAGGGTCCGCTCGGCGCGGGGCGGATCCAGAAGGTCGAAGGCCAACGCGGTGCCGGGCCACGCGGTGAGGTTGTCGTTGGTGCCGCCGCCCTGGAGGATGGCGAAGGCGTGCTGGTCCTGCTTGGGAAGCCAGTACTTCTCGTTCAGCGTATGCAGCGCGGTCGTACGCAGCTTGTCCGCTTTATCAGCGAGCTTGTTGTCGTGGAAGTGATGCGCCAGGTCGATAGTGCCTTGGAGGGCCTCGATCCACACGCCCGCCAGGTAGATGTCCTCGTGGAGGCCCTTGCCCAGGCCGCCCACCTCGATGGCGCCCATCCCGGCCTTGCCCCCCTCCTCGATGATGCCGTCGCCGTCGGTCTCGTCGGCGAGGCACCAGTCCCACGCCTTCTTGAAGTTGGGCCACAGCTCCTTCGCCGTCGCGTCGTCCCCGGACGCCCTCCAGTACTGCCAGAGCGCCAGCATCCAGTACGGTGTGGTGTCGGCGTGGTAGTAGGGGTACGGGAATTCCGTGAACCACGGCAGAGTCGCGGCCGCCTCGCTGATCTCGTGGGGTATCTTGCCGTCCTTGCGCTGGTACTTGGCCAGGAAGCGGAGCGCGTCTGCCACCGGAGCCCACTGGCCGGTTGCATCCATGGCCAGGGAGTTGATGGCGGCGTCGCCGCCGAAGAACCATCCGAAGCCCGGACGGGTGCTGCCTCCGCTGGTGCCCCACCCCGCGACGAAGCCGCATCCAAGGTCCGGATTGCACACGCGCTGGCGCTCCAGGTCGATCTTCGCCCACGCCAGCGCCAGGTCCATGGAGTGGTCGGGCGTCTCGACGGAGGTCGTGGACGCCAGCACGGTGTCCGCCCAGCGGCGGCTCTCCCGGTAGAGGGGGAGCCCGTTGGCGAGCAGGCCCTCGTACGTCTTCAGGACCTGGGAGAACGGCTGGGTCCCCGCCGCGACGGCGATGGGGATGAACTCCTTGCGCGCCCGTGCCGTGTCCACGGGGATGACGAACGTCGAGGGTGTGTCCGAGAGGCGATGCGCCGGGTTCACCTCGCCGTGGGCGGGCCACGAGGTGCCGATGATGGCGTTGTGCCTGGACAGGCTCTCGCTGAGCACGTAGCCGTGGTGCTGGGCGTCCCAGTACGAGTACTGCCCGCCGAAGGAGCCGGGCCACATGTACTGGAGCACGGGGTGGAACTGCACCTCGATCTCCAGGGGCTCGAAGGTGTTCACCTCCAGGAGCACCAGGAGCCCGGGCTCGCCGCGGGGCGCCAGGATGTGCTCCTTCACGGTGAACGTCGCGTGGGTGTAGGTGATGGTGGTCATCTCCGGCCGCACCTCGACGGTGCGGGCGACGTCCACCCCCTGCACGGGGTCGTGGTACTGGGGGATGCGGAAGTTGAGCTGAAAGCCCGTGGCGATCTTCAGGGGCATCACCCAGAGCTCCGCGGGGCCGGTCTCGCTGCCCAGCCACGCGCTCTTGGGTCCGGTAACGGACAGGAACGTGTTCGGGCGGACGTCCGAGATCAGCGAGATGGGCGAGTGGGCGATGGGGAAGCGGGGCACGTGGATGGTGCCCACGTCCGCGGGCGTGACCGCCTGGTCCACCTGCGCCGTCAGCGGCGCGGCGAGGAGGGCGGAGAGAGTCGAGACAGCGAGGATGACGTTGCGCATGGGGCCCAAGGTACCGGTGGGCACGAGCGGTCGCGAGGAGCGGTCGGCCGACACGCTTCACCCCGCGAGCTCTCTCGCCCTCCGCCACACCGCGTCGAACATCTCCTCGGTGAGCCGTCCCGTGAACGTGTTCTGCTGACTGGGGTGATACGAGCCCACGAGGGTCAGATCACTTCCGAGGGCCACCTCGGCGCCGTGCCCGAAGCGGGGCCGGGGCGTGGGGATGGGATGGCCCCTGGACCCGAGGATGCGGAGCGTCTGGCTCCACGCGAAGCTCCCCAACGCCACCACGAT
>Ga0307418_1000095_pt1 | contig 24350 bp, 18 predicted proteins | sample SalMarWE160220MG_2_FD_202160 | JGI IMG/M metagenome (GOLD analysis project Ga0307418, IMG submission 202160) | Salt marsh sediment microbial communities from the Plum Island Ecosystem LTER, Massachusetts, United States - WE1602-20 | ecosystem: Environmental > Aquatic > Marine > Intertidal zone >...
TCATTCCTTTGATGCCTGCCATAAAAAAACACCTCCTGATTGTTGATTTTCTCACAGGGGGTGTTTCTTTTCGTGTCTATTTTTTGGGGTTCAGTTCACTGGCAGGTTGGGTCTTTTTAGTGATATTCTATTAGGAAGAATGGACTCGGAAGTTTTGGGAAATTTTTATGATGCATTGTTTTTTTGTTTCCGATTTACACGGTCAGACCAGCCGTTATCAATCCTTATTCACCCGGATCAGGGAAGAAAAGCCTGCCGCTGTATTTCTGGGCGGCGACCTCTTCCCTCATTTTGGCGCCCAGAGCCAGGGTGACTTTTTGGATGATTTCCTCGCGAAGGAATTTACCCAGCTTAAAGAGGACCTGGGACAGGATTATCCCAGGGTGTTCTTGATTCTGGGTAATGATGACAGCAAAACTCGCGTGGAAGGGCTGATCAACTGGATGGAGAGGGAAAAGATCTGGGAATATGTTCACGGCAGGGCGGTTGAGTTTGGGGCTTTTACAGTCTATGGGTATGCCTATGTGCCTCCCACTCCGTTTTTAAATAAGGATTGGGAACGTTATGATATCTCGCGTTTTGTTGATCCTGGCTGCATCCCCCCGGAGGAAGGTTGGCATTCGATTAATAAACCGAAAAACCTTATCGAACATGCCACGATCCAAAAAGACCTGGAGAGTTTGACTGCAGGGAAAGATCTGTCAAAAGCCATCATTTTGTTCCATTCCCCTCCCTACCAGACATCCCTTGATAGGGCAGCCCTGGACGGGAAGCTGGTCGATTATGTAGCGCTTGATGTCCACGTCGGCAGCATCGCGGTGAAAAACTTTATCCTGGAACGCCAACCCTTGATCACGCTGCACGGCCATGTGCATGAATCGGCCAGGATAACAGGGTCCTGGACAGAACAACTCGGAAAGACAATTGCGTTTTCTGCTGCGCACGACGGGCAGGAGCTGGCTCTGGTCAGGTTCGACCCTGATGACCCCCAAAAAGCTGCTCGTGATCTTATTTAATAGGGACTGAGTCCTTTCAAAAGGGCTCAGTCCCTATTCTTTTTCCGTATTATCTCCGACTATTGCAGATTGGATCCCATGGTGAGGGGGAAGGCGCCATCCGTTACTGCGCCGATTTTAACAGCATAACTGGTCCGTTTTTCTATATCTTCATCTGTGATCAGGTGGATATCCAATAGACCGGTGGTTTTATACCCTGTCCTGCGCAGGTTGATCTCACTCAGACTTAAGCTCCAACCTTCCAGCCAGGCCAGCAGATCTGCTTGCTGTTTTTTATCTCCAACAAAATGGATCAGCAAGTCGATATCGCTCTGGGGGCCGGCAGTGGCATTTTTTGTGCTGCCAAAGAGATAGACCCCTTTAACACCAAATCTCTCTGGATCGATTTGTAAAGCGATGGCTTCTGCGGTTTGATAACGCCAGCGCCAGTGATCTTCTGTGGCCCGGGCCTGGGGGCGGGTTTGGTAGACGGTTTGCCCGTCAAGCAGATTTTCTTCTTCCGCCAGAAAACCAATAGCCAGGTTAGTATCCGCATTCATCAGGACCTGAAGTACAGATCCATTAGATGTGTTTTTCACATCGATCACGTGGATTACCTTTTCCAGGAGTGGAAAATCGGGCACTAATTCTTTGTAGATGTTTTTGGATTCCCGCAGATATTGATGATTGAACAGAATATCTTGATCATCAGGATAGAGAGGCAGGTAGCGGATCGCTGATTCGACCAGGTCCTGGAAGAAATGGGTTCCAAAGGATAGATCGGGAATATAGTCACCTTGTTTTTGGGCAACCTCGATCAGGGCTGCTGTCCGATTGATATCGGAGTAAGTTACATTTACTCCCAATTTTATATCTCCCCGGCTGCCCCAGCGTCCGGGACCCATCAGGATAAATTTCCTCTTGGTGAGGACGCTGTTGATCCTGCCGATAGCCCGGCCCACATTCAGCAGTTCTTCCCGGCTGGAGATCTGGCTGTATGCTTCTGGATCAACATACACGATGTGGTTGATATTGGATATCGTTCCATTGGTTACATAACGGTTGGCAGTGAAAATGATCTTTTCAGCCGGGATATCAGCCGGTATATCAGCCGGGATGATATCCCGACCGGAACTTTGGGAACGGCACTGCAGAAGGTAAAAATCTTCCCCGTCACAAGCGAACTCGATATCGATCGGTTGGTCCAGCTGTTCCTGGAGTTCTCCCAGGACAGTCCTTAACAAGGATAGAAACGGGCTCTGGGAGAATAAACCGTCAAAGGTAAATACCAGCTTGTCATCTTCAAAATCTGGTCCAAGCCCGGTTGGGATAACTGCTTGATCTTCAGTGATAATTGAAATAAGTTGTCTGATATTGGGATATTCCGGGCCGTATTCTTTTAATAGTTGATCTATTTCAATAGTTTCAAATCCGCACTTCTCCAGGTTGATGACATCGATCATGCGTGGGGAATAACGAATGATCTCATCCAGCGATGTGTTGACCCGTAGATTCGGCTGGCCGGGAGCAGCCAGGATTGGATAATCATCACTCAAACGGTCTACCGCTCGTGTACCAAGCCCGGGAACGATCCGGATCAATCCATCTTCTTTGTGGATCCTGCTGGACCAGCGGAACTCGTTTTGACTGAAGGCAACCCCGGCATAGGCCGGGAAATAATAAGGACCGACTCGCCGCCCAACGACTTCCTGGATCAAAATACCCATTTCTTCATGATTGTCGATCAATCCGTGTTCATGACGATATTCTATCGGGTCAGGACCATACAAGGAAGCATAGACTTCAGTAATGGCATCCACCAGGCTGATCAGCCGTTCTTCTTTGGTGCCCTGATTGGCCACAAAAAGGCTTTTATACTTGCCAGCGAAAGACATGCCAACCTGATCCTCCAGTAAACTCGAGCTGCGAACGATCAGGGGTACATCTCCAAAATCATCCAGCGCTACTGATAATCCCTTAACAATATCTGGCGGCAGGGGAGTGTTCTTAAATACATGAATGATATAGGGATACTCCTGGCGGATCTCCCCGATATTCAGGTATTTGTGTTCTATGATCTCTTCCAGGTTATTCTGTTCAATAAAGGAAAAGACAGTATCAGAAACGATATACCAAGTCTTTGGCGTTTTGACTTTCTTAAAGGTATCCTGATTGCGAAGCGCTTTCTTCATCACCTGCATTGCCAGGAAAATTCCGGCGCCTTTTCCTCCCAGTTTTCCATAGCTGTCTGATAGATAGATCATTCGACTCGAGAGATCATAAAAATCCTCGATCTCGATATGCTTTTTGGCTGAGATGATGTATCGTTCGCGTTCGCTTAATATTCGCCGGATCAGGGACATCTGGACGCTTTGTTTTCTTGCAGCGGATAATACCAGACCCTGGTTAGATAAATGTTTATACTTATCCAGAGCGGCAAACATCTCAGTTATGGATCGATTGGGTTGAACAAGGGTGTTTACCAGGAAGCCGGATTGATCCTCTCTTATCCAGCGCTGGATGCTGTTTAATATATCCTCTTCGTCGAGGTATATTCCGGCCAGGTCAAAAACTTTGTCCAGGGAGCCGATGGCATCTTTGTTGGTTTTAAATTGGTATGGGAAGTTGGTTTCGAGGATTTCCCGATCTTCATAGTAGGCAGAACTGAATAATCCCCACAGGCTCTCGGCTTCCTTAATACCATGTTCGCAGAGATGGTGGATCATTTTCCGGGCAATTGTAATCAGCAAGTTAGGATCGGTCTTTTTTAGCAAATTTAGAACCGCCCGCCACCCTGCTTCTGAATCTGAACCTGTTTTGGATTGTTTTTCAAATACATCTTGCAGCCGTTGGTGGAGAAGGAAATTTCCCAGCTGGTCCGAGATTGTGTTGATCAACCTCCGCTCTTCCAGAAGGAAGGGACCTTCATCCTGGACAGGTTTTTCTTCTGAATAATAAACGCTGATCCTGCCTTCAACCTGGTCCTGAACGATGACGTCGGAATGCATAACCCAGGTTGATTCCTGGAAGTTTTCGGACTGGTAGATCTTATCGCCGATCTGGATACGAGATAAGCAAATTTCCGGATACTGCCAGCCTGGCGGTATCACTTTTATGATCCTGGTTATGGCGTCTTTGGTTTTTAGGCCTGGTTTGACAAGAGTTTCCTGGACAGCATAGAGGCAGTTAAGCTCTTTGGCTCTTTCCTTAAGTTCTTCAACCAGCCTGTTGATAGGTTTTTCTTTATAATCAGTCATTATCTCCCTGAGATTTCAATACAATTGCTCTTCCAGATTTACCATCAATTTTAATACCTAATGGGGATTCTAACTCTATATGCCTAAGATAGGTTGTTTTTTGGATTTCTTTTTGTTCACTCAACCAGGACCAATCGAGTTGATACTTCCCTTTTTTTGGCAGGGAGATGTAGCTCACACCAAGACTGGTAAGATTATGGAAAAAATGGGAACCCTGGCTCATATCCGCACTGAGTCCTTCCTGGTAAGTTTCTATGATCACTCGGGAACCGGAGATCTGCCCCCAATTGACCGGGATACCTAACCAGGGATCGGAACTTCCCAACCGGCCAAATACGATTAACAAGAAAGGTGATCCTTTCCCAACTAGTACCTTGTTGATCTGTTCCAGTTCCTCAGCTATCTCGCGGGTTTTTTCTAACGCAAACTGATCGGGGAGCACATAAACGATGTCCTTGATATTCTCTATTAGGCCGTTGCCCAGAGCATTCTCTGAAGCGGCCAGGGCGTTTTGATCTTCAAGATCTTCCTGATTTACTCGCACGTTATCTGATGATACAACCATGGATCGGACTTGCAGCAACCCCAGTGAGGGGGGAGAGAAGGTCATTGCAAACTCGATTTCCACCGGATTCTGGAGCTGGTCCTCACAGATCCTGACCAATTCCTGGATCAATTTATTCAGAGAGAATTTATTAAGCTGAAGCAGGGGAGCAAAATTAAGCACGCGAGGGCCCGGATTGGCCATGCCAATCTGCAGCCGGTCTGCCTGGGGATCGTATGTGGAACATAATTCTTTCAGGGTTCCATCCCTTTCGGCAGTGGACAGATCTCCCCTGACAAGATATTCGGTTTCCTGAATTGGGTCGTAGATCAATGGCGAGCCCATATTAACTGCCCAAAATTCTCTCTGGCTGTTTTTCAGGAGTTCGTTTGTTGATCCATAGGGTGGAGCGATCTTAGGATAGGCAGGCGAGTAGGTCCAGGAGAGACCGCCATCCACAATGGTTTTGCCCAATCCCAGGGCCAAGCTAACCACACCATCCTCTGGTTTAGCTCTGCCAACGGGATAAAAATTATAGGATCGGGCAACTCCGGACAAATCCGGATAGAACCGTACATGGTGGCGGGAACCGTGAACATTTTGAATGATCAGAGCCATTTTCTCTTCACTGTGATCGTGGCCTGTTGCATTCCGATAACTTTTGGCAGCTTTGAAGAAAGTTGAGGCATAAACGAATTTCATTGCCTCGGATAATTTCCGGAACCGGAAATCAGGGTCGAATTGCTGATTGGGGATCATCTTGGTGGTATAGATTCCCGCAAAAGGTTCATAGGTGGCATCTTCCAGTAAACTGGATGAGCGGACAGCAATTGGATTGCGGATTTCTTCGACCAATGAACGAAGATCGCCAAGAATATGGAATGGGAGCTCGGCATGCTGGAAAGCATGGGCAATCTGGTCATCTGTATGGTCCGAATCTATGTATTGATACAGATCATTTTTCTCCAGAAAGGCATCAAATACATCAGTGCCGATCACCACTAGATTTGGAACAATGACCTGGATCTCTGGATACGCTTGGAATAAATCACTTGAAGATAACAGGTGCTGCAGAAAAACCAGCCCCTGGGCTTTTCCCCCTATTGATCCCGATCCAATAATCCGGATATCATTATCCGGATTATTGGTATTTCTTAAGTATGGGATTGGGTTTGGAGATGTCACACTCCCGGATCGGGTTTTCATCTATCTGTATTATACCCACCCCCGGGCCTTACAGGCCTTTGCCACACGGTCAACAGAGATCATATAGGCTGCATCGCGCATATAGAGTTTATTTTTAGTTGCAAACTTGCTAACATCAAGGTAGGCGTTGGTCATTTTCTGATCCAGTTTTCCAAGGGTTTCTTCCTTGGCCCAGTAATAATTCTGGTTGCTCTGGACCTGCTCAAAGTAACTGCAGGTGACTCCGCCGGCATTGGCCAGGAAATCAGGGATTACATGAATGCCGCGGTCTTTGATAACCAGGTCGGCTTCAGGTGTGGTGGGCCCATTAGCCCCCTCGGCGATTATTCTAACACGCTTCGAAATTTTATTGACAGTCTCACCGGTGATTTGATTTTCCAGTGCAGCCGGGACCAGCAGCTCAACATCTTGTTCCAGCCAGGCCTCACCGGGGAGTAGTTCAAAACCCAGATCCTGGGCTTTGCTTTTGTCGATCTCTCCGAAATGGTCTGTTATAGCCAATAGCTGTTTCAGGTCAAAACCATCTTTTTTATAGAAGGAATAGGCTTTTTGTTCTTTCTGGATCCAGCAGGAAACACAGATCGGGGTGCCGCCCATCTGCTGGTATAAGTCGATTGCATACTGGGAAACATTACCAAAACCCTGGAAGCTGGCAGTTGTTTTGTGGAGATCGATGCCCAGTTCTTTCATTGCTTCGCGAACGGTGATCATCACGCCATATCCGGTTGCTTCAGTTCTGCCCAGTGAGCCTCCCATACCGACAGGTTTACCGGTAATAAAACCGGGGTATTTTGCACCGCGGATCGCTTCAAATTCATCAAGCATCCATAACATATGCTGGGAATTTGTCATTACATCCGGGGCAGGCACGTCAGATAGAGGGCCTACGTTCTTTGCGAGCTGTCTAATCCATCCCCGGCATAATCTTTCCTGTTCCAGGAGGCTGAGGTCATGGGGATCACAAATGATTCCGCCTTTTGCTCCACCAAGCGGGATATCCACCACTGCGCATTTCCAGGTCATCCACATCGAAAGGGCTCTGACGGTATTGATTGTTTCCTGGGGGTGAAAACGGATCCCACCTTTTCCTGGTCCCCTGGCATCATTATGCTGCACCCTGAAACCCCGAAATACTTTTACCTGTCCATCATCCATCCGAACAGGAATGCTGAACTGGTATTCCCGCAATGGAACTCTTAATAAGTCCCTTGTTGCCTGATCCAGTTCAAGTAATTCGGCAGCATTATCGAATTGCTTTTGGGCCATCACGAAAGGATTGTAAGATATGTCTTCCATATTTGTGCCTTACCTTAAATAGTTTAATAATTCCGAGTTCAAAAATAACCTCATCTAGGGGAAATAATATGCCAAATTCTCAGGATTAGAAGGTTACTTTCATCTTAAAAAAAAGACCGCAATCAATATGATTGCGGCCCTTTAACTTGAGTCTTTAATGATTTGATTACTCTTCTTCCACGACGGGCGCCTGGCGTTGACCTAACTCTCGGTCGAGCATCAACAAGCCTTGTTCAGAACCGCTGACGCGTTTGATATCCTCAACAACGCCTCCAACATGTTCTTCTTCTTCCACCTGCTCATCGATAAACCACTGGAGGAATGAAAGGCTGGGATAATCTTTCTCTTCCACAGCCAGGGCGTAGAGCCTGTGAATATCTGCGGTGATCTTCTGTTCATGGCCTAAGGAAGTTTCAAATGCAACCAGGGGTGAAGCAAACTCAACCGGGGGTTGCTCAATGGCCTGCAAGCTAACCTTGCCTCCCCGACTGTGGATATAGTCATAAAACTTGAAGGTGTGGATCATTTCCTCATCAAACTGCATTTTCATCCAATGCGAAAATCCTGGATAATTCTCACTGGCGAAATAGGCTGCCATAGATAGATAAATATAGGCAGATTCCATCTCATGATGGATTTGATCGTTAAGGGCTTTGTGCATTATTTTTGTTAACATAACTACCTCCGAAATTGTTTTGTAAAATATATACCTTTACTCTATATCAAATTATAGGACAGGAGAGTCCTATTGCAAGCTGATTTATCACAGAGATTTATAAGAAATGCTGGAAAATTTCCGCTAAAAATACTCAAGATAATCATTAACTTTATTCAGTGGAATGAAGTGTTAATCTCCTATATAATCGCCTGCTGGGGCTGAAATCAGCCCTCGCTGTGTTAAAATTAAAATCAAAATAATGCTCCGGGGAAAGAATTTCCTGTTTGGAGGAAGACAAATATTAATTACACTCTCATATTGAGTGGATTTAAGGATAGGTAGACAAGTAATGCCGGTAACACGCTGGAGTGCAGAGTTAATAGAATTGCTGGAATGGGCCAGCCGCGAGGATCTCTCCCTGGACGATATCTTCCTGGGATCGGTGATACCCAATTTTGATGAAATTGATGAAAATGAGGAAGTCAACCAGGCGGAACTGATTGGCCGCATCCCCTCTGAACTGCCAATTCTTCCTTTAAGAGGACTGGTTGTATATCCTGAAACAGCAGTGCCTTTATCTATTGGTCAGCCCAGATCGATCCGCTTGGTGGATGATGTGCTCTCAGCTGATGACCGGCTGATTGGGCTGGTGACTTCAAAAGATCCTCAAAACGAACTGCCCGGTCCGGATGATCTATACCGGGTCGGGACGGTGGCGTCTATCCACCGCCTGTTTCGGGCTCCAGATGGAACAATCCGACTTTTGGTACAGGGGATTACCCGTTTTACTATTCAGGATTTTGTTCAGGTAGAACCTTATCTTAAAGCCAAAATCAAACTTTCTCCTGTTAAGGTTGAGCGTGATCTGGAAATTGATGCCTTAACCAGGCAGGCCAGGGATCAGTTTTCGGAGATCACAAACCTGGTTCCCCTGGTGCCTTCGGAACTTGTGGACGCTGTAATGACTCTGGATGACCCCCTCCAGGTGGCATATACTATTGCAAATTTCCAACGTCTGGAATTGACCGACGCTCAGGAACTTCTCGAGCTAGATTCGGTTTCAGAAAAACTACGTAAATTGGTCAACTTCCTAACCAGAGAACTGGAAATGCTCGAAATTGGCCAGCGGATCCAAAATCAGGCCCGCTCGGAGATCGAAAATGTTCAGAGGGAATATTTCCTAAGAGAACAAATGAAAGCCATCCGCACTGAATTAGGTGAGGATGAGGATCAGTCTGTAGAAATCGACGAATTCCGGCGTCAGATAGATGAAGCTGGAATGCCGGAAGAAGCAGATAAACAAGCCAAACGAGAACTGGACCGCATGACTCGCCTTCCATCCGCAGCGGCAGAGTATGGTGTTATCCGAACTTACCTGGACTGGATGGTCTCACTACCCTGGGCAGACATGACAGAGGATAATCTGGATATCTCCCGGGCCCGGCAGGTACTGGATGAAGACCATTATGGATTGGCAGATGTCAAAGAAAGGATCCTTGAATTCCTGGCAGTCCGTAAACTTCGCAAAGAAAGGGAAGCGGAGTTTAAAGAAGATAATTATATAGATAATATCCGGCAGATCCGGGAAGGCGTGATCCTCTGTTTTGTAGGTCCCCCGGGAGTTGGAAAAACATCTCTGGGTAGATCTATCGCCCGCTCTTTGGACCGGGAATTCATTCGCATTTCCCTGGGAGGAGTGCGAGACGAAGCCGAAATACGAGGCCACAGACGGACCTATATCGGAGCTATGCCAGGTAGGATCCTTCAGGCCCTACGCCGGGTTGGCAAGAATAACCCAGTGTTCATGCTTGATGAGATAGATAAACTGGGCCAGGATTACCGGGGAGATCCAACTTCAGCTCTGTTGGAAGTCCTTGATCCGGAACAGAACAATGAGTTCAGGGATCATTATCTGGAGGTGGCTTATGATCTTTCGAAGGTGATGTTTATCACCACAGCGAATTTGCTGGAGCCTATTCCATCACCCCTGCGGGACAGGATGGAAATCATCAAATTGTCCGGATATACCGATAAGGAAAAGAAAGCCATAGCCAAAGGTTATTTGATCCCGAGACAAATCAGGGAAAACGGGTTGCGGCAAGAAGAGATATCCTTTACTGATCCGGCTCTGCAATTGATCATCCGCTCCTATACAAGGGAATCCGGAGTTCGCAACCTGGAACGCGAGATCGGGACGCTCTGCAGAAAAGTAGTAACAAGTATCGCAGAGGGAAAAGTCACAGCTTTAAAGGTTGGAGTTAAAGAAATCGGTGAATTTCTTGGACGTCCCCGCTATTATGGGGATGAGGAATTGTCCAACCGCACATCGGTCCCCGGTGTGGCGACAGGATTGGCCTGGACATCTACCGGTGGAGAGATCTTATTCGTAGAAGCAACCTCCATGCGAGGGAAGAATAATTTCCAGCTAACCGGATCGCTCGGAGAAGTGATGAAAGAATCTGCCCAGGCCGCATTATCTTACGTACGCTCCAAGGCCGATAAACTGGGATTGGACCTGGATTTTTATCAGGATCATGATATTCACCTCCATGTCCCCGCCGGGGCTCAACCGAAGGATGGGCCTTCCGCTGGTGTGACTATGGCAACAGCCCTGGTTTCGTTGATCTCAGGCAGACCGGTAAAAGGGAATGTCAGTATGACAGGCGAGATCACCTTACGGGGACAGGTCCTCCCTGTAGGTGGTATAAAAGAAAAAGTCCTGGCAGCATACCGGGCCGGTTCGACAACGGTCATCCTGCCCAAGAAGAACCAGGCAGACCTGGAAGAGGATATCCCCCAGGAAGTCAGGGATAAGATCAATTTTATCTTTGTTGAGAATATTGAAGAAGTACTGGAGGCTGCCCTGACCAATAAGAGCACCCCCAGGAAGAAAAAGGCTTCCTGAACGGGGTTATAATTAAAAGGTATATTGTATTAAGTTGCGTTGAGGAACAACATATAGAAGACAGAATATTATTACAACGGGAAATGGATTCCTTATTTGAGATTGATATGATTCCCATTCAATTTTCCCGTTCATTTGAAATGTCTTTTGTTCCCCCCGTGATGATATAAATAATTTGAAAGCAGAGACATTAATTATTATGTCTTATTAGGTTGGGTATTCACTATACCCAGACCCTGCACTGCTTCAATAGAGAGGTAATAGTGAAAAATCAAAATAAAAATACCGGGTTAACCTGGTACACAATGGATTTACATTTACATACACCGGCCTCAGATGATTATCTACAGCCGGAAATTGGCTACCTGGATATCCTCCAGCAAGCCGCCAAAAAGGGTCTGGATATCATTGCATTTACGGACCATAATACAGTTGCAGGTTACCGCAGAATGCAGGAAGAGATCGATCAGCTAAAATTGCTCCAACAGCTGAATCGACTTCTGCCTGAAGAGGAAACCCGCCTGTCTGAATACCAGAAATTGCTGAAACGGATGTTGGTACTGCCCGGTTTTGAGTTTACAGCCACTTTTGGTTTTCATATTCTGGCTATCTTTCCGGAAGACAAACCGCTCCGGGATATCGAACATCTGCTGCTGGCATTGAACATCCCCTCTGATCAACTGGACGAGGGAAGTGTAACGGTAGGCGCGAGTGTGGATGTGTTAACTGCCTATAAATCCATCCATGAAGCGGGAGGTATGGCCATCGCTGCCCATGCAAATTCCAATAACGGTGTTGCCATGCGCCGGTTCCCTTTTGGAGGGCAAACGAAGATTGCCTATACCCAGGATCCGAACCTGATTGCCATGGAAGTAACAGACTTGGAGAAAAAAGGACGCCATACTACTGCGTTTTTCTTCAGCGGCAATAAACCGGAATATCCCCGACGTATGCACTGCATCCAGGGTTCTGATGCCCATCTGTTGAAAAAGATCTCAACCTTTCAGAACAAATTAGGTGTAGGAGAGCGAACTACAGATGTTCGGCTTCCAGAGAGAAGCTTCTCAGCGCTGAAAGAGCTCTTCGAAAGCGACAACTTCTCGCGGACCAGGCCCCATCAGCTCAGTTCTCAGCCTGCCTACGACTTCATTCGTGATGCTCGGGAGGAAGGGGCTAACTTTATGCAGGATTTCCACGAGAATATTACCGTCCGGGGCGGACACTTGTATAACATCATCGCTGATGTTTGTGCCTTTGCCAACTCAAATGGCGGGACGTTGTACTTGGGATTATCTGCTGAGCCGGGGAAAGCTTTTGAGGGCATTCCCCGTCCCAATCAGGGCATTGAAAAACTTCAATCCGAAATTAGTAAACGCATCAGCCCAGAATTAGCCTGTAAATTCGAGGTCCAGGAAACTGAAGGCAAGAAGGTTATTCAGGTCATGATTCCCAAGGGTGATGATCCGCCTTATGCTGTAGATGATAATAAGATCTACCTGCGCACAGAAACTGAAACGGGCATGGCCGTCCGGGATGAGATTGTGGATATGGTGCTCCAGGGAAAGAAAAAACAACTGGGTGGAACCGTTGTGACACATGCTGAACCCAAACCGATCTTTAGTTCGAAAGACGTAACGGATACACTAACCGACGATGAGGTTGAAGCGGACGGACAGGCTCCTCCCCGGACAGGGGTGGAAATTGTCTCAGTGGACAATCGCGGCGGTGAGAATTATTACACGGTCCGGGATCTCCGAAATGGCAGTATGGTGAAAAACGTTACCCTTAAATCCTCCCGCAAGTTATGGCATTATGCCATTTCTCAGTACTCAAAATTACCTGCCAATGTTGATAAAATGAATATTACCTGGCAGGGTGATCTGGGGCTGGTAACCCAGAAGAAAAGGGGTAACTATAACAGTTATGACCTGATCCAGCGCACCAGTGATGGATACCGCCACTATTATGGCGTTACCGATGATGGGATTCATGACTCCTGGGAAGGTTTGATCTAGGGATTGATCTATGAGTATAACTTTTGCTATCCTGACAGTATCTGATCGCTCCGCTGCCGGAATCCGGGAAGATCTCTCGGGTCCCGCGCTTGGTGAAGCTGTAAAGAGAGCAGGTTGGGTTGTTAATGCGACAGCAATCATTCCTGATGAAATCCAGCTGATTGTGGATCAATTGAAAACATGGGCTGATTCAGATGAAATTCAGATCATACTCACAACAGGTGGAACTGGATTTTCCCCCCGGGATATTACACCAGAAGCCACAGAAACGGTGATCGATCGTCAAACCCCGGGTTTGGCAGAAGCGATGCGGGCTGGTAGTTTGAAGATCACCCCCCATGCAATGTTGTCAAGGGCTGCGGCAGGGATCAGGGGGAATACCTTGATCATTAACCTTCCCGGAAGCCCCAAGGGCGCCCTTGAAAATTTCCGGATCATCGCTCCCGTTTTACCCCATGCAGTACAACTACTGGAAAATGACAACCGGGCTGAGGCGAATCATCAACCCGGTCGGGCAGTTTAGCGTTTTTTATGTTATGAAATCCAGATGAGGAGAAAGAAGATGAAGAGAGCTTTAGGGGCCGTTTTGATTTTAATCATCATTGGAGTACTCTTTTCCGCCTGTGGCAGCAACCCTGAACCCATTCCTTCTGAGACTCAGGAAAAGCCCAATACAATGGCAACGATCAATGCATTGAGCGCCCAGACTACTATTGTTTACCACACGCCTGTAGGTGGGGTAGTGGTAGAAGGGCCTGATGATTATGTCGGGATCATTAAACAAGCCTGGAATATTGTCAATACAGAGTATGTTCGGGATAATTTCAACGGGGCGGATTGGCCGGCAATTTACGATGAGTATGTCGCGCTGGCTGAAGATGTGACCTCCTCTGAGGAGTTGTGGGATTTGCTGGGAGAAATGATTGGAGAGCTGAATGATTCTCACAGCCGATTTGTACCTCCAGACCGGATGACTGCAGAATTCGGGGTTGAGACCTCTGCTGCTGCTGAAGGCCGAGCAGCCTCTGGAATTGTGATCTGGCCTGGTCCTTCCCGGGAAGATGAATACCTCACTGTCTGGGAAGTCTGCGCCCAAAGCGCTGCCGCACAAGCGGGTATCACCCGGGGAGATATCATCACCGCTATAGATGGCATTCCGGTAGTTAAAGATGGCGATGATTTTAAACAAGAAGATCTATTTGCTGCCATCTTTGGGAACGGGGGGGCTCAGGTCACACTTACGATCTGGCAGGGACCGAATCAGGAACCTGTGGATATCACCCTGATCCTGGATGGGGTGGGGGGGTGTCCCTATCGTTATCACGAAGTAGTTTTGGAAGATCCCCGCATTGGGTATATTCGGGTTCCTGATTTTGATGGTGATTCGGACTTTGCTATTCTTGAAAGCATTAAAGCTATGGAAGAGGAACAACCCCTGGATGGTTTGATAGTGGATGTACGCCATAACCCGGGAGGTAACTCTGATGATTCTGTGGCAATCTTTACTGAAGGCATCGTTGGTACTGACGGTAAACTTCGCGAGGGAGAACAGCGAACGATCTTCCGCATCCGCGGCCCCGTGCTCTGGAATAAAACCACACCAGTAGTTGTATTAACCGATGGATCCAGCCACAGCGCGGCGGATTTTTTCCCAGCAGCGATGAAGGAACTGGGCCGGGCAACCATTGTGGGCATGAATTCAGCCGGCAATACAGAAGGAATTACCAGCTGGCTGTTAGCAGACGGCACACTGATCCGCCTGGCCGTAGTGACTATGGCCCTGAACGACGGTACGGTGCTTGAAGGGATCGGTGTTACCCCGGATGTGATCGCTCCCCTGGGAACCTGGGGTTTGAAAGCAGAACCTTATGACCTGCAGATCCAGGCCGGGATCGATACCCTGCTGGAAATAATCCAGTAATCCGGATATTTTCCTTTAATTTCTTCGGAAGTCTTTAGGTGGTCCATTTGCGAAGACGATCACCTGGAAGACTTCCGAAGTTTTGTTTCGATTCTGTCCGTTTAAAAGAAATCGGAAGTCACCTGAGGGGCAGCAGATTGCTGACTATTTCCTGGAAGACTTCCGATTTTTGCTTGAGTATTTTAAATCCTGACCGGTCCATCCTCAAATACTTTACGGGCGATCACCAGGCGCTGGATTTCGCTTGTTCCCTCACCAATGGTCATCAGCCGGGCGGCTTTATACATAGCCTCCACAGGATATTCACGACTGTATCCGTACGATCCATGGATCTGGATTGCGCTGTAAGAAACTCTTTCAGCCATTTCAGTGGCAAATAATTTAGCTACTGCGCCGGCCTGTGTAAAGGGTTTGCCCTGATCTTTTAACCAGGCGGCATAATAAACCATCAACCGGGCGGCGTGAATTTCTGCTGCTGCGTCAGCAACCAACCATTGAATGGCCTGGTGTTCCTTCAACTTTTTCCCGAAAGATTGCCGTTCCTTGGCATAGCGCACACCTTCCTCAAGGGCGGCCTGGGCGATACCTACGGACAGGGCTCCAACGCTGATCCGGCCTCCATCGAGGATCTCTAATGTCTGCTGTAAACCCTCACCTTCAAAACCGAGGGTGTTTTTCAAAGGAACACGAACATTTTCATACCGGACTTCATGGCTGTGGGTTCCGCCGGCCCCCATTTTCTTCTCTGGCGGAGCAACGGTCAAACCTGCTGTTTGAGTGGGAACCAGGATCAAGTTCATCCCCCGGGATCCTTTTTCCGGATCTGTAACTGTCAGGGTGACAATAAAATCTGCATCTCCAGCGTTGGTGATCCAGGCCTTGGAGCCCTGGATGATCCACTCACTACCATCTTTAATTGCCTTGGTTTTGACATTTCTCAAATCTGAACCTGCCTGGGGTTCAGTTAAAGCAAGGGAGGTCAAATTTCCTTTTCCGGTTGCCACATCAGGGAGGAATTCCTTTTTTTGATCTTCTGAGCCAAAAAGAACCACAGCTGCGCAGCCCAATTCGTTATGGGCTTCGATGGTCAAAGCAGTACCCCCATCTCCCCAGGCGATTTCTTCAATCGCGATGGCGGCGCTGATAGCGTCTAATTCGGAACCGCCGTACTTCTCAGGAACACTCATGCCCAATAATCCCAGAGGCCCCATTTTTTTTATCACTGACGGGGGAATTTCTTCTTTTTCGTTAATTTCCTGGGCAAGCGGTTTTATCTCTTTGGCAACAAAATCATGAACTGCTTTCCGCCATAATCTTTGTTCCTCTGATAATTGAAAATCCATTTTCCACTCCTTTGCAGGTGAGATTGAAGAATGGTGAGTGTCCTCCGATTTCCCCTGGAGGTGACATTGGTCGTATCTACATTCTATACGGAAGTCCATCTAGAATCAAATTAATCCCGACTCAGACCAAGAACGGTCTCTGGTAGAATCAATCAATAAAAAGGCGATTAATCATGGTAAATACATCTGGCGAAGAAAATCCTGTTGTAATCATCACTGGCGCGTCTTCAGGTATTGGGGAAAAAACAGCATTATCTCTTGCTGAAAAAGGGTATCGGGTGGTGATAACAGCCAGACGGCTGGACCGCCTGGAAGAAGTTGCGAAGCAGATCCGGATAAAGGGGGGGGTAGTCCTCCCTGTCCAATTGGATCTAGCTCGTCTCGACCAGATCCGGGCTCTTGTGGAAAGGACCAAACAGATATTCGGGCAGATTGATGTCCTGGTGAATAATGCGGGCTCAGCTCGCCATTTATGGCTGGATGAACAATCCCTGGAGGAAGATATCCAGAATCAACTGCAAATAAATTTGATCGGCATGATCCAACTGACCCGACTTGTCATTCCAGAGATGGTTGCTGCCGGTTCTGGTCAAATTATCCATATTTCTTCGGTTGCGTCCTGGGTGGGTGTTCCAACATATTCTATATATAATGCAAGCAAATTCGGCTCCCGGGGTTTTATGACCAGCTTAAGGCGAGAACTCAGAGGGACTGGTGTAATAATTTCGGAAATTTTCCCGGGAGCTGTAGATACAAAATTTGGGCAGGACCCAGATGTAAGCTGGAAAACTACAACAGTCACACCAAAGTTTGCTCTATTATCTGCCCAGTCCGTTGCGGATCAGATCCTGGAGATGATAAAGAGGAAAAAAACCAGATCCGTAATCCCCGGTTTTATGTGGCTTGCGATTTGGACAGATGCCCATTTCCCCTGGCTTATCAGCTGGTTATTGTCGAAATATTTTTATATCTTGAATGGGGAGAGATATACCTGGCGTCAGAGAAAGGAATAAAAAAACAGCCTGTAAAGGCTGTTTTTTTTGGTCCTGAAAAACCTTATTTTTTTGGCATTTCTTTTGATTCTTCTTCTGTCAGATCAAACTTGTTTTTTCCATCTTCTTCCAGAATGTAGATCCCATTCCGGACTTGGTTCAGAACTCGCTCGAGTGCGATTTCCAGGTTTGTTAAAGTCTCTGCCACATATTCGTCTGCTTCCGTCTGGGCTTTTTTTGCCTTTATTTCAGCATCAGATTCGATCTGTTGGGCTTTTTTCCGAGATTCCTGCACGATGCTATCACGATCGGCCAGCTTGTCACTTTTTTCTTTAGCAATTTTTAATGTCCGATCCGCCTCTTCTTTGGCTTGGGCGATCATCCTGTCCTTGGTGGCTATTACCTGTTGGGACTTCTTTACCTCTTCTGGAATGGCAACACGCATCTGGTCGATTATGTCCAGCATGCGGTCTTCATCAACAATTACATTATGTGTAAAAGGAATGGAACGGCTGTGGTTTATCAATTCTTCCAATCGATCCACAAGGTGTAAAATGTCCATTTTTACTCCTCCAAAAGAGTATCCTTTTAGTATAACATGAAAAGGATTTCGTTAATCTCTCAGCGAAGAGTGGGGCACGATATTCTGATCATTACCAAGCTCTAAAAACCGGTCCTTTAAAGCCTTTTCTACGTAATCTGGGACCATGGAACTGACATCTCCATCCAGGGCAGCAATCTCCCGAACCGTGGATCCGCTCAGAAAGCTGTGGTCCTTATTTGTGATCAGTGCTACTACTTCAATATCGGGAGAGAGGCTGTGATTGGCCAGGGCCATTCGGAACTCATATTCAAAATCTGAAAAGACCCGCAGCCCGCGCACGATCACCTGGGCATCGATCTTATGGCAGAAATCAACTGTTAGTCCGCTGTATCCCATGGTTTTAACGTTGGAGATTGATTTGAGGGCAAGTTTTGCTAATTCTATTCTCTTTTCTGGAGGGAAGAGCAGTTTTTTTAACGGTTGATCATATACTGCCACGATAACTTCATCAAATAAGCGAGAAGCGCGTAGGGCAATATCAATATGTCCATTATGTATGGGATCAAAAGTGCCGGGGAAAACTGCTCTTATCATCAGTGGCTCCTGAACATATTTGCTTGTTGGTTAACTGATATCTCCAGTATTCTTTTGGGTCCAAAATTCTTTGACCGCTTTTGCCAGTTGGTGATGATTTTCCTGGCTTAAATCCGGATCCTGATTGAATAATGCTACGACCTCATTTCGGGCTTTTTCTACCAGACCGAGGTCAGTAATGCTGGCCAGTTTTAACTCAGTATATCCGGATTGACGGGTTCCCAAAAACTGTCCGGGCCCGCGAATTTCCAGGTCTTTCTCCGCCAGGACAAAACCATCATTGGTTTCGATCATGGCTTGCAGCCGCTGGTTTTCTATTTCTTCCATTGTGCCGGGGACTAGGATGCAGTAGGATTTCTGGTCGCTGCGTCCCACTCGTCCCCGGAATTGATGTAACTGTGCCAGGCCGAAACGATGAGCGCCCTCCACCAGCATTACGGTGGCATCCGGAATATCCAGGCCTACTTCCACAACTGAAGTGGATACCAGGATCTGGATATCTTTATCCCTGAAACGGATCATTACTTCTTCTTTTTCAGCTGGGTTTAATTGACCGTGCAGCAGTCCCAGTCTGTAGGAAGGAAAAACTTCTTCTTGCAGGCGGTTGAATTCATCCACCGCAGATTTTTCATCGATTTTTTCGCTTTCTTCCACCAGAGGGTATACAATAAATGCCTGGTTTCCTTTATCAACCTGTCCGCGTACAAGGCCAAAGGCTCGCTCGATCTCGCTGGGATTCAGCAAATGGGTCTCTACTGGAATGCGCCCAGGGGGCATTTCATCGATCACCGATAATTCCAGGTCGCCATATATTGTCAGAGCCAGGGAGCGGGGAATCGGAGTCGCTGTCATTACCAACAAGTGGGGATTATTCCCTTTCTGCCGCAATGTGCCCCTCTGTTCTACGCCAAAGCGGTGCTGTTCATCAACAATAGCCAGCTGCAAGTTCTGAAACTTGACTGGATCCTGCAGCAGGGCATGGGTGCCTATGATCAGTTTGATCTCTCCTTCAGCAAGTTGTTTGCGAAGGACCGCTTTTTCATTTTCCGGGGTAGAGCCGATCAGTAAAGCAATCTGGTTTTCAGTTAAATCTTTTGATTCTCCTGCCAGCAGCTTCTTTAGACTTTGAAAATGTTGTTCTGCCAAAATGCTGGTGGGCGCCAGGAATGCAACCTGCGCTCCACCGCGGATGACAATCAAAGCTGCCAGTGCGGCGATCACTGTTTTTCCAGAGCCAACATCACCCTGAAGCAATCGGTTCATTGGTGTTCCGGAACTCAAATCGGCTCGGACCTGGTCGAGTGCTTTTTTCTGAGCAGCTGTCAGCTGGAAGGGCAGACCTTCAAGCCGGGGCAGCAGCCAATCCTCAGGGCTTTCAAATGCTGTTCCAGATCGGCTTTCCCACTGTTTCTTTTGATTCAATACGCCCATCTGCATCAGGAATAGTTCTTCAAAAGCTAAACGCTGCTTGGCTTTCTGAAGTGATTGATCGGTATCTGGGAAATGGATCTCCCGGATAGCATCCGATAAATCACTGAGAGAGTGATTAGTGCGGATATCCTCTGGAAGGGGATCTGGCATGTGAGGGGAGTATTCTTCAACGATATTGTGAATCACACCCCGGAGCCATTTCTGAGTGATGTCCTTGGTGAGAGGATAAACGGGTACGATCCGGTTGGTGTGGAGCTGTTTTTCGCTTAATGGCTCCCACTCCGGACTATTCATGACCAGGCGACCGAGGTATTGTTCAACAAGACCGCTTAATACGACTTGTTTGGCTTTACTGAGCTGGGTTTCGATCCAGGGTTGATTAAACCAGGTGGCGCGGATTGCACCGCTTTTATCGGATATAAGCGCTTCAACGATCTTCATTTTGCCACTGCGTACCGCCCTGGAAGAAACCTTCTCCACCGAGCCGATAATTGTGACAAACTCACCATACCAAAGACTGCCAATAGATTTTAATTTCGAGTAGTCGTCATGCCGCCGTGGAAAGGTGTAGAGCAGGTCATTGATGGAATGGACACCCATTCTTTCAAGAGCTTGCTGTTTCTTTTCACCTATGCCCTTGATAGTTGTGATAGGAGCCTGGAAATCCAGGTCAAGGATCGGTTTTGGAGATTCTTTTTTAGGTGCAGGAATCTGGGGAGCCGTTTCAGGTTCTACCGCTTCAGGAACTGCAGCTGGCTCAGCTGTTTGGGGTTGGGCAGGTTCTGTTTCGGGCAGAGCCGGAGGCTGTTCGGTTTCTGGTAGTTGTTCCTGTGTTTCACCTTCCACCCCTGTTTCTTTAGTAACGCGCTGCCATACGCCCTTTAATACCACTTCGCGGGAATCCTCACTTAGATGGTGATAATCCCGCAAGCGGCTGATCACTGCCTGGATGATCTGTTCTGGTAATTGATCTTCTCTGGCTTCCAATTCCCAGGTGGACAGAATGTTTGAAAGTCCACCCATAACCGCCTTGTTATCATACCCCCGTTCAGCTTCTAAACGGAAGAATTTTCGTAGTTTTTGTATTGATGGTTTCATTAGGATTATTTTACCACTGCTGCAAAACCTATCCCATTGGGACCGACATGTGTGCCAATGATTGTGGTGACATTTACTAGTAAGGGTTCAGGAATTTCCGGAGGGGAGAACTCTTTAATGAACCTCTTACCGGTTTCTAAAGCATTGGTATGTAGCACAGCTAGGTATTCCAGTGTGCCCAATTCCCGGATGGAATCCCCCAGGAACTGGATCCCTTTGGATCTGGCCCGGGCCAAGCCCCGGTTAAGGACCAGGCCGGTTTTCAGCTCAACGATTGGTTTGACGTTTAATATTGATCCCAGGCGAGCTTTGGCCCAGGAGACTCTCCCGCTGCGGTGGATGTACTCGAAAGTATCCAGCAAAGCAAAAACGTAAACCCGATCCTTAATGGATTGAATTGCATCCAGGATCTCGTTTGGAGGTTTTTTTTGCTGAACCATTTTAGCAGCGTGGATCGCTTGAAAACCCAGACCAAGACTGAGCTGCTCGCTATCAACAACTTTTATGACCTGTTTGAATTCCTGAGACGCCAGCCTGGCAGCATTATATATTCCACTGAGTGTACTTGCTGCATGGATAGAGATGATATTGGTGTATCCACTATCGAAAATCTCCCCATAGAGACGCTGGAATCTGCCTGAAGACGGAGCAGCTGTGGTTGGTAATTTTTTAAGGGTTGGCAGTCGGGTATAAAAATCATTCCTGGAGAGATCAAATCCATCAAGATAGGTTTTATCTTCCAGGGTCAGATCAACCGGGATTTGAAAGATACCTAATTCTTCCCGTAAACTAGCAGGGATATCGGAAGTGCTGTCAGTAACTATGGCCGTGGACAAAGGTCTTTCTCCTGGTTATGAAAACGGCGGAGCTTACGAATAAGTCCGCCGGTGAGCGATAAAAAAAAGATCTGTTTATCTTTCTATTCGATCGAGAATATGAACTGGTAATGGGGCTGCCCACCAAACTGCAGTTCAACTTCCTGATCAGGATATTTCTCCTGGATGAATTCTGCCATTTTTTCGGCATCTTCCTGGGAGATATTTTCACCGTAGAACATGGTGATCAATTCCAGATCTTCAGCCTTGGCGGTTTTCAGGAAGGTCAGGCAACCTTTTTTCAGATTTTTGTTGGAGCCAACCAGTTTGCCATTATGAAGTGAAATGATCTCCCCTTCCTTAACGGATATACCGTCGATTTCCACATCCCTGACGGCCGTGGTGATCTCTCCACTTTCTACCTCTTTGAGGGCTGAATTCATATCTTTGGCCACATCAGCCAATTCCTGCCCGGGGATCAAACGCAGCATGGCAGCCAAACCCTGGGGGACCGTTAGCGAGGGGATCACTTCAACATGTTTTACGGAGACTTCAGCAGCGGTTTTTGCAGCCAGTAAGATATTTTTATTATTGGGGAGGATGATGATCTTATCGGTAGGGAGGTCTTCAAACGCCGCCAATATTTCCTGGGTGCTGGGATTCATGGTCTGTCCACCCTCAACGATTGCTGCCGCACCGAGGCTGGCAAATATCCGTGAAAATCCCGGTCCGGGAGAGATAGTGACCAGTGCAACATCATCGGGTCCTACCTTGGCCAGCTTGAGGGGTTCTTCTCGCCGACCCCCAGCCGGGGAATCTACCTGGATCATCAGGTTCTCTATATGAACTTTTGAGATCGTGCCAAGGGTCATGGTGTAATCAATGGGTTCGTAGCGTTTATCCGTTGGCACATGGATATGCATTCGGTAGATACCGTCCCCTTCGCCTACCTGGATGGAGGTACCGATCTTTTCCAGATCTTCGTAATAACTTTCCAGCACTAAAGGTTGGTCAGGTTGAAAATCAACAATAACCTCATAATCTTGTCCGGGTTCTGCGTTGTTGAGTGCTTCCTGCTGGCCAATCACTGATAAGGGTTGGACGTAGACAGGTTCGATGTCAAGAGGTTCACCCTCAATGAATCGCACCATACCTTCGAAGATGTGCATCAACCCTTTACCACCGGCATCAACCACCCCAGCCTCTTTGAGTACATCCAGGAGTTCAGGGGTATGATCCACTGAAACCTGGGCCGCATCAGTTACGATCCTGATGATCTCGTAAGGGTCTTCTGTATCTTTTAGGCATTTTTCTGCTGCGATTGCCATATCTTTGCAAACTGTCAGGATTGTTCCTTCCACGGGCCGAACCACGCCTTTATAGGCGGTATCCCGGGCCTGTTTTAAACCTTCAACAAGGCATTTGCCATTCAGGATTTCACATTTGTCAATACCTTTTGAAAAACCCCGCCAAATCTGTGACAGGATCACTCCCGAGTTACCCCGGGCCCCCATCAATGCACCATGAGCAAGTTTTTCCGCCAATAACCCCACTCCTTTTCCGGATGAATTGGAAATCTCATCATAGGCTGCCTGAAGCGTCAGCACCATATTTGTACCGGTATCACCGTCCGGGACAGGAAAGACGTTTAATGCGTTAATGGATTCCTGGTTGGTTCGCAGCCACGTTAAACCAGCATTCATTAATGCTTTATATTGAACGCCATCAATTGGCGGGTTGTTTTTATTGGTTTGTTCTTCGCTCATGCCACTGCACTCCTAAAGGGATCGTTCCTGCATTCCGCGTCTTATTCGCCGTTGCTGATGCGCAGGCCTTGAACATGGATATTAATTTCATTCACAGGAATTCCCAAGGACCTTTCAACCTGGTAGCGCACAGTATTTGCTACACTGGCAGCAACAGATTTTATCCGGGTTCCATATTCGATGATGATGAAAATATCAATATTGATCTCTTGGTTTTTATATTCAACATCGATGCCGTGGGTGGGATCCTTGACCAGGGCGTGGGCTAGTTCATCAGCGATGTTCTTTGATGCCAGACCAACAACGCCGTAAGATCGTTGAACTGCCTGAAAGGCAATGGTTGCGATGGCTTGTTTAGATATTTGGATGTCGCCCTTAGGTGTATTCTCTTTTTTCATTGAAATCACCATTCTCTTGATTGATATTTACAGGATAACTCACAGATGCCAAATTTTAACATATATTGAGGGGAAAGGTAGGTATCCTCTTGTGGAATGGTCTGTAGTATGGTAAGATTGGCGGGCTTGACAATTTGAAAGAGCATCGGTTTTGATGGTTTTTTTTCTAATTTGTTGAGTGATCAGTTCAATAATAATCAATGAATGAGGGTACAAGCAATGGCGAAATGTGAAAATTGTGGAAAAACAACAGCGTTTGGGCAAAGCCGCCCCTGGTCGAAAAAGACCACAAAACGAAAATTTAAACCAAATCTGCAGCAAGTCACTGTGTTCGAGGATGGGAAAAAAGTCCGTAAAACTCTTTGCACACGCTGCATTCGCACATTAACGAAAGTATAAACCAATATATGTAACACTAAAGTTCATATTTCGTTGTGAAGGAACTTGAGTAATAAAAAGAACCCGGAGCCAGATTGAAGTGCACCCAATAGACAAGACACAAAAAGAAAGCCCCTGAAGAGATCACATAGACAGGCACCTGATTTGATAGGGTGTCTGTCTTGTTTTCAATT
>Ga0307418_1000097_pt1 | contig 23970 bp, 15 predicted proteins | sample SalMarWE160220MG_2_FD_202160 | JGI IMG/M metagenome (GOLD analysis project Ga0307418, IMG submission 202160) | Salt marsh sediment microbial communities from the Plum Island Ecosystem LTER, Massachusetts, United States - WE1602-20 | ecosystem: Environmental > Aquatic > Marine > Intertidal zone >...
CCGCGGAGTTCCTCCAGCTCATCGGCATCGACCGCGTCGAGGCGCGGGTGCGGCACCTGCGGGGCATCCTCGAGGGCGGGCTGCGCTCGATCCCCGGCGTGAGCGTGGTGACGCCCGAGGACGAGTCGCTGAAGTGCGGGATGGTGTCCTTCAAGATCGCGGGCGTGGACTCCCTGGACCTGCAGGTGCACCTGGCGCGGGTCGCCAACGTGCGCACGCGGGTGATCTCGGAGTACGACTACGGCTTCATGCGCCTGTCCACCCACGTCTACAACCGTCCCGCCGAGCTGGAGCGCGTCCTCGAGCTCCTCGCCGACGCGGCGAAGAACGGCGTGCCGAAGAGGGGGGCCGCCACGTGACGCACGACACCGAGACTCCCGATTCCGTCGAGCTTCCCACGCCCGCCGGAACGAGACCGGCATCTCCGCCGTACGGCCTGAGCGCCGCTGTGGGGCTGGCCCTCTTCGTGCTCTACGTGATCACCCTCGCGCCCAGCACGGCCTTCTGGGACACCAGCGAGTACATCGCCACGGCGTATATCCTGGGCATCCCCCACCCCCCGGGGAACCCGCTCTTCGTGGTGCTGGCACGGGCGTGGCTGATCCTGCTCTCGCCTCTGGGCCTGTCGGTGGCGGTGAGGGTGAACCTGCTGGCGGCGGCAACCAGCGCGGCGTCCGGCGCGTTCCTGTTCTTGGTGGCGCACCGCATCCTCCTTCCGGTGCTGGGCAGCGACCGCCGGGCGCGCATCGGGGGATTCCTCGCTGCCCTCGTGGGGGGTACCACGTTCACGGTCTGGAACCAGTCCAACGTGAACGAGAAGGTCTACACGGTGAGCGTGCTGGTCATCGCCGCGGTGACCTGGCTCGCCGTGCGCTGGCGCGACCGCCGCCACGAGCCCGGAAGCGAGCGCTACCTCCTTGGCGCCGTCTTCCTGCTGGCCATCGGCTCGACCAACCACCTCATGTCGGTTCTCCCCCTGCCGGCCCTGGGGCTGTACGTGCTGTTCACCGAGGCCAGAGTCCTGTTGCGCCCCCGATTCCTGGGGCGCGCGTTCCTCCTGGTGGTGGTGGGGCTCTCGTTCAACTTCGTGCTGCCCGTGCGCGCGGCCCTCGACCCCGTCATCGACGAGGGACAGCCCACCTGCGCCTCGATGCTGGGCGCCGCCGAGGCGATCTACACGCAGGGGCACGCGGGATGTCCGGCGCTGGCGTTCAACCTCACACGCAAGCAGTACCGGAAGCCCCCCGTCACGGATCGCATGTCGCCCTTCGCGGCGCAGCTCGAGAACTATGCACAGTACTTCGGGTGGCAGTGGGGAAGGGCCCTGAATCCCTCGCCCTTGCCCGGAACCGCCCGAGGGCCGCTGGCGCTCCTGTTCCTGGTCCTGGGGCTCGCGGGGCTGTGGGCCGCATGGCGGGCGGACCGCGGGATCTTCGTGTACCTGGCCACCCTGTGCGTGACCCTGACGGTGGCCCTGGTCTTCTACCTGAACTTCAAGTACGGGTACTCGCTGCACCCGGAGGTCACCGACCGGGCGCTCCACGAGGTGCGGGAGCGCGACTACTTCTTCATCGCCAGCTTCCTGGTGTGGGGGATGCTGGCGGGGGTGGGGCTCGCGTGGACGTGGGGCGCGCTGTCCTCGCGTTTGTCCGGAACCCGGCGCTACCTGCTCACCTCACCGATCCTCCTGATCGCCCTCGTGCCCCTGGGTCTCAACTGGAGCTGGGCGAGCCGCGCGGGGGACTGGGCGGCCCACGACTGGGCCTGGGACATGCTCACCAGCGTCGAGCCGTACGGCATCCTCTTCACCAACGGCGACAACGACACCTTTCCCCTCTGGTACCTCCAGGAGGTGGAGGGCGTGCGCAAGGACGTCACGGTCATAGTCGGGCAGTACCTGAACACGACCTGGTACCCTCATCAGCTCGCGCGCCTCACCGATCCCGAGCACCAGCGACACTTCGATCCCGACATCGTACCGGGGCTGTACAAGGCTCCTCCCTCCCCGCCGGCCCACTCCATCACCACGCTCACCGGTCAGGAGATGGACGGCGTTACCGCGGCGCGCCTGGGGCGGGACTTCACCGTGCCCTTCCCGGGGATCTCGGTGACCTATCCCGCCGGCACCGAGCTGGATCGGGTCGACCAGCTCGCGCTGGCGTTCATCCACGACTCCGCCGGCGAGCGCCCCATCTACTTCGCGGGGCCACAGGGCCTCATCACGCAGCTGGGTCTCGGCCGCTGGGGTGTGCGCCAGGGGCTGGTGGTGAAGCTGGAGCTGCGCAGCCCGAAGGACTCGATGCCCCCGGGACTCGTCCGCGGCTCCAAGAGCTACGGAGGCGAGGTGTTCGACGTGCCCCAGTCGCTGCGGCTCTACCGGGACGTGTACCGCTACCGCTCCATCCGTGAACGGGCCATCTGGCCGGACCGCTCCACGCTGAACATCCCCGGCTACTACTACGTGATGGCCCTGCAGCTCTCCGACGCGGTGCACCAGGCCGGCATGGACAGCACGCTGGTGAGGCAGCTCCAGGGTGACGCCATGGACTTCGCGGTGGTTGCCGAGGGAGGCTCGAAGGGGAGGCCGGCGGCGGCGGGAACCTCGTCTGGCGGGTAGACCGCGTACGAAAGCGGGTCCACGAGGGGGCGAACGCCGGAAGGCTGCCGTCCCGCTTCTCAGGGCGAAGACGCGTAGAGGTCCGCCCGGGTGGGCGGCAGGGGAAGCCCTCCGCCATTGCCCGGCTTTCCCCAGAGCATCTGCACGATGCCGATGTCGCCGGCGGTGAAGGTGTAGGCGCAGCCCCCCATGTAGAGCCGCCACACGCGGTACGTGTCGTCGCCCACGAGCCTGCGCGCCTCCTCCTCGCTCGACTCCAGCCGCCGCACCCAGTGGCGCAGGGTGCGGGCGTAGTGCTCCCGAAGGCTCTCGGTGTCCCGCAGCTCCAGGCCGACGCGCTCGCCCGGGGCGGTGAGCTCGGTCACGCTGAGGAGCTCCGAGTCGGGGAACACGTAGCGCTGGATGAACGACGCGGAGGGGCGGAGAGCCAGGATGCCCAGCCGTTCGACGGGTCCGGGCGGCCCATCGAGGGAGACGATCCCGTGGTTGAGGAAGAGTCCCCCCGGCGCCAGGTGCCGGGCGACCTGGTCGAAGTAGGTGCGGATCCTGCGCCGCCCGACGTGCTCCACCATGCCGATGCTCGCGACCTTGTCGAAGCGGGCGTCGGGCGGAAAATCCCGGTAGTCCCGCACCTCCACCCTGCAGCGCTCGCCCAGGCCGGCGGCGGCGATGCGCTCTCGCGCCAGACACGCCTGAGGCTCGGAGAGCGTGATACCCAGTGCCTCGACGCCGTAGCGCTCGGCGGCGTGCAGGACGAGGGCCCCCCATCCGCATCCGATGTCCAGGAACCGCTCTCCGGGGCGCAGGCGCAGCTTCCGGCAGATGTGGTCGAGCTTGGCTTCCTGGGCGCGGTCCAGGTCGTCTGAGTCGTCGGCGAAATAGGCGCACGAGTATACGAGCCGCCGGTCCAGGAAGAGCCGGTAGAAGTCGTTGCCGACGTCGTAGTGTCCGGTGACCGCGGCGGCGTCGCGGCGGCGGGAATGCTTCGACCCGCTGGGGCCGCCCGAGGAAAAAGGTCCGACGCTCCCGGCGCTCCGGTCCCGGGGGAGCCGTGCCGCCCGGGCCATGACCGCGAGCAGAAGCAGGGGACTTCGGAGTCGTGCGGCTACCTGATAGCCCACGGCCGTGGCGGCCTCGAAGTCCCCCTCGAGGTCGATGTGGCCCTGCACATAGGCAGCCCCCATGGCAGCCTGGGTGGGTGGAAGGAGCAGCCTTCGCAGGGCGCCCGCATGGTTCAGAGCGAGGGTGAACTCGGGGTCCACCGGGGGCGCGTCCAGCGTCCCGTCCCAGAATCTCACGGCGAAGCGCCGGGCGGAGAGCGGTCCGAAGACCTGCTCCAGCAGGCGGCGGGATCGTCTCAGGGCGGGATCCGACCGAGGTGCCGCGGACGTGGTCGGGGCGCTCGTCGGTCGCACCGCCGGACCGGCGGACGGACCCCTCTCCTGGGGTCGTGGTCGAGCGTAGCTACGACCGCCGCTCCGCTTCTGCTCGTTGCTGCGCGTCGAGGGCATGGACTTCCTCCCCGTCGCTGCGGTCCCAAGGACGACACCCTCAAGATCCCCGAGACGTCGCCCGCGCGCCACCCCCGGACCCGAAGGTACGCGTTGCTCGGGGCCGGGCCGTCGCCTCACGCCACCTCTTGTTGACAGCGCGCCGGCCCGGGCCCGATGCTGCCCTCTCTGGTGCGGTACGTGGGGTTCACGGTTGTTTCGGGGCGCCGTGCCATCCCCGGTGTCGGCGGGTGACGGGGGTGTAACCGGGGGACTCTCTCACGGAGCGGACGTTGGCGAACAAGAGCGGGATGGGTGTGCTCAGCCTGGCGGCCATCGGCATCGGCGGCATGGTGGGCGGCGGCATCTTCGCCGTCCTGGGGCTCTCCGTGCAGCTCGCCCAGGGAGGGGCGCCCGTAGCCTTCCTCCTGGGCGGCGTGGTGACGCTCCTCACGGCGTACGCATACGCGCGCCTCACCGTCTCGCTGCCCAGCCGCGGCGGGACGGTGGCGTTCCTCAACGCCGCGTTCGGATCCGGCCTCTTCAGCGGGACCCTGAACATCCTCCTCTGGATCAGCTACATCGTCATGCTGGCGCTGTACGCCTCGGCCTTCGGCTCGTACGGGGCCAGCTTCTTCTCGCCGGCGCGGGCCACGCTGGCCAAGCACCTGTTGCTCAGCGGAGCCGTGCTCGCCATCACCGTGCTGAACGCCCTGAGGGCCGACCTCATCGGCAGGGCGGAGGACTTCATCGTCGCGATCAAGCTGCTCATTCTCCTCGCGTTCGTGGCCATCGGGTTCACGCAGGTCCACGCTTCCGCCGTCGCGCCCTCGACGTGGGCCTCGCCCCTGGGCCTGGTGTCGGGCGGGATGATCATCTTTCTGGCGTACGAGGGCTTCGAGCTCATCGCCAACGCCGCCGAGGACGCCGCGAACCCGGTGCGGGACATGCCTCGCGCGTTCTTCGGCTCGGTGATCTTCGTCATCGCGCTGTACGTGCTGGTGGCCACGGTGACCGTGGGCAGCCTTCCGGTGGCGAAGATCGTGGCCGCCCGCGACTACGCCCTGGCCGAGGCGGCGCGCCCCACCATGGGACAGGCGGGCTTCGCCCTCATCGCCTTCGCCGCGCTGCTGTCCACGGCCAGCGCCATCAACGCCACGCTCTACGGCGCCGCCCGTCTGTCGTTCACCATCGCCAAGTCCGGCGAGCTGCCCGCGGTCCTCGAGAAGAACGTCTGGCACAAGCCCCTGGAGGGCCTGCTGGTCACCAGCGTCGCGACGCTCCTTCTCGCCAACCTCTTCGATCTCACCAGCATCTCGCTCATGGGGAGCGCCGGCTTCCTGCTCCTGTTCGCGGCGGTCAACCTCGCCAACGTGAAGCTCGCCGCACGCACGAAGAGCCGAGCCTGGATCTCCTGGCTCGGCCTGGCGGCGTGTGCCGCGGCGTTCGTGGTGCTCGTAGGTCACGTGGTCGCCACCGACCCCGTGAAGGCCACCACGCTGGCGGCCATGCTGGGCCTCTCGTTCCTGGTGGAGGCCGCCTACCGCGCCGTGCGCGGCAAGGGGATCCACGTGCACCAGGTATAGGGAAGCCCGGTGGTCCGCGGCTCGCTCGAAGCGACGCGCGGTCGGTCTGTGCCGCCAGCGGGGGGTGGTGACGCGGGCCCTTCGCTCGGAGCGACGCGCCGTCGGGCACGTAGCTCCTGTGGGCTACCGCGAGGGGCGCAAGTCGAATCCTCCCTCGGGGCCCGCGTCACCACTCTCCAGCCGCCCGAGGCGTCACCCCCCCACGCAGGGGCTCGGCGGATACTGGGAGGACGGGGGCTCGGGCTGCGGGTTGAGCTGGACGGTGCCCGTCATCGTGGTGAGCTGGTCGCCGCCGGGAGACGGGAGCACGATCTGCCCCCGGGGATGAAGGGTCTGACCGGCGTAGGCGCCGCTTCCCACCATCCCGTTGAGCACGACCCGGCCGCCCACGATGATGCCCGCCAGGTCGGCGTGCATCTCGAAGTCCGGGTTCGCACCCTGGATGCCGAGCGTGTACCTGACGTGGGTGACGATGCCGCTCTGCCACCAGGCCGCCTCCGGCGGCACGAGGTCCGTCTCGACGACCTGCGCCGGCGTGAGTTGCATCGTACCGCACGCCTGGCCCCCCACGTAGATCCTGCCGAACCAGTCGGTACCGTCGGGATTCAGCGCGAAGTCGAGCTGGAGGGAAGGCGGCTCGGGCTGTGGGTTGAGATCGACGACGGCGTCATGGGCCTGTCGCACGTTGGCCGTGGGAGCCAGGGGCGAGGCACCCGGATCCGCGCAGGCTGCGAAGGCCGTCGCCACGGCGAGGGCAGCGCACAGGATGCCCCGGTGAAGGAAGCGGCGCATGATCTACCTCCGGTGGAAGGGTCGCGCTCCGCGCCGCCGTGTGGGAAGCGTGGAGCGTACCGATGGCCACCGGGGATCGGCCGTGGGAAACGAGAACGAGCCGCCGGTGACCTCATGTGTGTCGCTGGCGGCTCGGCGGGCATGGCGGTGGGGTCCGCAGTAGCCCCGTGGCTTTGCGTCACCGGCTTTCGCCGGCTTTGCTCTGGGCAGCGAGCTTGGGCGCCGACACGTGTCGGACGCCTCTTCCACGGTGGGCACGGGGTCGCGGACGGGTCAAGGATGGCGTGACGCCGACGCGAGGCGGGGGTCGCCCGAGGGCGACCCCCGCGAGTGGACCCGGGCGGAGCCTCTCTCTGTCAGTCTTCCCTTCCGCCGCGGGCCGCCTTCTTGGTGACGACGTGGAGGACGTCACCCGAAGAACTCTTGATCACGTCGATGTGATCGATGGTCGAGACATCGAGACTGCTCAGGTCACCGTGGAACGGCTTGCCGTCGACGGTGACCGTGCCATTAGAAGCGTGGCTCGGGCCGCTGATCGAGGTGATCCCGATCATGGTGGTCGTGTCGGGTATATCGAACATCCGTCCGCCGGAGACGGTCCAGTCGGCGTCGGCCGGGTCACGCATCTTCAGCAGCGCACCTCCGCGATCGCTGAGCTGTTGTTGCCTCGCGAACGCGTGTTCCGCATTCGCCCTCGCCGGATCCGCCCCGCTCTTCGTCGTGATCTGGATCACGCCGTTCGCGCCGTCGTCTCCGAACACCCGCCGCGCCGCCGCACCCTTGATGACCTCGACGCTCTGGATGCTCTCCTTGTCGAGGCGGGACAGGACGTCGGACGCCGTCCCGTGCTGGCGCACGCCGTCCACGATCACCAGGGGGTTCCCGGCCACCGCGCTGTCCACCACGGCACCCACGGTGGGCCCGCTCGTCTGCGCCTGCGCTGCAAAGGCGTCATCGGTGCTCCCGGACTTCAGCCCCGTGGGGGCAGGCGCCTCGCACGCGAACGCCACCAACAGCACCACGACGCCCGCCGCGGCCAGGACCTTCGTGCGGCCGTGTCTCTTCGCTCCTCTGACGATCATCCTCAGCCTCCGTTCCAACAGGGATGGGTGGTTGGAGAGGGCGGCCACGGGAAGAGCGGAGAGAGGGAGGCCGGGAAGGTGGGCGCCCAGCTCCAGGAGGAGGGCGCCGTACGCCGCCGGGGACGCGCCCCGGCGAAGGACGCGGGCGTCGCAGTCCAGCTCCATCGCCGCCCGCAGGCGTCGGAGCTGCCACCAGAGCGCCGCGTTCCACGGCGCGGCCACCACCGCGAGGGCGGCGGCGAGAAGGACGGGGACATCCCCGGCCCGGCGGTGCTCCTCCTCGTGGAGGATCACCAGGCGCAGCTGCCCGGGCTCGAGGGCGAGGGCCCACCGGGGCACCACCACCCGGGGCCGGCCCAGGCCCAGCAGGGCGGGGCCGAAGCCGTCGGAGAGCAGGACGTCGCCGGATTCCGAGCCCGCGGACGGCCACCGGCGCGAGCGCAGCCGGAGCCGGAGCAGGCCCCCGACCAGCGCGGAGCCCAGAAGCAGCGTGGCGACGATCCAGAGGCCGAGGAGCCAGGGATCCACGCGCTCGAGGAACGAGGGCACGGCGGGTACCCGTTGGAGACCGAGGGCGAGAGCTCCCAGAGGTAGCGCCGCACCGGCGCCGCCCGGCGCGTCCGGCAGCGAGGCAGCCGGCCGTACCAGGGCCATCAGAGGTAGCGCCACCGACAGGGCCGTGGCCACCGTCCACGCATGGCGGCCGGGCCGGCCCCGGCTCCTCAGGGCCCACTCGGCCAGGTGGGCCGCTCCCGCGACCACCGCACCCACCAGGAGCGCGTACGCCATCCAGAGCGCCATCACCCCTCCTCGTTCCCGGCCTTCCTCTCGCGGGCCGCGGCCTCGTCCAGGAGCGCTTTCATGCGCTTCACCTCGTCGGGACGCAGCGGGCGCTCCGACACCAGCCGCGCCAGCGCCATCTCCGCCGACCCCTGGAAGATCTTGTCCACGATGCGCCGGAGGGCGTCGCCGCCGGCCTCCTCGGGCTCGACCACGGGGAAGTAGCGGTAGGCCCGGCCCTCGGCCTCGTGGCGGACCATCTCCTTCTCCTCGAGGATCTGCAGCATCTTGAGGACGCTCGTGTAGCCCAGGTCGACGGGGAGCGCCTCGCGCACCTCCGTCACCGTGCCGGAGCCCGCGCGCCAGAGCACGCTCATGATGTCGAGCTCCCGCTCGGTGAACGCGGTCTCTCCACCCATGGGATCTCCTCGGGCCGATAATACGAAATTCTTCGTAGATAGTATGCGGTCGGGTTGCTCTTGTCCAGAGCAACGGAGCGGCGTCGCTCCAAGGGGGGCGTGTCCGACGATGGAGAGGTCCCGGTCTTCGACGGAGGGAAGCGGGCACTGGTCCGCTTCGCCGCCGACGGTGCCGCGTTGGAGCAGACCTCGTTCCCGTACACGGTCATCAACATCTACTTCCCCCAGTTCCAGGTGGAGCCCGGTGGGATCGTGCTCTGGGCGCGAGCGCCGATGGGGCCCCTGAAGGGCGACCAACCCCGGCTGGACCGGCTCCTGGAGGACCAGGGACTGAAGGGTGGGCCATGCAACTCGACCCCCAGGGACCTGGTGGATCTCTATGGCTTCGCGCCGACACCCCAGGTGATCTGAGCCCTCACCCTGTCCCCGGACGGCGGCCTCTGGGTGGAGGCGGGGACGTCCTACGGAGCTCGCCGGATCGACGTCTACGGAAGCGATGGCCGGTATGTGGGATCGTTGGGCGGGGAATTCCCCATGCCCCTGGCGTTCCTCCCCGACGGACGCCCCCTCGTGGCTCTCCGCGACTCTCTCGACGTCGAGCGCCTGGGCATCATGCGCCTCACGGGACGCTGACGGGTCATTGGCCACCACCGAGCGTCACCTCTCCGTCGGGGGTGGAGCAGGCTCCCTGGGCCAGCACAATCGCGAACGCTGCAGCGGCACCTACCAGCGCTGCCCACCCCGGCGTTGAACGGGGGCTTCCGCTGCCCGTGGTCATGTCCGTGGCGCTCTCCACCCGGTGACTCTGGGAGTGGTATACGAAGAGATTCGTAGATGGTATGCCCGGCCGCCGGGCCTGTCCAGAAGGGCAGGAACCCTCCTTGCCCGCAGGGGTGCAACGTCTCCATGACCCTTCCCGACCTGTCCCGCCCCGAGCTGCTCCGCTACGCCCGCCATCTGGCGCTTCCCGACGTGGGGATGGAGGGTCAGCGGCGCCTGAAGGCGGCCCGGGTGCTGTGCGTGGGGGCCGGGGGGCTGGGATCGCCGGTGGCGCTGTACCTGGCGGCGGCCGGGGTGGGCACTCTGGGTCTGGTGGACTTCGACGTGGTGGATGCCACCAACCTCCAGCGCCAGATCCTCCACGGCACGAAGGACGTGGGCCGCCCGAAGCTGGACAGCGCCGCCGATCGCCTGGCCGACGTGAACCCCCACGTGGAGGTCGTGCGCCACGACGCGCACCTGGACAGCACCAACGCCCTGGACATCCTCCGGCCGTACGACGTCGTGGTGGACGGGACGGACAACTTCCCGACGCGCTACCTGGTGAACGACGCCTGCGTCATGCTGGGCAAGCCCAACGTGTTCGGCTCGGTCTTCCGGTGGGAGGGCCAGGCCTCGGTCTTCGCCACCTCGGGCGGACCCTGCTACCGCTGCCTCTTCAGGGAGCCGCCCCCTCCGGGGCTGGTGCCGAACTGCGCGGAGGGAGGCGTGCTGGGCGTCCTTCCCGGGATCATCGGCTCCCTGCAGGCCCTGGAGACCCTCAAGCTGATCCTCGGCGCCGGCGACACCCTGGCGGGACGGCTGGTGATCTTCGACGCGCTGGAGATGTCGTGGCGGGAGGTGGCGCTGCGCAGGAACCCCGAGTGCCCGGTGTGTGGGGACCATCCCACGCAGGACGGGCTCATCGACTACGAGGTCTTCTGCGGCGTGAAGCCCGCTCCCGGCGCCGAGCCCGCCGCCGAGAACGGGGTGCCGGAGATCGACGCCGCGGAGGTAGCCCGGCGCCTGGACGGAAGTGCCCCCCCCTTCCTCCTGGACGTGCGCGAGCCGTGGGAGTGGGCCGTGGGGAGCCTGGAGTCGAGGGGTGCGCGCCTCATCCCCCTGGGGGAGCTGGAGCGGCGCACCGAGGAGGTCCCCCGGGACCGTCCCGTGGTGGTGTACTGCCGCGTGGGCGAGCGCAGCCGCACGGCGGCGCGTACCCTGCTGGACTCGGGATGGTCGGAGGTCTACAACCTCAGCGGGGGCATCCAGGCCTGGGCCCGCGACGTGGACCCCGACGTTCCCGTAGCGTGAAGGTCCGACCCGGAGGACCGGGGCCCCGGACGTGACCTCGACGCCTGCCCGCGCCCGGGAGGTCGGTCGGCCCCGCGTCGTCGTCGCCGGAGCCGGCTTCGGAGGCTTGTGGACCGCCCGGACACTGGCCCGCAAAGAGGTGGACGTGGTTCTGGTGGACCGCAGGAACTACCACACATTCTTCCCGCTCCTGTACCAGGTGGCGGCCGCCGAGCTCGGGCCCACCGACATCGCCTATCCGGTGCGCTCCATCTTCCGGAAGGCGCCCAACGTGGAGGTGCGGATGGCGGACGTGACGGGGCTGGACGCGGACGCGTGTACGCTGCAGACGTCGGCGGGGCCGCTGCGGTACGACCACCTGGTGCTGGCCCTGGGGAGCGTGCCCCACTATTTCGGCGTGGAGGGTGCGGCCGAGCACGCGTTTCCCCTGCGCTGGATGGACGACGCCATCCCGTTGCGCCATCACGTGCTGGCGTGCTTCGAGGCCGCGGCGGCGGAGCGGAATCCGGAGCGCCGGAAGCGGCTCCTCACCTTCGCAGTCGTGGGCGGCGGTCCCACGGGCGTGGAGTTCGCCGGGGCGCTGGCGGAGCTCATCCACGGGCCCCTGCTCCCCGACTATCCGTCCCTCGGCCGTGACGACGTGCTGGTCGTCCTCCTGGAGGCGGGGGACCGGCTCCTCTCCACCATGCCGCCCCACCTCGGCGCCTATGCCGCCACGCGGCTCCGCCACAGGCGGGTGGACGCGCGGCTGGGGGTGCGTGTGGAGGCCGTGAGGGGCGATGCCGTCGTCCTCGCCGGCGGCGAGACCATCCCCACGAGCACCGTGGTGTGGACCGCCGGCATCCAGGGTGATCCCGCCGTGCGCGCCTGGGGCCTGCCGATGGGGCCCGGTGGCCGGGTGCCGGTGCAGGAGGATCTGAGCGTCGAGGGACATCCGGAGATCCACGTGGTGGGCGACCTGGCGTATCGCGAGGACAGGGACGGGGAGCCCCTCCCGCAGGTCGCTCAGGTGGCCATCCAGCAGGGACGCTCCGTTGGGGCCAACATCCTGCGCAAGGTACGTGGGGAGGCGGCGAAGCCCTTCCGGTACGTGGATCCGGGGATGCTCGCGGTCATAGGCCGCAACGCCGCCGTCGCCCAGGTCTTCGGCCGCGCGTTCAAGGGGCTGGTGGCGTGGGTGCTCTGGCTCACCATCCACATCACCTGGCTCATCGGCTTTCGCGCCCGTGCCCTGGTGCTGGTGAACTGGGCGTGGAACTACGTCTTCTTCCGGCGCTCCGTGCGGCTGATCCTTCCCGGCATACGGGCGGAGATCGAGGAAGGGGGGCCCGTTCCGGGTGTACCCCCCTCGGCCGGAGCCGTGTAACTTCGGGCCGAATCCATTCCCTCTCGACATCTCCGGCTGGGCCGATGAGCCGAACTCCCATCCTCGCGCCTTCATCCTCACGCTCACGCTGCTTCATCGCCTCCCTCGTCGTTCTCGCCTCGATACCGTCCGTGGCGCGTGCCCAGCAGGCTTGCCCCCGCGCCTCCGGCGCCGATGCCCAGGCCGGGTGGTCGGCCTATCGGTCGGGCGACATGACCACCGCCAGGAGCCGCTTCCAGGCGGCGCTGGCCCGCTGCCCCGACGACCAGTACGCGCGCACGGGCTTGGCGTACGTGGAGCTCCGCGCGAGCCAAGACGCGGAGGCGCGCACCCTCTTCGAGACCGTGGTGGCGGCGCAGCCCAACGACGTGGACGCGCTGGTGGGGCTCGGGCTCCTGGCCTGGCGCGCCGGTGACCTGCAGGAGGTGAGCGACCGCTTCCGGCGGGTCCTCCAGCTCGCGCCGGACAACGCCACCGGCAAGGAGTACCTGGCCAAGCTCCCGCCGGGGCTGGGACCGCCCCCGAAGCGACCCCCACTGGTGCTTCCCGACACCCTCGTGTATCCGGCCCGCACCCAAGGCGACCGCTTCGAGGTGCGCACCCCGGACGGCTGGGAGCCGTTCTATCTGAAGGGCGTGAACCTGGGGGCGGCGCTTCCGGGAAAGTATCCGAGCCAGTTCCCGGACTCCGCGACCTACGCGCGGTGGATCGCACAGATGGCCGCGATGGACGCCAACGTGGTGCGCGTCTACACCATCCACCCGCCGGCCTTCTACGAGGCGCTGCGTGCGTGGGACCTGGCGCACCCGGACCGTCCCCTGTGGCTGGTGCACGGCGTGTGGACCGAGACCCCCGAGAAGGTGGACAGCAGCAGCGACTATTTGGCGCCGGACTTCGAGGCGCAGTTCTTCGCCGAGATGAAACGCGTGGTGGATCTGGTGCACGGACGGGCGGACATCCCCCCCCGGCCGGGCCACGCGTCGGGCTTCTACACGGCCGACGTGGCGCCCTGGACGCTGGCCTACATCATCGGGCGGGAGTGGGAGCCCTATTCCGCCATGGCTTTCGACTCGCTGCACGCCGGCTTCACCGCCTGGCAGGGGAGCTACGTGCGGCTCTCCGGCGGCAACCCCATGGAGGCGTGGCTGGCCAAGGCGGTGGACCACATGGTCGCCTACGAGACCGAGACGTACCACGCCCAGCGGCCGGTGGCGTACACGAACTGGCCGACGCTGGACCCGCTGCACCATCCCACGGAGAGCACGCGGGCGCAGGAGGTGGCCATGCGCGAGAAGCTGGGCGAGCGCGTGGACTTCAAGCCCCGGGAGTACAACAACGACATCCTGAGCCTGGACGCCTCGAAGATGCACGCCACCGGGGCGGACCCCGCAGGCGTCTTCGCCTCGTACCACGCGTATCCGTACTACCCGGACTTCATGGTGCTGCAGCCGTCGTACCGGACGGCACGCTCCTCGTACGGCCCGTCGAGCTACTTCGGGTACCTGAAGGCCCTCAAGGCGCACGACGCGGGGATGCCCGTGGTGATCGCCGAGTACGGCGTGCCCGCCTCGCTGGGCCCCGCCCACCTCCAGCCCCAGGGGATGCACCACGGTGGCCACTCCGAGGAGGACATGGCGCACGTGGACCGGCGCCTCACCGCGGAGATCGCGGAGTCGGGGATGGCCGGCGGCATCCTCTTCTCCTGGATCGACGAGTGGTTCAAGAGGAACTGGCTGACCACCGATTTCGAGGATCCGGCGGCACGCAACCGGCTCTGGTACAACCGACTGGATGCCGAGCAGCAGTACGGCATGATGGCCGTGGAGGCCCAGCCGCCGCTGGCCGGGGCGACGCTGCACCAGAGGCGCGCGGAATGGTCGAAGGTGCCACCGCTCTACCGGGACTCGGCGGGTACGGTGCGCGCGACCTGGGACGACGCCTACCTCTGGCTGTACGTGGAGACGCCGGCGTGGCGTCCCGGGGACACCGTGTACGTGGGCCTGGACCTGCGCGCCCCGGCGGCGGGTGAGTTCCGATGGCCCGGCGCCGTGGGACCCAGGCTCCCGGTCGGCGTGGAGTTCGTGGTGGAGGACGACGGCGACGGGGTGCGCGTCCTCGCGGACCCGCCCATGGACCCCTTCCGGCTGGTCCCCGTAGGGCAGGGCACCCGCGCGCGTCCAGGGGGCACGCCCACCATCGCGGATCCGCCTGCGGGCTTCTTCACCGGCCGTCTGGAGCAGCGCTACAACCTCCCCTACCGAATCGTCCCTCGTGACGACGGCGTTTACGACTCCCTGCGTGTGATCTCCAACCGCAGGCGCATCGGCCGCGACTCGACGGAGTACCTGGCCATGGGCTACGACCGCGGGGTGCTCCCGCGGGGCGAGGCGCCGGACGGGTATTGGGAGCGCGACGGCGACGCGGTGGAGATGCGCATCCCGTGGATGCTCATCGACGTCACCGACCCCAGCTCGCGCTCGGTGCTGGCGGGGGCCGGAGCCACCGCGTCGGAGGGGGGCCGCACCGCGGAGGGGCTCGTGCGGCTGAGCGGCGGTCAGGAGGTGGCGCCGGATACCCTCGTGGGCGAGCTCGCCACGGACTCGGTGAAGAGCATCGGCATCGTGGCGGCGCTGGCGGGGCCCGGCGGGAGCTGGACGAGCTGGCCCGGGGCGGGCGAGGCCACGGCCCGCTTCACGTGGCCCACCTGGAACGCGGACGGCGTGCGCTGGCGGGTGCGCGAGCGGCCCGTCTACGACACGATGGCGGCGACGTTCGCGGCCCTGGATCCGTACGGGTCGGGCGCTCCGAGCCGGGCGGCGGGAGCGCCCTCTCCGGCGGCCGTCCCGCACCCTCCGGCGGCTCCGCAGCAGGTCGACTCCGCGGACGCCGCCTGGAGGAAGGGGAATCAGGACCTCGCCCTCTTCCTCTACCTCCGTCGCCTGCAGAAGGACTCCACCGACGAGGTCGCCCTGCACCGGGTGGCGCTCATGCGGGCGTGGGCCGGGCATTACCAGCTGGCGCTCGGCCTGCTCGACCGGGTGATCAAGGAGGATCCGGCCAACCTGGACGCCCAGGTGGACCACGCGCGTGTGCGGGCGTGGAGCGGCGACACGTCCGGGGCGCTGGACGAGCTGGCGAAGCTGCTCAAGGCGCATCCCAACCACGCCGGGGCGCTGCAGGCACGCGCGACCTTCGAGGCGTGGGCGGGGCGATACAACGAGGCGCTCTCCACCTACGACAAGGTCCTGGCCATCTCCCCGGACAACGCCTCGGCGCGCCGGCAGGAGGCGCAGGTCCTCTCGTGGGCCTCGCGCTTCGCCGAGTCCCGTGCGCTCTACGACTCCCTGCTGGCCGAGAACCCCGCCGACGTCGACGCGCGCCTGGGCCTGGCGCAGGTGCTCACGTACGCCAACGACCTGAAAGGCGCGCTGCGGGAGTACCACCGGGTCCTGGCCGACCATCCGGGCTCCGCCAAGGCCCTCCAGGGAATGGGGCGGGCGTTGAGCTGGGAGGGAAAGCTGGTGGAGGGTGAGGCGGCCTACCGCAGAGCCGTGGTCGCCGACAGCACGGACGTGGAAGGCTTCGTGGGACTGGCGCAGAACCTCCGCTGGCAGGGACGCAACGCCGCCGCATTGGAGGTCTTGGAGCGGGCTCGCCGGGTGGCTCCCGACAACGGGGACGTCCGGGCGCAGCTCCGCTGGGTGAACGTCGCCCTGGGCAGGCAGGTGAGGCCCGGGGTGGTGGTGGAGAACGACTCGGACCACAACCACATGGTGACCACCACCGCCACCGCCGCCTGGCATCCGCTGCCCCGACTGGGGCTGCGCGCCGACGCCTACCAGCGGGGTATGAGCCAGAACGCGCTGGATCGCTCCGCGTACGGCCTCACGGTGTCGGGAAGCTGGCAAGCGGAGCCCGGGTGGACGTTCTCCGCGGGGGCGGGCGGGAGCCGCAGCAACGGGACCGGGAAGGCGTCCTTCGCGGCGTGGAACCTGGGCGCGGCCACGCCGGGGCGCTATCCGGAGGGCGCGTCCCTCACCGTCTCGTCGTCGGCGCTGGACGCGACGGCGGCCCTGGTGGAGCACGGCGTGGTCGTCACCCAGGTCGCCCTGAACGGCCGGTGGACGGGGTGGCCCGGGTGGCGTGTCGACGCCGCCCTGGGACGCGCGCTCTTCAACGGCTCGGCGAGGAACCTCCGCGGCAACGGCGCGCTCTCGATCTCACGCCGGTTCAAGAAGGTGTGGACGGTGGGCGTGGGCGGCCGCGCCTTCGGCTTCCAGAAGCGGCTCAGAGACGGCTACTTCGACCCGGACTTCTACGGCATCGCCGAGGTCACCGGGCGCTGGCTCTATTCACCCGACCCCTGGAGCCTCCTCGTTGAGGTGGCGCCCGGCGTGCAGAAGGTCGGCTCCACGGGATCCGCCGCTGGCGCACTGCGCGCCTCGACGCGCGTCGCCTATCGCGTGGGACCGGGGAGGGAGGTGTCGCTGGGGTTCGGGTACTCCTCCACCGGACTCCAGACCTTCTCGACGGGCGCGTCGAGCTATCGGTATACGGCGCTGATCCTGGGGGCGACCTGGGTGTTCTAGCGTTACCGCGGGCAGCTGGGCCTCATGGCCACCCCACCATGGCGGCGCTCCGTGAGTCGCCTGCCACCCGAGACCGGGCGGCCTCCTGGATCGCTCTGCGAGGAAGGCGGACCCTTCGGTCAGCCGTTCCTTCACTGCGATGCGGCGTTTCGGGGCGAGCCGTCGCTCGAGAGATCCGCGAGCTCGTCGTACGGATGGCGACAGAGAACGAACGCTGGGGTTACACGCGGACCGTCGGGGAACTGGTGAAGTGAAAGTAGGGCATCAGGTCTCGCGTTCGGCGGTGCGACGGGTCCTGCTGCACCACGGGGTGGACCGGCTCCAGAACGCCTACTGCGATTGCGGCAGCGGACTTCTTCACCGTAGAGGTCTGGACCGCAGTTGGGCTTGTCCGGTACATGGTGTTTTTCGTCCTGATCTCGCCATGAGGCGTGTGGAGATCGCCGGCACTGCCCCGGCGCCGACCGCAGTACGGATGAGCCAGGTGGCGAGGAATCTCGTCGGTGAAATCGACTCTTTCTGAGAGGGAAGCGCACCTCATCCAGTGCCGAGATCCGCTCTACACACAGGACTTCCGAGCGCCTGAACACTGCGCGCGTGGAGGCGCGCCGCCTGATCCTCGGCTGGGTGTTGGAACAGGAGGGGCCAGACACGGCGCAGCCAGGGTTGGAAGAGCCGGTGGGTCGCAGGACCGTTGCCCGAAATGTCCCTCGACGGGCCGATCCGGTCATTGAAGGGGTGCTCATGGTGAGGCTGGACCCTGGGAAGCCGAACGCCCGCGAACCACGGGTCGAGCGTGCATTCAGGTTCTACCCTGGTCGGTCCACGTCACCCACATCTAGGAGGTTCACCATGTCTCGGATCATCTCGATGCTGGCCAAGCTGTCGTTCTTGGTTGCGACGGCGGCGGTGTTCACGCTCGCGCCCGCACCGGCCGCGGCGGCTTCTTCGGGACCAGATGACTGCCTGCAACCCCCGATCACATGTCCACCCTATTCGGACCTCGATTGCAGGGATGCGTGCCTCCGTCTCTACCCTGACAACGGCGGCCTCCACACCTGTTACGGGCGGTGCATCTGTGCTTGCTGAGCTAATCTCCGGCCCCGGCCCAGAGACGTCTGGGAATCTCTGAGCCGGGCCGCCGGAGGTCCTTCGCGGCCTTTACTGCGATACGTGAGCCGGAGCGGTTCGGTGACGCCGTGGCGACCGCAGGGGCACCGGCGTAGTTTGTAGGCACGGATCCGTTCATGGCTCGTTTGGGCAGCATGACATGTACAGGTTGCATCGGTTACTTGTTATGGTCGTTGTTGGCGCCTTCCTCCCAGCCTGCGACGCCGGCAGCGTCCAGATCCTGGAGCCCACGAACACGACGAACGCCAACCTCGGGGCTCTGGCCCTCAGCGTCGTTGTCGACTCGGCGGACGCAGCCTCCGCCACTATGCTCGGCTGGAGCGCGGGAGTTCGCGGAGCCACGGTGCGGTACGCGCGCGTCGATCAGGACCGCTTCAACTGGAAGGACGCGACGACCGACTCCGTGGGAAACCTCGTCCTGGACGGGCTGCCGCCAGGCCAGTACTGGGTGACGGCGGAGCGGCAGGTGAGCGGAGCGCAGGCGGACGCCCTCCCCTACGGGGCGGGTAGCCCGCGAGCGTTCGGCGGGAGCCAACAGTTCGAGGTGAGCTCCCGGGACACGACGAGCGGCGTGGTGCCCGTCGAGTTGGACCGGGCTGGCACCCTCGTGCTCAGCGAGGTTTACACCACGGATCCCTTCCCATTCGGGCAGCCCCCGTTCTGGCAGGACAAGTACCTGGAGATCTACAACAACTCGGACCAGGTCCAGTACCTGGACGGGGTGTTGGTCGGTCAGGGTTACGTCTACGTCGCTGACAACTCCTACTTCGGTCACCATAGCTGTGCGGAGACGGAGCCGTTCCGCACCGGCTCCCATGTCTGGTCCGTCAGTCTCTGGAGGTTGCCCGGGAGCGGCGAGCAGTACCCGCTGGCGCCCGGCAAGACGGCGCTGCTGGCGGTGTCGGCGGTGGACCATAGGCAAGTGCTTGCGGCGCTTCCGGACCTGCGCAGCGCGCAATTCGAGTTCGCTCCCCCGGGCACTGCAGACAACCCCGCGGTGCCGAACATCACCTATCTGGGTCCCTGGTTCGGCGATCAGACGGAAAGGAACTACTTCGAGCCCACTGAATGGGGCCCCGGCTGGTTCCTGGCCCGGCCTTTGGACATCTCGTCGCTACCGACTCAGCGCGACCCCTACTTCACGCAAGGGCCGCCGTATGTGGGGATCCCCGTGGAGGACGTTCTCGACTACGCGGCGGTCGCGCCGGACCCCACGACTGCGAACGAGCTGTTCCGCGGCCTGACGCCATACTGCAGCCCAACAGAGCCGGTGGCGGTGGACCACCTGATCGCCGAGATCATGTCGTGGGATGGAAACGGGGACCTGATCACGTCCGGGCAGCGGCGGATCCTGCGCTACGCCGGTGGGCGGGCGGTGCTGATGGACACCAACACGAGTCCGGTGGACTGGGTCAAGATCCCGCGCACGCCCGGGGGGTTGCCTGGAGGAGGCGGGCTGTGATCTCTGAGCTGTGCCTAAGGTACGGGATCACACTCCCGACCGGCTACGAGCGACTCGAGCGGTACCGGGAAGAGGTCTCGCCAGGGCTGGGCCATCGGTCGCGCCGGCCCCGCTCTTGCCCTCACAGGATCCCCTTCTTCCATCGAATAGTGCATCCTTGAGCTTCGCCGACGTGGATGCTGGGCTGCCTCCAGGCTCCAACGGTTGATCCACGAAGAGTTCGCCGCGGCCCCCGCGATCTCCTCGACCCACCCGATCCTCGTCCGCCACGACGTCGACCAGAAGCGTAGACCACGCCAACAACGCGGGATGCCCACGCCCCCCCTCAACGCTGTGTGCTCCAACGACCTGTGGACGGTCGATTTCGGAGGCCAGTTTCAGGACTCGTGACAGCCGGCTCTACTATCCCCTTACCGTCCAGGACGCCCACAGCCGCATCGCCCGAGAGACTGCGCAGAAGCGGGCAACTGATCTCCGTGGTTCTGGACGTGCAGAGGAACTCTTCTTTGCACCTGTCGCGGCTGGCCGAGCTTCATGGATATGCCAGTGGCTCTTCGCTGGACCGCGCACTCCGTCGGCGCTTTCGCGCCGGAGTCACAGCGATGCGACAGACGTTGGGGTGGCAACCATGGCTCGCCCGCGCGCTGTGTCCCGACCAAATGCTTCGAGGGACAAGGGGCTATAGGGCCAACCTCGGCTCTTCACCCGTTTCGACACGATCAGCTTAGCCTCTGAGTCACGGGGCCAAGAGCCTGATGGTCAGTTCGCATGCAGGAGACGCTGCAGCAGTGCCCGGAGCCGAGAGCGTGACGGCGCGCCGGTGATCATCAGGCTGTCCACCACCAGCGTAGGCGTCCCGTTGACCCCTAGTTCCTGCCCCCGCCGCTGGTCAGCGCGCACTTGCGCTTCGAAGCGCGCCGACTCGAGGCACCGAGAGAACGCTGCCGTGTCCGGCACGCCAGCGGCCTCGGCGAGCTTCGTCCATGGCACGGCGCCCAGCTCCTCCTGACGCGCGTAAACTGCATGATAGAACGCAGAGAACCTGTCACGGCCAGTGCATTTGTGCCTGCTGAGTTGAGCTGCGTTGCCCCGGCCCGGGGACCTGGTAATCTTCGAGCCGGGGCCCCGTAGTTGTCCAAGGCCAGCCCCGCGATCCGTGAGCCACAGATGTTCCGCGATCGGGTGGCAACCGCAGCGGGCCTGAAGTAGCGTGCGCAGGCGCGATATAAGGAATGCAGTGTATAGGGTACTTCGTCCGATCGTTCTGGTCACTGTTGGTGCTGCGCTCGCGTCCTGTGACGCGGGCAGCGTCCAGATCCTGGAGCCTACCGGCACGAGTTCCGGCCTTGGAGCTCTGGCCCTCAGCGTGGTCGTCGACTCGGCGGACGCGGCCTCCGGCGCGGCGCTCGGCTGGAGCACGGGGGTCCCCGGCGCCACGGTCCGATACACGCGCGTCGACCAGGACCGGTTCAACTGGGTCGATGCGCGCACGGACTCGACAGGTCGCGCGCTCTTGAGCGGGCTCCAGCCGGGGCAGTACTGGGTGACGGCGGAGCGTCAGGTGAGCGGAGCGCAGGCGGACGCGCTCCCGTACGGCACGGGGAGCCCCCGGGCGTTCGGAGGTGGTCAGCAGTTCGAGGTGAGCGCTCGGGACACCGTGAGCGGGGTGGTGCCCGTCGAGCTGGACCGGGCGGGCACGCTCGTGCTGAGTGAAGTCTACCTCACCGATCCGATCCTCTACCTACACTTCACGTACTGGTATGACTGGTACTTGGAGCTCTACAACAACTCGGACCAGGTGCAGTACCTGGATGGGCTTGTGGTCGGTCGAGGTTACCTGTACCCGGTAGACGACTCGTATTTCGGGCATCACAGCTGCGCGGAGACGGAGTCGTTCCGCGCCGGCTCCCACGTCTGGTCCATCGCGCTCTGGCGGCTCCCCGGCAGCGGCGGGCGGTACCCGCTGGCGCCTGGCAAGACGGCGGTGCTCGCGGTCTCGGCAGTGGACCACCGGAAAGTGCTTGCGGCGTTGCCCGACCTGAGTGGTGCGCAGTTCGAGTTCGTGCCCCCAGGCGTTGCCGACAACCCCGGCGTTCCGAACATTGCCTACCTGGGCCCGTCCTTCGGCGATGTGACGGAGCTAACCTGGTTCGGATCGGTGTGGGGTGGCGACGGATGGTTCCTGGCCCGGCCTCTGGACATCTCGTCGCTGCCGACGCAGCGCGACCCCTACCTCACGAACGGGCCGCCCTACGTGGGGATCCCCGTGGAGGATGTCCTGGACTACGTGGCGGTCACGCAGGACCCCACAACCGCGGACGTGCCATTCCGGGGCTTGACGCCCTACTGCAGCCCGACTGAGCCGGCGGCCGTGGACCACCTGATCGCCGAGATCATGTCGCCGGGCACAAGCGGAGACCTGACCACGTCCGGGCAGCGGCGCATCCTGCGTTACGTAGGGGGGCGGGCGGTGCTCATGGACACGAACACGAGTCCGGTGGACTGGGTGAACATCCCACGCACGCCCGGGGCGCTCCCTGGAGGAGGCGGCCTGTGAGCCGGCCGCGCAATCGGTTGGCGCCGGTCGCCGCATCGAGGCGGGCGGCCGATCGGATGCCGACGTCGGCCGGAGCCCCTTGCCTCGTGCTGGGCCTTCTAGTGCTGGGCCTGCTGGTGCTGGGCCTGCTGCAGCCGCCTGCGCCCTTGGCGGCGCAACGAACGGTGGGCGCGACCGTGACGGGCCGGGTGATCGAGGCACAGAGCGGCAAGCCGATCGACGACGCGGTCGTCCAGGTGGAGGGCACGTCAATCACGGCGCTGAGCGATTCACTGGGACGCTACGTGCTGCGCGACGTCGGGCCGGGACCGCAGATGCTCCACGCCACGCGCCTGGGCTACGCGGACTCACGTCTGGCGGTGACCGTCCCCACGAGCGGCGAGCTGAGGCAGGACATACGTATGGCGCAGCACGCCCTCGAGGTGCCGGGCATCACGGTGACGGCGGACGTGGCGGGCCGGGCCCGGGGCGAGGTGGGCACGGCGAGCGTGATCAGTCGGGAGGCGATCCGCGAGCAGCCGGCCGTGAGCCTGGCCGGCGCGCTCCAGCTCATGCCGGGTCAGGAGATCAGCGCGCCGGACATCAGCGGCGTCCAGCAGCTCTCGTTGCAGGCGGTGCCGACGACGGGCTCGGCGGTGGGCAGCCCGAGCCCCTCGGCGCTGGCGGCGTTCGGCACGTTGATCGTGCTGAACGGCGTGCCCGTGTCGAACAACGCCAACCTGCAGACGCTCGGCCCGCGGGGAGAGCTGTCGTTCACGACTTCGGCGGGCGGCGGCGTGGACCTGCGACAGATTCCGGCGGCGACCCTCGAGCGGGTCGAGGTGCTCCGGGGCGTGCCGTCGGTGCGCTGGGGCGACCTGACGCAGGGCGCAGTGATCGTGAATACGCGCGCGGGTCGTGTGCGACCGGACGCACGCGTGCAGTACGGCGCGTACACGGGCGAAGGCACGGTTGTGGGCGGACAGTCGTTCCGGGACGGCCGGCAGGCCGGTACCCTGACGTTCGATTACGCGCAGACCGCGACGCAGCCGGGGCTCTCGAACGACCACTCCCAGCGGCTCGCGGCCGAGCTCTCGCACCACGCCGAGCTGGGCCCGATGGTGCACGAACAGGGCAAGCTGTCGCTGGACACGCGCGTCGAGGCCTACCGGCTTAACGACAACCGGCCGGAGGACGCAAACGTGCAGCCGGGCTTCGCGTCCTGGAGCCACAACACCGGGTTGCGCGCGAGCGAGAACGCGCAGCTCCAGCTCTCCGACCTCGACCGGCTAAGCTTCACGGGCGCCTATTCCGTCGTGCAGCAGCGCTCCTACGTGGAGGCGGCGCGCGTACGGGGCGCCATGCCGTTCACCGATCGGCCCACACCCGGCTTGGCGACGGGGTTCTACGTGCTGGGCCAGTACGAATCGGTGGTGCACGTGGACGGGGCGCCACACCTGCTCTACGGCCGGATCGAGAGCGAGAGCGACCACGAGTGGCTGGGAGGCCGCCACGTCTTGCGCGCGGGGCTCGAGTTGCGCCGTGAGTGGAACAGCGGGCCGGGCTACCAGTTCAACATCGAGTACCCGCCGCAGATCGACTTCAACGGCGTGAACGGGTACGATCGGCCGCGCAGCTACTCGTCCATTCCGCCGCTGGTGACCAGCGGGCTGTACGTGGGCGACCGCCTGTCGGAGCGGCTCCCCGACGGCATGGCGCTGGACGCGCAGGCCGGGCTGCGCCTCGACCTCTTGCACCGCGGGAGCACGTGGCTGAGCGGCGTGCGCGATAACGTGCTCGAGCCGCGCTTCGAGGCGGAGCTGCTGGTGCGGCCCTGGCTGCGGCTGCGCGGCGGCTGGGGGCGCATGGCTAAGGCGCCCTCGCTCGACGACCTGTTCCCCGCGCCGCAGTATTACGACGTCATCAACGTCAACTACTTTGCGAACGACCCGGCCGAGCGCCTGGCCGTGCTGACCACGTCGATCCGCGACCCGACAAACCCGGACCTCGGCTTCTCGCGCGCGACGAAGGCGGAGTTGGGCCTCGA